>Ga0307416_100001694_pt1 | contig 12204 bp, 11 predicted proteins | sample DK1Cmetagenome_2_FD_203821 | JGI IMG/M metagenome (GOLD analysis project Ga0307416, IMG submission 203821) | Maize rhizosphere microbial communities from greenhouse at UC Davis, California, United States - DK15-C-3 | ecosystem: Host-associated > Plants > Roots > Rhizosphere > Soil | place...
TGGTCGAGCTGCTCGCCCGCCCGGAGCGCGCCGCCGCCATCGGGCGCGAGGCCGCGGCCGTGGTGCGCGCCCGCTTCGGTTGGGACGGCGTCGCCGCGCAGTTCGCGGCGGCCTGCGAGGCGGCGATCGGCGATCGAAGCCCGGTCACCCGCCGCCCGCCGCTCGCCGCCGTGGCGGCACGAGGGGCCGACTCGTCACATCAGACTTCCACCCTGAAGGGCAGGTAATGACTACAGCGCTGAGCGTGTTCGGCCTGGGCTACGTGGGCTGCGTGTCGGCCGCGTGCTTCGCGAAGGAGGGGCACGCCGTCGTCGGCGTCGACGTGAGCCCGGCGAAGGTCGGGATGATCAACGACGGGAAGAGCACGATCGTCGAAGCGGGGATCGGGGAGCTCGTGCGCGACATGCGTGCCAGCGGGCGCCTGCGCGCGACGACGAGCCCGCACGAGGCGGTGCTCGCGTCGTCCGTCTCGCTCGTCTGCGTCGGCACGCCGAGTCGCCCGAACGGGAGCATCGACCTCACGTACGTCGAGCGGGTGTGCGAGCAGATCGGCGAGGCACTGCGCGAGAAGGCCGACCCCCACACGATCGTGATCCGAAGCACGGTCCTGCCGGGCACGATCGACGGCGTGGTAATCCCCGCGCTCGAGCGGGGGTCGGGGAAGCGGGCGGGCGTGGACTTCGCCGTCTGCAGCAACCCCGAGTTCCTGCGCGAGGGGACGTCGATCAAGGACTTCTACGACCCGCCCTTCACGCTCATCGGCGCGCACGACCCCGCGCACGCCGAGCCGGTGAGGGCGCTCTACGCCGGCATCGGCGCCCCGGTGCACGTGACCGCGGTGCGCGTCGCCGAGATGGTGAAGTACGTCTGCAACTGCTTCCACGGCCTCAAGGTCGGCTTCGCCAACGAGGTGGGGAACATCTGCAAGGCGCTCGGCGTCGACAGCCACGAGGTGATGCGGCTCTTCTGCGAGGACAAGAAGCTCAACATCTCGACGGCATACCTGAAGCCGGGCTTCGCGTTCGGCGGGAGCTGCCTGCCGAAGGACCTGCGCGCCATCACCTACAAGGCGCGCACCCTCGACGTCGACACACCGATGCTCTCGGCGCTCCTCGAGAGCAACCGCAGACAGGTGCAGCGGGCCTACGACATGGTGCTCGCCACCGGCCACCGGCGCGTGGGCGTGCTGGGCCTCGCCTTCAAGGCGGGCACCGACGACCTCCGCGAGTCGCCCATGGTGTCGCTCATCGAGATGCTGATCGGGAAGGGGCTCCAGCTGTCGATCTACGACCGCGACGTCTCGAGCGCCAACCTGATCGGCGCCAACCGCGAGTACATCGAGCGCGAGATCCCGCACATCTGGTCGCTCATGCGCCCCACGGTGCGGGAGGTGGTCGAGAGCGCCGACACCGTGGTGATCGGCAACTCGGCCAGCGAGTTCCGCGAGCTGGGCGAGCAGTTGAACGGCCAGATGGTCGTGGACCTGGCCCGCGCCTTCGGCTCGCGCGTCTCGAACGGCCCCTCGTACCAGGGCATCTGCTGGTGACCGGCGGGCCCACGGGGCGCGACGAGGGCGCCGCCGCGCGGCCAGCCGCCGGCGACCGCATGCGCACGCTGCTCATCTGCCACGACGGCGCGGAACTCCACCGCGACGGGCTCGCGCGGTGGCTGGCCGCGACGTCCGACCTCGCCGGCGTCGTGGTCCTCCACGAGGGCGGTGGCACGCACTGGAAGCGCGCCAAGCGCCAGCTCAAGCGCGACGGGCCGCTGCGCTTCCTCGACGTGCTGGCCTTCCGCCTGTACTACCGCCTCTTCCTGAGCGCCCGCGACGAGGCGTGGAAGCGCGGGCGGCTGGCGCAGCTCCAGGCGCGGTACCCCGAGGTGCCGACGGACGTGCCGGTCGCTCACTTCAAGAACCCGAACGCGCCCGAGTGCGAGCGCTTCATCCGCGACTGCCGCCCCGACGTGATGCTGGCGCTCTGCAAGCAGCTCCTCAAGCCGAACATCTTCTCCGTGCCCACGGCCGGGACGTTCGTGCTGCATCCCGGCGTGTGCCCGGAGTACCGGAACGCACACGGCTGCTTCTGGGCGCTCGCCAACGGCGACCTCGACAAGGTGGGGATGACGCTCCTGCGCATCGACGCCGGCGTCGACACCGGGCCGGTGTACGGCTACTTCACGTACGACTACGACGAGGTGGCCGAGTCCCACATCGTCATCCAGAATCGCGTCACGCTCGACAACCTCGACGCGGTGATGCGCACGCTGCGCGCCGCGTGGCGCGGCGAGGCGGAGCCCATCGACACGCGCGGCCGCCCGTCGGCCACGTGGGGGCAGCCGTGGCTGACGAGCTACCTGAAGTGGAAGCTGAACGCCCGCCGACGGAGCCGACGTGCGAGTCATCGCGCTGCAGTATCATGACGTGATCGACGGCGACGCCTGGGAGTCGAGCGGCTTCCCCGGCGACGACGCCGCCACGTACAAGATGGCCGCCGACGACTTCGCCGGGCACGTGCGCGCCGTCACCCGCGCCGCCCCGCCCCACCCGCACGGCGTGCTCGACCTGCTCGCGGTGCCGTCCAACGGCCGGCCCGGCGTGGTCTTCACCTTCGACGACGGCGGCGTGAGCGCGATCACCCACACCGCCGGCGCGCTCGAGGCGCAGGGCTGGCGCGGGCACTTCTTCGTCACGACCAACTACGTGGGCAAGCCCGGCTTCCTCGGCGCGGCGCAGCTTCGCGAGCTGCGCCGCCGCGGCCACACCGTGGGCGCGCACTCCTGCTCGCACCCGATGCGGATGTCGCACTGCACGCCCGCCGAGCTGCGCCGCGAGTGGGCCGGGAGCGTCGGCGTGCTTGCCGACATCCTCGGGGAACCGGTCACCGTCGCGTCCGTGCCGGGCGGGTACTACGCGCCGGCCGTCGCCGAGGCGGCGGCGGAGGCCGGCATTCGGGCGCTCTTCACGTCGGAGCCCGTCTCTCGCGTCACGCACGTCGGCGAGTGCGCGGTCCTCGGCCGGTACACGCTCCGGCGCGACACGCCCGCGGCAGTCGCCGCGAGCCTGGCGGCGGGCCGCGCGGGCCCGCAGCTCGAACAGTGGATCTCGTGGAACGCGAAGAAGGTCGCCAAGCGCGTCGGCGGTCGACTCTACCTGCGCGTCCGCCGGGCGCTCCTCAAGTAGCCGCGGGGCGGGCCATGTCCTCCGCGGTGCCACTCATGAACTCGACCGCGCGGCGGGCACGTCCCCCGCGGCTTACTCGGGAGACCTACTGGTGAGTGTCGTCGGCCGCGCGCTCCTGTCGGCCACGCTGCGGATGCGAAAGTCCGGCGGCCTGCGCGCGTACGGAGAAATAGCCGGCGCCTTGCGCGCCCCGCGGGAGCAGGTGCTCGCCGCGCAGTTGGCGAGCGTGCGGGAGCTGCTCGCGTACGCCGAGCGGTGGGTGCCGTACTACCGGCAGACCTTCCGCGAGCTCGGCATCACGAGCCGGGACGTCCGCTCGCTCGACGACTTCGCGCAGCTCCCCGTCCTCACGAAGGACGTCGTGCGCGAGCGCCAGCGCGAGCTGCTGAGCGAGGACCCGGCCGTCGGGCCGCTGGTGACGTTCCACAGCGGCGGCTCCACGGGCGTCCCGCTCACCTTCTTCCACGATCCGCAGTACCTCGACTACGCCATGGCGACGGACTTCCGCACCTTCGCCCAGGCCGGGTGGCGGCCGGGCGACATGACGGCACTCTTCTGGGGGTGGCCGAAGGGGATGTATCGCATGTCCCGGGCGGAGTTCGAGGTGCGGCAGTGGCTGCGCCGTGACTACCAGTTCGACGCCTTCCGCTCCGGGCCCGAGGACATGGACCGGTGGGCGCGGACGATGCGCCGGCTGCGGCCGGCGATCGCGGTGGGGTACGCCTCGACGGTCGCCCGCTTCGCCGAGCACCTGGTGCGCACGGGCCAGCGGATGCGCCCCCTCAAGGGCGTGTTCACCACCGCCGAGAAGCTGTACCCGCCGCAGCGCGAGGCGCTGGAGGCGGCCTTCGGCTGCCGCGTGTACGACTGCTACGGGAGCAGCGAGGTGCGCAACGTCGCCGCGGAGTGCCCCGCCGGCCGGATGCACGTCAACGCCGACGGGGTGCTGCTGGAGGTCGGCGACCCGCTGCCGGGCAGCGGGCTCTCGCCGTTCATCGTCACGTCGCTGCGCTCGCGCGGCATGCCGTTCATTCGGTACCGCAACGAGGACTGCGGCGCCCTGGTGGACGGGGAGTGCGACTGCGGCAACGGGGCGCCCCTGGTGCGCCTCGAGATCGCCCGCGTCTCCGACAACTTCGTGCTCCCGGGCGGCCACGTCGTCCACGGGCTGTTCTTCACGCACCGGCTGTACGGCAGCCGGGGGATCGCTAACTTCCAGTTCCACCAGACGGCGCCGAACCACATCACCCTCTGGGTCGTCCCGGTGCCGGGCGAGGCGGCGGAGCGCGAGGCCTCGATCAAGCGCCTCCTCGCCGACTTCGCCGCGCTCTCGCCGGTGCCGATCACCATCGACGTCCGAGAGACCGACCACATCCCGCTCTCGGCAGCCGGCAAGCATCGCTACACCCGCTCCGACGTCGCGCCGACGGAGGCGCTGCAGGCCGTGCACACGGGGCGGGCCTAAACGCCCATACGCTGCCCGCACGCCGAGTCGGCGGGCTGTACCCGGGGGAGCCAAGAGTGACTTTCGTCGGCCGAGCCCTGTTCAAGGCGACGATGCGCATGCGTCGGTCCGACGGTCTGCGCAGGTACGCGGAGATTGCGGACCTGCTCCGCGCGCCGCGCGAGCGCGTCCTGGCGCTGCAGTTCGAGGGTCTCTCACGACTGCTCGCGTACGCCGAGCGGTGGGTGCCGTACTACCGGCAGACCTTCCGCGAGTTCGGCATCACGAGCCGGGACGTCCGCTCGCTCGACGACTTCGTCCGGCTGCCGGTGCTGACGAAGTCCATCGTGCGCGAGCGCCAGCGCGAGCTATTGAGCGAGGACCCGGCCGTCGGCCCGCTCATCCCGTGCCACAGCGGCGGCTCCACGGGCGTCCCGCTGACGTTCTTCCACGACCGACGCTACCTCGACTACTCGACGGCCACGGACTTCCGCAACTTCGCCCAGGCCGGGTGGCGGCCGGGCGACATGCGCGCGTTTTTCTGGGGATGGCAGAAGCCAATGTACCGCATGTCGCGCGCGGAGTTCGAGGTACGGCAGTGGCTGCGGCGCGAGTACCAGTTCGACGCCTTCCGCTCCGGGCCCGAGGACATGGGCCGGTGGGCGAAGACGATGCGGCGGCTGCGGCCGGTCATCGCCGTAGGGTACGCTTCGACCATCGCTCGCTTCGCCGAGTACATGCTACGTACCGGGCGACCGGTGCCGCGGCTGCGCGGGGTGTTCACGACCGCCGAGAAGCTGCACCCGCCGCAGCGTGCGGTCATCGAGCGCGCCTTCGGGTGTCGCGTGTACGACTACTACGGCAGCAGCGAGGTGCGTCACGTGGCGGCGGGGTGTCCGGCCGGCCGAATGCATGTGAACGCGGACGGCGTGGTACTGGAGGTCGGGGCGCCGCTGCCGGGCGGCGACTTCGCCCCGTTCATCGTGACGGGGCTGCGGGCGCGCGGCATGCCTTTCATCCGGTACCAGAACGAAGATTGCGGGGCATTGGACGACGGGGAGTGCGACTGCGGCAACGGGGCGCCCCTCGTCCGGCTGGAGATCGCCCGCGTCTCCGACAACTTCGTGCTCCCGGGCGGCCACGTCGTGCACGGACAGTTCTTCACGAGTCGGCTCTACGGCAGCCGCGGCATCGCCAACTTCCAGTTCCACCAGACGGCGCCGAACCACATCGACCTGTGGATCGTTCCGGTGGTGGGGGAGGCCGCGGCCCGCGAGGCGTCGATCGAGCGCTTGCGCGCCGACTTCTCAGTACTGTCACCGGTGCCGATCGAGATTCGCGTTCGCGAGACGGACCAGATTCCACTGTCTGCCGCCGGCAAGCACCGCTTCACGCGGTCCGACCTTGCGTCCGCCCTCGTGCCGCCCGCGTGACGACCATGCCCCCTCCGCTCGCCGCCGGACTGGACCCGACCGCCGTTCGCGCCATCGTGTTCGATGTGGACGGCACGCTGTACCGGCAGGGCGGCGTCCGCCGCGGCATGCTGCTCCGGCTCCTGCGTGCCCACGCCGGACGGCCGGCCGAGGGCGTGCGGACTCTGCGTGCGTTGCGCGCCGATCGGCGCGCCCAGGAGCACCTGCGTCTGGCGCCCGAGGGCGATGAGGCGCTCGCCGCCGACGGCCAAGTGCGGCTGGCGTGTGAGTGGACGGGGCTCGGCCCGGACGTCGTGGGGGCGAGCGTGGAGCGGTGGATGGAACGTGAGCCGCTCGACCTGGTCGCTCGCGCCACGCGCGCCGGCCTCGCGGAGTTCCTCGAGGCCTGCGCCGCGCGCGGGCTGCGCCTGGGAGTACTCTCCGACTATGCGCCGGGCCCGAAGCTCGCGGCGATGGGTGTCGACCGCTTCTTCCACGTCGCCGTGTGCGCCCAGGACCCTGACGTGCGGGCGTTCAAGCCGAACCCCCGCGGGATCGAGGTCGCGCTCGCGCGGCTCGGGGTCGACCGGCGGCACGCGATCTACGTCGGGGACCGGCCGGCGGTGGACGCCGCCGCCGCACGGCGGGCAGGCGTTCCGTGCGTCATCATCGGGCGTCGCGACGCGGTGCACCCGGGCGGGTGGACGGAGGTCTCGGGCTACCGCGCCTTGCGCGACGCCTTCTTTCCGGCGTAGCGCGGCGTGTCCGCGGTCTGCTGGGTGTGCGGCTCTGCGAACGCGGTGCCCTGGAAGCCCAGGAGCATTCTCCGCCCGCTCGTCCCCGCCGACCTGAAGGTCTCCGACGGCGGCTACGGCATCACGCTCTCACTCTGGCGGTGTCGGGCCTGCAGCTTCATCTACGCCGACTCGGAGGAGCTCAGCGAGCTGGCGTCGCTCTACGAGTGCGTCACGGACGTCGTGTATGCGGAGAGCCAGGACACGCGCGCCCGGCAGATGCGGTGGGTGCTCCGCAAGGCGCTCGAGGCGCGTCCCGGCGCGCGGACGGTGCTCGACATCGGTGCCGGCGCGGGGACGCTGCTCGCTGAAGCGGAGCGCGCCGGCCTCGACGCGGTCGGCGTCGAGCCGAGCCGCGCGTTCGTGCAGCGGGCCCGCGCCGCCAACGCGGTCGACATCGTGCAAGGCGTCTTCCCGCACCCGGCGCTCGCCGGCCGGACGTTCGACATCGTCTTCCTGGTAGACGTGATCGAGCACGTTCCCGAGCCGGTCGAGCTGCTCCGCGCCTCGGCCAACGCCCTCGCGCCGGGCGGCATCGTGCTCGTCGTCACCCCGGACGTGGACAGTTACGCGGCGCGGAAGCTTCGCGGGCGGTGGTGGCACTTCCGCATCGCCCACGTCGGCTACTTCAACTTCCGCTCGCTCGCCAAGGCGGCCCGCCGGGCCGGCCTCGGGGTCGCGCGCCGCGGGCGGGCCGTGTGGTACTTCCGCATCGGCTATCTCGCCAAGCGCGTCGCCGTATACATTCCGCCGCTCGCCGCGCTGAATTGGGTGGCGCGGCGGGTGCCGCCACTGAGCTGGCTGTACAACCTGGTGGTGCCCGTCAACCTGCACGACTCGCTGCTCGTCGTGCTCCGCCGCGCTGACGACCCGGCCCTCCTCCCATCGCTCCCGCCCGAGCCGCGGCGCGACACGATGACACCCTAGGAGAGCGAAAGCCGACGGAGTCGCTCAGCGATTCGCCGTACCGCTGTGCTTGCCTAGGCGGCGAACCTCACGCAAGTTGCGCCCGCGCCGAGGTGCACGTGACCGACCACCACACCGGCCGGGCCGCTCGAGCTCGCCGATCACCGGCAGCCCGCTGCGGGTTGGAGATTGGTCGGTGGAAGCCGCGACGGCGCACAGGGCTCCGTAGCCCTACCCTCATTTCACTCGCCCCTTCGGGTGCCTTGCTCGGCGACGGTCTATGCTCACGCCCGAAACGCCTGAATCGCCCAATGCGACCCGTTCGTCCGAGCGTGCGTCGCTCCCCCCCTCGTCCTCCGCCCTGGCCTGCTGGGTCTGCGGTTCGGTCGACGTCGCGCTGTGGAAGCCGCGGAGCATCCAGCGCCCGCTGGTGCCTGACGACCTCGCGGTGACCGACAGCCGTTACGGCGAGACGCTGACGCTGTGGCGCTGTCGGGCGTGCGCGTTCATCTTCGCCGACGCGGACGAGCTGGCGCAACTGACCGAGCTCTACGCGCAGCTCTCCGACTCGGTGTACCAGGAGACCCAGGACACGCGTGCGCTGCAGATGCGCCGCATCCTGCACAGGGCGCTCGCCGCCCGCCCGCACGCGCGGACGGTGCTCGACATCGGCGCCGGCGCGGGGACGCTGCTCGCCGAGGCGGGCCGGGCCGGCCTCGAGGCGGTCGGCGTCGAGCCCAGCCGCGCGTTCGTGCGGCACGCCCGCACGGCGCATGCCGTGCACATCGAGCAGGGTACGTTCCCGCACCCCGCGCTCGCCGGGCGCACGTTCGATCTGGTCTTCCTCGTCGACGTGATCGAACACGTGCGCGAGCCAATCGGGCTCCTGCGGGCGGCGGCGGACGCCCTGGCCTCGGGCGGCGCGCTGGTCGTCATCACGCCGGACATGGCCAGCTACTTCGCGCGCCGGCTGCGCGGGCGGTGGTGGCACTTCCGCCTGGCACACGTCGGCTACTTCAGCGGCCGGTCGCTGGCGAGGGCCGCACGGAGCGCCGGCCTCGTCGTCGAGCGGCAGGGGCGCGCGAAGTGGTACTTCCGGATCGACTACCTCGCGAAGCGGCTCGCCGTGTACTTGCCCCCTCTCGCGGCGATCAATCGGGCGGCGCGGCGCCTCCGGCTGCTGCGCTGGCTGTACGACCGCGTGGTGACGGTCGACCTCCACGACTCGCTGTTCGTCGTACTCCGCCGCGCCGACGACCAGGCCCCGGCCGACGCTCCTGCCAAGGTCGCGGCAGCATACCACGCCGTGATCGCGGCGATTCTCACCGGTGGGATCCCGGCTCTCGACTAGCGCGGAGGGTGGCAGCGTCAAAGGGTCGCAGGGTCGCACGGCTGCCCGAGCGAGACCCTAGACCCAAGACCCGCCGTAGCCGACCGAGAGCCGAGCGCCGAGCGCCGCCGTTCTCACGCGCGCGCGAACGGATTCCAGCAGGGTGAGACGTATGGGTCGTAGAACATCACGTACTTCACCGGTCGCTTCGGGTCGGCGCCGTTGCGGTAATAGTCGGACGACAGCAGGAACTTGCTGAACAGCACGCGGTTCGAGGTCACGGAGTACCACTTGATCCGCCCGACGTGCTTCTCGTAGTCGCGCACGAACCGCCGCAGCCCGGCCTCGTCGATCGTGAGGTCGCCGAAGTGACGCTTGATGCGCTCCTCGGCGGGGAGGAAGACGTACCGGTACGCCGTGGCGTAGTTCCGCAACCCGCGCCACTGCCACTCGAGGTAGCTCCCCCACCCGAACCAGTCCGCGAACGCGGCGAACCCCGACGCCGCCAGCGCCGCGGCGCCGAGCGCCGGCAGGGTGACCTTCAGGAACTTGCGGCGGCTCACCCCCGCCGCGGGCGTGTCGCCGGCTCGCGTGTCGCCCGGTCGCGTGTCGCCGGCTCGCGTCTCGCTCATCGCCGCTGCCTTCCCGTGAACGTGTCGGTTGAACGTAGTTGAACGTAGTTGAACGTGTCGGTCCGCGCTCCCAGCCCCTCGTTACGCGAGCCGCTTCGGGGCGCCGGTGACGTGGTCGGCCGTCCGCAAGGCGAGCGCCGAGATCGTGAGCGTCGGGTTCGCCGGCGACATGGTCGGGAAGGTACCGCTCCCGAGGACGAGCAGGTTGCGCACGGCGTGGTGCACCGAGTACCCGTCGACGACACTCGTGCGCGGATCGCTCCCCATCACCGTCGTGCTCATGATGTGCGCCTCGGTCGGGAAGGGGCCCGGGCGGACGAAGATCTCCTCGACGGGGAACGGGGCGAGCCGCCGCTCGAGCTCCGCCTTGAGCGAGTCGAGGCCCTGCTGGGTGTACGCGGAGTGCCCGGCGTAGACGACCTCGGGCTTCGTGGGGTCGTCGGCGCTCACCGTCACGTAGTTGGTCGGCTGCCGCAGGTCTTCGTAGACCACCCGCATGTAGACGATCTGCCGCTCCTTGCCGCGCTCCTGCCGGAGCTTCGGCAGGTTCCCCAGCTCCACGAGGGCGGCGGCGCGGTGGCGCCGCGAGTCGTCGTACAGGCCGTGCAAGCCGTACCAGTGCCCGATCACCCACGTGCTCCCGCCGAAGTTGTCGACGCCGTCGAGGTGAACGACCGCCTCGGTGCCGACCTGCTCGCCGAGCCCCTTCCCGAGCTCCGGGTGTGCGAGGTTAGAGCGCAGCAGGATGTGCGGGTTGAACAGGGCGTTCGCCCCGAGGACGATCATGTCACCCTGCGCCGTGCGTTCCGCCCCGTCCTTGAGGTACCGCACGCCCTTCGCCACGGTGCCGCCCTGCACGTCCACGGCCTGCACTGCCGCCCCCAGCTCGAGCGTCACCCGCGGGTCCGCGTACAGGCTGGGCAGCCCGTTGAGCACCGTGAACTTCGAGTCGATCGGGCAGAGCGTACACACCGCGTTGCCGCAGCACATCGGGCGCCCCCCCACCGAGCGCGTGGGGCGGGCACACGGCTGCACGAACAGCTCGCGCGGGTACTGCCGCTTGAACATCCGGTCCACCGCCGTGTACCGGTGCGGCGGCAGGGGGTAGGGGCGGCTGCGCGGGAACGGCGTGTCGTCGTTGGGCGGTCCCGCGATCTGCATCAGGTCTTCCGCATCGCAGTAGTACGGCTCGAGCTCCTCGTACGACAGCGGCCAGTCCACCCCCGCGCCGAACTTCGTCCGCAGGCGGAAGTCGTCCGGCACCATGCGCGGCGTGCACGCGAACCAGCAGTTGGAGTTCCCGCCGAACGTGTGCAGGAACACCCACCGCTTCTCGGGGTTGCGATTCACGATCGTCCGGCTCGCCCGCCCCATCATCGTGCGGCGCTCGCCGTCGAGCTGCTCCTTGTGCGTCGTCACTTTCCCGCGCTCGAGCACGAGCACGCGCACCCCCGCGGGGCTCCGCTCCAGGTAGCGCTGCAGGAAGAACGAGCTCGCGAACCCGGTTCCGACGACGATCACGTCGTATTGCTGTCGCATTCCGTACTGCTCCAAGTGACCACTGCCGCGCGCCTCGCGGAACGCGGCAAGGGGGTTGTGTTCGTGGGCCGCCGACGAGCTCGAGCCCGGCGAGCGAGCCGGATCGATTCGGCCGTCGTGCGCGGAGTCGGTCAGGCGAGGAAGCGCTGCCGCAGCTCCGGCGTCGGCACGCGGCAGGCGTCCTGCCTGCCGAACCACCGGTAGCGATTGCGCGCCACCCAATCGTAGACCGCGTCGCGCACGGGGCGCGGCACCGCCAGGAAAACGTACAGCAGCGGCCAGAGCCCGGTCAAACGCCGAGCCACGCGGAGTGCGGCCGTAGACCGCGCATAGACGCGGCCGCCGTCCACGAGCAACACGCTGCTCAGGTCGGGCGCCCGGTGGCCGTGCTCCGCGAGGAGCCGCTGCCCTTCGTCGCTCTGCAACGCGGCGAAGCGGAAGTACCCGGCTGGGTCGCGGTCGATCACGAACAGCACCGCCGCGTTGCACAGGTTGCACACCCCGTCGAAGAGCACCGTGGGACGGGCGGGGCGGGCCTCCGCGGACGCGCTCAGTGGCGGCACGGCGTCCCGACGCCCGGCGGGTCGATGACGCGGAAGCGGAAGAGCTTCCGCTCGACCAGCGAGAGCGGCCGCGAGAGCTCCGGGTCGTCGGCGGCCCGCGCGTACGTGAAGACCCGGCCGCCGCGCTCGTACACGATGCTCGCGTTCTTGAGCGTCCCGGTCGCCACGCGGCGGCGCAGCTCGTGGAAGGGGACGAGCGTGCCCGCGCTGCTCAGTCGCTGCAGCGTCGGGTTGGACGAGTCGAGGACCCTCACCAAGTCGTCCTGATAGGAGCTCAGGTGTGCGTGGCCGGGGATGAGGATGTGGTTGGGCCGGCTCTCGGTGCGCAGGTTACTGAACATCGAGAACGACGCCTCGGTCTTGAGCCCGAGGTACGGGGTCATGCCGTTGAACAGGACGAGGA
>Ga0307416_100001695_pt1 | contig 12202 bp, 10 predicted proteins | sample DK1Cmetagenome_2_FD_203821 | JGI IMG/M metagenome (GOLD analysis project Ga0307416, IMG submission 203821) | Maize rhizosphere microbial communities from greenhouse at UC Davis, California, United States - DK15-C-3 | ecosystem: Host-associated > Plants > Roots > Rhizosphere > Soil | place...
AAGCACTGCGAGTCCTGGCCAAAACCGCCCCGGGCGGGCTGCACTACCGGACTCAGCCGACCTGGGTGCCTCCCATGCTCGCCACGCTGACAGAGACCCTGCCCACCCAGGGCAAGTGGGTCTATGAGCCCAAACTGGATGGCGTCCGGGCGCTGATCTACGTCACTGGCGGCGCTGTACGCATCTACTCCCGCAATCGTAAGCCTTTGAACGATGCGTACCCGGAGCTGGTGGAGGCGCTCGGTCCCGCTGTCCGCGGCGACGCGGTGCTCGATGGAGAAATCGTCGCGTTTGATCCCGAGCGAGGTGTAACGAGCTTTGCCCGCCTGCAACAACGCATGCAGCTCAGAGATCCACTGCGGGCTCGACGGAGCCAGGTACCGATTCACCTCTATCTGTTCGATTGTCTCTTTTATGAGGGCGTGGATCTCACCGCGCTTCCACTGGTGGATCGCAAGGCGGTCCTCCGAGATGTGGTGTGGTTCGACGACCCTATCCGATTTACCCCCCACCGGACCACCGGGTCGGTGGCGATGTTGCGGGAGGCGTGCGCCCAGGGTGCCGAGGGTATCCTGGCTAAACGAGCCGACTCCCGGTACGTGAGTGCCCGTTCTACCGACTGGCTGAAGCTGAAATGCGTTCGTCAGCAGGAGTTTGTGATCGGGGGCTATACCGCGCCACAGGGGTCTCGTGAACGGCTCGGCGCGCTCCTCGTTGGCTATTATGAGGGCAAGTCGCTGCGCTATGCGGGAAAGGTCGGCACCGGGTACGACCGGCGAACCCTCGATCACCTGTACCGGCGACTGGTTCCGCTACATCGAGAGGCTACTCCTTTTTCGGAGGGGCCCTCGCCTGCCGGTGATATTCAGTGGGTCACGCCCAAGCTCGTCGCTCAGGTCGGCTTCTCCGAATGGACCTCTGCCGGCCTTCTCCGCCACCCTCGATTTCTCGGCCTCCGGGATGATAAAGCCGCCCGGGAGGTGCGCCGGGAAGATTAGCCTCGCAAGCCGCCGCAAAGTTTTCAATTCTCCATCCTGCTGCCGTTTCATTCCGATGTAAGTACAGTAAAGAAGCCGTCTTAGTGTCCTGACGGACGCTGCATGCTTCTTGCCCCTCGCCCCCGGGTCCAACTTCGACTTGGAGCCGCTATGTCCGCAGCCCGGAAGCTCGTGTGGTGGAGCCTTGTGATCGTGGCCTGCCTGGGAGCGAGCAACAGCCAGGCAACTGCCCAGGGTAAGGCCAAGAACAAGCACTATGTGGTGTCGAGCGATCGCGCGGTCCAGGTGACCCGCACCGTCCTGCTGCATCAGGGGTATCAAGTGGTCCGGGTCCAACGGGTGGGCGCGACCCACGTCGTGTACTATCGGGCCGGCAACATGGGGCGCGGCCGAGGCAAGGGCCCGGTGCGCCGCATGGTGATCCGCACGGTTCGCGACCGCGTGGTGTTCGAGGAAACCGAGCCCTCAGTGCTGGTCGACATCGATATCAAACTGAAGCTCTAGCCCCCTTTCCCTGATCCAACCGGAGGCTCAATGCGTGGCAATGCGTGGGTAGCTCGCGTCGTGTTGGCGGGTGCGGTACTGGCTGCTGCGGCCCATCCTGCCATGGCCCAGCGGATCAGCCTGACGCCTAACCTGGGCATCTATGTCCCCACCACCGAACTGGTCAAGGCCGCGAGTGGCGAAGAGTTCAAGCAGGAGATGAGTATCACCCTGGGCGGACGTCTCGGGATCATGCTGGGGAACCGCCTCGGCCTCGAGTTCACCGGCGCCTACGCTCCCAGCGATCTCAAGATCACCTCCAGCGGTTTTAGTGATCAGAGCGATGCGAACATCTTCACCGGTAGCGGGCGGATCAGCTATCACGTGATTCCCGCCACCAGTCCAATCTCGTTCCTGGTCACCGGCGGCGTGGGCGTGATCAACCGGAGCGGCGCTTTCTATCAGAATGTCGAGAAGAAGACCGATATCGGGGGCACGGTGGGCGCCTCAGCCGGGTTCCGGTTGGGCAGCCTGCTGCGGCTCCAGATCAGCGCCGAAGACTACGTCTACAAGCCGAAGGCGGAGATCCCCGGCTTTGGCCCCTCTGATGAGAGGAAGACCCAGAACGACGTGCATCTGTCGTTTGGTGTGGGGATCCCGCTGCTGGGATTGGGACAGTCGGGCCGCTAAACTGAAGTGTCCGTAGGATTAGCCGGGGCGGCGCTGTAAATAGCGCCGCGCCTTGCTTTTATCGGGCAGTCACCGGCTCTCGGTGACTGAGTTCACAGCGCTCTTAGCCCTTTTCACGGCATCGTTTCTGGCCCGGACAGGATCCGGACTGCCAAGGCGTGTAACCAGCGCTCAGGTTGTGTTGGTCACGAGCGCCGTCAACAAGGAGCGGGTATGTCGATACGAAGGCTGATGGGAACGATGCCGGGTCTGATCACAGCTCTGGCTGTGCTCTCAACGACGCCGGCGGCAGCACAAGGCGGGGTTGAGCTCACCCCCTGGGCAGGCGTCTACATTCCAACCAGCAATTCGGTCGGAGCACTGGACCAGGATATCTCCCGTGACGTCAGCGTCGCGGGTGGAGCCCGACTGACCTTCTGGGGCACCGGCAGGCTTGGATTCGAAGCTACCGGTGGCTACGCTCCCGCCAAGATTGGGGACGAGACTATCAACGAAACCGGCAACACCGATCTCCTGCTCGCCAGCGGCAGACTGCTGCTTGCTCTCTCGCCGGTGAACAATAGCGTCGGCTTTTATCTCGCAGGCGGTCCGGCCCTATTGACCCGGGGCAGCAACCCATTCGACGATGATCGGAGCAGCACCGACATCGGTGGTGTGCTGGGTCTGGGATTCCGCTTCGGCGGAGGGGAGAATCGCAGGGTAGGGTTCCGGATCGATCTCGAAGACTATCTGTACAACGGCGATTTCGGTGGGGGCAACGACTTCCAGAACGACCTGGTCGCCTCCTTGGGGCTATCGATTGCCCTCGGTGGTCGCGCCAGCGATTAAGTAGTCAAGCTTGATCCCTGAGTAAGAAGAATGCCGCCGGGAATTCCGGCGGCATTCTTCGTTTCAGTCTCTCGACCGCTCTCGTCCATCAACGACTGCTCTTCTTGCGGCTGCGGGAGCGAGTGCTGCCGGACCGTCCCCGAGCACTGCTGGAGCGGCTGCGGCTGCTACTCGAACGACTGCGGCCACCGCTGGAGCGACGGCTGGCGGAGCGGCTGCCTCCCCGCGAGCTGCGGCTCCCACTGGCACGAGTGCGACTGCTGCTCTTCCGGGTTCCGGTGGCTTTGCGCCGCCGGGTCGAAGCAGCCTTCCGGGCCGAAGCTGAGCGTGACGACTTGGATCGCGCGACGGACGCGCGTGCACCCTTTCGACCGCCTTTACGGGAGGAGCTGCGGTTGGTTTTCTTGCCTCTGCCTGAGCCACTCTTCTTTCCCCCGCCAGTCTCTTTATTCACGGTAGCCCAAGCGCGCCTCTCCGCTTCACGTCCAGATACGCCGCGTTTTTCATACCCTTCCTCGATATGCTCGGCCTGGCGCTTCTGCTTGTTTGTGTAAGAGGACTTATCCCCTCGTGGCATAATCATCGCCTCCAGCTTGAGTGAGCCAGGATGTCCCTTGTGACCAGTTGGCAAGTAATGATGAGCTACGGAGCAGGGCTGTAAGTTGGGTCACAGGAGCAGCACGAGATAGGCGGTTTTAGCCACTCTGAATCGCTGCGCGTACAATGAAAGGTGGGTGGAACGGGCCCTGAGGCCCGTTCCCGGCGAGATAGAATAAGAAGGGGAATAGAGGGGAGAATGCAGCGAAAGCGCTGGATTGAACGACTCGTCCGGCCATCAGAGCAGGGGACTCAGGGCTTCTTCGGACGTCTCGCAGTTCGCCGTCCAGCAACGCTCCCACTGTGGCCAAGTATAGAGCGGCGAGAGATGCCCGCTGTGCGTTACATCACACGCTCAGAAGCTCTCCGGTTCGCTGGAAAAAAACCGACTTCCATCATTCCACTTTCTGGAGACGCGGATTGGGCCGATAGGTGCGTCCAACCTTGGCGCCAGGCTCCCCGTCGACCAACACGACATCAGCCGTGAAGTCGAACTTACCCTCGAACAGCGACGATCCGACACCATACCCGTCAACCGGCACACCAGCCCGCTCGAAGTCTCGAATCTTTGCGACCGTGAAGCCGCCGGAGACGAAGATCTTGACGCCATCATATCCGGCTCCGTCCAGCGCTCGACGTACGTTCCACACCAGTTCCGGATTTACCCCCGTCGGCTTGAACTGACCCATCTGGCTCCAGAGTGAACGGTCCACGAGCATTTCGCTGGTATCCAGACGCACGCCGTACAGGCGATCGCCGAGAGCTTCGGCTACCTCCAGAGAGGTGCGGACGCAATCGTTGTGAAAGTCGACCAGGCTGATCAGCCTGACCCCAGGGCCGATGTGCGCTGCGAATTTGCGGGTGGCCTCCACGGTATCACCGCGGTACGCCGCGATGAGTGCATGGGGCACGGTCCCCACTCCCTCACTGCCCCACCACGAGGCCTGCGCGTCGGTGGACACTCCGATGGCGCCCGCGACGTGCGCCGCATAGCCGTCGCCGGTCTGGACCAGCCAGTGATCGTGCCGCGCCGGAAAGAACATGACCTCCTTCGGGGCGGCGGCCTCTACCACTCTTCTGGTATTGGTGCCGACCCGAGTCCGCCGAGAGAGCACCCCCAGGTACAAGGTCTCCAGATGGGCGAATGCATCATAGGGGCCTTCAATCAAGAGTACGGTTTCCCAGGGCTGCACTTCGTCGCCGTCATAGAGCGCCCGCACGTCCAACTCGGCCCATTCACTGGCACAGAGCTTCAGGATGGCGATGGCCTCATCGATTCCGCCGAGGAAGGCTGCTGCCTTGCCGAATACCTGCATGGTGACTCGGGGGCGGTGGCGCTCGGCGAGGAGAATGTCACGGCTGCGGACAAAGTATTTATCGGAGTAGTATCCGGCGCGCATCTTCGCGACGGGGAGCTGAAAGAGGTTCGGATCCAGCCGGACACGAGACGGCATTCAGGGGGAAGTTCCGGGATACCGTTGGGCCTTGAGCGCGCCGAGTGCCGCTCTCAGCCGTCGAGCGCCCTGTCCGCTCGGGTACCGATCGATCAGGCGGCGGAGCTCGGCCATTGCGCGGCCGGAGTCCTGGAGCTGATGCTCGTACAGGTCCACCAGTGCAAGTCCGACGCGGACGTCATCCTTTGCTGCGAGCGGATGAGAGCGGAGACTGTCGAGCTCGACCGCGGCGCTCTCCGGTTCCTCGAGGGGCCCCGCCAGCAGCTGCGCTCGGCGGATGGTTGCCTCGACCCTCTCGGCGGGATTGCGGGCACGGTCGGCGTAGGCTTCTGCTGCAGCCGCATGATGACCCTGCACCACCAGCGTTTCGATGCTGGAGTATCCTTCTCCGACCGGCCTCAGGCCTGCACTGCTGAGCAGGTGGAAAAAGCCGTCAGTGACCGGCTCCAACACTCCGGAGACGAACCCGACGGTGAGGCCGTAAATCGCCCACAGGGCTCCCACCAGCTCGAGCATGCGCCCGTCGCCGGTTACCATCGCCAGCACTACAGCAAGGCAGGTTCCGACCAGCACCACCGTACCTACGGCCAGGCGGACCAGGCTCAAGGGCTCGTCGGTCCAACGGCTGCTCCGGCGAGAAGCGATCGGGCCGGAATCGGCAGTGTCTCTAGTCGGTAGGGAGCTCAAGCGCACAACTTAGGAACGGCCAGTCGAGGCAGCAAGCGAGGAGCCCGCCAGCCTCGGTTGACTTTCGGTTCTTGCCGGGCCTAAATCCCCGCAGGTTCGTCACCGGTCCTTGCTCCTGGGAGGCTCCATGTCACAGCTGGTCTCCCGCCGCTCCTTCACCGGCGCGAGCGGGATCCTCGTGGCCGCCGCGTATTGCAGGTCTGCCTGATGCGGATCATGGCAATCGTCCTGCTCGCCCTCCTCAGCGGAGAGCGCGTGCTGGCGCAGGAGGAGGAGAGCGCCATTCCCTGGCGCACCAGCTATTTCCCCTACTTGAGCGGCGGGTCCAATGACGGTCCTGTTCTCAACTTTCGGGTGCGGTACTGGCAGGCAGCCGAGTACGACGATCGGGTGACGGCCAACGCAGCGCTCAACGCGGAGGCCGGCATTACTCCCCGAGGGGGCCGTCACGGGTATGTCGAATTTCAGGCCCCCCAGCTGCTCGAGGGTTGGCGCTTCCAGGCCAAAGCTGGCGCCAAGCGTGAGGTAAGGTTCGGCTACTTCGGGCTGGGTAACGACACTGAGCATAACAAGGATGCAGTCACCGACGCTCAACCTTTCCTCTACCGAATGCGGCGCACTCGTTATCGCGGGCAACTCGAGGTGACCCGGCACCTCAACGGCCCTTTCATGATCGCCGTCCTCGGTGATGTCGAGGGAGCGCGGTTCACCTCACTGCCGGGACCTTCGCTGTTCGCCACCGATTTCGGACCGGGCGAGCTGAGACAGGACGACGTCTCTGGGCGGTTCGCCCTCATCTACGACACCAGAGACAACGAGTTCAACACTCACCAGGGGCTCCTGCTGGAAGCCGGAACGCAGGTCGGGAGCGGCGGTGACGCTTACACCCGGCTCTACACGGTCCTGCGCGGCTACCTCACGGTGCGGGAGGGAACGGTGCTGGCGGCCCGCATTGCCGCTTCGGGCACTGGGGGTACGCCCAGCCTCGACGCCCGCTACACCATTCCCGCCTGGGAGCGGGAAATCCCGGTGCTGGGCGGGCAGTACTCTCATCGTTCACTGGACACCGGCCGCTTGGCCGGGCGTCACACCCTGTTTGGCAACCTGGAAGTCCGCCACGACCTGCTTGCCTTCGGCGATCTCGGAGCCATCACGCTGCTGGGGTTTGTGGATGCGGGAAGGGTATTCGAGACGGAAAATTTCAAGTTGACGACCAATGATCTGAAGGTTGGTGGTGGCGGCGGCGTGGCTCTGCGGATCCTCCGCTCCAGCATCTTCACCTTCAACCTGGCGGGCGGGCCGGATGGGTTTAATTACTCGGTGGGCAGTGGCTGGATGTTTTGAGCCCTGCAGCTTCGAGTACCTCTCGCAAGGTTGTCTCGCCCCTATCTCTGGCGTACCACTTCCGAACCTGAGGGTACAATTCGGTTTTAGGCATGGTGCCCCGGTTCGCCATGACCCAGGCCTGCAGCTCGGTAGGCCGAGGCCCCCAGTGACCCAGCTCCTGGAATGTCTCGTCCAGGGCGATGACGATGGGAATGGAGCGCGAGCCGCTGGTGAGATAGCGGTCCATGACCTCGGGATTTTGATCCCGCAAGAGAACGCGAAGCTCGAGGCCGGGCACCGCGTCGACCAATTTGGCGACGATTGGGACGGTGTTGGAGGCGTCCCCACACCAGTCTTCGACAATCACCAGCAGATTTCGGCGGACCCCGTCGGGAACAGCGGTGCGGGCCCAGTCCGGCACTCGGGCCAGCTTATATACGCCCTGCCACAACCCACAGTGTTCGGCCTTGCACGAGGCCACAAACGCCTCATAGCTCAGCGCTCCTTCCCATAGCCTCCTGAAGTCCAGCATTTTTTCTCCAATTTCGGACGCGACCCCGTTTCTCCAACAAGGGTGCGCTGGAGATGGTTCCTGCGCTTCAGGTTCGGTCTATATCTCCTCGATCGTGATGCCCCGCCGGCCGAGCTCACTGAGGTAGTCCCGGAACGGAATTGCCTCGTCGGGCGTGTGCACCCCCTTGGCCGTCACCCTGCCGTCCACCTGCATCTGCCCGGTGATCGAGAGGGAGTATCCCGTGGTGCGCATCATCGCGCTGATTCCGTGCTGTGCGTCGTAAAGATCGATGAGTCGGAACGTCACCTGCTGGGTCTTGCTCTGCTTCTTCCCGGTGACCTGGACTTGCAGCGCCACGAGATCACGGCCGTTCGGTTTGGACAGCTTTGGGCTGACCGCGGCGATGAAGACGTCACGCGGCACCACCTTGCTTCCCTTCACCTCGATCGGTTCATTGGCCAGGAGACCCAGCTCCCGGATCGGTCGCACGACCGCAGCATGGCCAGGATAGCGCAGCGTCTTGTATTCCATGGTGTCGATCTTGCCCTGATAGGCGAACGGCAGGGTGCTGATCCCTCCGCCGGTGTGAAACGCCTCCAGGGTACCTACCGGCGACGGAAACTCCACTGACTCGACCTCACTCAGCGCGTCGACCTGAACCGGCCGGCCGCCTCGAAGCACCCAGGACGGGGTGGTGTAGTAGTCGAGCGCGCCCTCCAGGGAATAGACAATCTGATAGTTGAGCGGCGGCTCGGGGCTTTGGGGGAGGCCGCCGACGAAGATCTTTACCTTCTCGGCTGTATCGAGCCGGCGAATTCCCTCGGCAGCAAGGACGTTCACCATGCCCGGCGCGAGCCCGCAATCGGGAATCACCGAGATGCCCTTTGCCTTGGCCTGCAGATGAAGCTTCTTCTGTTCCAGCACGATCTCGGTGTTGCCGCCCAGGTCGGAGAAGTGACAACCGCATTCCACCGCCGCTCCGGCCATCGCACCATTGTAGTAGTACGGGATGGCACTCATCACGGCAGCCTGGTCGGCAAACGCTGCCCGCACCGCTGCGGAGTCGGAGACGTCGAGCCGCACCGTGCGAAGCCGGCCGCCCCAGTCCCCGGCCAGAAACTTGGGCAACTTGTCCGGCCGAAGATCGGCCAGTGTCACCTGCGTTATTGCCGGATTTTGTAGCAGATCGTACGCGCAGGCGCAGCCCTGAAGGCCGGCGCCGAGGACCAGCAGTTTCATCAACAACCCCGAAAAGAGTGGATGCAAAAAAGCCCCGGAAGGTAGCCCGGGGACGCAGGAAGCTTCAATGGGAGTGATGCAGCGCAACGGGGCGCTTACATCTGGTCCTCGGGTTGCTGTTCCCGGGGAGAAACCTGAAAGTAGGTCAACTGCCGGGGACGGGCAGGAACATCGGACCAGTTCAACAGCCGGGGTCTTCCCTTGGCCAGAGGTCTGATCTGGAAAATTTCACCGGTGAAGAAGGCGACTGAGTCAGTGCCCCACCGGACCGGATCGCTGGCCGCCTGGGCCAGGATCCCGGGCCGGCCGCCTCGCGCAAGGACACAGAGGTCCGCGGCGCGCTTGCAGGGCTCCACTCGGGCAAACACCGGATCTCCCAAGAGCACTGCCAGACTCGACTCGGCAGCGGCTCGCTCCTCGGGTGGGACGGTTCGCGGATTGGGTTTGGCCGGCGGCGCATCGAGCCGGTAGAGATCCTTGGTTGTCCTCACCACCAGCGAGGTGCCATCCGTGCTCCACCCGACGCGCTCCGGAATGCCCGCATCCTTGGGCAATCGCAGCTCGCGGTCGGCACCGTTCAACAGGTTCATGATCCAAAGAGTCGCAGGTGTGGAGTCGCGCAGCGAGACCCCGCGAAAGAAGGCGACCGCGGTACCATCGGGCGAGAGCGCCGGCCGGAGCTCGGCTACCGTGGTGAAGGTGATCGGATACGCCGGTCCACCCTCGGCCCTCACGGCGTAGAGATCTCCACCCAGACCACTTCCTGCCACAAAGACAGCGTAGGACTCCCGCCCGACGTCGATTTTGCCGCGCAGCGGAGGAAGGGTGCCGCAGGCGATAAGTGCGAAGAGCGTGAACAGTGAACGGTAGACGGTAAACCGGCTTGGCATTGGTGCATTGGGAGTTTGAAGGGAGCCTGTTCGATCTGGCGCGCCGGCACTGTCCCGGTTCACGGTTTACCGTTCACGGTTTACGCTGGCCTTCAACAGCCACCAGCCATTGGGGTCGATGTCGATCGTTTTTGGCTTGCGGGCAATCCCTTCGACAACATGACGGCTGTGCCGCCCGTCCACCTGGAGACGTACCGGCGTCTGGTCCACCAGCAGGATCAAACCCGGAATCCGGTAAGCTCCCCATTCCGCCGGCTGCGTCTGAGTCACGTCGAGCGTCAGCCTCTTTCCTCTGTGGCTCCACTTCAGGTCCAGTATCGGATAGCCGGGCTGGGTCAGCGCCTGGCGGAAGTACCAATCCAGGTCATGGCCCGAAGTCTCCGAGACGAGCCTGGCAAAATCGGAGGACAGAGCGACGCTATCCCGGTACGTGGCATAGTAGCGGCGCAGGCCGCCGAAGAATGCCGAGTCTCCCACCAATCCTCGAAGTTGATGCAGGACCCAGGCACCCTTCTGATAGTTATTGCTGTTGAGGAGCCCGACGAGGTCCGTGGCCGTAGTGTCCAGGATTGGCTTCTGGACGTCCGCCGATGTGAACACGGTCTGCGCCATCCTCTCCATGCCTGCCCGGAAGGCGCTGCCTCCATCGGCGTGCCGGCGCCAGAGGGCGGCGAGATAGGTGGCGAAACCCTCCGAAAGCCAGAGATGATGCCAATCGGCCGCGGTGACCGCGTCGCCGAACCACTGGTGTGCCGTCTCATGGGCGACCACCGGCTCACCCAGATTCTTCTCCTGGTAGCGCTTCTCATCGTAGAAGATGGCGGTCGAGTTCTCCATTCCGCCGAAACGAGTACTGGACTCCGCGTGGGCCAGGCTGCTGTACGGAAACGGGCCGATCAGCTCGCTGTAGTAGTCCACGATTTCGGAAGCCCGCCTGAACGGCCCGCTCACCGCGTACGCCGAATCTTCGGGGTAGGTCCAGACCGTGACCGGAACGCAAGTGACCCGGCAGTTTGCCTCCGGCAGACGGCTCTGGGTCAGACGGCCAATACCGACGACCATGGTGTACACCGGAATCGGTTTTCCCATGCGGTAATGCCAGACGGCGTGGCCGTAGGCCAGCGTGTCGATCTTCTCCAGCACGCCATTGGCGATCACCCGATCGCCGACCGGTGCCTGCACGTGGAAGGCGACGGTTGCCTTGTCGCTGGGATGGTCCTGAGAGGCGAGCCAGAGATGGGCGCGGTCAGGCCAGTTGTCGGCGAAGATGGTGCGGGCGCCATACTGATTCTTACCGACGACGAGCCCGTCGCGCACCTGCCCATGGTACCGCACCCGGGTCGTGATGGTGTCCCCTGCCTGCTTCTCGTGCGGCACCTCGACCGCACCCTCCGACCGGGCATACAGGGTTCGGGATAGGCGAGTATTGGCCTTTCCGTCCACCAGCACCCGTACCACCCGCAGGGCAGAATCGAGCTCCATCTCCACCGGCTCGGACGAGCGAAGCCGCCAGGTGGTCTGCACCTCGGCCAGCACGTGGGTCCCGGTATCGCCCGGCACCAATGTGATGTCGTAGTGCAACGCGTCGTGGACCGGGTGGATGGTGTCAGCCCGGGCGGCGAGCGGGGACTGAGCTTGTAACAGCAGAAGTAGGGGGATCATGAGGAAGCGTAAACGGTCAACGGTGAACGGTAAACGGGCTCAGGGTTCCCGGATCAGTTCACTGTCCACCGTTGACGGTTCACGCTTTAGTGGCCCAGCCGCGCTCGATAGAACTCCAGAATTCGCTTCCAGGCCTTCTCCACCTGCGGGCCATCCGATCCCTGGCGACCCGGCTTCAAAAACCCGTGCCCCGTGCCGGGGTACATCTCGTAGGTGAAGGTTTTTCCGGCGGACTGCATCTTGGCTGCCACGTCGGGCAAGCTCGCATTGATCCGCTCATCCTTCTCGCCGTACACCCCGAGTACCGGAGCCTGAATCCGCTTGATCGCGGATGAATCCGGGGCTGGCCCATACGCCACTACAGCCGCCTTGAGGTTGGGATTGTCGGTGGCATAGCGGAAGCTCTGGCCTCCGCCCCAACAGAAACCGATCGTCCCGATATGATCCTTTTCGACTGCGGGCAGATCGTTCACATAGGCGTAGGTGGCGTTGAGATCGGCGGTGATCCGCTCCGGCTCCAGCTCACCGATCAGCTTCCGGCCCTGGTCGGGGTCCTTCGGCGACTGCCCGTGCTTGGACGAGAGCAGGTCGGGAACGATTGCCACGAATCCTTCCTTCGCCAGCCGGTCTGCCACCGTCGGTTCCCATTCGGTCAATCCGAAAACTTCGTGAATCACGATGACGGCAGGCGCCTTGGTCTTTCGCTCGGGGTAGGCCACGTACGCCCGGATGGTCTCTTTTCCCTTCTTGATCTTGACCCACTCGCCATGAGTGGTGACAGGGTCGATGGCCGCTTTCATCCGGCTCTTGGCGCCGTAGCCCCACACGCCCGCG
>Ga0307416_100001697_pt1 | contig 12201 bp, 8 predicted proteins | sample DK1Cmetagenome_2_FD_203821 | JGI IMG/M metagenome (GOLD analysis project Ga0307416, IMG submission 203821) | Maize rhizosphere microbial communities from greenhouse at UC Davis, California, United States - DK15-C-3 | ecosystem: Host-associated > Plants > Roots > Rhizosphere > Soil | place: USA...
CCGTGTTGCAGGAACTTCGGCCCCAGCGTCGCGAAAAAGTTGGAAATGACGACGAGCGCCAGGCCGGCAAGAAACGAGTTCCGGTAGCGTCGTAGATATGGAAGAAGAGAACGCAGCTCGTGCATAGAGGGAAAGATATGTTAGCGGGTGCTGTAACCCGAGTAAGCACACCTAAGGAGGCTGAGATGTCGAGAGCGATGATTGCAGGGCTTACGTTAATGGCCGTCGCAGCCTGTGGCGGTGGCGACAGGGGGGACACGGCCACGGCGGATAGCCTCAGTCGTGATCTGCAGCTGGCCCCCGTCGACACTTCGGCTGAGCTGAACGATCGGCCGACCGAGGAGCGTCCCACTGCCAGCGCGCCGGCTCCTGCGCCCGCACGAACCACTCCAAGCAGGCCCGCGCCACGGCCGGCTGCACCCTCCAGGCCCACCGCGAGCGCGCCGACGCCAGCGGCGGCGCCAACTGCGCGCAGCCTGGCGGTCGGCACCACACTTACGGCAGCAACGAACGCCGAGATCCGTTCTCACAAGAACAAGGTCGGGGATACGGTGACGGCCGCGATCGCCAATGACGTGAAGGACCGCTCTGGGCGCGTGGTCATTCCTGCCGGGTCCGAAGTGGTCCTGAAAGTCACGGCTATCAAGGAGTCCGAAAATAAGAGCGATAAGACGGGCACCCTCACCGTTCAGCCTACGTCCGTGGTAATAAACGGCCAATCCTATCCGCTGGCCGCCAGCATCGAGGGCGTCATGACGGAGCTTCAGGGTCGCGGTACCAATGCCGGAGACGTCGCCAAGCCGGCAGCAGGCGCTGCGGTTGGAGCCGTGGTGGGTCGTGTGCTTGGTGGCAGCAGCAAGGGCGCCATCATCGGCGGCGTGATCGGCGGCGCAGTTGGTGCGCAGCGCGCAGTAGAGACGAAGGATCGTGACGTCGTGCTACCGAAGGGAACGACAGTGACGTTGTCGCTGACGGAAGAGTTCAGACCAACGACGTAAGAGGTAAGAGGTGAGAGGTGAGAGGTGAAAGTACGAGAGGGCCAGATTTTCCCTCTCACTTCTCACCTCTCACTTCTTTTTAGTACCCGGCGCCTCCGCCCCCCCGTCGTGGATCGCTGACGCCCTGCCAGCCCTCCGGTGTACGCACGATGGCCTCCACGTCGCCCCAGTGCCCCCGAGTCGAGATGCCGTGGCCTTTCCCGTTGAGACTCTCGAGTACCTGGGGCTGAAATCCTTCCTGCTCGACCTGAAGGCTGTCAGGAAGAGCCTGGTGGTGCATGCGAGGGGCCTGCACCGCCTCAGGCAGGCGCATTCGGTGGTCGATCATATTGGAGATCACGTGGTAGACCATGGTGATGATCTTGGGACCGCCGGGAGTACCAACGATCATGGACAGCTGCTTCTTCCGGTCCAGCACAATGCTCGGTGTCATGGCCGACAGCATTCTCTTTCCGGGAGCGATCGCGTTTGCCTCGCCCTGCACCAGGCCGTACATGTTCGGCTGTCCCGGCGAGGTAGCGAAGTCGTCCATCTCGTCGTTCAGCAGGAATCCGGCACCGGTGACCGTAACCGCGCTGCCGTAGCTGTTGTTGAGCGTGGTCGTGCAGCTTACCGCGTTGCCCTCAGCATCCACCACGGAATAATGAGTAGTGGACGACCCTCCCTTCGGATCGTTCTCGAATCGCGGCGTTATCGAGGCCTGTTCGCCGATCTGGCTTCGCAGCTCCGCTGCATATTCCTTCGATAGCAACCGTTCCAGCGGGTTCTGCACGAAGGCTGGATCACCGAGATGCCGGTTGCGATCGGTGAACGCGCGGCGCATCGCCTCCGCTTCCCTATGCATCAGCGCAGCCGACCCGAACGGCGGCAACGGGTCGTAGCCTTCCATGATGTTCAGAATTTCTCCCATCGTCACACCACCCGACGAGGCTGGCGCCATGGAGTAGACCGTGTGACCCCGGTACGAGATTTTGATGGGATTTCGCCAGATGGCCCGATATGCGGCCAGATCATCGTGGGTGATCAGGCCGCCACCGCGCACCATCTCCGCCACCAGGAGATCCGCTACCCGCCCGCTGTAGAACCCGGCTGCTCCGCTGTCGCGCACCGCCTCCAGAGCTGCACCCAGCTCCGGCTGCCGGAAGGTCGAGCCGGCTGCAGGAGGACGATCGTTCGGCAGAAACGTCGTTCGCGAGGCGGGAAACAGCACCAGGCGCGCACTGTCCTCACCGATGGAGGAGCTGCGGTACTCATCGACCACAAAGCCTTCATAGGCGAGCCTTATCGCCGGGGTGATCACCGCGGAAAAAGGCAGACGACCATAACGGCGGTGCGCCTCCGTCATTCCGGCTACCGCTCCGGGCACGCCGGCAGCCAAATGGCCCGTGACACTCGCCTCGGGATCCGCCGACAGGTACATATCTCGTGAGGCGCGTCCGGGCGCCGCCTCGCGGTAATCCAGCGTCTGAACCTTGCCATCCGCCATCCGGATGACCATGAAGCCGCCGCCCCCGATGTTCCCCGCTTCGGGGTGAACGACGGCAAGCGCGAAACCGACCGCCACGGCGGCATCAACGGCATTGCCGCCCTGCAGCAGGACTTCCTTCCCGACCTCACTCGCGATCGGACTACCTGAGACGACCAGAGCCTTCGACGCTTCGACGACTCGTGTCTTTCCAGGATTCCACGTGGCGGCTATACCCCGAGCTGGAGATGCAGCTGGTGGTCCAGCATGCCGCGCACAGGCCGGCGTAATCGCGAGCAGCGCCAGTAGCAGACCGGCAGCGCTTATCTGCAAGGGACCTCCGTGAAAGAATTGGATGGTGGCGCGGAGTTGCCTGAGGCGTCGTACTTCTCCTAATTTAGCCCGACACTGACGCTTGGACACTCCTATCCTCCTGCTCGCGTGGCCGACGACTTTTACGACACGCGCCTGACCGAACGGCGCAACCCGCGCAGCACCACGATCGATACTGCCTCCGCTCTGGAGATCGTTGATCTCATTGGGGCTGAAGATGCCGGTGTTCCCGCTGCCGTCTCGAAGGCTCGAGCGGAAATCGCGCGGGCGATCGACCTGATCGAGGGTGCATTCCGTTCGGGCGGACGCCTGATCTACGTCGGTGCCGGAACCAGCGGGCGGCTGGGCGTGCTCGACGCCGCCGAGTGTCCGCCTACCTTCGGCACGCCGCCAGAGATGGTGGTCGGGCTCATAGCCGGCGGTCCGCCGGCACTCGTGAGATCAATCGAAGGGGCCGAGGACGACACCGGTGCGGCGGAGCGTGAGCTGAATGCGCTCGGCGCCGGCCGAAAGGACGTCGTCGTCGGCATCGCCGCCAGCGGAACGACCCCATATGTTGGGGCCGCGCTCGCGCGAGCCCAGGCACTCGGCGCACGCACGGTGTTTCTTTCGTGCTCCGAGCCGCCTACGCAGCTTCGACAGACCTGCGACATCTGCATCACGGTCCTGGTTGGCCCAGAAATCGTTACCGGTTCCACTCGAATGAAGGCGGGAACGGCCACGAAGCTCGTGCTGAATACGCTCACGACTGGCGCCATGATCCGCATCGGCAAGACCTACGGCAACCTGATGGTGGACCTGAGAGCCTGGAACGACAAGCTGGTCGACCGGAGTCAGCGCATCGTCATGGAAGCGGCGGGAGTAGATCGCTCAGTCGCGCGGAGCGCCATAGAAGCTGCCGACGGCAGCGTGAAGACGGCCATTGTCATGGCGCGCCGCGGCGTCGCCAGAGGCGAGGCTGAGCGGCTCCTTTCGGAGCATGCGGGGCGGCTCCGGGCCATTGTGGGCGACCCTCCACCGGTTCGGACCCTATGACAGAACGACCAACACTGGCAGTCGGGCTGATGTCGGGCACGTCGCTGGACGGAGTGGACGCGGCTCTGGTGCGGCTCGAGGGTCCCACCCACGCCTCGCTCATCGATTTCGTCACCCGTCCCTACACCGATGCGGAGCGCTCCGAGATCCGCGCGGCGTTTAACGGAGCCACCGCTCAGACGCTTGCCCGGTTGCATGTACGCGTGGCTGACTGGGCGGCCGAAGCAGTCCAGACACTCCTGGTGCAGGGAAAAGCGCGCGCCTCGGATCTCTCACTGATCGCTTTCCCGGGCCAGACCATCTGGCATGAGCCCCCGCTCGTCTCCTGGCAGCTGGGCGAGCCGGCCGTTCTGGCCGAGCGATTTGGTGTTCCGGTAGTGAGTGGCTTTCGGGCCCGGGACGTGGCGGCTGGCGGTCAGGGTGCTCCGTTGGTGCCGATGGCAGATGTGCTTCTGTTCGCGTCGCCGGACGCGCCCCGCGTCCTGCTGAACCTCGGCGGCATGGCGAATCTCACATACGTCGTGCGGCGCGCGCAGGAAGATGGCGTGTTCGCGTTCGACACCGGGCCCGGTGTCGCCGTGATCGACGCTCTGGCGAAATTGGTCGACCAACGCCGCTCCTATGACCGGGACGGTCTTCTGGCGGCTCAGGGTCGTCCACACGAGGACATACTCGCGGAGCTGCTGTCCGATCCATTCTTCGCCGCCGAGCCTCCCAAGAGCACCGGCCGGGAACGCTTCGGCGATGGCTACGCTCGCGCGCTTCATGACAAGGTGCCGGGGGCGGATGGAATCGCTACCGCCGTCGAGCTGACGGCCCGGAGCATCGCCGACGCGGTTCGACGGTGGATTCCTGCCGGCGTCGAAGTCGTCGCCTCGGGCGGCGGCTGTCACCACCCGGGCCTGATGGCTTCCCTCGCACGCCACCTGGGCGATGGCGGCAACCATCCACTCCATCGCTTCGACGACCTGTTTTTTCCTGGCGACGCCAAGGAAGCCGTCGCGTTCGCGCTACTGGGGTACCTGACTGTGCATGGACAGCCGGGCAACGTTCCGGCTGCGACAGGTGCTACCGGATCGCGGGTCCTGGGTGCTGTAACACCTCCGTGACCAGCGTTATTCCCGAATCATCCAATCCTGCCCGGCTGATCATGCCCGCGCTGCGCTCCGACGCACTGAGCGGGTTCGCTCACGAGGCCGGCCGCATTGCGGATACCCTGGAAATCGGAGTGGGTGGTTACATCATCTTCGGGGGCACCGCTGAAAGCGTGCGTCGTTTGACGGCGGACCTGCTCCGGCGGGCCGGTCGCCCGCTCCTGCTCGCCTCCGATCTGGAGCGAGGCGCCGGGCAACAGGTGTCCGGCCTGACCGAGTTTCCTCCTCCCATGGCCTTGGCATCCCTCAACGACCCCGCGGTCGTGCGCTGGGCGGGCTCCGTGACGGCCCAGGAGGCGCGGGCCGTAGGAATCAACTGGGTCTTTGCACCGGTAGCGGATCTGGATCTACTCCCGGAAAACCCCATTGTGCAGACCAGGGCCTTCGGAGCAGATCCAAACGAGGTTGCTACCTACGTACGGCAGTGGATCGAGGGTTGCCAAACGGCGGGCGCGCTTGCCTGTGCCAAACACTACCCAGGCCACGGGCGCACCTCTGTCGATTCCCATGTTACCCTGCCCGTCGTTGATGCTCCGGCTGCCGATCTCGAGACCGACCATGTGCCTTTCACGGTCGCGATCCAGAGTGGGGTAGCCTCCATCATGACGGCACACGTTGCCTATCCCACTCTCGATAGTTCCGGATTACCGGCCACGCTTTCCCGCACCCTGCTGGGCAGACTGCGGGGGGCCGCCCGCTTCGATGGCCTCGTCGTGACCGACGCCCTCATAATGGACGGCGCTCTCGTCGGCCGCCGAGAGTCGGATGCTGCAGTTGAAGCCGTACAGGCCGGGGCGGACCTGCTGCTCTATCCCAACGATTCACGGCGCGTGAAAGAGGCACTCGAGGCTGCGCTCTCGAGTAGCGCCCTTCCTCGCGAGAGGATCCAGGAGTCGCTGCGCCGGTACTACCGCGCTCTCGCAGCGGCAACCGCTCCCACTCCGCCAGTTACGAGGGGACCGTACGAGTCTGCCGACGCGTTGGCTGATGCATTGTTGAAGCAGGGAATGATGATGCGGCGCCCCGTGCCCGAGTTGACAGGGCCGCTCGACCTGGTCGTGGTGGACGATGACATCGGAGGGCCGTACCCGCCGGGCCCGAGCGATTATGTGCACCGGGCGCTCGGATCGGACCTGATCGGACGCTATGGCGGAGGTTCTCGCGTACTGCTGGTGTTTGCCGAACCCCGGGCTTGGAAAGGGAGGTCGGGGTTTGGGCCAGCGACCAAGGAAGCACTGGCGCATCATGCAGCGGGGGCCGATCTGATCGTTCTGTTCGGCCATCCTCGTCTTGCGGCAGAGCTGCCGAGCAGCGCCCCGGTGCTGCTCGCGTGGCACCGACAAAAGCTCATGCAGGAGGCCGCAGCCCGCTGGCTCCGCCGCCGCCTCGGCTGAAAAGCGAGCTCAGCTGCTCCTGCCGGCGTCCTTGATCCAGGGAAGAAGTGCAAAGGCTGGAATGGCCAGGAGAAAGGTGAGAAAGAAGTAGTCACCATACCCCATTCTCTCGGCCAACACCCCGGAAGCCCCTCCTGCCAGAGTTCGGCTCAACGCCAAAAGCGCGGACAGCACTGCAAACTGAGTGGCAGCGTAGCGGCGCTCGCACACTGACATGAGGAAGGCGAGGAACGCCGCTGTTCCCAGGCCGTGCGCAAAATTCTCAAATAGTGCCGCGGTGATGATCAGCGGCTTCGAGGCGGGTACGCTGGCTACACCGGCATAACCCAGGCTCGATAGCGCCTGAACCAGGCCGAGGGTCCAGAGGCCGCGAAAAATTCCCAGCTTCGTAGTGACCAGTCCGCCCAGCACTGCTCCACCCACGGTCGCGATGATTCGCCCGGGCGTGAGTATCCCTCCGATCTCCTCCAGCGTGAACCCGCGGTCCACCCAGAAAGGGCGGGTCATCGGCTCCATCGCATAGATGTCGATCTTGAAGAACAGTGCGAACACCACCACTGCCCATATGCCGGGTCGTCCCAGGAGGGCGCGCAGCGGCTCCCACACTGATGCGGCGGAAGCGACTGCACGCCGAGGCTCCGGGATGAAGAGCGCCGCGATCGTCAGCCCGCCGATCAGTGTCGCGCCGGTGAGAAACGAGACGGACCAGCCATTCCGCCCTGCCATCCAGATCAACAGCCCGCCCGCCGTGAACATGGCGATGCGGTACGCCGCGATCCTGACGGAGTTTGCCACACCCAGCTCGCGAGTAGTGGTGGCTTCGATGGTATAGGCGTCGATCGCGACATCCTGCGTTGCGGACAGGGTGACCATCAGAACCAGGAGGAGCCAAAACCAGCGCGCCATCTCCCCGAGCTCGAGAACACCGAGGATCACCGTCAGGAGAGTGAGACCCGCAAGACAGCCGACGATCCATTGCCTACGGCTGCCGAGCCGGTCAACCAGGGGAGCCCAAACGAACTTGAAGGTCCACGGGAAGCTTACCGCGCTGATCAGCCCGATTTCGACCAGGCCCGCGCCATGGGTGCGGAGATATACCGGAAGAGTTTCGTTGACCAGACCGAAAGGAAAGCCCGAGGCAAAGGAGAGCGCCGCCAGCCAGGTCAGGCGTGCGCCAAGTGATGCCGCTACTCCTGCGGGTTCCTCGTGATCTGACGTTGTTCGGGAGGCTACTGCCACACCGCGAGCAGCAGCAGGAGCACGCCGACCGTCACGAGAATGAGTGCGACAGTGCGCATGATGTCCGGCGACGATCCGTAGCCGACGTTCCCCGGAACTAGACTGCTTCCGTGCTCGTGTGTCTCGGTGGCCTCGGTGCCGATTGAGAGACCCTCAGGGGGCGTGGAGCCCTGTTCCAGATGATATCGGTGATGCCCTACCGTTTCGGTCCCGTCCTCCGGCAACCCTTCACCCTCGAAGCGAGCGGCAACTACAGTGATGTTGTCCGGACCGCCCCGCGAGTTCGCAAGATCAATGAGCGCGGAGCACAGCGTTGAGAGGTCCGCATGGTCCTGTGCCAACTGCGCGAATTCCTCCCGCCGCACCACGCCCGACAGTCCATCAGAACAGAGGATTAAGATGTCGCCTTGCCTGACAGGCTGGCGAGTGAGATCCACCTTCACCCGAGGATCGGGTCCAAGCGCCTGGAGAATGATGTTGCGCCGCTCGCTCTGTTCGGCCTCATCCTCTGTTAGCTCGCCAGCGTCGACCAGCCGCTGCATCAGGCTCTGATCTTTGGTCAGTTGTACCGCTTCCGGCCCGCGGACGAGATACGCCCGACTATCACCGATCTGCGTGAGGTACAGATCACCACCGAAGATCCCCGCGGCCGTAACGGTGGTTCCCATGCCGCGTACTTCGGGATGCGCCCGGGCGTACGAGTAGATCTGGCTATTTGCCAGCTCGACGGCTTCACGCATGCGGTAGGCAAACTGCTCGGGGGAGCTGCCCGGATCGGTGGCCCATGCCGTGGCCATGTGGCGGTAGATGAGATCGGCCGCCATGGCGCTCGCCAGCTCGCCCGCTGCCGCCCCACCCATGCCGTCGGCGACCATGAAGAGTGAGCCTCGAGGCCCGACCTCGTGACGACGAACTTCAGGCTGCAGGCTCGCGTTCCCAGTGCTCAGGTCAGCGACGAGAAAGGTGTCCTCATTGTGCTCGCGAGTGCGTCCGAGATCGGTCTTGCCGAACACGCTGACGCGCACGGATGCGTGCTTCACACGCTCCTCGAACCGATGGCATACCTCCAACGATCATCATCTCGAGAGCGACCAGCGGCTACTGGGAGAGTCACGCGAAGGTCCCTTCCGCCGGTCAAGGCGGTACGAGGTCTGACGAATCTAGGAACCAGGGAAGGGAGCGTCAACGCCGCCTTGGCGTAAGTCCTAGCCGCCGTGTACCTTGCACCCATGGCCGTCTTTCATTCACCGGGCGGGGGCTGGTGGCTCCTGGCCGGCGCACTCGTTTGCTGCCACCAGTCTGGTCCCTCGTCATCGTCCACCGCGTCCTTGGCGCTCGCCCAACCTTCCGATTCGTTCGTCACCCGATCGGAATACCATTCGGCGGCTGCCGTCGCCGACCCGATCAGGCTTCGCGTGGTCTATCCCTCACCTACGGACGTTGTCCTGGTCCGCGATTCCAGCTTTCTCTTCGGGTCAGTCGCTGACGCCCGCATCCGGCTCAGCATCAACGGCCACCCGGTGCGCGTCTGGCCCAACGGGGCGTGGCTAGCCTGGATTCCGTTTCCTCCAGACACCCTGATGCAGTTCCGCATCGAGGCGAGCTCCAGCCGCGACACATCCGTTCTGATGTATCAGGTTCGTCGCGATCGGGCGTCTCTGCCGCGGCTGCTCAACGTTGGAGCTGCGTGGATCGATTCTGTGTCGCTCTCGCCTCAGGGACAGGTCTGGCTGCCGCGAAGCGAATATCTGACGCTGTCTGTGCGAGCTGTGGAAGGAGCCGATGTCAGAGTACGCTTGCCCGACGGCAAGCGCATCCGTTTGCTCCCGGAGAAGCAGGCCGAAGGAGTATTGCCGGCACTGCGTGCCTTCGACTGGGACACCACGAAGCTCCGAACCCCTCAAGAGGTGAGATACGTCGGCGTGGTGCGGGGACGAGCTTTCGGTCCCGACGCCGGGCCGGTGCTCCGCGGGACCACGGCTGCCCTGGTCCGCGTACTCGCTCGTGCAGCCCTGCACTGCGTCACCGGTGCGCCTTGCCCCGTTCCCTACGCCGAGCTCGTGTCACCCGAGACCTCGTGGGCCACTGTCGAGGCAACGCTGGGCAGAGATACGGTTCGGGCACGCTGGCCACTTCAAGTAGCGCTGCTCGACACTCTTCCAGCAGTAGCTGTGTTCGATGATGACACGGCAGGGCAGGGAACCACCGATAGCCTGACCCCAGGCCGAGCCGTACCCGGGGGCACTTACAGCTGGTTCTTTCCCACGGGCACCCGCGCGGCAGTGACCGGCCGTGTGAATGATGACGTGCGCCTTCGCCTCTCACCGGTGTCTGAAGCATGGGCCCCGATATCGGATGCCCTGCCGCTGCCTGCCGGCACTCCGGAGCCTTCTGCCATCGTTGGTTCCGTCAGCGTGATGGCAGCAGCGGACCGTGCGGTCCTGCGCATCCCTCTGACGGAGCGAGTGCCGTTTCGGGTCGTGGAGAGCGAACGAACTTTGGCGCTCACACTGTACAGCGCTGCCGGCGACGTTGATTGGATTCGCTATGGCACCGATCCTCTGGTACGCCAGCTGACGTGGGTCCAATCCCAGCGCCAGGAGGTGACGCTTACCATCGAGCTGAGTGCCCCGGTCTGGGGTTACCGCACCCGGTGGAGCCGGAATGACCTCATCCTCGAGCTGAGGCGTCCACCGCGCCTCTCGGTAACGAATCCGCTACGTGGCCGGACCATCGCCATTGATCCCGGGCATCCTCCGTTCGGCTCCACCGGCCCCACGGGTCTGCGGGAGGCTGACGCCAATCTCGCGGTGGCGCTTCAGCTTCGCAGTATGCTCCAGAATGCTGGTGCAAAGGTGCAGATGACACGGGTCTCCGATTCAGTGGTGGATCTCTGGCCCCGAGTTGCCTTCGCCGAGCAGAGCGGGTCGGAGCTGCTTGTTTCGGTCCATAACAATGCGCTTCCTGACGGGGTCAATCCCTTCACCAACAACGGGACCAGCGTATTCTATAATCAGCCCCGGAGTGTGCCCCTTGCGGCTGCCGTTCAGGAGGCATTGGTTCGGCAGCTGAAGTTGCCCGATCTCGGAATCGGCAGGGGCGATCTCGCGGTTATCCGGGGAACGTGGATGCCCTCGGTGCTGGTAGAAGGGATGTTCATCATCATGCCTGAGCAGGAGGCCGTGCTCCGCACCACGAGTGGCGCCCGCCGGTATGCTCGAGGTGTATATGATGGCATAGTCAGGTTCCTGCGAACGCAGGCCAAACTTCAGTCTGCCCCTGGTGTGGGGCGGCCGAGTCCAATGGCGTCTCCTAGGGCAAATCCCTCCCCACCGCGCCGTGTGCTTCCAACTGGCGCCCCGGACAGCGGTGTCGCCCCTTAGAGCGCAGTGTGAGGTTTTGCTGATGTCATTTACGACGCGCTTGCTGATGACTTTCCTGCTGCACCCTTCACCCCAGGTAAGAGCCCGGATCCTGACCCTCGCCGCCGGAACTGCCCTGTTCGCCCTCAGTCCACAGGATCTACAGTCGCAGACCCCGGACGAGCGAATCGACCTGGAGCGTTTCAGGGATTCCATCGCGTCAACTGTCGATTCCACGGGGCTGCTCGCACTGGAACGCCGGATGATCGATTCGGCGAAATCCGACCGGTCCAATGGAATGATCCACCTGAAGCTGGGCTTCGTCTCCTTAAGACTCGGTGACCTCGGCGGAAAGGACCACTATGATGATGCCGCCTCCGAGTTTCAGTGGGCCATCGATCTCCAGCCGGCCTGGCCATACGCGTGGTACGGAATGGGCCTGGCCGAGTACGGTGTCGGGGACTCCCAGGTTTCCTTCGTCACGGGTCTGAAGATGATGCTTGGCAAGGACGCGTTGACACGATCGGCGGTGGCGTTCGCGAAATCGGCTGAGATCGATCCTTCTTTCGTGCGCGGCCTGGTGGATCTCGCCAACACCGCGCTTCGGCAGCGGGTCAATATCAAGCTCGGCGTGGCACTGGAAGCATTGCGTCGGTCTGCATCAACCACTGCTGGAAACGATCCGGAGGTTCTGCTTGCGCGCGGACGAGTCGAACGGGAGGTGGGCGACGGAGACTCAGCTGTAGTGGCGTTCAAGAGCTATCTCGAGCGCGGTACGAATCGGGGCCTCGGACTGCTCGAGGTTGCTCGAACCCAGCTCCTGCTCGGCCGGTTCGAAGGTACTACCGCTTATTTCGAAGGCGCCTCACTGGATGACTCAGTCAGCGTGAACGGCTACCGTACCGACCTGTCAACGATCGCCACAGACAGCGTGCTCGGTGAGTTCGACCGGCAGCAAGGCCAGCGCCGGGCACTTTATCTCCAGCGCTTCTGGGAAGAGCGGGACAGGACAGAATTACGCACTGACGGAGAGCGCCTGTGCGAGCACTATCGCCGGATGTTCTACGCACGCAAGAACTTTCAATTGACCTCCACCAATCGTCACTACGACATCGTCGAGCGATACCGCTCAGGAAGCCGTGATTTCGACGACCGCGGGGTCATCTACATACGCCATGGGGAGCCAACGAGTCGTGCGAGCTACGCCGCTCCGGGACTGGA
>Ga0307416_100001698_pt1 | contig 12190 bp, 12 predicted proteins | sample DK1Cmetagenome_2_FD_203821 | JGI IMG/M metagenome (GOLD analysis project Ga0307416, IMG submission 203821) | Maize rhizosphere microbial communities from greenhouse at UC Davis, California, United States - DK15-C-3 | ecosystem: Host-associated > Plants > Roots > Rhizosphere > Soil | place...
CAGTTTCTTCAAGTGACCGAGCAGTGTTAACCTTTGGCTGGCTGCGGCGTCTAATTAGTTAAACGGCTGGTGCAGTGACCAGCTTCTGCAGCCATGGAAAGCTCTAAGGATCTCGGCGACGAAGAATTGGTGACCTTGTGCCAGCAAGGGCAAGGCCATTATTTCGATGTATTGGTGCGGCGATATATGGAAAAGGCATTTCACATCGCTTACGACTTCACGCGCAACAAGGAGACAGCCAAAGACCTCTCCCAAGACGCCTTCCTGCGCGCCTACGCGAACATCAAGCGTTTCGATGGACGGTCGAGTTTTTATACGTGGTTTTATCGCATTGTGGTGAATCTTTGTCTGGACCATGCGCGGCGCAGCGGCCGGGTGTTTTGGGAGTCACTGGACAAAACCCCCGAAGAACCGGGCGGACAGCGTCAGTTGGTCGACACCCAGCACCAACCCGACCAGGAAGCCATTGCGGGCGAAGCGAGCAGACGCGCCAATGCGACGTTGGAGTCAATGCCGAATAAACAGCGCACGGCATTTCTGCTGCGAAACCAGGAAGGATTGCCGATTGCGGATATTGCCAAGGTGATGAAAACCACCGAGGGAACTGTGCGGGTTTATCTTCATAGAGCTGTGGCGACATTGCGCCAAAGCCTGGTGGAGTTCGTTTAGGAGAAGTTATGGAAAACCGGATTAAGCCGCTGGAAGACGCGTGCAAAAATTACGAAGAGGATCTGGTGCTGTATCACTACGCTGAGATCGGCGCTAGTGAGCGCGCGGCCATAGAGCAACATCTTGCCCAGTGTTTGCGTTGCCGCAATTTCGTCGAGGATCTCGGGCGGGTACTGCCACAGATGGCGCCCAAACCGGAGCTGCCCCAGGCATTTTGGGACAACTATTTTCGCGAAACGGTAGCAAAACTGGATGATCAAGCAGCGCGGCAGAACTGGTGGCAGCGCTGGTTGGCGCCCATGAATAGTTGGCTCGTGCCGACTTTCGGCACGGTTGCGATTGCCGTGTTTGCGATTGCGCTGATGCTTCAGAAGGGCGATTTTAACGTAACAAGTGAGACCGCGTCAGCGCAAATTCCCGCAGAAGTGTTGGTCGACTCGAACCAGCTCGAATTTTTCAAATCCATGGAAATTTTAGAATCTCTCAGCACGCTCGAAGAACAGGATAGCGCTAAGCCGGAGCGGAAAACCAGTTATATCGAAAACGGGCCTGTACAGGTGGTTGCATAAATAATTTTGATCAGAACTAATTTGATCAGAACTAATTTGATCATGACTAAAATGAAATCCCGCAATTGGTTTTTGGTGGTCATCGGTTTCGTTCTTTTGCTTGAATCGCGCGCGCTCGCCGACGGCGACGACTGGCGTAAGCTCAATCCCAAAGAAAAGGATAAGATCCGTCGCAATTATGAGCGCTGGGAAAAATTGCCGCCGCAAGATAAAGAACATCTGCGCGAAGAATGGGAGCGGTGGAATCGCATGCCGCAGGACCGTCGGGATCGACTCAAGCAACGTTTCGAAGATCATCGCCGCAACGGGGATTGATCCACGAATATTCCGTCTTTGATTTCCGCAAGATAACGCCGGCGACGATCACTCTCGGGTAATCTAGTTTTCAATAGAAATTCGCTTCTCGCCTTTGCGCCGAAGTGGACTCGGCTCTGCCGGTCTCTAGTACTTCTTGTGCCGGGTAATTTTTTCTGCCAAGGGCGGTGCGAAATCCCGCCGTCGCCGTCTAAACATTTGAGGAACAAAAAGATGACGACAAAAATATTACCGCGTTCGCCGCAAATAGAGACTACGGCACGGAAAGGAGGCAGCATGAAAACAATCGCGCTTTTGGTCTTGTTGGCGTTGGGAGTCGTTTCGGCGTCTGGTTGCCATTGGATGCATCACCGCCGCGATTATTCGAGAAGTTACGATCGAAATTAAATCCTGACGTGGCTCCGGTTTTAGTGGGGAAGCCGGAGCCACGCCGATTCATCACGCCAATCACATTGCGTAATACGCTGCGCAATTGTCCCAGAGAATTTTACGTTTATGTTCGTCGGAGATCGGCAGCTTGAGAAAGTGATTTACCGCCTCGGGGTATTTGGAATCACCGTGCGGATAATCCGTCGAAAACACTAACCGACCGCTGCCAAACTGGTCGACCAAGTTGGTGGCGGTGATCTCGCCGGGTTCGATTGATACCACGCATTGCCGCCTAAAGTACTCGCTGGGCTTCATTTTAAGTGAGGGCGCCCAGACATCGCCTTCGAGCTCGTAGGTTTCATCCAATCGCCAGAGCAGCCAGGGTAACCAGCTGCAATTGGCCTCCAAAAATGCCACACGCAATTTCGGATGGCGCGCCAGCACGCCGCCGGCGCAGAAATTGCCAAGGGCCATCATCTGCTCAAACGGTTGAGCGTAAACCCGGCGCAGCATCAGATTGGGCTCCAAGCGCCGACCGACCTGCTTCTTGCCGGTTCCGGTTGATTCATGGAGGCCGACGGAAAGATTCAGGGCTTCAAGAGCATCCCACAGCGGATCGTAGTAATCGTCTTCCCATTGATGGTCGACGAGTGGTACCGCGCGCAAAAAAATCGCGCGAAAGCCCAACTGTTCGGCACAGCGCCGCGCCTCAGCGACGGCATCGTTGATGTCATAAGGCGAGATCATCGCCGCACCGATTAAACGCGCCGGGTCTTTCTTGCAGAAATCGTACAACCACTCATTGTAGGCGCGCGCCATCGCAGCGGCGAAGGGCGCGTCCATATCGTCGACTACCAAGGCGCGCAAGCCGCGCGTTGGATACAACACCGCAATGTCGATGCCTTCGACGTCCATCGCTTCGAGCTGGACCTCGGACGTCCAGCCCCGCTCGGCGTCGTTGTGGTAAGTGGTTTGATTCTTCTCGAAGTTGCGGCCACTGGCAACGTCGCTTTCGCGCGCCGATTGACGCGCCCAATCTCTACCATCGGGATAAACCATGCGCAGGTCGCGGACGTTGTGACTGACAACCCCGCGCGGAGCGCGGTCCTTGAACTTCCGGTCGATATAGCGCTCCCATAAATCCGGCGGTTCCATAATATGCATGTCGCTATCGATTATTTTGTAGCCACTCTTGGCCATGAGTCGTTCCTCCCGCTAAGTTCGCGTGGCGCACAGTTTCAATTGCGCGTCGTTATTCTCTTTAAGCAAAACAAAAATCACATTTAATGTGAAGGATCAATCAAGGCTGATCATGCACTGCGCGAAGGAATCGAAGAATTTATCGTCAGCGAATTCTCGGCGGCGATTCGGATTGGACGGCGGCAGTGAGCCAAAGTCGAGAAGCTGTGGCGTACTGAGCATCTGCGGAGAAGTTAAGAATCTGCTGCCTGCGCGAGAATTGCGATTCGTAAGGCTTTGTTGCGGTCTCGATCCGCGCGATCACGGTGACTGTCCGGTCAGAATGTTGATCTGTAAAGTGGTGCTACCATGCGACGAGTCGACGATATCATGGAACCGCGGGGGAAGCGCGCGGTCAGCTTCGAGTAACGTGATCGTCGAAGCCTAGTTGCGCAGAGTGTTCAGACGAACGCCCGAACACCTGTAGTCGTTATACAAGCCGTGGCTGGATAGTCGCTGGTCGGGGAATTATCTAAGAAGCGGTCGAAAATCCGCGGTCGCTTTCACGGTCAGCGTAATATTCCCGCTGAAGCCGAAACAACTCCTCGCCGCTATATTCCTCCGAGTGAACAGCGCCATCGGGCTGACGATATTCGAAAGCCACGCTGTTCAACGTCTTGGTGAGTTGGACGAGGTCGCCGCCTTTAGCCTGCACAATCCTGCCGACGATTCTCAGGCGCTCGCCAAGGCTGTAGATATCCGGCAGGCCGCCGGTACCCAATCTCCCTTCCAAACGGTGGTTGTCAGAGCGCCGTAAATCAGCTTGCGAATATGTGCGCGCAAACGGCACCGACATCAATTGCCAATCGACAAGATCGTTCGCAGCATCATGGCGAACTAGTGAGTTCCAAACCATTTTTAGAATTTTTCGTGCGCCCCCTTCGGCTTGGGTTGGTTCCGGGAGACCTTTGCCGGTGACTATGAATAGATCTTGTTTGACTTCGATTTTTAGGATCAAAGGGAGAAGGTCGGCTAGTTCCTGGCCAATCGTTCTCAAAGCGGTGGCGATATCTTGGCTTTCACCGTGTAATGCAGTTCCCCTTACGGGCATTTCGTTTGCGCAGCCATTTCTCACGACGGACCTCCAGGTTATTGTCGCGCTGCAATTGAGCAATTGAGATGCCATTTAGCGACCCCGCAAAATCGGATTCAATTCTTTAAAACTGAGGCAATCGACAGCAAGCTGAGCAAAATTGTTATTTGCCTCTGGCGCAGCTGTCCAAAGTCGGTCGTCTTCGAGGCAGGTGGCAAGTCTTTGGCGGCTGAGAGGCGTCCGCAATTATACGTATGGGTCGGAGAATCTGGGCGAGGGAACTGGTGCCGGAGGCGAGACTTGAACTCGCACAGGGTTGCCCCTACCGGATTTTGAGTCCGGCGCGTCTGCCATTCCACCACTCCGGCATGAGGAGTTATGCGGAATGATATTGATAACGGACAGTGTGATCGGTTTCAAGACCAGCGCGAGGGACTTTTTAGTTCGTCGGGTGATGAAGCATGCGATGCTGTTCAGAAGAGCAGCTTCCAGCACTCCTGCAGCGAACTGACGGCGGCGAGCCGGGGATTTTTGATATGTTTCAGCTGTGCGACATTACTCGCCGGCAGAATGCAACGCTCGAAGCCGAGCTTGCCGGCTTCTTTGACTCGGGTTTCTGCCTGGGAAATGCCGCGAACTTCTCCGGCGAGGCCAACCTCGCCGAAAAAAACGCTCTTAGGATCGAGGACGGCTTCGCGGCTGCTCGAGGCGATCGCGGCAATGACGCCCAGATCGACCGCCGGCTCGTCGACATGAACGCCGCCGGCGACATTGACAAAAATATCTTGATCGAACAGTTTGGCGCCCATCTTTTTCTCCAACACGGCGACCAAAAGCGCTACACGATTGTGGTCAACGCCGATGGTCGTGCGCCGCGGCACGGCCAGAAACGACCGGCTCACCAGCGCCTGCAACTCGAGCAGAATCGGCCGCGTGCCTTCGATACTGCAAACCACGGCCGAACCGGGCACTTGCAGCGGCCGTTCCATAAGGAAGATTTCCGACGGATTGGCGACTTCGGTGAGGCCAACTTCTTTCATCTCGAAAACTCCGATCTCGTTGGTCGAACCGAAGCGGTTTTTGACAGCCCGGAGAATTCGAAAGCTATGGCCGCGCTCACCTTCGAAGTAGAGCACGGTGTCGACCATATGCTCGAGCAAACGCGGGCCCGCGATGGCGCCGTCTTTGGTGACGTGGCCGATTAAAAATGTCGTTAAGCCGGTTTTTTTGGCGAGGACGATAATCGAGCCTGAAGCTTCGCGCACCTGAGCGATGCTCCCGGGCGCCGAGGGAATCGCCGACGAGAAGATTGTCTGGACCGAGTCGATCACCAATAGGCCGGGTTTGATTTTCTTGACATGCTCGATAATTCGTTCCAGCGATGTTTCGCTGAGTACCAGCAGGTTCGGCGCATCGACACCGAGCCGTTCGGCGCGCATCTTTATTTGCCGTTGCGATTCTTCGCCTGAAACGTAGAGGCAGGTGAGCCCCTTCTGACTGACCGCGGCAAAGGCCTGCAGCAGGAGCGTGGACTTGCCGATTCCCGGGTCGCCGCCGATAAGGATCACCGAGCCGGGCACCAGACCGCCGCCGAGGACACGGTCGAACTCGCCGATGCCCGACTGCACTCGGCCTTCTTCTGCAGTGTTGATATCGCCGATCGAGGTTGGCTCTTCTTTGGTGCCAAGACTCAACTCGCTACGGGTGGAGGTGGCTTTCTCGAAATGCTCCTCGGCAAAGGTATTCCATTGGCTACAATCGGGACACTTCCCGAGCCACTTGGACGACTGGTAGCCGCAATTTTGACAGGCATAAACGGACTTAGCTTTGGCCATGCGTGAACTAATAATTCGTTTATTTCGAGGTACCGCCGACTTTAGACAGCCGGCTGCCAACTAGCAAGCGACAGGATTATTCTTGAGAGGCACATCCGCTAGAGAATTAAACTCAAGAGCTGGTTAGCGCCGCCAGCTCTAAGTGTTAAGTTTGTGACGTGGCGGATTACAAAAACAAACTCGAAGCAATAACGGCACGGGCTTTCCTACCAGCGAAGCGCACCGTGCCGTCGCTGCGCAAGGCCGCCGAGCATTGCCAAGGCTGCGACCTTTATAAAGACGCCACTCAGACGGTTTTTGGCGAAGGTCCGGCTCGGGCGAGCGTGGTATTTGTCGGCGAACAACCGGGAGATCAGGAAGACCGGCAGGGTCATCCCTTCATCGGACCCGCCGGTCGTTTGCTCGACCGTGCGCTCGAAGAAGCGCAGATCGAGCGCGACGAAGTTTACGTGACCAATGCGGTCAAACACTTCAAATGGATTTGGCGTGGTAAACGGCGGCTGCATCAAAAGCCCGCCGTGCGCCAAATCATGGCGTGCCGTCCTTGGCTTGAGGCGGAGATCGGCGCGCTTGAACCGAAGTTAGTGGTCTGCATGGGTTCAACCGCGGCGCAATCTGTTCTCGGCCGGCCGGTGCCGATTCTCAAGGAACGAGGCAAGTTTCTCACGGCTGAAAATTTGCCTCTGCTGTTTATTACTATTCATCCTTCAGCGATTTACCGCCAGCGCGACCGCTCCGCGCAGGAAGATGAATATCGAAGATTTGCTGCGGAGATGAAGCTGCTTGGGCGTAAACTGCGCAGTCTAAAAGCCGAGTAGCGAGTCGAACCGCACTGGTCAGAGTCATTCGAGCACATCGATTCTTGTTTTATACCTAATGACTAGCTCTAGCCGATTTTAATCGATCAAAAAATTCGGTTCTTTGGTAAATCGCGACGCCCGGGTTGGAGCGGTCTAATACATGTAGGGTTGGACCCTTCGACAAGCTCGCCGCGACCGGTTAGATTGTAACCCGTTCATGAACACGGATTTTTTGCAGAAAGAGCTCGACGATTTGAGCGAGCAGGGACTCTATCGGTCATTGCGTTGCGTCGACGGTGAGCAGGGGCCAACGCTTTTGCTCAACGGCCGGGAAGTCATCAACTTCTCGTCCAACAATTATTTAGGTTTGGCCAATCACCCGTTTTTGTGTGCCGCCGCTAAGCAAGCCATCGACCGCTACGGCTGCGGTTCCGCAGCGTCGCGCTTGATTTCCGGTAATATGACTTTGCACGAGGAGTTGGAGGCGAAGCTTGCCAGATTCAAAAGCACTGAAGCAGCTTTGGTGTTCAACTCGGGATTTCAGGCGAACATCGGCATTCTTTCGACTTTGACCGGCGCAGGGGATGTCATCGTCAGCGATGCGCTAAATCACGCGAGCATTATCGATGGCTGCCGGCTATCGAAAGCAAAGACCATTGTTTATGCGCATACGGATCTCAACGAGCTCGAAGCGGCTTTAAAGCAGGCAGCCGCCGCGCGGCGCCGATTGATTGTGACCGAGACGATTTTTAGCATGGACGGTGACGAAGCACCGCTCCTTGAGATTGTCGAGCTCGCGGAAAAATACCATGCCATGGTCATGGTCGACGAAGCCCATGGAACCGGAGTATGCGGATCTAACGGCGCCGGTGTGGTCGCCAAGCTCGGCTTGTCCTCGCGAGTTGCGGTGCAGATGGGCACCCTCGGCAAAGCGCTCGGCGGCTTTGGCGCTTACGTCGCCGGCAGCCGCGCATTGTGCGACCTACTGATCAACCGCTGCCGCAGTTTCATCTTCACGACGTCGCTGCCGCCAGCAGTCATGGCGATGGCGCTGGCCGCCCTCGATCTGGTGCAGAGTGAACCACACCGGCGCGACGCGCTCCGGCTCCAGTGCCGGCAATTGAAGCTCGGGCTAAGCCGCCTCGGATTTGAGCTGGGGAGGAGCGAGAGTCCGATCTTGCCGCTGATTGTCGGTGACGCCTCCCGTTGCATGACACTGTCGGCTGCTTTGCTGGCTCACGGTGTGTTTGCCCAAGGCATTCGCCCGCCGACGGTGCCGCCCGGGACTTCGCGCTTGCGCATAACCGTGATGGCGACCCACAGCGGTGAGCAGATTGCCAGAGCCTTGCAGGTCTTCGAGGAAGTCATTCGACAATGGCCACGTACCACGACAAGCTGAAACAGCTCGATCATACCTATCTCTGGCATCCGTTCACGCAAATGCAGGAATGGATGAGCGAAGATCCAGTCATCATCAGCCGCGGCGATGGTCATTATCTGGTCGACGACCACGGGCGAAAATATCTCGATGGTGTATCGTCATTGTGGTGCAACGTTCATGGCCATCGCAAGAAAGAGTTGGACGATGCGCTCAAAGAACAGATCGACCGCTTGGCGCATTCCACCTTCTTGGGATTAAGCCATGTGCCGGGAATCAATCTGGCGCAGCAGCTGATTGAAATCGCACCCAAGGGCTTGCAGAGAGTTTTTTATTCCGATAGCGGCGCTACGGCGGTGGAAATCGCCATGAAGATGGCGGTGCAATACTGGCAGCTCAAAGGCGACACGCAACGAATAAAAATTGCCACACTGGCCGAGTCCTACCACGGCGATACGGTGGGCTCCATGAGCTTGGGCTACTCGGAAACTTTTCATCGTTATCACAAGAGCCTATTGTTCCCGGTGATTCGGCTGACGCCACCCCACGTATTTCGTTATTATAAGCGGATGAGCGACGCCGAGGCTCTGGATGGGGCGGTCAAAGATGCCGCGGAAAAACTTGCGGAGCATGGAACAACGCTGGCAGCTGTGGTCATGGAACCGCTCATGCAAGGGGCTGCGGGGATGTGGTCGCAGCCGGTGGGTTACTTACGGGCGGTGCGGGATCTCTGTCGAAGCCATGGAGTACTGTTCATTGTCGACGAGGTTGCCACCGGGTTTGGCCGCACCGGGAAGATGTTTGCATGTAACCATGCCGATGTGACGCCGGATATTCTTTGTCTCGCCAAAGGAATCACCGGCGGCTATTTGCCGCTGGCGGCAACGCTCACCACCGAAGATGTATTTGCGGCATTTCTCGGCGAGTACAAGCAATTCAAAACCTTTTTTCACGGACATACTTATACCGGCAATCCGCTCGGTTGCGCGGTGGCCATTGCCAACCTTGAACTGTTCGCCAAAGAAGATATCGTCGGCAAAATGCAGCCGCGAGTAGACGTTTTGCAGCAGCGTTTGCACGACGAATTCTTGGCGTTGACTCATGTCAGCGATGTCCGTCAGTGGGGCTACATGATCGGCATCGAATTGGTCCAAGACCGGGCGAACCGGAATAGCTTCCCGCCGGAAAGACGAGTCGGCCATCAAGTAATTCTCAAAGCACGCGAGCGCAGCGTGATGATCCGACCGCTCGGGGATGTCATAGTACTCATGCCGCCATTAAGCATGACTGACGGTGAGTTAGCGACGTTGCTCGATGTTGTATACGACTGCATCGTCACAGTGACGGGAAACTAAATGGGTCAAGCGATCTTTGTCACCGGCACTGACACCGGAGTCGGCAAAACTTTTTTCACCTGCGGCTTGGCTCGTTGGCTGAAGTCTTACGGCTATAACGTCGGTGCGATGAAGCCGGCGGAGACCGGCTGTGAGCTGCGCGACGGTTTACTCTATCCAGAAGACGCCTGGCGTCTAAAGGAAGCAACCGGCTGCGCCGAGCCCATCGAGAGAGTTTGTCCGTACCGCTTGCCGGAACCTTTAGCGCCGAGTATTGCTGCGGAACGCGCCGGGGTAAAAATCGACATCGATCATATGCTCGCGGTGTTTGCGGAGATTAAGCGCTCCCATGACATCACGTTGGTCGAAGGCGCCGGCGGCCTGATGGTGCCGCTCGTGCCGAGTTACACTTTCGCCGACCTCGCTCGGGTCGCTAAGCTGCCGATGATTGTGGTGGCGGCAAACAAGCTCGGTGTCATCAATCACCTATTACTCAGCTTGGAACACGCAAGTTGCATGGGCTTAACAGTACTCGGATATGTTTTGAACAGGTCGCTCAATGAGCAATCTGTTGCCGCGGAAACCAATCGCGAAGTCTTGCTCGGTCTTACCGGAGTGCCTTGTCTAGGTGAACTGCCGTTTCACCAGCCCGGATCCGACCCGGCAGATCTCTTCGAGACGGAACTGGATTTGACCACCATTCATTTGCTCTTAGAGAAATTATGAAAATTCGACTGAACCCGTTCGTTCTCGTACTCGCTCTGCTCTTCTCGGCATCGGCTCTTGGCGCCGATAAAGTCATCATCTCCTACAGCAGCCGCAGTTATGCTTTCCTGCCGGCGCAGATCGCCGTGGCGCGAGGTTTTTTTAAGGACGATAACCTCGAGCCCTTGCTGATTCAAATGCGCAGCCAGGTGACCGTGCCGGCGCTGCTTAGCGGAGAAGTCCATTACACGCTCAGTTTCGGCAACATCATCGGCAGCGCCATGGCAGGTTTGCCTTTCAAGATTCTCGGCGTACTGACAGACAAACCGCTCCACAGCATCGTTGCCCGTCCGGAGATCAAGACGATTGCTGATTTGCGCGGTAAGCGCATCGGCTCGCAGCGCATCGGCGGCTCGGATCAACTCGCTGCGGAAGCGATTCTCCAGGCCAGGGGTATCGATCTTAAAGACGTTCAGTTCATTACCCTCGGCGGCGACGAGCCGGTGCGCACGGAAATGTTGCGCAAGGGTTTAGTCGACGCGATCTGCACCGTGCCGCCCGGACCGGTGCGCCTGGCGCGCGAGGGATATAATGTTCTGGGCGGACCCAAAGACTTAAAGGTCGGCAGTCCGATCTCGGCCGTGGCGGTGACCGATACACGTTTGAGGACGCACCGGGAAGAAACCAAGAAAGTCTTGCGCGCGGTGCTGCGCGGTTTACGCATCATGCATGAGCGACGCGACGACACGATTGCGATCATGAGCAAGTGGCTAAACCAAAGCGCCGATGTCGCGCGCGATTCGTACGATTCAATTCTGCCGTCGTTTAGCCTCGACGGCGGCACTACTGACAAGACCTACGAGTTCGCCATCGATTCGCGCAAAGCTACCGTCCGCGCCGATAAGCCGATCCCGCTGTCGCAAGTGCGCGATCTATCGCTGTTGCGCGAGGTACAAAAAGAATTACGTTTGCAATGATCCAGCCGGATCGATCTATCTCGCGCTGCCGCTTAATTTCCACCCGTTCCTTAAACATTCGTTAACTTGCGGTTAACGATTCGTTTACATGTCCCAAATACTATCGCCGACCTGCGCCAAACGTGCGGCCGAAGTGGAGAATGCTTTGGCGTCGAGTAAACAAATATGACACCAGAAAAACATTCGTTAACCAACGGATGGTACGTAACCACCGTTATTCGAAGGTAAGTATGGTGTCGACGGATGGACAAGCCATCCTTAGTTGTAACCAAGGGTTGCCTTGATAAACTTAGATGCTGCGGGTTTCCCGTCGAAATCCGGTCTTTGGCGTTGCGCGCAACCGGCATTCGGAGCGAACCATATGGATGCGAACCCCTATATCAATCGTGAATTGTCATGGCTGGAGTTCAATCGGCGAGTCCTCGAAGAAGCCAAAGACGAGAGCGTGCCGCTCTTGGAACGAGTGAAATTTCTCGCGATCTTTAGTTCCAATCTCGATGAATTTTTCATGGTGCGGGTCGCCCGCCTCAAAGCCATGTTGTTCGAGGGCGACAACAGCTGCGATCCTGATGGCCTCGCGCCGGCGGAAGCGTTGACGGCGATATCTGCGCGAGTGCATGAATTGGCCGCTGAGCAGCATTTATGCTTTCTCAACACCATCATGCCGCAACTGAGCGCAGAAGGAATTCATCTGGTTCGTCCCGAAGAGATGAGCGGCGAGCAAGAACGTTTTCTCGAAGAGTATTTCCTGCGCACCCTGTATCCGATCGTTACGCCTCTGGCGATAGATCCGGCCCACCCGTTTCCTTACTTGCCTAATCGTTCTCTCGGTCTGGTAGTGTCCTTGCGGCCACTGACGGCCTCACGTTTGCCGCATACCGATCTTTCCATTGTTCACATCCCCACCCAGGTGGCGCCGCGTTTCATAACTTTGCCGGCACGCGACGGACAACATGCCTTCATGCTG
>Ga0307416_100001699_pt1 | contig 12188 bp, 7 predicted proteins | sample DK1Cmetagenome_2_FD_203821 | JGI IMG/M metagenome (GOLD analysis project Ga0307416, IMG submission 203821) | Maize rhizosphere microbial communities from greenhouse at UC Davis, California, United States - DK15-C-3 | ecosystem: Host-associated > Plants > Roots > Rhizosphere > Soil | place: USA...
TTCTCATTTGTACCTGCGTGTTTTCAAGATTCATACTTCACCATTTAGGTCGTTATAGCGGGTTATACGGAATCGTACTATGTATGGCCAAGTACTTGGTGTATCCGGCAAATATTTTTATTAATAAGCTGATATTCAGTAAGATAATTTATTGAGAAACTTCACTTCGCCAAGACCTTAGACTCAGGGAAGTGTCAAAAATTTGCAGAAATGAACATTGTTCTGGACGAAAGTGAACGGTAAGCATGCGATAATCCGTGTCTACTTTCTTTCCTCCGGAGGTATAAAGGGAGAACGGCCTTGCGTATATTGCAATTTAAACCTGAGGGGACTGACTGAAATGAAACGCCTGGTTTCATTTATTGCTTTTTTTTCTTTTCTGTTTAATGCCGTCGCCCAAAATGGCAATGAATGGATTCAATATCAGCAGCCCTATTTAAAGATCCCGGTAGCACGCGATGGTATTTACAGAATTAGCCACGACGACCTTCAACAGGCCGGCTTCCCGATCGTCGCACCGCCTGCATCCATTCAGGTTTTCCACAGAGGTGTTGAGCACGCCATACATGTCAACGGGGAAGGCGATGGCGTCTTCAACCCGGGAGATTACATCGAGTTTTACGGTCAACAGAACGATGGAGCGCCTGACTCAACGCTCTATGCTCAGCCAACCTATCAGCCTCACAAACTTTATAATATCTTCACTGATACCACTGCATATTTTCTGACGTACGGAGGCACGGCAGGAAAAAGGATGGAAGCGTTTGCCGTGACGCCGCAAGGAATTCCCGAGTCCTATCACCATGCGGAAAAAATCCTAATATTAAAGCAGAGCTATTCGCCTGGGGTAGACTATGGCAATATTCAAAAGACAGTATTTGACCAGGGAGAAGGCTGGATGGGAACACAGATCATTCAGGGACAAGAGGTTTCCTATTCTATCCAGGGTATTACGGAGACGGTCCCGACGGGAGGGAAGCCCCTGCTTGAACTGTTGTTGACCGGACGCGGGGCAATGCCTCACAAGGTGGAGATCTATGCAGGCACCCGTCTGTTATCAACGGTCTCGTTCCAGGATTACGAATCCTACAGGCACGTGCAACAACTGGAGTGGTCGGATGTCGATGCCGGTGGCAGCGTCGTCATCCGCATCCGTGCCGTCGGCGTCACTGGAGTTGACCGGGTAAGCACAAATTACATCAAGGCCTTTTTCCCCCAACGGCTTACAGTGTCAGCTACGGAAACCGTGTTCAATGTCAACGCGAATCCCATGGCGCCTTCCCATATCCGAATAGAAAATCCGCCAGCCGGATTGCGCTTGTTTGATGTCACAAACCCGTCATTGGTCTTGAAGATTGAGGGACAATTGACGTCAGGCCTGGACGCTATGCTACCACCCTCACAGGGTATGCACAAAATATTTGCAACGACCGGCGTATTGAAACCTGCTGGTATGAAGCGCATCGTGTTCAGGCAAATCACTCCTTCGCTACCGGATTATGTGATCATTACCCACCGCTCACTCAGGAAGCCGTCACTGGGATATACCGATCCCGTCAAGGCATATGGCGAATATCGCGCCCTGCCGGAGGGAGGAGGGTTTGATACACTTATAGTGAACATTGATCAGTTATATGATCAGTTTAACTATGGCGAGGCTTCTCCACGCGCGATCTATCAGTTCATGAGGTATCTGAGCTCGACGAAAGCTCCAGAGTATTTGTTTCTGATTGGAAAAGGGCTCGACACAAATTATGGTTACCTGCGAAATACACCGTCGTTCTCGACCTACAAGGATCTCGTGCCTGCGGCGGGCTATCCCGCATCAGATATGGCGTATACGGCCGGCCTGACCGGTGCTACGCTTGTGCACGCAGTTGCAACGGGGAGGCTAGCTGCCAACGGTCCGGCGGACGTCGCAGCATACCTCAACAAAGTAAAGGAGCGTGACTTATCGCCATATAACACGCTTAGAAGAAAAAAAATATTACACCTCAGTGGTGGTATCGAGGAGAGTGAGCCGATCGTTTTCCGCGATATCCTCCGTGGGTTTGAACCCACGGCAAAAAATATCTACTTCGGAGCTCAGGTGCACGCCATCGCCAAGCAATCTACAGAGGCAAAGCTGATCAACATCGCCGACGAAGTTAACGAGGGTCTTGGCCTGATCACTTTTTTCGGACATTCTGCACCGAACACGCTCGATTTCGATATAGGACGGGTTACAGATCCGCTTATGGGCTACAACAACCCGCAGAAATATCCTTTCCTTCTCATGAATGGATGCTCTGCAGGATCTTTCTTCCTCAACACAAGTGTCCCCGGAGAGAACTGGATTAACACGCCAGACAAGGGAGCAGTGGGATACATTGCGCATAGCTCCTATGGTTTCCTGTTGGGATTGCAACGCTACTCATCCACTTTTTATGAGGTCGCTTTTTCGGATTCGGTATTCATTTCAAAAGGCGTGGGGGACGTGCAGCAGGAAGTGACTCGACGTTATTTCGAAAGATATGGCACAAGTCCAAGTGCTGTAACGCATGCCCAGCAGATGGTACTTCTGGGCGACCCAGCCGTGAAGATATTCGGCGCGGAGAAACCTGATTATGCTGTCGATGCCGGAACTCTTTCCGTTTCATCTTTCCAGGGGAAGGCGGTTACGGCCTTCACAGATTCCTTCCGCGTTAACCTTCCGGTGCGCAACTTTGGCATTGCGAAAGACAAGCCGATCAGGATATCGATGACCCGTGAGTTCGCCGGTGGAGAGATCCTGCAATACGATACCATCGTGCCTGCTGTGTTGTTCACCGATACGATCTCAGTCATTGTTCGTAATAAGGACAGAGATGGATATGGTATGAACAAGTTTACAATAGATGTTGACGCCGATAACATTGTTGACGAGCTTGACGAAACCAATAACACAGCCGTGTTTGGATACTTCATTCCGCTTAATAGCACGCGGAATCTCTACCCGTATGACTTCAGCATCGTTAATACGCGCAATGTCGCCCTTACGTTTCAACATACCGATGCACTCGCACCGCCGCGCGAGTACGTTTTGGAGCTGGACACCGCCAGTACATTTGACACTCCATTCAAGAAACAATTCTCCATCTCTGCTGGCATGCTGGTTCGACAACCCGTCGAATTGCTTGAATCTGATTCTCTCGTTTACTACTGGCGCACAAAGCTTGCAAATCCATTGGCCGATGAGAGCAAAGAGTGGATAGCGAGCTCTTTCTTATATATCGATGGCGGGCCTGAAGGATGGGCGCAAGCACGTTTTGCCCAGCTGACTGATAATCGACTGGTGGGCCTTGTGCAGGATCCTGAAATCAAAAAATTGCGCTTCCAGGAAACCGTGACCGACATTGCAATCAAGACATTCTCCTCAACATCAGGTAAGCCGCGTGACTCGGTAAGCCTGAAGATAAACGGAGCTGAGTTCAATCTGTCGCATGAGGGCGACGCATGTAGAGACAATACAATAAACCTGGTCGCATTTGATCGAAAGTCAACTCAGCCTTACGCGGGCATCTACTTCAAGTGGTACGAGCTGTTATATGAGTACGGAGGCCGCAGACTATTGTGTGGTCGTGAACCTTACGTCATAAACAGCTTTACGGCGAACGAACTGATCACGGGAAATCAGGACGACCTGAGCCAATACATCGACAATGTTGCAAGCGGCGACTCTGTTATCCTCTTCAATATCGGCGACGCGGGTTATGAACAATGGCCTGCGCTGGCGCGCCAGAAATTGTCGGCTTTCGGAATATCTCCTGCACAGTTGGATATTCTAAAGAATGGTGACCCTGTTGTAATCTTCGGAAGGAAGGATTCCGCACCTGGTACAGCCCAGATCTATCATGTTGCCTCACCGGGAGTGTTGGTCGAAGTTAACCGCACTATTGCGGGCAGATTTTCTTCAGGGTCGATGAAGTCTGTGACCATCGGTCCTGCCCGGCGATGGGACCAGTTCATTCCCAGGGTGACTGAAGTCGAAGCACAAGATGACTTTTCATTTACACTGCTCGGGATAGACCGGGAGGGGGGCACTGACACACTGCGCGCTGACGTCATCTCAGCGCAGGACCTGTCATCGATTTCCGCAGAAGATTACCGGTACGTGGAGATCGTGTATGAGACAAGGGACGACGTTGATCTGACGGCATCCCAGCTTTCAAAGTGGTTTGTGCTTTATGAGCCAGTAGCTGAAGGGTTGACCTATTATCGCGGTCAGACACAGAGCGAGACGGTCCAGGAAGGTCAAACTGTTTCGCGTGATTATGGCTTCATAAACATCAGCAACAAAACGTTCCCCGACTCTCTTACCGTTCGCTTCGACCTTCATAATATCGCGAAGCCGGCGCCGGCATCGTCAGCCATGCGCATCTTTCCACCATTGCCAGGTGATACGGTTGTTTTTAGTGTACCCTTCAACACGATCGGAAAGGCAGGGATGAATAACGCTCACGTTTTTGTAAACCCGGAGATCCTTCCGGAGCACAATTATGACAACAATGTGATAACACTGCAGGAGCATGTTAATGTGCTTACCGACGACATGAAACCCGTAATCGATGTGACGTTTGACGGACGGCATATTTTCAACGACGCGTTCGTGTCATCCAATCCGGATATCGTCATAAGGTTGTGGGACGAGAATCGTTTTATGCCGGGCATTGACACTGTGAGTATGAGGATTTTTCTCTCCTCCAACTGCCAGGGTGAGCCATGTGATTTCACTCGAGTATACTTCAGCCGCAATGAGATTGAATGGGAGCGCGGTTCCGACACGTCAGCCTTCACCACAACGTTTTCTCCAAGGGGCCTCCAGCCTGGCCGTTATATCCTTCGTATAGAGGCCCGTGATGCAAGCGGTAATGCTGCGGGGGATGACCCGTATCAAATTGCATTCCGTGTAGAGACAGGTAGCACTATCGTTGTAGGAGAGCCGTATCCAAATCCATTTGCCCACCAAACCACGTTCAATGTCACAATACCGGGAGACGATATCAACACTTACCACAGCAGGCTGTACATCACGGCTATGAGTGGCGCCTCTGTGACAGTCTCGAATGATTCAGCACCCCTTCATGCCGGTTCTAACACTTTGTTTTGGGATGGAAGATCAGGCAACGGACAATCGCTCCCTGCAGGAATTTACTTTTACCGCCTGGTTGTGACCGGTGTGAATGAAAAGATTGAACACCTTGGAAAAATTGTTCTGATCCGGTAAAAAAAAGCAGAACGTCCGGTTGGACGTTCTGCCTAAATTTCTCGAGGTTTGACTAATGATGGTGTCCGCCGTGGCCGTGGACATGACCATGCGAGATCTCCTCATCGGTCGCATTTCTCACCTCGACGATCTCCACGTCAAAGTTCAAGGGCACACCTGCCAGAGGATGATTGCCGTCAACAGTCACTGAATCCAGTCCGACGTCGGTTACTGTTACTACTCCCCCCTGGTTGGTTGAGAAGCGCATTCCCGGTTTTACTTCCTGTTCGCCAAATGCCGAGCGGGGAACCTGTTGTACAAGGTTCTCATCCTTTTCACCGTATCCTTTTTCAGGTTGAATCTTCAGATTCAGTTTTTCGCCCTGTGATTTTCCTTCAAGACCTTCTTCCATTCCTGGTATGAGGTTTCCGGCACCATGCAGATAATGCAGCGGATCGCGGCCTTCACTTGAATCGATGATCGTACCTTCCTCATCGCGCAAAGTATAATGGATTGCAGCCACTTTGTTCTTCGTAATTTGCATAAGACAACTTGTTATAGTTTAAAATAAAAGAGATCGGTTTACCGGCTGATTCCGGTAATAACGGTCCCTGTTAAACGATCAGGTTCAGAGGTTTGATGGTGCCAAAGGTACGAACAGATGAGGATAATTACGACACCAATTTAACTTTTAACGACGGTCCTTCCTCACTGATGACTTCTACGGTCTGACCTTTCTGAATGTAGTCGCCGCGTGTATATGCGTCGTACATTCTTCCATCGATCATAATCTTGCCGCTCGGTCGTAATACAGTCTCTGCTGTTCCTCTTCTTCCAAGAAGTGATTCGGACAGCTGAAAAGATACATAGCCTTCCGATCTGTTTTGAGTGTCGGTGAGCGCTACTTTTTTGAAAAAGCGAGTGTCGGGTAACTTTGAACCTGCGACCAGCAATAGGATCATGCCGCCCAGTGTGCCACCCAATGCCGCAGCCAGCGCATACATCAGATCGTTCATCGCCACAAATTCAAAATCAAAAGCGTTATTGTTTATCATGATAAGAAAGAGAGAACTCACGGTTAACACCAGTCCTGATATCCCTGCGATTCCAAATCCCGGCAGAACAAAGATCTCTACTGCTACAAGGGCGAGTCCAACAAAGAACGCGATGATCTCCCAATTTGCTGCGAGGCCATTGAGATAGTAGGGCACAAGATAAAGGATGAGCGCAACGAGCGCCGCCAATCCGGCGAAACCCATACCGGGAGTTTGCATTTCGAAGTAGATGCCGGCGATGATGATGAGGATCAGAATACTGCTGATGACCGGGTTTAGCACGATACTGATGATCCGCTCTGTAAAACCTAACTCGAATTTATGGATAGTGTAATTTTTTATGTTGTTGCGTTCGAGGATGTTGTCTATTGACTCAACCTTAGCATCGCAGAAACCATGCTGCAGCGCCTCTGATGTTGAGAACGTAATGATCTGTCCAGCCTCCTTGATGCCTTTTATAACAATCGCTTCATCTACCATGCCCTCGGCGATCAACGGATCACGACCGTTCTCTTCAGCTGTTGACCGCATGATCGAACGCATGTACGATTGATATTTGTCAGGGGCTTTTTGACCTTCCGCGTCGACAACCGTTGCAGCCCCGATGCTGGCTCCAGGTGCCATGTAGATGCTGTCACAGGCGATCGATATCAACGCACCGGCTGAAGCTGCATCACTATTGATGAACACCCAGACAGGCTTTTTGAAGTGCATGATGCGGTCCACAATTTCTTTTGCGTCGGTTAGCACTCCTCCATACGTGTCCATCTCGATGATCACAATGTCTGTATTTGATCGCTCCGCCTCGGCCAGCGCAAGATCGACATACCGGTGCATACGCGGATCGATCACATCCTTGATCTCCATGAGCATTATCTTCTGCTGTGCGAGCACTGATGCAGTCGAGAGTAGCGCGATGAACAGTAGCGTTGATTTTTTCATACCTTTAAGAATATTGCTAAGCTATTAAACGATCAGCGCCTTCTAAACGTCACCACGAAAAATTGGCAAACACCTTTGATCATAAATTTTCCCAACAGTTCCAGGGGATCATCTGGAATACCCTGGCAGACGGAAACAATCACAGGCTCTTTGTAGAAGTAAGGAATCCAGTCGACAAAACCGTTTCTTTTTCAGCATTGAATTTACAAAATAATCAATGGTTGTGGAAGGATGTAATTTTTGAGGAGGCGTGGTGGATCAGTCTCAGGGCCGTGGAAGGTGATATTTTGTTATTCATCATTTATGCAGACACCGGCAACCCCGATAAAAAGAGCGTTCTTGCTTACGATGTGACAGAAAAGAAGATCGCTTGGTGGTATAACGGTTTTTCAATCACGAGCGTAAACCGCCTTTTTGTCATTGGCGTGGATGCGAAATTACCCGAAAAGGAGACAATTTTGGATTTGTCCACCGGCAAAGCGGTAGCGAACGTCGATTTTCATTTGGGGGATTCGCAAAATTTTCCGGTAATTCGTCCGTTTCAATATGAAGAAGGCACGGCACATTTTAATACCGTAAAAGATTTTTTGTCCTCCCGATTGGGAATTTCGCCAGTTGCCAGCATCGAATATCTGGAGATAGGAAACCTGATAGTTTTGTCAATTTTTGTAAAAGAGCAGGGTTTGGCGAATTATTTGTATGCGTTTGATGCCGATGGAGAAGTATTGATCCGGGAGAAGCTGGGAGAAGACCTGAAGGGCGTGGCAGTCGATACGTTTTTTGTGTTTTCCGGCCATCTCATTTATGTGAAGAATAAAAACGAGTTGATAAGCTATAAGATCGTATGATAAAACTGTTGTTCCTGCTTGCCTTTTCTGTAAATGCCGGGTCACCCGCTGATTCGATCGGCATCGAAACCATCAATGGCAAAACCTTCGTCATTCACAAGGTAGAAAATAAAGAAACGCTTTTTGCCATCAGCCGGCGATACAGAACTACCGTTGATGCGATCCTTCAGCACAACGCCTCTGCCGGGAGTGGTCTTGAGGTCGGCCAGATATTACGAGTACCATACACCCGTCCGGTGAACAAACCTTCGCGAGATGGCATTGTTCACAAGGTAGCGCCCAAGGAGACGTTGTATTCCATTTCAAGGACTTATGGCGTTTCGATGGAAGACATCCGCGCGTGGAATGGACTTGCTGATAACGCCTTGGCTATCGGCCAGGAACTGGTGATCCGGAAATCCGCTTCATCTTTGCCGACCCGCCCGCAGCCCGTACAGCATGAAACGCCGCAGCCGATTTCCCGCAAAGGGGTTCACACCGTGCAGCAAGGACAAACATTGTTTTCTATTGCTCGTCAATACGAGGTGTCCGTTGACGAGCTGAAAACATGGAATAATCTTCAGTCAAACGAGCTGAGCATAGGGCAGACTCTTTTTGTTGCAGCGCCTGAGAGAGATGCAGTTACCAGATCCGAAGAAAGAAATGCAGTTGTCAGATCCGAAGAGCCAAAACAATCAACCCCTACCCCGCAGGCGCAAACAAGGCGTGAACCGGTCACAACCGCTGAGACGCCGGCGCCGGTGAGATCTGCGCCGTCATCTAAGACTACCGCTCCATCATCGCCTTCAGGGCAGTCAGCCGAGTCCATACGCATCTCTGAGTCGCTGAAAAACGGCGACGAGATAGTTGAGGGAGGGCTGGCAGAACTAATTGAAGGCACTGAAGGAAATCGAAAGTATCTGGCATTACACCGCACAGCCCCGATGGGAACAATTCTGAAGGTGAGGAATGAAATGAACAACCGTGAAGTGTTCGTGCGGGTGATGGGTAAGCTTCCGGACACGGCGATGACCGATAAGCTCATCATAAAGATATCAAAATCGGCATATGACAGACTCGGGGCCATTGATCCGCGCTTCCGCGTAGAGGTCACATACTACAAGTAACGGTCATAGGGATGCGGGCTCTCCGTTACTTCCTGTTCCTCCCATTGGGTTTTGCCACATCAAACCTTTGCGGGCAGAACCTGGTAATAAACGGAAGCTTTGAAGAATACGTATCATGTCCAGGCAGTTATAGCCAGAGTTCCGCCGAATTCCGGGTGAATGGCTGGCGTTCCCTAACTAATGGATCCCCTGATTATTTTAACAGTTGCAGCGAAGGCGAGGCTGCCGTACCCTATAACTGGGCGGGAGTATCAGAGGCGTTCGATGGGTATGGATACGTCGGTCTCTATACCTACATGAGTCAACCGAAAGAATATCGGGAATATCTTCATAGTCGGCTTGCGAAGCCATTGGTCAAAGACTCCCTCTATTACATCGAATTCAGGTATAAGCTGTCTTCATATTCGAAGTACTCTGTCGACCGCATCGGTATACTTTTGTCTGACAGTCTGAAAACCTTTAACCACGATCATGCTCTCAAAGTATCGCCCACCATTTCATTTGTAAAGGACTCGGCACTTACTCCCGAAACAGGTGGATGGGAGTTGGCTCAGGCCGAATACAGGGCAAAAGGGAATGAACGTTTTCTTACCATCGGAAACTTCTCTGACAACATTAACACCAGAACGTATTACATCAGGTTTCGCCCGGAGGCAGAACCAATGCTTGCTCAGAGCGCTTATTATTATATTGACGATGTAAAAGTCACACCGGGTTTTTCAGAAGATGCGCAGATCGACCTGCCACCGGTTTTTACGGGAGACAACCCGGAGCTGAATACGACTTACGTTTTGAAGAATATTCAATTCGGATTTAACAGCTATGAGCTGATGCCTGAGTCGTATTATGATCTCGAGAGAGTGGTCGCTTACATGAAATCGCATCCGGAAATTTCTGTGGAGTTATCCGGACACACAGACAGCCTAGGAGATAATAGCTACAATGAAACGCTGTCCTTAAACAGAGCCCGCAGTGCAGCTTCATACATTGTTTCAAAAGGTATCGCAAAGTCGCGGATCTCTTCAAAGGGCTACGGTGAAGAACAACCCGTCAGGCAGGGGGAAGACGATGCGTCACACGAGCTCAATCGAAGGGTTGAAATCAGGTTTTACAGGTAGCCCTTCCGGTAAATGTTCTTACATTGATGTGCAGTTAGCTGTTTTCGTAAATGATTGTAGTCTCTTCCTTATCACATCAGTACCAATCCGAAAAAGTGTTGCATTTCCCGGACTTCATGATAAAAAAAGGCGACGCATGTCTTTTGCTGGGTAATTCCGGAAGCGGAAAAACAACACTCCTTCACCTCATCGGCGGATTATTAAGCATTCAAAAAGGTAAAGTTGAGATCGAGGGGCATGAGCTGAATCAATTCTCAGAGGCGGGTCGCGATAGCTTCAGGGGAAAAAACATCGGATTTATCTTTCAGCGGAATCACTTGATATCATCACTTTCAGTTTACCAGAATATCCTCATGGCGCCGTACCTGGCAGGCTTTTCTCGAGATGATAAGCGCATCAGAGAGGTTTTACAACAACTGGGCATATGGGACAAGCGGGAGTCGCGCATAAGCCAGCTGAGTCAGGGGCAAGCGCAACGGGTGGCTATTGCGCGGGCGGTTGTCAATAAGCCGGCCGTCATCCTTGCCGATGAACCTACATCTGCCCTTGATGATGAAAATTGTGAGCGCGTCATGCAAATCATGCTTGAAATTTCACGTATGTATGGAAGTACTCTCGTGATTGCCACACATGATCAGCGTTTGAGATCGATGCTACCTTTGCAGGTTGAAATAAAAAATTAAAAATTCATTGACGTTAGTTATTCAAAGTTATCAGGAGATCAGAAGATGAATGTCTTAGTGCTTGTATGGGGTTATCTCAAGGCGCGTCCATTAAACAGCGCGCTCAATATCTTTCTGCTGGCGCTGGGAATAGCTGTCGTTTCTATCCTGATTGTAACTGGCCATCAGCTGCACGAGAAAATAAGTTCGAATTCGCGCGGAATTGATCTTGTGGTGGGGGCGAAAGGAAGTCCAATGCAATTGATACTGGCCAACGTTTTTCATGCAGACTTTCCAACAGGTAACATCAGTCTTGCGGAAGCCGAGCGGATCGCCCGCAACAGGCTTGTCAGGACTGCTATACCTATTGCTCTCGGAGATAGTTATCGCGGATTTCGTATCGTTGGCACCACGCGCGAATATGCAGAATTATACAATGGCGAGATCAATGCCGGTTCTTGGTGGTCGAGGCCGATGGAAGTTACGCTCGGCGCATCCGTTGCAGACGTCCTCAAATTATCAGCGGGCAAGACTTTCACCAGTAGCCATGGACTTGCGAAAACCGGGCATGCACACGAGGGTCAGGAGTTTATCGTTGTCGGCACTTTGGACAAGACGAACACGGTGCTGGATGATTTAATCCTTACATCTGTTGAAAGTATCTGGAAGGTCCATGAACATGAGACAGCGGGCGACAGCCTGAATGTAAATGGAAACGGACATGTAGCATCCATCGGTACTGCATCATCGTTGATCCCATCAGTCCCAGCGGGCGACTCAACGAAAGAGATCACTTCACTCCTCATACGTTACCGCTCCGCCATGGGTGCAGTTCAGCTACCGAGATGGGTCAACGGGCAAAGCAGTCTGCAGGCCGCATCGCCAGCATTTGAAAGTGCACGGCTTTTTTCCATCCTTGGAGTCGGGTTGGGAATTGTCAATGCTTTCGCCTACCTGCTGATTTTCATTTCCGCGCTGAGTATATTCATCGCCTTATACAACTCATTAAAAGAGAGAAAATATGATCTCGCCATCATGCGGTCGATGGGCGCCTCAAGATCAAAGATCTTCCTTTCCGTTCTTCTGGAAGGTTCAGTGCTGACGTTCCTTGGAACCGTTGTGGGCCTTGCGCTGTCACACTCAATTCTGTTTTTATTCGGGACGCTCGTGGAGGAAGCGGAAAGGGCAGGAGTAACAGGCTCTGAATTTTATCGCGAGGAGGGAATAATTTTG
>Ga0307416_100001700_pt1 | contig 12187 bp, 18 predicted proteins | sample DK1Cmetagenome_2_FD_203821 | JGI IMG/M metagenome (GOLD analysis project Ga0307416, IMG submission 203821) | Maize rhizosphere microbial communities from greenhouse at UC Davis, California, United States - DK15-C-3 | ecosystem: Host-associated > Plants > Roots > Rhizosphere > Soil | place...
AGCCCCCCAGCGGAACGGCACGCATGACGGCGCACGTCGTTGGTGACCCCCCGTTGCCGTTCGGAGAGTGGCGCACTGACGAGCTCGTTCCGGCGCTGGCCACCGTGCTTCTCGAGCGCATGACGGACATGCATGAAGATGCTGGCGCGGCCGAAACGAAATTCGTTTTCACGTTCCTGGACGACGACGGACGATGCCTTCAACCGCGCAAATTCGAGCTCCGATCCCGGGCCATGTACAGCGACGACCCGACGGCCGCCATGGTGACCCAGCTCGACGGCTCCGACCGCGCTTCAACCCAGCTCGCACAAGGCACGGCGCTGGCGCTGGCGCGGCTCTTCATGACGGGCCAACAGCAAGCCACGGCTTCGCTCTGTCAGGCGCTAGACAGACTCTCCGACAGGCTTGCCCGGGCCGACGAGCGCGGTGATGACCTACGCGACCAGCGGGACGAGCTGGTCGAGCTCGTCACCACGCTCCGCACTGCGCAAGCCGACGTGGTCGAAAAGGGTGAGCCCATGTCGGAGGCACAGCAGAAGTTTTTTGAGCTGTGCAGCACGTACCTACCTGTGGCGCTGTCGAAGCTGGCGGCGAGCTGAATCCGCGGCCGACGCCGGCCGTCGCCCGCTGCGATGTACCGTATTCTCTGGCTCGTGCTGCTCGTCTCTGGCTGCTCGCACACCATCCCGGTCTATGTCGGCGCCGACGAGCCAGCGGAAGTTGTGGAAGCGACGGCCGCGGCCGTAGACTACTGGAATGACCGGGTCGGGTACGACGCTCTCTGTGTGCGCCTGACAGACAACGTGCGGCGCGGCCTGGTCGACCCCGGCGCCATCTTCGTGGTGTCGGTGGACGAGCTCGACGGCCCGGCCGACTGGCGTGCAGAGACTGTTGCCGTCACGCGCATACAGGTCGAGCGGTCGGCGCTTCAAGTGGTAGGCCCCGGCTACCTGTACAGGGTCGACCAGGGCGTGCAGGTCATGGCGCACGAGATTGGGCACGCACTCGGCCTGGGTCACAGCAACGACGCTGGCAACGTCATGGTGCAAGCCTACCCGAGCGACGCTTACGACCTCACGGACGAGCAACGACGTCGCGTGCGCGCCTTGCTGGCGCTCCGCACGGCCGTCTCGCCGCTGCACTAGCCGCGACGTTCGCGACGCTCGAGCCAGAGCAGCACGAGCACGACGACGAAGCAGACCACGGCGAAGGCGTCCACGGCTTGCTGTGCAGCGGGCGGCGCTGGCTCGTGCGGCACGGCGACGACAGGCGGGTTCATACGCCCGCGCTCGAGCGAGTAGGGTACAGCGGCCGCTGTACCCTACTCCGCTCGAGCGGAGTAGGGTACGCTCTGGCGATGCCCCGTTGGAAGCTCGTTTGGCAACGTCGGAAGGACGGACTGTGCATCGCGTGCGGCAAGGTGAAAGTGCCGCGCAGAGTCGACGGCACGGCAAAGCGCCAGCGTTGCAACATCTGCCTGGACGAAGCGGCAACGGCCGCACGCGTGCGGCGCAAAGCGTAGGTCATTCGAATCGCACCGGAGGCCGCGGGAACGGAACGTCAGGAAGGTCAAAAGCGACGACGACGTGTTTGTTTCCTTTGTTGTGCCGGCCGGGGAATTCGTCCAGCCGCATCAACATGGGTTGCTCGACTGCTCCGACGACGTCTCTGCAGTCGAGACAACGCCAACCGCGTCGCACGTCGGAGGCTGGGAGTCGTACGAGGTTTGGGTGTCTGCAGTCGTCGTCGTCGGGCATGCGATTCTCTCCGTTGGTGTGTCCTGCCAAAGCCGGCCGCTGCGCACGTACGCCGCGTGCACCTGCACGCTGCGCCAGCGGCCGTGCAGTTGAACGAGTCTGTCGGGCACTCCCTGCGACGCGGCCTCCGTCGCAAAGCCAGCTCGCAAGCTGTGCCCGCTGTAGCCTTCCGGCACGTTGTGACGCGCAAAGAGAGCGCGGATCCGTCGGCCGACGTGACCGCCCGTCTCGAGGCCGAACACGCCAGCCTGGTCGTCGCGACGAGTCACGCCATCGATGGTGGGCGCTTGCGAGTAGCCTTTCCACGTTGCCAGTGCACGCACGGGGCACAGGTCGGGCCTGTCGTTGCGTCGAGCCAGAGCGAGCAACGCCGACGTGGTTTTACTGAACGGGATGTGCAGCTCAATCCCTCGCATGACCCAGTGACAGTGCGACCATTCGAGGCGTGCAAGGTCATCGGCACGAAAAGCCGCCCACCAGCCGACGAGCAGCATTGCAGCGTCTCTCAACGCCAGCCATTCGGCTTTGTCGACGTCGACCCCGCGGCGCGGCCGTACGTCGCCGCGCACGTGGGCGACGAGCTCGGCCAGCTCGTCCAGGCGCAGTGGCTTCGCCATGGTCGACGGCGACGCGTTGAGCGTTGCCGCACCCTTGAAGGCGTCGAGCTGAATGCGCGCCTTTGGCGTGTACGGAAGTGCGTCGACCCCCAGCACCACGCAACGGCCGCGCTGGACGAAGCGCGCCGCGGCAAGCGACATGCGGATTGCAGACTGCGGCGACTCACTGTTGCGGCAACGCCAGTCGAGCCAGTTCAACAGCGTTGCCGTCGATGCGTCGTGCGGCTCTTCTCTGCGGTCAATGCAGTAGCGCATCCAGCTGCGCACGGCGCCAAGGTACCGCTTGATTGAACGCGCCTTGCAGCGGCCGGCCGCAAGCAACTCGGCCAGCTCCGCGTTGCTGGGCACGTTGAGGCCGAGCTCGTCCAGGATGCTCAGCTGTCGTTGGGTGGCCGCCAGCGTGGCAAGCGTCGTGGGGTAGGCCGTTGCGAGTGCGTCGGCTCGTCCAGCTGCGACGAGCTCGGGTGTTCCAGCTCGTTCGGGTGCCGTCTCGACGGCGCTTTCGGTCGCATGCTGCGACCCAGCTCCGCATCGTGGCGCATCTTCAGCCACATCTGCAGAGCGCCGAACGCGTGCCCCACGACGTACGGGAGCACGACCACGAGCACCTGAGTCCAGTCGATCGCCACGGCTCATCGTACACCGAAGCGGTCGTCGCCTCCCCACTCCCCGTTCCACGTCTCGTGCGGCCCGCTGTGGCCCGCGTACAGGATGCACCGCAGTCGATGGGTCTCAGCGGCAAGCCCCGGCTCGACGGCGCCGCACTGCGCGCGCGCGATGTCCCCCGGCTCGATCGGCGCTTCCGCGTTCAGCGCGTCCACGAGCGCTTGCACGAGCGGCGCACGCATCCACTCGGGCCGCGGCGCACGTTCGTTGCGGACGGCGCCGCACCGACTGCACATGGTGAACGTGCTCCCGACCGGGTAGCCCGAGTGCTCGCACGCGTGCAGGGCCTCGCACGCACGACGCACGCGCTCGCTCATGGTTCCCCCTTCCTGCCTTTGCGGAGCGGCGCACAGTGCACGTACAGCTCCCGCAGCTCGTGCACGAGATGCGGGCGCGCGGTCCCAAGGGTCCCGCAGTCAGGGCACCATCGGGTGCCGGAGACACCTACCTCTGCCGCATGCCGGTGCCTACAGTGCGCGAGTTGCTCCAAGGGCACGGCCACGGTGAGAAGGGTTCGCGCTTCCAAGCTCTCGTCGTCGCTGGACATACAACCTCGTTTCATGGTCTAGAACCTTTTGTTCTCTACCACGAAAAAGAAACTAACTAGACCACGTTTTGAGGGGGTTCGAATGGGGACGAAGCGCGATGGTGAGTTTCCTGTTGACGGCGACATCGTTTTAGGCCCGGAGGGCTCACGCTGGCGCTTCTTCGGCGAAGAGAAGGCATGGACCCAGCTGGACGAGCCGGGCCCGTCGCAGGCCGAGCTGGTCGAGCTGGACGAGCTGCGCGGCCGGACTGAAGAGCTCGTCAGCAACGTCGAAGGCAACGTGGCCGAGCTGCAAGGCAACGTGCGCCAGCTCGGCCGGGCCCATCGCATGTGGGCACCCAGTTTTGCGAAGTGCCCCATCGTTCGCTCTGGTCCCCCCCGGCTCGACACGAGCGTCGACCAGGCCGTCGAGCTCGTCCTACGTGCCCACCTGACAGACCAGCTCGCACTCGTGTGCGACGGCATGGTGCCGGGCCTTCGCGACATGGTTCTGTCGCAGCTGCGCAGCGTGCTCGACCAGGTCGAATTCAGTCAGGTCGAGCGACGCGTTGCGGAAGCGGAAGCGCTGGCCGACCAGCTTGCCCCCGGCTCGACGCCGGACGACGTGCGCGCCGCACGCGACGAGCTCTACCAGCTGGCCAGCGAGCTCCCGCAAGACAGCAAAGCAAAGGCGACCATTGCTGTGCTGCTCGACCCGAACGCCAAGCTGGACGACGACTCCGTCCGTCCAGACGGAGCGACGACCGAACGGGGCATCGAAGATGCACCGGACGTGCTGGGTCGACAGTTGCTGTTGGAGGGGGTCGCGCTCGAGCTGGCAAAGAGGATGTACATCGCGGCCGTGCAGGTCGCGAACGAGCGCCTGAAAAACGAGGCCAACGAACGCCAGCGCGCAAAGCCACGCCGTTGAGCCACCCGCCCCCTTAAGCGACCAGCGCAACGCGCAACCCTCCAATCGTCGCGACTGCGAAACCCCCCTACGCAACGCGCGACCTGACAGGAAGGCAGAGCCGCGGCAACGCCGCGGCGCTTGCTCGTCATCTCCCCACGTAGCCCCTCCCGAACGAGCAGCCGACCAGCTCGACGGATCCGCGACGTCCCTACTTTCTGTTGTCTGTCCAAACCCGCCGTCTCTCTCGTACCCGGGAAAGGCGACGACGAAGGGGGGGCTCCGTCGGATAACGGTTCCATGGTGCGACGACATAGGCGACAGGGGTTGCGCCGGCCGAGCTCGTCGCGCTCCGTCGGAGCGCAAGCATGCGTTTCTAGGCTGCTGTGAGGCCGCTGGCGGCGCCCAAATTCGGGCCGCGGGTAGGGGCCCCCATCCCCGGCGCTGGCCAGGGGAGGGACTGCTCGTGCGTCGCAGGGGTCACGCCGGGGGGGGCCTGGTCGTCGCCGCCTTTGCCATCGCTAGCAGCTCCGTCCAGCTGGGGACGGGGGCACGTTCGGGCGCTGGCGCTGGCGTCGAGCTGGACGAGCTCGGCCGCGGCTCTTCTCTCTCGCCGCGCACGCGCACGCGAGAGGCCACGCCTTCCGCCTTCTGCAAGGCTATCCAGCTGCGCCGTTGCACGACTCGGCCGCGGCGCGCTGCAAGGCGTGACCGCACCGTGTCGCCCGACGACAGGCGAGCGAAGGCCGCTCGTATCGTGTCGCGGCACAGGCCGAGCATGCTGGCCAGCATGCCCGTTGGCGCTCGAGCGCCGTCGGCCGTGAGCTCCGCAACGCGCATCGTGGGAAGGCTCTTGAGCTGCGCGAAGAGCGCGGCTTCGACGCTTCCGCCCGCGCGCAGCTCATCGAAGTGCACGCGCAAAAAGCCGGGTTTGCCAATGGGCAACGGCTTCGCGGGTCGGTTGTCTTCATCGAGCCAGCCAGCGGCGCGCAGCTCACGCAGCACGCGTGAGAGGTACTGCCTGCAGAAGCCGGTGAGCGCGACGAGCTCAGCCACGTCGACCGTGTGCTTTCGACCAGCGCGGTAGTGCACCCATTTCAGAACCACCACATCGGTCAGCCACAGCTCCCGACGGCCGACGAGCTCCAACAACGACCGGGGCACGTCCACAAACGCGTTGACGTCGACCCATCGACGCTCGCTTGCTTGCCCACCTGCACCGTTGTACCGTCGTTGCAGCCGACACCCCCCCGGCCGACGCTCATCCTCACCTGGCAGTGCGGAGCGTCGGGCCGGGCCATTTTTGCCCCGTTGGTGCCCCGAACCACGAATTAAATCACAACGTTCCGCGCGTTTGACGCACGGCCGTTACGAAACGATTGCGCTTTTCACCGGCCGTTGCGCAGCGCGTTAGCAATTCGTGACCCTGTAACCGGCGCAATTACACTGTCACTTGCGCGGTTTCACTCGGCCGCGTGACCATGGTGTCTCCAAAAGGAGACCTCACCATGGCAATGCCCGCTGCACTCGCCCGCTATCACGCACGCGCTCGCGCATCTTCGTCGCCGCGTCGCAAGTCCCCTCTCGTCGCGAAATTGCGCGAAGGCCTCGCACGCGCCAACAAGCGCGCGCGCAATGCCGCCAGCGGAAGCAAGGGCATGTTGCACGATGCCGCGGCCTTCGCCGGAGGCGTCGCCTACGGCAAAGCGGAGGAGTATCTCCCGGAGCGCCTCGGGCCAACCGGCTTCAGTGTCCCGACCTCGCTCGTCGCAACGGCCGTGCTCGCGTTCGGCTTGCCGCGCGTGGTGAGCGGCAAGGCGCTGGCCATTGGCAACTCTGTGACCATGGGCGTCGCTGGCGTCGCTGGTTACAAGCTCGGAACGGGTACGCCCATTCTCGCGGGCGACGAAAACCCGTACGACGACGCCGTCGAGGGTGGCGGTTGGAGCGACGCGTAAGCGGCTCCGCACGAACGTCGGGCATCTTGCCCTGCGACAAAAGCGCGCGTCCTAGACGCGCAGAAGGAACGTTAACATGAACGGATGGCCACAGGTCGGAGACGACGTCGATGACATCATGGCGCAGCTCTCTGGCGACGAAGACGGCAACTACCCGCGCGGCTTCGCTGGCCTCGCTGTCACGAGCATCGCAACGCTCGTCACCACCCCCATCACCGCTGCGCTCAACGCGTACATGCGCATTCAGCGCCTGTGCCTGGGCACGGCCGCGATTGCTGACCTCGTGCGCGTGACGCGCATCGACGTGGGTAGCATCGCGCTCAACGTCGGCTCTAACCCGGTTCCTGGCGTGTGCTTCGCACGCGACGCGGTCGGAACGATGCTCGACGCCAGCGTGTGGGCGACGCCGTCCGTCCCGCCCATCGTGACCGTGTACAACGGCACGGCGGGTACCGTCATCGTGGAAGGTGGCCTCTTTGGCCCGGTGAGTCTCAAGGCACCTCCCGGCGTGGCCTGATGTTTCTCGAGCTCGACGCCCGCGGCGTACCTCAGCGCGACTGGCCGAAGTTGCTAGAGCGCCTGGTCGTTGCGAGCGTCGAGCAACGTCGTCGTGGGCTCCCATCGTTGAGCTGCACTCGCGTGCGCTACAACCGGGAGCCCGCTCGACGTGAGCTTTGGCAGAGTGCGGCGCGCACGGCCGAGCTTGGGGAAGGCGACTGCGAGGACCTTGCCGTGTACCTCGCGGGCGACTTTCGCTATCAGGGGAAACCGGCCTGGGTCGTGACGAAGCGTGTGCGGCCGGGACTGCGCCACGCCCTTACGCTCGTGAAGCTTGGAAACCGATTCGTGCTGGTCGACCCGTCTCGAGCGCGCGGTATGCGCGGCGACGGTTGAAAGGTGGCTCAAAATGAACGCTCTGCCGTTGCTCGCCGTTGGCGCTGGTTTGCTTCTTCTCACGGGTCGCAAGCGCGGCTCGAGCTCGAGCTCGAGCTCGAGCGCCGACGACGAGCCCACGACGGCCGACGACGTCGAGCGCATCGTCGAAGAGTCGAAGGACATCATCCAGGGCAAGCGCGATAGCTACAGCGACGACCCCGGAACGAAGGTCGACCCGCGAGAGGCCGCGCAGCGGGTGAAAGACACCATCGAAGCCGGGAAGAAGGACGCGTCGAAGGTCGACCAGGCCGGCGCCGACGAGCTCGCACTACGCGCAGCGCAGGAAGCGGCAAAGCAGGAAGCGACGAAGCAGACGTCGAAGCCAAATCCCAGCACGACGACGACGACGACGAAGCCAAAGCCAGCCACGACGAAGTCACTCGTCGTGCAAGTGAAGCAGGCGCAACAGCATCTCAACGTGCTGGGCTACGGCCTGGCCGTCGATGGCAAGTATGGGCCGCTCACTGCGCGCGCCTGGAATGACGCGGCCGTCAAGCGGAAGAAGCCAGGCGCGTTCACGCGTGCATCGCCCACCACTGCGACCGTAGCGAAGGCCGCGGCCGACGCCATTGCCAACGACGCCGCGAAGGCGAAGGCGAAGCCGGTACCGCCCGTGCCGGCGCCGGCGCCGACCCCACAACCGCACTCGACGCCGACGCCGGCGCCGGGCCCGACGCCCCCACCTGGCTTCGACCGAACGAAGGCCAACCGCGCAGCGCCCGACGTGGCGAAGCACATCAAGGCGAAGAAGTACGATTACAACCGCGGAGCGCTCAAGACCTGGCAGAAGCTTGCAGGCATCGACCAGGATGGTGTGTACGGCAAGGGGTCGGCCGCGGCGCTGCGTTACTACGTCGGCGCCAGTGCGCCAAAGGCTCTGTTTGCTCAAGGCTCGGACCACTATCCCTGGGGGTGATGCGATGTTGAAGCCACGTTTCGGTTCTCGGTTGGCACGCAAGGGAAACGCACTGCGCCGCACGGCGCCGGGCCCGTTCGGCGCTGGTCTCGCGCGGGCGAAAGCTCGACCAGGCGCCGTGAATCCCAATGCCAGCATCCAACAGGCGTTGAAGAGCGCGCGCATGCGCGTACAGCAAAAGGGTGACCTCGTTCGCGCGCAGCTCATCCTCCCCGACGGGCGGAAGTTTCAAGCGATGCTTGAAGCCACGCCGGAAGCACTCGCGGGCGACGAGCTCGCTGGTCGCTTCCTGAAGAAGCTCGGCCGTGTTGCGAAGAAGGCGACGCTCGGCCCGTTGAAGCTCGCTCACAAAATCACTCACCATCCCAAGTCGCCCATCGCCAAAGCCGAGAAGGCAATGCAGAAGTTCGTCAAAAAGAACCTGCCGATTGCCGCCCCTTTCATCAACATCCACAACTCTCTGGCGAAGCCAGTGCACAAGGCCATCGAAGGAAAGAAGGTCAAAAAGAAGGTCATCGCCGCGGCTATCGTCGATGCAACGAAGAACATGCCGGCCGCGACGAAGGCCGCGACCCAGCAAGCGCTCGTGCTCAAGGCGAAGCAGAACGAGGCCGTGCTCGACGTGGCGAAGAAGGCGGCAAAGGCGAAAGTCGTGACGGCCGCGGCGAAGGCTCTGAAGAAGGATCCCGGCAACGTCATGGCGAAGAAGGTCATCAACGCTGCGAAGCCGCAGGCTGGTTACTACATCGTCACGAATCCGGCCGGAAAGGTGTCGCGCATTCCCGCGGCGCGAGTGCACTGATGCGCGTTCGGAACCGACCGCCATGGTGGCCAGAGCGTTCGGCGCCTCCGACGGCCGACGTGCTGTGGAAGCAGCCGACGGCCGCGCAAGGTGGGGCAACGGGCCTACTGCAACTCACGTCCGGGAACGTCGACACGTCCGCTTTCACGCAGAAGCTGTGCAGCGCGACCTTTCCGGAGCCGCGGCCGTGCACCGTGCACATTCGCTGCGACCTCATTGCGAGCGCGACCCGCGGCCGGCGCAGCTGGGACTTTCCTTCCGAATCGGTCGCTGGCGTGGCCACTGGCTCACTGGTCTTTGAATACGGCGTGGGAGCCACGCTGCGCCGCGTCGTGCTCGACCTACGCCCTGGCTCCTATCAACTCCCGCCCTGCGACCAGGTGACCGTGTACGTCGTCGCAGAAGCATTGCCCATCTGAAAGGAGCCACCCCATGGCATTCGGACCTTCCGTCATCGTCGCAGGCGCCATCGTGCAAGGCGTGTGCGACTCACCCGCGGAGCCCACGTACACGGCGCTGGTTATCGTGCCTGTCACGGGCGTCAACGTCGATGTGCCCGACGGCGCACGCTACGTGCAGCTCGAGCTGGTCAACGCCGACGCCGCGGTCATATACGGCGCCGGAGCTCCGGTGCTTTCGCTGCGCGGTGGGGACCTGTCCATTCCGCAGCTCGTCCGGGACTACACGACGGGCATCTACTGTCCCCCGACGCCGGGAAGCGTCGGTCCGTTCCCGACGGATGGTGACCCGTTGCCGTACGTCGAGCTCGACACCACTGTCGAGTGTCGCGCGGCACTCACGTTCTACTTGGAGCTGTGACCCGTGCTTCCGGCATGGTTCAAACGTCGTCGTTGGTTCATTGGCGCAACATCGGGAGCCGCAAGCATCATGCTCAACTACGTACAGGGACCGGCCGACGGAGTCTCGACTGACAACGCACTCGTCCGCTGGGACGCCACGACGGGCCGGCTCGTGCAGAACTCCGGCGCCATTCTCTCCGACGCCGGAGCGCTCGTGCTTCCCGCGGGCGGAAGCGCGGAAGTGCTGAACACAGGCGGGCTCGAGTACGCACGACTTTCGTGGTCCGGGAACGTGTTCTCTCTCGACGTCGGAAAAACGACAGGCTCCGACCGCGTCGCGCGCATCACGAACTTGAATGGCCAGAGCGGCATCGAGCTCACGGCCGTGCAGGGCATCATCAAAGTTCTCGGTGCCGCCCCTGCCATCTGGACGAACACGGCCGGCACGGGCCTCAAGATTCGCGCGACCGTGGGAGCCCAAACCACGGCCTTGCTCGAGCTCGACAGCACGGCGAGTCTCAGTGCGTCGTCGGGCACGCAAGTAGGCCTCGCCGTCTCGCCCATCATGCTGCAGACGGGCACGGCCGGTTACAAGGCACTGCGCGTCAACGTGACGGAGACGAGCACGGGAAGCGGTCAAAAGGACCTTGCTTCGTTCGAAGTCGCGGGCGCAGCTCGCTGGAGCTGCGACAACAACGGCTCAAGCACGGCCTGCGTAGGCACTGCGATTCCCGCTGGCGGGACCACGGGACGCGGCCTGAAGTTTTCTTCGACGGCCAACTACGGCGTGTTTTTTGGCAGTGGTGCGCCGTCCCTTACGGCCGCGAAAGGCTCGCTCTATCTCCGCAGTGACGGCACGGGCACGACGGACCGGGCATACATCAATACCGACGGAGGCACGACGTGGACAGCAATCACGACTGCGGCGTAACAACGCCAGCGCCGACCGTGGAAGCGCGGTTGGCGGAAGCGCTCAATGAGCAAGTGCTCCCCCAGCTCGCTCACCTGGCGCACGGCCCGTTGGCCATCGCAGCACTCAACACGCTGCGCGGCGCACTGGAGCACAAGCAAGCCGTCGCAGGCACGGCGCTTCAGCTGCGCGTCATGCTCGACGGCCGGCTCTTCGACCTGGCCGTGCAAGTGCTCGTCACGCCCCCCCCGGAGGCCGAGTGAGCACGGCGACGACCAGCACGCGCGACCGAATGGTGCCCCTCATTCGGTCCATTGCGAGCGCCGCTGGCCTTCCCGCGGCCGTCGCACTGGCCACGGCGGAAGTTGAAGGCAACTTCAACCCGCGCGCGCAAGGGGACTTGAAGTGGCACGAGAAGAAGGGCGGCGAGCTCTACCGAAAGAACGTGCGAGACAACCCGCGCTTTGCTGACAACCCGGCCCGGCTTCAACCCGAGCTGTGGCACAGCTACGGCGCCTTTCAGTTGCTGGCGCCGTACCACCTTGAGCCGAACGAACATCCGCACGTGCTGCTCGACCCGACCATCAACGCGCAGCGTGGCGTGCGCATGCTGGCGCGGCTCTTCAAGCACTACAACGGCGACGTTGCGAAAGTGCGCGTGCACTACGGCGCCGGCTCGCAGAACGTCAGTGAAGCGACGCGCGCGACCTTGCTTGAAAGGTTTCTGCCGGCGTACGAGAAGTGGTCCCGCGACGACGGCGGAAGCGGCGGAAGCTCGACGCCCCCCAAAGGCGGAAGCGGCTGGCCCATCGCACTTGGCATGCTCGGCTTGTTCCTTCTTCTGCGAAAGGCGTGACCCGTGAGCAGCACAGCAGAGCGTCTAAACAACGCCATCGTCACGCTCGACTTTCGCGCGCAGCTCGACCCGAGCATTTCGCGCGGAGTGAAGAAGGCCGTGGCCGAGCTGGCGACGAGCTGGGTCAACTACTGGAACAGCGCGGACCGGCGCATCGAGCTCATGCCCATTGCGCGCGTCCCCAAGCTGCAGCGCTACGCGGCGTGGTACGGCCGCGCATGGGCACTGATGCCGGAGGCACTGCGCGCCGCGCTCGCTCATCCCGAAACGCTGGACGCGACCGTGTGGGCCGGCATCGAAGACAACGTGCAGTTCGTCGCAGAGGGTGGCCAGGCCACTGCCATCGCTGCAAAGAAGCTTGCGACTGAAGTGGCGACGGCCGCTGGCAAAGGCGTCTCGTCGCTACTCTCTCCGGCGTTGGTAGTAATCGCAGTGCTGCTCGCCTATGGGTGGGCCCGACGGAGCTGATGGTGTCGACCAGTCCCAATAACAGCGCGGAGCCCAGCTCCAACAATACGAAGCGACGCCTTCAA
>Ga0307416_100001701_pt1 | contig 12185 bp, 10 predicted proteins | sample DK1Cmetagenome_2_FD_203821 | JGI IMG/M metagenome (GOLD analysis project Ga0307416, IMG submission 203821) | Maize rhizosphere microbial communities from greenhouse at UC Davis, California, United States - DK15-C-3 | ecosystem: Host-associated > Plants > Roots > Rhizosphere > Soil | place...
CTCGGCGACCGCCCGCGCAATGACGCGGCGCACCTCGGCGGCCGTGGCAACGCCGCCTAACGTCTCGATCCGCTTCGCCGGCATGTTCGGGGAGAGATAGTACACCGCGGGCATGCCGTCCGGCCCCGACGTCGTCCGCGTGATGACGAAGCGGGAGCGAACGCCGAGGAGCTGGTCGGCCAGCATGTCCGGCGCCACCGTGGTGCGGGCCCCGCCCGGATCGGCGTACATCCCGAGCAGCGACTGAATGACGTCGGCCGTGCGCGCCATCGAGCGCGCATGGAGCACCTCGCTCACGAAAGCGAAGCTGACGACGACGACGGCCGCGTAGGCGGCCAGCGTGCCCCAGGTGAGCCGCGCGAAGCGCGCAACGAGGACGGTCGAGAGGCGCGCCTCGCCGTCGCGCCGCGCCGTCATGCCGGCGGGGCGTCCAGTCGGTACCCCACCCCGCGCACCGTGACGAGCTCCGTGCCATCCGGAAGCGCCCCGAGCTTGCGGCGGAGGTAGTTCACGTACACGTCGACGACGTTGGTGTTGGAGTCGAACTGGTAGTTCCACACCGCGTCGGCGATGCGCGACCGGGACAACGTCCGCCCGACATTGCGCATGAGGAACTCGAGCAACGCGAACTCGCGCGGCGTCAGGTCAACGACCCGGCCGTCCGACGTGACCCGTCGCGCGATCGGGTCGAGCGTGAGCCGGCCGACACGCAGGGTCGCCTCCTCGACGCGCATGCGCGAGCGCCGGACGAGCGCCTGGACTCGCGCGAGCAGCTCCGGCAGGTCGAAGGGCTTGGCCAAGTAGTCGTCGGCGCCCCCCTCGAGGCCGCGGACGCGGTAGGAGAGCTCGGCGCGCGCCGTCAACAGGAGGACCGGCGTGCCGAGGCCTCGCCCGCGCATCTCCTCGACCACTTGAAAGCCATTGGGGCCGGGAAGCATCACGTCGAGCACGATGCAATCGTAGGCAACAGCGAACGCCGCCCCGAGCGCCTGATCTCCCGAGGCGGCTTCGTCCACCTGGTATCCCTCCTCCCGAAAGGCCTTGCGAAGAAAGCCGCGGAGATTCCGGTCGTCTTCGACGATCAGCACGCGCATGGGTCGAGTGCCCGACCGCGTGTCGCGCGGGCTCGCTCACCCAGGCTACGGGGAGGGACGCCCGGGCGGGAGCAGCGGGCAGAGGAAGTAGTGGTCACCGGCGTCCTGGATCCCATTGTCATTCAGATCTTCCCACCAACGTCCACCGAGGTACCCGGGATCGCCAGGGCCGAACTCGGTGAGGCCGTCCGACAGCAGCTGAAAGGGCCCCTCCTGGGGAAGCGGATCCTGGGACACGAAGGTGTCGTAGTAGAGCCCCTGGCTGCTGACATAGACCGTCCCCGTCGTCGCCGCCCTCCCGCCCTTGGCCGAGACGGCGGCGCGTGGCGCGTCAACTGTGGACGCGGCCGGCCCGGTGGATCGATCCGCAGGGGCGCACGCCGCGAGCGCGGCCACTGACACGCAGAGCGCGATGTGTCGAAGCATGATCTCGCCTCCAGAACAGAGTGCCTACGGGAACTGCCCTCGTGCCCCGAAGGTGGCGACCCTAGCTGTCGGCGGAGTCGATTCTGAGAATACTCTCACGGTTCTCTCACGGGCGGCCGCGTCGGCGGGTCTCGGGTCTCACACCCCGAGACGCGCCACCCGCAGTTCACCGCGCCATGATCCGCCGCAGGTTCTCTGAGTTGAAGAACGTCTCGGGCGGGATCATGCCCTCGCGGGCCATGAAGAAGCGGTTGGTTTCCTCCTGGTCGCCGCGGAGGGCGCCGCGGAGCTGATACACCTCGGCGGGGAGGGACTTGAACTGCGCCAGGTGAAGATTCTCCCGATAGTCGGGGAGGGTCGCCTCGTTGCGCCGACGCTCGTAGTCCGCCAGTGCGACGTCGAGCGGTCGGCGCCCGGAGAGCCCCTCGTCGAGCGCGTCGGCGAGCAGCTCGGCGTCGCGGAGGGCGTCGCAGACACCGAGCGCCAGGAACGGGTCCTTGTGGCAACCGGCGTCACCGACCAGCGCCCAGCCCGGCCCGTAGGGCTTCCGGAGAAAATTCGGGAGATCGGTCGCGCCGTAGAAGCGCTCCTCGCGCCGGCCGTTTCGCACGCGCTCGGCGAGTTCCGGTGCCCGCGCGACGGCGGCCATGAACTGCCCCTCGATATCAGCGCGCACGGCAGGCAGCTCCGCCGCCGGCCACGCGACGAAGACGGCGAAGAGCCCGGCGTTGCTGGGAAAGGCGAAGACGACCCTGTCGCGCCTGACGATGATCTCCAGACCGTTGTCAGCCACGCCGCTCCAGTACGAGAAGTACCAGCAGGTGACCGGCGGCGTCGCCTCGTACGCCGGCGCGTCGACGGCCCGGACGAGCCGGGAGTTCCTCCCGTCGGCCCCCACCGTGACGGCGGCGCGCTCGGTCACCAGCGCGCCCCTTCCCTTCTCCCGCCCGCGAACGCCGGTGATCCGATCGCCGTCGGTCGCGAGCTCCTCGACGATGAATCCTTGGCGCAGTGTGGCGCCGGCTTCGACGACGGCGTCGACCAATACCTTGTCGAGCGCCGAGCGCCGCGGGCCGTAGGCGACGGCAACGCCGTCGACGGTCAGTTCCCGGCCCACGAGCGGGAAATCGCCGAGGTCCAGCGTCGTCGACCGGACGGCGGGGCAGCCCGTGGCGACGATCCGGTCGAGCAGTCCCCAGCGGTGTAATCGTTTGGGGCCGTGCCGGTGGATGAGGTGGCCGTGCGGGATGTCGGCCGGGAAGGTGGCCCGGTCCGCGAGCAGGACGCGGTAGCCCTTCCGGGCCAGGAGCATCGCCGTCGGCGCACCGGCGCAGCGGGCGCCGATCACGATGACGTCGTACATGTCGCCGGTCCGTGTGAGTTTCGCGCGCTACTGGTCCGGGCGGTCGCGCACGAGCGGCGGGAACTCGGGCAGGAGACCGGTGCCGCGGAGCGGCCCCACCACGATCAGCGAGTCGCCACGCAGCAACGCCCAGAACGCGAAGCGCCCGCCGCGCTCGCCGAACTCGTAGTCCGCCTTCACTGTGTCACCAACCATCCAGTAGCGCCCCCGCGCGGTAAACACGCGCCCGCCCGTGGCCCTCATGGTGAACGTGGTGCCGCTGGCACCGTCGAAGGTGACCGTGCGGCCGGCGGGGCCCTCCCGCTCGCTGTACCGCCCCAGCACGCGGTCCACCGCCAGAGGGCCGGAGGGACCTGACGGGTCGCCCTCCCGCCAGCAAGCGACCGCCAGGGCGACCCCCGCGGCCAGGACGGCCGCTCCGACCCTGACTCCGGCAGGCCCACGTTGAACGGGGATGGCCACACGCATGGGGCATCCTCCTTTCAGCAGTCACGTGACTGAGGCGCCCGCGCCGGCCGCGCGGGCGAAGCACCCGGGCCCATATCGGAATCTTCGCCGCGCGGGCGGCAGCCGGCGATGGTCACGCTCTGCTCGCCGGGTGCACGGAATACCATAACGCCCAGCGCAACTGCCGCAACCTGGAGCGGGCCGGACAGGGGGGGCGCTCCCCGAGGTGACCGGTCGCGAGCTGGACGCGGTTGGCCCTCGGCACGATCGTAGGCCGAAGGCGCGCAGGCGCCTGGACTTCGCGCGCCAGGAGGACGGATGACACGGCTCGACGGGCTGGTAGCAGTGGTGACTGGCGCAAGCCGCGGAGTCGGGCGCGGCGTGGCACTGGGCCTCCACGAGGCGGGCTGCACCGTCTACGCGAGCGGGCGCACAGTGAGTAATGCCGACCTCCCGCCGGAGGTGCTGCGGGCGCCGTGCGACCACTCGGACGACCCCGTCGTCGAGCGACTCTTCGCGCGCATCGACGCGGAGCGCGGGCGGCTGGACGTGCTCGTGAACAATGCGTGGGGCGGCTACGAGCGGATGGTCGAGGGCGGCCGCTTCACGTGGGCGGACCCGTTCTGGGAGCAGCCGCGCTGGCGGTGGGACGCGATGATGACGGCGGGCGTGCGGGCCGCGTTCGTCGCGAGTCAGCTCGCGGCGCGCCGCATGGTGCCGGCGCGGCGGGGCCTGATCGTGAACGTCTCCCACTGGGCCGCGCAGAAGCACATCGGCAGCGCCCTGTACGGCGTGGCAAAGGCCGCGACCGACAAGCTGACGGCGGACATGGCGCACGAGCTCGGGCCGCACGGCGTCGCGGCGGTCTCGCTGTACCCGGGGCTCGTGCGCACCGAGGCCGTGCTGGCGGCGGCCGCGGCCGGCGTGTTCGACCTGAGCAACTCGGAGAGTCCGGAGTTCGTCGGCCGCGCGGTGGCGGCGCTGGCCGGGGACCCGGACGTGCGGCGGCGGAGCGGGCAGGTCCTGGTGGCGGCCGCGCTGGCGCAGGAGTACGGCTTCACCGACATCGACGGCCGGCGACCGCGCCCACTCACGCTGGCTCACGTCTGACCCTCCGCACCAATCCCCGGGCCCGCCTGGACCAGGCACGGGGCTGTCCGCTTTCTGGCGACTTGTCGCGTCTACTGACACGCACCGGCCGTCTCGCGCCTCGTCGCGACGACTCGGAATCCGCGCGCTCAGGCAGCCGGGCGCCCTCGCGTTAGGTCACAACATAGTCAGCCAGTGGAGGTCCAGATGCTCGCACTACAGCAACTCTTGCGTGAGGCATGGCCCGGCGGCCGGACGGTGGCCCGGGTCGCGGCCCTCACTCCGATGGTCGCGCTCCTTGCGCTCGCCTGCTCGGAGCCGTCGGCAGCGCCACCGTCCCCCGAAACGCAGGCGAGGGCTTCTCAGATCTCGAATCTTCCCAAAGGAATGACGGAGGCCGAGGTCAGAGCACACGTCATCGCCCCGCCACATGTCAGCGGCGTCGACGTAGACGTCGTGGACCCGGCGCGAGAGGCCCGGTACGACATCGGATCCCAGAGTACGGCGGTGGCGCCGAACCTCGACATATCCGCCCTCGGGACGCCGACGCTGAGCCTCGGCACATTCGGCCTCAAGATCCACAAGGCGCTCAGGGACTCCAGCGCCGGCTACATGCTGCAGGTTCGGCAGAACGGCGTCCTCGTGCACACCGGAGTGTGGAATTGGGCGCAGACCCCCACCGACCTGGGGCAAGGCTGGAGCGAAACTACCCGCATGCACGTGGCGAGCGCCAGTAAGTTCCTGACGGCCGTTGCGCTGGTGAAGGCGCTCGACGCCAAGGGGATCTCGTACAACGCCAAGATCGTCGGGTACCTGCCTACGTACTGGGCCAAGGGACCCAAGATCGACCAGATCACCTTCCGGCACCTGCTGACGCACACGTCGGGGTTGTCGGCGAACAACTCGGCCACCGACTACGCCTACATGAAGGCGAAAGTGGCGGCCGGGGTGTCCAGCGTCGGTACCGGCGCGTACGCGAACATGAACTTCGGTCTGATGCGCATTCTCATTCCCATCATCAACGGCAGCGTGAGCAAGGGAGCCAAGTACAGCGACTTGAGCTTCCTGAACGACCTGACCTGGGACGCCGTCACCATCAAGTACTACAAGCAAAACATGCAGGACATAGTGTTCACTCCGGCGAGTGTCGTCGCTGCCGGCTTTGCGCCGACCTTTTACTACAAGAATGCGTTGGCGTACAAGAGCTCGTACGCACTGAACACTGAGCCGGGCTGGAACTCGGGCGACCTCACGACCGTGGCGGGCCCCGCGGGCTGGAGGCTGTCGACGAAAGAGCTCCTCAACGTCATGAACCACGTGCGGCGCAAGAACACGATCATCAGTGCCGCGAAGGCGCAGTACATGCTCGACAATTACTTCGGCATCGACCAGGTCATCAGCACGCCGGCGGGCAAGATCTACAACAAGAACGGCGGATGGGGGAAGTACGGGAGGAAGGAGCAGTGCGTCGCGTACTTCCTGCCGAACGGAATGGAGCTCGCGCTGTTCGTGGACTCCCCGATCGGCGCCGGCGACCGCTCGCTGCGGGGGCTCGTCAAGGACGCGTTCCTCGCCTCCCTGACCTACTAGCCTCTCTCGCTGCTACCGGTGCCCGAACGCTCGCGGCGGCCGGTTGGCCGCCGCGAGCGTTCGGGCGTGCCGCCTCGTGGCGCCGCCCCCGACTTTCGTCGGGAGCCGCCCCGGCGCGGGACGGGGGCGTGCCCCAGCCATCGTCGGGGCGGCGTTCGGTCAACCGCGTTCGAGTGCACTTCCAGATCGTGCACGATCACGTCGCTGGCAACTACTCGCCGAGCATGCTGCCGGTGACCGACGAGACGATCCTCGCGATCCGGCGCGCGAAGTGGAGTTCGGTCCCGATCAAGTCCGGCGCGCGACGGGTCGTGGGGGCTGCTCATCCGGCGGCTCGGTGAGGACGCCGCCGTGCGCGAGCTCGTCCGGTTCCCGCTGAACGGAGGCGCCGAGACGGTGCTCGCCTCTGGCGACGTCTTGAACGCGGTACTGCTCGAGGGCGACCGCGAGGCGATCGTGGTCGCGCCCGACCCCAACGACCGGAGCGGTGTCGCACGGACGTTCCGGATCTTCGGCGTGGACACGCCAAACGACCTCCGCGCGGCCCTGCCGACGGGAAGCAACGTGAACTGGACCGCGCTCGTGCATCCCAGCCGGTGAGGACACCGGAACGGGTCGTCGATCCCGATCAATCCGGGCGGGTGAGGCTCGCGAGTCGCCGGCGCGCGGCGTCCACGACCGGCTGAAACGTCGGGTCAGCATCCTGCCACAGCTCCAGGAACCGCGCAAAGTGCCTGGCCGCCCGATCGCGGTTCCCCAGGCGTTCGTGGATCTCGGCCTGGCGAAGATGGGAGGGGGCCCGCAGGGGAATCTCGGTCACCGAGCCGGTGCCGAGGGACGCGAACCACCGCAGCGCTTCGGCGTCGCGCCCCAACGAGGCGAGCACCTCGGCGTGGAGAAAGCGTTCGCTGGCGCGCGTGACGAACGGAGTCACGGCGATGTCGCCCTGCGTGTCGCTGGGCTCGAGTGCCTCCAGCAGCCGGAGTGCCTCGTCCGCGCGCCCCCGCTGCCACGCGAGCCGGGCGCGCAGGCCGCGGTCCAGATCGCGGGAGAGCGGGGTCGCGCCCCCGGACGCCGCGAGGCGCTGCAGCTTCGCGGCCGCGGCCGCGGCGGACGCGGTGTCGCCCAGGCGAAGGGAGAGGATGCCTAACGTGTACTGGCGCAGGGGCTGCATCTGAATCGGCGTCCCCACCCCCAACTCGCTCTCGAACGCGGCCCTCGGTTCGGCCGGGAACGGGTGGGGCGATGCCGCCCCCCGGCGCACCCGGATCAGGGTCGAATCTGCGTACGGCAACGGCAGGGTCGCGGCATACCATTCCGTCACCGCGTCGAACCCCCAGCGCCGCCGCTCCGCCGGCACGGCGCGCTCCGCCTCGACCGCCTGGGCGAGCGTACGTCGGGCGGCATCTGCCCGCCCGCCGGCGAGGTCGAGAACGGACGCGAACCAATGGAGGTCCGCGCGCAGGGCCGGGTTCGGGTAGTCCTCGATCAGCTCCTGAATCACCGCTCGCATGATCGCGGGGTCGGGGCTGAACGCCGTGAGGAAGGCCGCGACGCGCCACACGGAGAAGCTCTCCCCGCGTCTCACGTCCTGCGCCAGAGCACGGGCCGCGGCCGTATCGTCACGCGCGACTGCGCGGAGGACTACCAGCTCCTCGAGCCGCCGATCCTTGCGCAACTCCTCGGGGCCGAACTGTGCGAGCAGCGAATCGAGTGCGGAGGAGCGGCCGGCGATCGCGGCGATCCGAGCGAGGTGGGTGAGCGCGAAGAGATTCCGCGGCTCGTAGGAGAGAACCTTGCGCCAGGCTTCCTCCGACTCGTCGAGGGGATGGCCCACGAGCGGCCCGTGATGGAACTGGATCTCTCCCAACTGGAACCAGGCATCGATGTCCTCGGGATAGCGCGCGAGGATCGCGCGGTACGCGCGATCGGCTTGGGTCGCATCGCCGCTGCGCCACTGGCGAAAGGCCTCCAGTAGCATGCGGTCGCGGGCCGAGAGTCGGGCGCCGTGGCGAGCGGCCGCGCTGGCGGCGTCTTCGTTACCCGGCAGGGGCGCCCATTCCCGCGCGAGGGCGAGGCGGTAGTGGGCAACGGCGAACGTCGAGTCGAGCGCGATCGCCGCGAGGTAGGCATCGGCGGCTCGCTCGAACTGGCCGGAACGCATCAGTCCCTCGCCTTCCAAGTACGCCTTGAGCGCGGGCAGCGACGCCGTCGTGAGCGAGGCGGTTCGGAGCAGGCGGTCGGCCGCCGGGTCGCCGAGCCCGCCGAGCAGGCGAGCGGCCAGTCGGTCCACGAGCTCGAAGACCGAATCCGCGGGTCCGCTGACGACGGCTGTGGTGCTCGGCTCCGGCGCGGGGCATCCCGCCGGCGGGGCCCTCCGTTGGGACGAACGAGCACAGCCCGCACCGACGTGGTAGAGCGCACCCTCGATGTGGAGCACGCCGCCCGCCTCGACCACATCGCCGAGCACGAACATCGAGGCATTGAGGCGCGCCGCGACGCGGTCGGCGTGCTGCGGGTCGGGCACGGTGCCACCCGCTTCGGCAACGGCGGCGAAGGTCGCGCGGGTGTCCACCGGTCTCAGCGATCCTGCCCCATCGAGCGCCGCGCCGAGCAGGTTCACTATCCCTTCACCCAAGTACTGGACGCTTTCTCCGCCGCGCACGGCGAACGGAAGCACGACGACGGCGGTGGTGGACGGCACGGGTGCGGGTTCCGCCTGCCTTCGACGCAGGCCCCACACGCCCCACACGGCCGTGAAAAGAGCGATCAGCGTCACGACCGCCAACGGCAGTCGTAGCGGCCGACGCGCGGTCGTCGACCCGGGCGACGCCGCGCGCTGGACGTGGATGGGAAGCGCCGGTCGCGGCGCAGCTACCGTCGCCGGCCGGAGCGTCGGCAGCGGCGTCGAGTCCGACCGAAGGTGCGCGGCCAGTTCCTGGGTCTCGTTCAGCGGTTGGAGCCCCTCCGGCTCGAGCGCGCGCGCGTACGTCTCGTACTGGCGAATGGCCTCGGCTCGCTCACCAGCGGCCGCCAGCGCCTCGATCAGTCGGTGCTGCGCCTCGTCGTCCGATGGGTCGCGCTCGACCCAGCGTTCGGCGGCCTCGATCGCGCCGGCCAGGTCGCCGGCCACGTGCCTCGCCTCGACCAGCTCGCGACAGGCCCTCCGGAACGACCGTGCGTACTGGGCCCGCCGGCCGTCGACCCAGCTTTCCCACGACTTCAGATCGACGAGATGTACGCCGTCGAGGAACAGGCCCCGGTACAACCGCGCGGCGGACTCGACATCACCCCGCTCGAGGGCGTGCGAGAAGTCGTGCGCGTCCGCGTGGATTTCGCCGGTGACCACGAGCTCGTGCGCACGCGAGTCGATCCACTCGACGCCGATCGCCTTTCGCAGCTGGTAGAGGCTCTGCCGCAGCGCGTGGCGTGCGTTCTCGGCATCGCTCTCCGGCCAGAAGACCGTCGTCAACGACTCGCGTGAGACGCGCCGCTCGACCGCCAGATAGACGAAGAGCGCGGCCCGCGAGTGCTGGCCGAGCAACCAGTCCAGCTCGCCCCTGTCGTCGGCGGCGTGCAGGCCACCGAACGTGACGAGGTGGATGGCCACGGATCGCTCTCCAGAAGCAGCGGGTCAGGAAGCATGCCGGCGCGAGAACGCCTGGTCGAGTGCCGGCGCTCTAGGGTGTCGCCGCCCCACGCACGTCGCAAGTGCTTTACTGGCCACCGCAAAGGATGGACACGGCGCGGGGCGGAGGCCGCTCGCTGAGACCGCCGTCTTTTTTGATGACGCGCGCACGACGGGCGGTGACGCGCCCATGCCGTCACGCGTGACGCGCATCCCTCAGCTTCCTCGGCGAGCACGACGCGTCCTTGGCTCTGCCGCCACGACAACGGGAGGGAGTGAAGCCATGAAGCACCATGCGATCACGGGAGGGGGAGGCACTCGCCTCCACGTCGTCGACGTCGGGAACCCGCTCGGCCGGGCAATCCTGTTCATCCACGGCTTCTCACAGTGTTCCCTCGTCTGGGGCCGGCAACTGAGCTCCGACCTCGCGCACAACTACCGCCTCGTCGCGATGGACATGCGGGGCCACGGGTCATCGGACAGGCCTCCCGACGGCTACGCTGACTCCAGGCTCTGGGCGGACGATGTGGACGCCGCCATACGGGAGCTGGACCTCGACCGACCCATTCTCTGCGGCTGGTCGTACGGGCCGCTCGTTGCCCTCGACTACATCCGGTACTACGGCGAGGAGAGGATCGGCGGTCTCCATTTGGTCAGTGCCGTCACGAAGCTCGGAAGCGAGGCGGCGGTGTCGGTGCTCACACCGGAGTTCCTCGGGCTCGTACCCGGGTTCTTCTCCAGCGACGTGGACGAGAGCGTACGCAGCCTCGAGTCGTTGCTGCGCCTGTGCTTCGCCCGCGAGCCCTCGGCGACGGACCTGTACACGATGCTGGGTTACAACGTGTCCGTTCCACCCTCCGTCCGTCAGGCGTTGTTTTCCCGCGTCGTCGACAACGACGACCTCTTGCCGACGATCCGCAAGCCGGTGCTGATCACACGTGGCGCAGACGACGCGATCGTCAAGTCAGAAGTCGTCGAGCAGCACCGCTCGGGGCTCGCGCACGCGCAGATCCACGTCGTGCCGGACGCTGGGCACGCCCCGTTCTGGGACGATGCGGCGTCGTTCAACCGGCGCCTCGCCGCCTTCTGTGAAGGGGTCGCGCGTGGAGAGCCGACGTACGTAGCGGGAGATGTGCTGACCGCTCGGTGAACGACGAACCGCGTCCGCGTCAGCTTCGACCTGATGCGGTAGCGAGGATCCGCTGCGACACGTCACGGGGGTATGCTCATGCGTCACGTCCCACGCGCGGTGCTGCCGCTCGCGCTGTCGTTCGTTTGCGCAGGTTGCGCGGGAACCGGTCCCTCGCCGACCCACACCGGACAGGTCCCGCCGACGGCACACGAGGGATACGTCGACGCCGGTGGCGGCGTGCGTCTCTTCTACCGGGCCGTCGGCGCCGGTCGCGACACGGTCGTCGTGCTCCACGGTGGCCCGGGGTTCACCATGAGCTACCTCGCGGCCGACCTCGAGCCGCTCGCCGCACGACACGTGCTCCTCTTCTACGACCAGCGCGGCACCGGACGGTCCACGCTGGTCACCGACTCCACCGCGCTCGACGCGCAGCGGTTTGCCGACGATCTAGAGACGCTGCGCAGGCAGTTCAAGCTCCAGCGGCTCACGCTGCTCGGGCATTCGTGGGGCGCGGCGGTGGCGGCGCTCTACGCGGCGCGATATCCGGAGCGTGTGGGGCGACTCCTCATCGTCGGCCCGATTCCGGCGAGGCGCGCGCAGCTCGCGCGGGCCTTCGGGGACCTCAACGCCCGGCGCGATAGTGCCACGCAGCGGCGAATGGAGGAGCTGCGAGCGGCGCGCCTCGCCAAACCCGGCGATGCCGCAGCGTGCCGCGCTTACTACGACGTATGGTTCCTCCCCGCCTACAGCGACGCCGCCGCGGCGCGGCGGAGCCGCGGCGACTTTTGCGCGGGCACCCCGGAGGCGCTCGCCAACAAGCTCAAGAGCGTCGACCGCTTCACGATGCCCTCGCTCGGCGAGTGGGACTGGCGGCCGGCGCTGCACGCGGTCGCCGCCCCGGCCCTCGTGATCCACGGGACGGTGGAGTTCATTCCGCTGGAGAGCGCCCGCGAGTGGGCGGCGGCGCTGCCGAGCGGCCGCCTGCTCCTGCTCGACGGGAGCGGACATTTCCCCTACTTGGAGGTGCCCGAGCGGTTCTTCGCCGCCACCGAGACGTTCCTGGGAGGCCGCTGGCCGGCGGGAGCCGAAGCCGTGCCCAGTCCGGGGTCGCGCTAGAGCGGTCGCGGACGGCGCCGCCGACACTGACCGCAGCCGGTCATGCCGTGCCTTCGCGAAGCTTAGCGCGCGACTGCCGCGCGGCCGACACCGACATCGGCTTCCCAAGCGACCAGTAACTTCCTGAACTCGGGAAGCATTGCCGCGTGAGTCGCCGCCAGGTCCCGGTGCTCGCCCGCGTCCCGCTCGAGGTCGAACAAGAACTCGTGCCCGCTATCGCGTAAGTATTTCCATTGGCCGCGCCGAATGGCTCGCTGGACACGTCCGGGGCCCTGGACGCGCCAGAACAGCGTCCGCTCG
>Ga0307416_100001703_pt1 | contig 12175 bp, 14 predicted proteins | sample DK1Cmetagenome_2_FD_203821 | JGI IMG/M metagenome (GOLD analysis project Ga0307416, IMG submission 203821) | Maize rhizosphere microbial communities from greenhouse at UC Davis, California, United States - DK15-C-3 | ecosystem: Host-associated > Plants > Roots > Rhizosphere > Soil | place...
TTAGAACACAGTATCCTGATGGGTGGGACGTAATAATTCAAAATACTTCAAATTCTTTATTATCCCTAAGATTTAACTCTCCACTGGAAAATGATACCGATAGCTTTCGTGAAAACGTCATTTTAGAAATTAATACCGTCTCCAATAATACAGCCTTGAGTAATTTCACGAGTGCAACTCTTACTTCTTATCTAGAACCATATCCAGATCTTAAATTTAGTGAGTTAACTTCGACTAATTTAGCTAATAATGCTATTCCAGCGTATAAGCTTGTGGGCAGTCTCACGCAAGAGGGTTTAGACTTCATGCAAATTTTGGCAATAAAAGAGGATAAAGTTTATTCTATTTTATATTCTTCAGAAAAGACCAAATATTCTACATATTTGCCGATCATAGAAGAAATGATCGATTCATTCGAAGTGACGTAAGTCTTGTTGCAGTTAATGCAAGCAAAGGGCGTTGCTTCGGTCACTAGAAGAGAGATGAGAGCATACACATGCCGAGACACAAACAGAGAACTTGTTCTCGCTGTACATGTGTGTTTTATGACCCGCCATATAGCATGACTGACATTAAAATAACCATAGCAACACCTACTTTATAGGATAGAATATGCTAACTCTACAATTACTTAGAGTCAGAACTAGAAATGGAGTAATATTTCCCTTATTTTGCACCAAAGAAGAAGAGATAGAGCTAGCAAAGAAGATTATCCAAGAATTTGAACAAACATGGAATAACAAAGAGAGGAAAGCAGTACTTGAAGACAGAATCGCAGCAATAGAAGAATCGAACGCGGGTAGTGATTACAAACTTGTAAGGGGATTTTATGCCCTCCTAGAAAGGAGATGCACGTTCAAAGGTAAGGATAGCAATAGTGACAATGATGGTGGTGGAACCAGTAGCACCAGCACCATTTCCATTATTGATCCGCCTCGGATTAGAAAGGCGGTATTTGAAGAGTCATCAAAAAGGGGTTTTGCTCTAACTGAACTAGAGAGAAGGGAAATTGCAGGTTCTGTAGCCTCTAAATGGCATTTATCTTCTCAGGATGGTGTGTTAAAAGCGATGTGGAGCGATTTGGATGGTAACCTAATACTCGATCACTTTGATACAATACACCCTGAAGCTTTGGTTGGATGGTACAATTTGTCGCTTATGCAAACTTTGCTCTTTAACTGTACAAAGCTTGATTTTTACATTTCAGGTGGCTTGAATTGGAAACGTGTGTTAAGGAGTGTAAAGAGGCTTGGCTTGATGTACCATTTACAACAGCCGCAGCAGCAACAAGAAAATCGAATAATCTGTTCTCTCGAAGGACCATTGAGCCTCTTTAAATTGACAGATAGATACGGGACATTGCTTGCAAAGTTGCTCCCATCCATAATTTTCTCTTCGGATAAAAAAAGAGGGAGTAGTGGAGGTGAATGGCACCTAGAGGCATGGATCGTAAGGAAAACAATGGAAGGGAGGAAAATATACGAATTTAAGATTTCAAAAAATGAAATTCCGGAACTGATGACAGATCCATATCTCTCTTTTCCTCCTAGTTCCATTACTGAAAAAGAAGTTGCAGGACCATCATCTGGCTACAATAATTATCATAACTTTGATAGTGCAGTCGAAGAAAAGTTTGCTAAGAGGTTTGAGCAGGCTGAAACTGGTTGGAGGCTGACTAGGGAACCTGATCCTCTAGTGCTATCAAATGGGGGCGCCTTCATTCCGGATTTTATATTTGAAAAGTATGACAAGAAGGTCTATCTTGAGATTGTTGGTTTCTGGACAAAAGAGTATCTCGACAGGAAGCTGCAAAAGTTGGCTGATATTTTTGCTTCCACCGATAACAGGAAGAAGAACAATAATAATAATAAAGATAAGTCAGATCTTCTATTTATCGCAGTAAATGAAGATTTTGCTTGCTCAAAATCCTCCTTTTCTTCAATAGTGCCAAAAGGGCAGCTGATATTCTACAAAAATGATACAGTTCCGATAAAACCCATTCTTGATTACTTGAAGTCAATAGATAGGGAAATGATTGAGAGAAAAGTCAATGATCCTAATTTGAAAATTGAATTGGATAAGGATGATGATGATAATAATAATAATAATAGTAATAGTGCGATTATATCGATCAACGAAGTTGCACAAAAGTACGGCATTCCAACTGAAGTAGCACGGCGAATCTCTCTAAGAGATAATAAGGAAAAGTATATTGAAGCAGGAATGTATCTAATACTCAAGTCCAAGGCACACAAGTTGGAATCTTTGCTGGCTGGAACAAGCAGGTTTATTGATGCTTGCTCAATTCTTTCAAAGGAGGGCATTCCAGAATCCTGCCATGCAGAACTTATCGTCAAGCTCGGCTATGACGTGAGCTGGCAGAGTATAGATGCGGGTACGGCAGCTATCGTAAAAAGAAGAGAATAGTATATCGTACTACTCCAGCAGCTAACAATGTGTGCGTAGTGTAAGTCGAAAGATAGAAAAACCAAAACGTTTTAATTGGTTCTACAAAGAGTTGGGTTACGTGCGCCCGGGTAGTATAGAGATGCCTGGTTGCTTCTAAGTGAAAAACCAGAATCGTACAATCCGGTCTAGTATGGGGGACTGTCACTCCTTCGACCCGGGTTCGAAATTCGGTTTGAAGAAAAAACCGAACGAACGTCCCGGCCCGGGCGCTTACGATTTTTCCACTATTTCAAATTCAGGCTTTAAGAATTTACAACAAAACCAGGCAAACCGTGACAATTCCCCATACTAGACCGGATTGCACAATACCCTACAGCCCCAGCAAAAGTCTGCACCTATGCATGAAGACAAGGATAATACTGTTGTTTCTCCATTAGTGGAGAACGGTACTCTACCAGTGGAGAACTGTATCATGAACGGTGGTGATAATGACAATAATTTGTTACTGCTACCGGCTAAGACTACAAAAGGGAGCGAAATAGATGAGAATGGCTTTAGGCAATACTTGCTAGCTCAACGAAAAAGGAACCTGAAGCAAATAATTCTAAAGGCCGCAAAACATGGTCATATTCTAAAAACAGGGTACGCAAGCGAAATTTTGACTTTTTCCAATACCAAAAGACGCCGCATTATGGAGGCGCTTGTGTGCTTATCAAAATACCAATGCAAGTACAACACCTGGAAAGAAATTAAAGAAAAGTACCAGTTAAAATGGACGTCACCAGATAGCCTAGAAGTATTCCAATCCATCTTTAATAATGATGAGAAAAACTATTCTGCAATGCTAAGCTGGCTAAAAGGTCGTCACATACTCCCGCTCGGCAACCATGATGATGATTCAACAAAGCCGAAAGGCTCCGTAATTGAACGAAGCTCTTCTGCAAGCAACTCTGTATAGCGCTTGGCGTCATAAGCAGTAGTGGTATTATTATTGTCGCTGTCAATCATCTCGATAGGCATTGCCCTCTTGTTTGGTCGTTTATTATTATTATTATAATAGTCTGTGATTACATACTGCAAGACCTCTCCTGCATGCAACGATTTGCCCTCTGATCGAAGCTGATGTAAAGCTGCGCTCTCACAGGTATTCATTACATAATCATGAGAGTCTTTGGACAGCTGCTTTGTGAAAACTAGTTCTTCTAGAGGCACCTTTCCTTCCTTCAAAAGTTGAACATACCTGCAAAAGGTTTCCTTTACCTTTGGCATCAGCAGCACTTTCACCTCTTGGATTGTATTGCCTGCTGCAATTATCTTTAGTATTTCTGCTTGGAACTTGTCAAATAAGGGTGGATTGTCGCGCCTTCGTATTTCCAAACCCCTTACCTTCATGCTGCCGTCTTCGAACACACCAAAATACCGATTTGGAACTGGGACTAACTTGCTACTCTTAGAGTGGACGAATGCAACCCACTTGTAAGTGCCTTCAAATGATATTGCAAAGCCTGTCTTCTGTTCTATCTCTTCCTTTAGTTTCAGACAATCCTTCTTCTCCTCCTTCTCTTGCACAGCACCTTTTTTTTTGACCACCCATAACGAGTCAACTATACCATGCAGTATCCTAAATCCATGAGATTCGGCAACTCTGACTGCTTTTAGAAGCACTTGTCTGTCAAAAGCGCAAGTAGCAATATGTGCATCGATATTGCCAAACTTTGAATTGCTATATCCTAGGTAACCGAAGCTTGTAACTAAAATCCATTTAAGTGAGTTCTGTCGTGCGTCATAGACTTGTTTTGTTATTGCATCGGTTTCTGGCGACTTTAGCCTTAGCTTGTATTGCGCTCGCTTCTTAAGCAATATTTCAAGGGCTTGAGGCACTATTCCAACCCTCTTTTCACAGATATTCCAGCCTAGTTCAGGAACTCTACGCTTGGAGTCAGGGCTGCAGCATGCACATAGCACTGTCTCACCAGACAGATTCTTCTTAGACATGATGCTAGGATAAAGGGAAGAAAAGTCAAATTCACTTACTTGTTCATATACTCCTATCCGCGGCTCAAGTATCATACCGCCGCGGTCTGCTACAAATAACTCTGAATATGGCTTGAAATGCTCTGCAAAAGATGGCTTCCAAGGAATTAGAATGTCATTTATTGTTGCATGATAACATTGTAGACTGCTCATGCAACGTCCAATTGAAGCACGTGAAGCCTTGTGAAGTGGCATTCTGCATACCCTAGCTATCTCATAAAGCCCCTGCATTCCAGCCTCATTTAGGATAAAGGAATTGTCTGTATCGATATGCACTCTGCCAAAAAGTTGAGTTGATGACGGACGATAGTGTATCCTGCCATAAGAGAAATAGGTTATTCCATCATCTTTGCCCGGCTTTCTACTGGTAGTAATAATAGGCTTGGATGGCTCCCGACCAAGGACTAGGATATTGCTGCAATCGTTGACCTTGGCTCTATGAGCCAGATATGGAAAGTCAAATGAATCACCACCTTCTGTAAAGACAAAGTCAGGGTCTAGCGCAGACATCGAATCTGCAAGACTAAAGAGTATCTGGGCCTCATCATCAGAGCAGCAGCCGCCACCACCATCAATTGTAATAGTTTCTTCCTCATCATCATCATCATTATTATTATTTCCACTCCTAATTGATATTGAGTCTATCCTGTCTGTGAACTTGGGCAGCATCTTGCCTTCTTGCTTCCTTGGTTTGACGCTTAGATGAATAGTCTTAAACTTTGGCAGCTGATAATCAAGCGACCACACACTGTCGTCCTTGCAAGACCATCTTAGCCTGTTGTTGTAGTCTGAAGTAACAGTAACTTCACATAAAGCAAGTGGAAAGATGATATCATGTTCGTAAAAATATGATTGTGCTGGCAAGACATCGACATTGTAAAGGCGGAACTGTCCAAACCTGCCGCCAAGCATGATACTCTTGGCGAGCTTCTGGGCTTGTGAGGAGTCTATCAAAGTCAATTTTAGGACTTCAGACTTGGCATTGTCAGTTACTTTCTCATATTTTTGAACAAATTTGTGGCTCTTTATGAATGAAGAAATACGCCCGTCTTTTGCTACTGAAGCCAAGTCATATTTGTTATCAGAAGCGATATAGATTGAGTGTGACCAGTTATCTTCTAATCTAACTGTTCTACCATCTTTTTCCTGCTTAATCCAAAATACCATCTTATCGCCTTGCGGGTAGGCATCAAAGAGCCAGCCTGATAGTGTTGTTGTCGTCGTCCTCATTATTGCTTTTTCACTTTCTCTCTACTTCTTGCTCTGCAATCTTTTTACTGAATTCAGCTAACTTTGGCACCAACCAATTAATCATCTTATATTGCGAGAATACCAAAGCCATGAGCAGCGCTTCATTTGGGAAAGGCTCGCCTTTTGCATTAATTGCAGCGGCATGCGCGTAACATTTCTCTATCATTGTAAGGAACGCTTCTTTATCCTCTTGCCGCAGAGCATCAGCGTATCCCTTCCACTGTTCTTGCAACTTGGCAAGAATGTCGTCAGTTGGAAACAGGCTCATTATTATGGTAGTGGCAGAGCCTCCTCCTCTTTCTCTTCTTCTTCTTCAATTCCGACTACAACCATCATATGTCTAACCTGTGAAATACAATCTACCAATTGCTTGTAACAGTGCAGCAGGATTGACATCAAAATGGGGTATAGTCTCACAGGCTGGACAGCATAAGAGCAAGCTGAAGTGTAAAGCCTAGGGATGTCAAACATCTCATCAAACTTCTTTCTATCTGACTTGTCAAGGGCATTACGAAATGGTTTCCATTCCCTTTCTTCCATTTCAAGTGCAAGCCTAAATGATGGTATTGTCCTGCCCATGCGCTATACAATCACCGCACTCGAATAATCTGCAAGTCTTTCTCAGTGATGAGAAAGGAGGAGGAGTATTGGCCCTTGCTGTTGCTGTTGCTACCACCATGGTGATGATGATGAAGGTTGTTATTGTTGCTGCAGCTGACAACTTTGACCTGCAATCGGCTTGGTTCTTTAGTGATGGTGGCGATATTGATTTGGCTATCAAAGAGAGACAGAAGAAGACTGCGGAACTGGGGCGGTGGGCATTCATGCAGAGAAACGACAACTAATACCTGACTTGAGAGCCTGCGAAGGGACCTTGCTATTTCCTTTACAAGCCACCGAGCCTCATCTGGGTCAATCTGCGGGTCTTGAACGAACATCCTTAGCAAGTCTGAAATTACGACAAGCCGTGCATCTGTTCTCTGCAGCACAAGCGCAACCTCGTAGATAATCAAACAAGCAAGCTGATGTATTGTAAACGGTCTGGAAACAATTATTCTATCCAGAGTCTTTTGCTGGTCAAGACCGTATTGCCTGATAAAACTAACACATTTGTAAATATCAGAGCAGTTGCCTGCATCGATGAATATTACATAAGGCGAGCCAAAGCCGCCATGCCGCCTTGGTATTAAGGCCCTCACGCATAGCCTTGTAACAAGAGTATTGTTTGCTTGCCAGCTGTCGCCGTTCCTACTTTTTCTACTACTGGCAACACAAATGCTCCCCCCTCTGTCGGAAAGGTCAAGAAATGAATCTATTTCGGCTATGTCGAGGAAAATGAGCTTGGTAGATGTTCTTCTTTTTTGTTGAATGTTATAGGCAGTCTCAAATGTTGTTGTTGTTGATGATGATGGTGGTGTTAGTAACGTCGGAGGTAGTAATATCTGTGGAGCAGGAGGTGATGATGATGGAGAAGAGGACGAGGAATAAGGAGAGCTATCATTTTGTGAAAAGGTAGGCAGCTGCTGTTGTTGTTGCTGCTGTAGCTCCACTACTACTGTTTGTTCCTGTAATATGTTACCACAACTAGCACATTTTTCGTTTTTAATGGCATGGAAAATACTGCTGTCAATAGGACTTTCTGTCATTTTTAACACCGTGCCGCATTTTAAGCAACTGTATCTGTAAAGCAGTAGCTGCTGCTGCCTCTGCTCCTTCTGCTCTTGTTGTTGTTGCGAATGCAGGTTTTGATGACCAAACCTCATATATGAGGACGGTAACGGTAAGGTAATATGTTCTTAATGAAGCTATCGTGTTCAATTTCATGGCATTTGAGGTCAATATCTCATGACTTGCGAGAGAGATGGTAGGGGTAGCAAAAATCTTATAAAGTTCTGTCCTCTAACCGTCCATGTCCTTAAGAGAAGCAAGATGCCAAAGCCCGGCTTTAAGACAATTACAGTAAAGGAGCATATCTTCAGTAAATACTACGAAATATACAAAAAAGCAAAGAAGGAGCGTAGATTAAAGGACAACACTAGCTTTTCGGGATTTGTAACTGGTATGATGCAAGAGACGATGGCAAAATATGAAGTCTTTGCCAGACAAGCTCCATTTCTTGAAAAGATTGCAATCGAACAAGAAAGAGTAATAATCAAGGATAACAAGCGAGACAGAATAGCAGAAGTAATGGTAAGAAACGGAGAGCTGCAGTGTTTGCTAGATGACAAAACTGACTGCATCCATATAGGCTTTGTATACTCGTTGCCAGAAATATACATGGTTCTTAAGAAAAAAGGTGGCAGGGCGATAGCAAAAACAAAAAAAATGCAGACTTGATACATATGGGTGTCATTAGAAACTAGAGGAAGAAAAAGAAGGAGTCGGAAGCATCTGCCCGCGTGTTATCGAAGGTCGATGCTGACATCAGATGTTCAGAGGAGTGGTAAGCATTTCGCAATGCTTTAGATAAGAAGGATAGAAAGAGGTTGTTTAATGCGAGGACTACTGCTGCGGATGCCAAGAGATACTAGTAACAAAACACTTACACACATGCATGCATCTATATCTATTCCAAGCAGACTAGTAAACAAATACAAAATCTCTAGATTCGTAATGGATTTCACATACTAATCACCAAGACTCTCTATGAAGAGAAATCATCAGAGTATAAGTATTATGTTGTAATATAATTTCTTGATGAGTGAAGAAGATGACATGATAGCTTTTCCTCCTCATCCATCACAAGCCCGACAACCATCGGTGAAGCCAGTGTGGCGCTGTCTGGCATACTACAATTGTGCAATTTGTAACAAAGTCGAAGCAGACTACATAATAAATTGGCCAGATGAAGCTCTTCCTATTCCTGTATGTAGTAGCTGTTACTTTCCCCCATTGAATGATAAGACAGTGAAAAAGAAAAAAATGGAGCCCAATTAGAAGAGTTGAAGACTAGTGCAAAAAGAGACGGGTTTGATAAATGAGATAAACTAGCTAATCAAATTTTACATTTTAATAATGACGATTCGTTCCAATAATACCATTAACGACAGACAGCTCCAGATGCCAAAGCTCCAATGTCTTTGTCGCTATACCCTTCGGCTCCATGTTTAGAAAAGAAGAACCCGCAAGAGCCATACGCTCAGTTGAGAGATAATATATCTACTCTTTTTTACTAGTAGAATAATAAAATTATGGGTCTCCTAATAAGGGAAAGTCTAATTTTCGTACCTTTTTTTCCTATCCTACTTAATAATACCTTGTCAGAAAATTAACTATGGCGGATGTTGCGTCCTATTGCACTTACTGCGGGGCGAAGATTGAACCAAGTTCAAAGTTTTGTTCCAACTGCGGAAAAGCCACTTCAATAGCTGCAGCTCAAGAAACAACAGCATCAGCAGCAGGAGGAGGAGGTGGAGGAATAGTAAAGGACATTGGCGGAGGAAGAGTAGCAGGAATAGCAGAAAAAAGAGCTTCGGCTGCATGGTATCTATTGCCTATTTTTCTTTGGTTTATAGGCGGGCTTATCATGTTCTTTGTGCTCAAAGACGAAGACAGAGGACGAGCGAAGGGTGGTCTTAAACTGGGAATAATACTGTCAGTAATAGGATTCGTACTCTGGATGCTGATTCTTGCGGCTATTGCAGCCACAGCTCCAGCAACATCATCGTTTTATTATCCTTAATAGAAGGGGCCGACTGTGCTTGACAAACCTATTAAGATAATAAACTCTGCCAGTCTCACAAGAAGATAATGATAGAGGGAGGGGTGACATATTTGTTAATCGATGGATTTGGTTCTACAATTCGCTTGCTGATAGGTCTCAGGAATCCACATCGACTATCAGGCATTTCCTACATGCCAAGGGATTCTCACTTGTTCTATCAAATTTTAGTTTTTTGCCAGATATGCTGCAGCAATGTCTTGTACCCAACTGTTTCTTTGTTGTCAAGACTATCTTGCTATCTGTCGTTGCAACCATTCAAAGCAATCAAGCTCCGCAAACAACCAATCAGATTCACAGACATCGTTGCTATTATTCAATAGAGTATTCCTTTGTAATATGATGGATTCTACCTTTTTCAATATCGTCATCGACAGACGGAATGACCTCTATCGGAAGCTGGAACGTTTTGTTCACTTCAGGCTTGTTATCTTGGTTGCTTTGCTCTTTTAGAAAAGTTATCCTTTCGTCAATTGTCTGTTGTAAAGTAAATATTTCCATATTTTATGTTTGGTTAAGCCAATCTCCAATTGGATGGTTAAAACCTGGCTAGCACCTTTAGGGGAGGGGGATATTTTATGATACTTCATCGTCGTGATTACATTTCAGCTTACTTGTTCTTGTTGTTGTTCTTGCAGTAGTGAGGATGATGATGTTGTTGTTGGTAGTAGTTGTGAGGATTGTGCTGGTGGTGCCTTTATCATACCATCCATTTGATTGTAGATGTCAAGAAACCTTAGACCTTTTTCAGTAGTCTTGTATACCTGAGCATTTACGTCATAATCAATCAAGTCATGTTGAGTTAGAAATATCAGATAATCTTTCATTTGTGCATGACTAAGAAATGCCTGATACATTATCTTAGTTTTTGTGGAAACCCCACCATTTGCAATCTTCAAAATGCTGCTGATTATGTCGGTTCTGCTTCTATTGAATTTCATGTCTCTCTCTTTCCTTTATGCTGCCAGAGATTATGTTATTAAATTGTATCCTAAGCAGAGTATCCAACTAGTGGTAACTATCGAATTATTCTCCTAATCTTTCTTAATCTTATATGTGCAACTGGCATACTGCATGGCACCTACGACTGCAGCTGGAGCGGATAGGGAACAAGGAGAAAACCGTTTGCAAAGTGAACTAAGCTCGCTTGGTGTAGATTGCAAAAGAAAGAATGAACTCAATGATAAGGAGGAATTAGAAGCACTTGCAACAGCTATAAAGGAAGTCTATTTTCAAGATTACAAGACTGCCTATGATGATGATGATGACATCCACAAAGAAATTGACAAATCACACTTTGGCCATCTCATTTAGATAGAGACACCTTAATACCATCATGTACAATTTCACTTGAAATGGAAGAAAGGGAATGGAAACCATTTCGTAATGCACTTGACAAGTCAGATAGAAAGAAGTTTGATGAGATGTTTGACACTCCTCGACTCTATATCTCTGCCTGCTCTAATTCTGTTCAGTTGGTGCCACTTCATCCTATTATTATTATTATTATTATTTCGATTCTGGTTCATCATTATAGAGAGCTGAAGGAATATATCAATCAGGTTGGACACATGGAGGCTAAAGTCAATAGGAGTAAGAATAAGGACTTGATAAAGAAGGAAGGAGAATATTATCTGTTGCTAAACGACAGTCAATAATACTACCAGAGTTCTAAAGTTCCTGCTAGGTTCAACAAAAAAGGAGAATGAAAGTTAATGAAATTTACATTCGAAATTTACATTCTTTCGGTCATGTGCCTAGATTGCTGTTTTTGTTGATTTCTTCCTCCATCACACCACTCATGTTGTTGTAGATTTCAAGAAACCGATAATCGAGCCGAAGAATTTATTATCATTTGGAAGTAGATTGGCCCTTGTGACGGAGTATTTATGGTACTTTTTGTGTTGTGTTCATTTTCTTGGGGATGGCATGACATGACAGCTAAAAGCAAGTAGCTTCTCAAGAATCAGCAGCCTTCTTTAGTACATAGGTTTGTAGTAATAACTTAGTTCTCAATATACGGATAAAAGTAACCTTGCCGAACTATTCTGAGATAGATAGACAGAGAGAAGGCTAAGGCGAAGGAGAAGGGGTAGAATAGAGACATTGGGCAAGAAGCTCAAAATTGTAATAGTCGTTGTCATAGGCGTCGTAGTAGTCCTGTTTATAGGTGTAGCAATTGTGCTGTCATTTGTAGCACCTGGCACCGTGCTTGAAGCGGACTCTAACAATAACATAACGGGAGTGACACAATTTTTTGTGCTAAAGGACGGCAGCCTTTACGACGTTCGTTTCAGTCTTGTAAATAAAGACAATGCTGCTGTCGCAAGCAACGCAAACGTAACTTTTGCAGCTAAAACAAAGTCAGGAGATGATGTCTTGTATAGCAGAAATTTTAGCATAAATTCACAAGATTTTCAAAGGTACCGGTTCGTCATCACTGGTTTTCCAATGGTAGCTTATGCTTGGCAACTCAATGCTACAGACCTTGATAAGTATCCATCAGGTGACTTTCCAACGGCATACCTCAATGTCACGTTACCCGATGGCAGGACGTTTAATGCGTCCACGTCGTATTCTGAGTAGAAAAATGAAGAGCGTGCGTGGCAGCAGCAGGAAGAGGGAGAGGAGGATGAGGGGGAAGAGACATACAGTTCTATACTGGAATACAAAACACCGTTTTTCTACCCTTACTTTCTACTAGTTATCCTGGTACAAGGAAAGAAGCAAAGACATCTCATGACCAAGCGCTTACGGAAC
>Ga0307416_100001704_pt1 | contig 12171 bp, 8 predicted proteins | sample DK1Cmetagenome_2_FD_203821 | JGI IMG/M metagenome (GOLD analysis project Ga0307416, IMG submission 203821) | Maize rhizosphere microbial communities from greenhouse at UC Davis, California, United States - DK15-C-3 | ecosystem: Host-associated > Plants > Roots > Rhizosphere > Soil | place: USA...
TGAACCACCCGAGCATCAATGGCATGCAAGGGGTCAGGGGTTCAAATCCCCTCAGCTCCACCAGGCACAACGCATCGGCAGGACCCCCGCTCAGGGCCATCTGTCAGCAGATTGTCAGCAGATCACGCCATGTGGCCGCAATAACGCTCTAAGCGCTGCCCGATTCAGGCGACTTCAGGCCGTTCTCACGAGGCGGGGTTCGTCCGTGAGCAGAGGCAGCCGGGTCATGGTTATGGGTCGGCTGCAGCAGCGGACCTGGGACCGCTGAGGACGGCAGCGCCCGATCCACCGTCGAGGTGGTGGCCGAGGAGCTGGGGCCTAGCCTCAATGCCGGTCAGTTTGCGGGTTTGGGTCGATGACGACGGCTTCGGCGGCTGGGTTTCTCGGGCCTCGGCGACGCGAAGCGCAACGCCGCCCAGCACGCCAACCCAAGCAGCCAGAACACCAGCGCCGCCCGCCAGTCTCTCCGGTCGAAGCTCAGGCCACCGAACCACACGGGCAGCGCGAACGACACGACGAAGTGTCCGCCGACGACCGCGTACAGCAGCCGGCGTTGGACCTGCCCGGCTCGGTACCGGCCGGTCCACAGCGCGTGCGCTCCAGCCCAAACGACGACGACCCACAGCGCAACCCCGGCCCCTTTCGCGACATGCACCCACCCCGGGGGCATCCCGGGGGTAAAACCGACGATCGGGACCAGGGAGTTAGTGAAGAAGATAGCCGCGACATAGCTAAGCACCACACCCTCGCACGCCAGGACCGCGGCAAGGAGCCGGACCAGCAGCCTGCTCATCGGCCCTCCTTCGGCAAAGGGCGCAGCGGCTTCGCCCCAAGCGCTAAGGCTATCTGGCCAACCTAAGAGGATGTCCCGAGTTCCGTGGAACTTCGGTGACGGCCCGACGGGTGATCAGGCGGCGGCATCCTCCTTGGTCGGTGTGACAGCAGGGACGGTCTGGTCGAGCGCGGCCCGGAGGGCGGGCAGGTACAGGTGCCCGTTGACGCGGCGGAACTGCTTGCGGGCCTCATTCATGCCCGCGGCGATCCAGCGCAGCACCATTTGGCCGTCCTGCCAGCGCTTGACGTTGGCGGCGTGATCACGGCAGATCTCGATCATCGACTCGATCGAGTTGGTGGACCGCAACGTCCGAGCCAGCGTGGGTGGCACGCCCAGCCGCAGGATCGTCAGGGTCTCGGCCAGCCCCTCGCGCAGCGAGGCAGCCGCGCCGGGGTGTGAGCGGTCCAGCTCACGTGCCAGCGCCTCCAGCTCGGCCTGGGCCACCAGCGGATCGGTGTGGTGGTAGGCCCGACGCATGCGCTTGGCGACGGTAGAGGCCACCGCGTCGGGCAGCCGGTCGGTGACGTTGCGGAGCTTGTGGAGCTGGCAGCGTTGGATGACGGGGTGGTCGAACACGTCGGTGATCGCGCGGCGAAGGGCCTTGGCGCCGTCGATCACCACCAGGATCGGGCGGGTCACCTCCAACCCACGCTCGCGCAGCCCGACCAGCAGGTCACCCACCACCGTGGCGTTCTCGGTGGCGCCCTCGGCCAGGGCGAGCGGGACCTTCGTCCCATCGATCGTGATGCCCAGCGTAACCACACAGGTGTGCTCGGCCACCCGGATGCCGTCGACCAACAGCGCCACCAGGTTCAGCCCGGTCAGATCCTGGGCGAGCAGCTCAGCCAGGGCGTGTTCGGTGCGGGCGACGAACCGGCGCGAGATCGCCGACCTCGACGTCCCCGAGGCGGTGGACGCAACACCGGTGCCGACCGGTTCCAGGCCGGCTGGGTAGCGGCGACACGATAGCTTGGCAAGCATCCGCTCCAGTGCGAGCTGGCCGAGCAGCTCGGTCGAGGCGAACGCCTGGTAGGTCGGCACCGGCAGCTCTCGGGTGCCGTCGGCGGTCCGGACCCGGGGTCGACGCACCCGCACCCGCCGACCGCCGAGGGTCACCCGGCCGGGCTCGGAGCCGTGGCGGACCGCGGCCCGGTCGGGGTTGTGGCGGCCCTTGGGCCCGACCAGCCGGGCGACGTCCTCCTCGAGCATGACCTCGAGCACCTGCAGGCCGGTCCCCACCGCCAGGGCGAGCAGCCCCTCGCGGGCGGCGCTGGCCAGTTCGGCCACGGCGACGGTCACCCGCTCGGGCAGGTGATCCAGGGCTTGGTCGGTGGTGGCGGTGCGCTGGGTATCCTTCGGCACGGCGGTCCCCTTCTGGTCGAGCTTCTTGGCAGTTGCCCGACACCTACCACACGGCAGGCATCAGGCGGGGACCGCCACCTCAACTTCTACGGGAACCGGGACAACCTCGCTTTCAAGCTGCGCAGGAATTGGGTCCAGAACGCCCCGTCCTCGCTGTCGCCCACCGCGAAGCCGAGGACCTCGCGGCGTCCGTCACCGCAGACCCCGGTGGCCACCACCACTGCCTGGGCGACGACGCGGCGGTTGACTCTGGCCTTGCAATAGGTGGCGTCCACAAAGACATAGGGAAAGGCCTGGCCGGCCAGCGAGCGATCCCGGAAGACGGCCACCTCGCTGTCGAGGTCGGCGCAGATACGGCTGACCTCGCTCTTGCTGATGCCGCTATCGGCGCCAAGGGCGCGGACCAGGTCGTCGACCTTGCGGGTGCTGACCCCGTGCAGATAGGCCTCCATCACCACCGCGAACAGCGCCTGGTCGACCCGGCGGCGGCGTTCCAGCAGCGAGGGGAAGAACGACCCGGCCCGCAGCTTGGGAACCCGCAGCTCCAGATCCCCAGCCGAGGTCGTCAACAGGCGCGAACGGTGGCCGTTGCGCTGGGCCAGCCGCTCCGGCGTCCGTTCGTGTGGGGCGGCGCCGATCACCGCCGTGAGCTCGGCCTCGATGAGGGCTTGGTAGATGGTCTGAGCGGCCTGGCGGATCCGGTCATCCACCTCCGCGGCCTTGAGTGCGTCCAGAACCTCCAGCAGTGCAGACTGATCAAGGGCCACCGTGCGTTGTGTCCTTTCTCGAGAACCATTGGCCTGGTCTCGCTGACCATCGCACGGTGGCCACTCCAGTGAGCACCTACACCGTCGCGGCCCTACTACCTACACCACCCGGTGGGACGCCACTTGTCAGATCCAACGAGCCATTACCGCCGTGTACAGCGGACGTTCAAGAAACGTGAAAGATGGTCGGAAAGCCGCAGCTAAGAATAAGCGGAAGGGCATGGACGCTCCGACAATCCGTCACGCTCCTCCAGCGATCACATCGGTTCCTACGACGGTCGGTTGCTGCCCGTCTGCTGCCCAAGGGCTGGGTCGAGGCGTGTCCGCGGCGTGCGCCGATGCGCTCCCCATCCCCGCTCGGACGGCGCGGCACGACCGGGCCCGTCGGGGCATGATGGGCGTATGGCCGAGCGACATGTGGCGGCGGAACGTCGGATCGACGCTCCAGCCGAGCGCGTCTACCGCCTGCTCGCTGACTACACCACCCATCACCCGCGCATCCTCCCGCCGGCGTTCTCGGAGTTCCGCGTCGAGCAGGGCGGCGTGGGTGCCGGCACCGTCCACAGCTTCCGGCTCACCGCCGGCGGCCGGACACGGGCCTACCGCATGCGGGTCGACGAGCCGGAGCCGGGCCGGGTGCTCACCGAGACCGACCAACTCTCCTCGACCGTGACTACCTTCACCGTCCTGCCCGAGGGGTCGGGCTGCCGGGTACGGATCGGGACCCGCTGGCAGGGCGCGGGCGGTGTTGGTGGGCTCTTCGAGCGGCTGTTCGCGCCACGCGTGCTCCGCAGGATCTACGCGGACGAGCTTGAGCGGCTGGATCGCGACGCCCGCGCCAGCGCATGACCTGATACTCCAGCCGCATTTGCTCTCGGGTAGCCTGCCGCAAGCGCACACCGGCACCTAGAGCCGTGGAGACCGCCAGGCCGACCGGTGTCCGACAGGGGGTCGGAGTGGCTGGACAGGCGGTGCCGCCGGAGACCAGGTACGCCCGGCTGGGGCTAGACCGGCTGGCCTACCAGGTGCTCGGGCAGGGCCCGCCCGATCTGGTGTTTACCATGGGCGCCTCAGCGACGTCGACATCGTCTGGGACGATCCCCAGATGGCGCTGTTTCTGCGTCGGCTGGCGGGCCTCTCCCGGCTAATCCGCTTCGACCGGCGCGGCACCGGCGCCTCCGACCCCCTGCCGACCAACCCGCTGCCGCCCTGGGAGGCCTACACCCAGGAGCTGACCGCGGTCATGGACGCCGCCGGCTCCCAGCGGGCCGCCCTCCTGGCGGCGGGCCCCCAGGCCGGGCCGATGGCGCTGTTTTTCGCCGGGACCAAGCCGGAACGCACCAGCGCACTCATCCTGGCCGATGCCACCGCCAGATACCTAGTGGCCGACGACTACCGGATCGGGGTCGCGTCCGAGGCCGTGGAGGCGATGATCGCCCGCGCCCAGGAGCTGTGGGGCACCGAGGCGTTCGCGGAGACCTATACGCCCGACCGGGCTAACGACCAGCGGTTTGTGCGCTGGTCGGCCAGGATCCAGCGGGCCATCGCCAGCCCCCAGGTGGTGCGGGCCTCCCTGCGGGCGCTGCTGGAGGTCGATGTCCGGGCCCTCCTGCCGCTGATCCACGCCCCCACGCTGGTTTTGCACCACCGGGACTTCCCGTTCGTGTCCGTGGAGCACGCCCGCTACCTTGTCGAGCACCTCCCCGACGCCCGACTGGTGGAGCTGCCAGGCGAGCTGCCGCTGTGGTGGGACGAGCCCGACCCGGTGCTGAACGTGATCGAGGAGTTCCTGGTCGGAGCGCGCCGCAGTGTCGAGCCCACCCGGGTGCTGGCCACGGTGCTGTTCACCGACATCGTCGACTCCACCGCTCGAGCCGAGCAGGTGGGTGACCGGCACTGGCGGGCGCTGCTGGACACCCACGACGAGCTGGCCGGGCGGCTGATCGAGCGGTGGGGTGGGCGGCTGGTCAAGACCACCGGCGACGGGATCCTGGCCACCTTCGACGGCCCCGGCAGGGCGATCGGCTGCGCGACCGCCCTGCGGGACGAGTTGGCCGACATCGGCCTCCGGATTCGGGCGGGGCTGCACATCGGCGAGGTCGAGCTGCGCGGGGATGACGTCGGCGGCATCGCTGTGCACCTCGCCGCTCGGATCCTGGCCACCGCCGGCCCGGGCGAGATCGTCGTCTCGCGTACCGTGCGTGACCTGGTCGCCGGCTCGGACCTAGTCCTGCAGGACCGGGGCAGCCGACGGCTCAAGGGCGTGGAGGGCGACTGGCAGCTCTACAGCCTGGCCGGCCGCTGACCAAGCGGTGTCGTGGCCGTCTCAGGCGGGCCGATTGCCGCCACCCTAGCGCTTCGGCGGGGCGAATCCACCTCACCGCACGTGCGGCTGGAGTAGCAAGTGGTCCCCTGGTCAGCACGTGGGTGGTGGGCGCGACAGGGTTTGAACCTGTGACCTCTTCCGTGTCAGCAAACAGCGGGGAAGCGCTGTGCGGATGGCCGTTTTCCCAGGTCGCCGCCGACCGTCGAGGGCAAAGTTATGCGTTCTCTTGATGCGCAGTTCAGCGGCCCGGCAGCGCGAGCGCAAAGCTCCTGGTGCGGGCGCGGGTGCGCCCATTGGTGAAGATAGGGTGGTCGGCCCCGTCGATCTAGGGTCAGCACCTGAGGTAAGGGCCGACACCTTAGCCCTATCGTCCAGCCCGAAGGCAGACAGCGGACGGGAGGGCAAGATGCACAACCAACATGCCGGACTGACCGGGGTACTGGCCGAGCAGCGCATGACCGAACGTCACCAGCAGGCCACCCATGCGCAGCTCCTACGTAGCGCTCGATTGCCGCGCCGCCGACGCCAGCAGACCACGCGTCGCTGGTGGCAGCTCGTGCTGCGGCCGACGGGCGCGTAGGTGGCACCCACAACAAGGAGCGGGTCGGCGCAGGCTGCCGGCCCGTTTCCATGTCCGCTGGCCGCGGCCATACTGGCCGGCATGGCGGGCGGGTTTACACCTGAGGCGTTCATCGGTCGGGCTGCCGAGCTGGGCCGACTCAAGGGGGCTCTGGACCGGGCTGAGCACGGCCGCCCGCAGGTCGTGCTGCTGGCCGGCGACGCCGGGGTGGGCAAGACCCGTCTGCTGGCCGAGTTCGCCGATCAAGCCCAGCAGCGCGGGGCGCGGGTGCTTGCCGGCGGCTGTGTGGAGCTGGGCGACATCGGCCTTGCCTACCTGCCGGTCGTGGACGCGCTTCGGGGTCTGGTGGAGGATCCTGAGGAAGCGGACCTGGTGGCCGAGGTCGCCATGGCCGCGCCCGGCCTCGGCCGGCTCCTGCCTGAGGTGGCACGGTCTGGCCCGACGGGCGCACTCGCCGGTGATGGCTTGGAGCAGCTGCAGGTATTCGACGGGGTGCGTGCCCTGCTACTGCGCCGCTCCGAGCGGTCCCCGGTGGTGCTGGTGCTGGAGGACCTACACTGGGCCGACCGGGCTAGCCGTGACCTGATTTCGTTCCTGGCCCGGACCTTACGGTCGGGTCGGGTGGCGTTGCTGGCGAGCTACCGTTCGGATGAGCTGCACCGCCGCCATCCGCTGCGGCCGCTGCTGGGCGAGCTGGTTCGGCTGCCCGGGGTCGAGCGCCTGGAGCTTGCCCCCTTCAGCCGGGCCGAGCTGGCTGAGCACCTGGAGGCGATCGCGGGGGTGCCGCTGGCGGTGGACCAGCTGGAACGCATCTATAAGCGGTCGGAGGGCAACCCCTTTTATGCCGAGCAGCTGCTGGCCGCCGGCGCCGGCGAGGTGGACGTCGGGCTGCCGTCGACCTTGGCCGATGTGCTGCTGGCCCGGGTCCAGGGGCTGTCTGAGCCGGCGCAGCAGGTGCTGCGGGTGGCGGCGGTGGCCGGCCGAAGGGTGTCTCATCGGCTGCTCGCCGAGGTCGCCGGATGGCCCGAGGCCGACCTCGAGCGGGGCCTGCGCAAGACGATCGGCGCGGGTGTGCTGGTGACCGACAGCGCCACCGCGACCTATGCGTTTCGCCACGCGTTGTTGCAGGAGGCGGTCTACGCCGACCTGCTGCCAAGCGAGCAGGTCCGCCTGCATGCCAGCTATGTCCGCCTGCTCGCCGCCGAGCCCGAAGGCGTCGCGGCCGAGCTCGCCCACCATTGCTTGGCCAGCCACGACCTCGCCGGTGCGCTGCGGGCCTCGATTGGGGCAGGTCAGCAGGCTGAAGCGGTCCTGGCCCCGGCCGAGACGCTCCGCCACTTGAGCAGCGCGCTGCGGCTGTGGGAGCGGGTGCCGGACCCGGCCGCCGTCACCGGTACCGACCGGGTCAAGCTGCTGCTGCGGGCAGCTGCGGCGGCCAACGCTGCCGGTGAGCCCCAGCGGGCAACTGGCCTGGCCCAGGAGGCCGCCGCGACCGCGGACGCGACCGCCGATCCCGCCCAGGCGGCCGTCGCCCATGAGCGTCTCGGGCTGTGCCTCTTGACCGCCGGCCGGATCGAGGAGGCGCTGCGTGCCCAGGCCAGCGCCGTCGCGCTGGTGCCCGCCCAGCCGCCCAGCAGGTTGCGGGCACGGGTCACCGCGGCCATGGCCCAAGCGCTCATCAACGCCGAACGCCAAGAGGAGGCCCGCCGCTGGTGTGATGAGGCCCTAACGGTCGCCCGGGCCATTGGCAGTGCAGAGGAGGAGGCCGACGTCCTGGTGACCCAGGGCATGATCGAGGAACATGACGACCCGGCCAGCGCCCGCCCCCTGTACGCGGCGGGTCGAGCGCGGGCGGCTGCTGCCGGCAATCCGGAGATCGAGTCGCGGGCGCTGCGAAATCTTGCCTGGCTGGAGTTTGAGCTCGGAAACCTGGCGGCCGCACGAGCCGTGTTCGACGAAGGTGTCGAGCTGACCCAGCGAACCGGCCTTGGCTGGTCCGACATCGGGATCACCATGCGCCGCGGGCAGTGTTTGGTTCGCTATGAGGCAGGTGACTGGGACGACAGCGAGCGGCTGGCCGCGGCCGTTCCCGAGCTGGCGCCAGCGCTGGCGGTCGTTGGGCTAGGCGCGGCCGCGCTGCTGGTGGAGGTAGGCCGCGGGCGGCCTGCAGCAGCCAAGCGCCTGCGCGACCTGGTCGCCCTGGCCGGCCTGGCTCCCGTCATCGACCTGGAGGTTGCCGGCCTGGAGGCCGACCAGGCCACCTGGCATGGTGACCTGGAACGAGCCAGCTCGGCCGTCCAGCGCGGCCTCGCCATCCTCGATACCGGCCAGTTCAGGGCTTCCCCGACAGTGGAGAATGCCTGGATCTGCGCGATCGGGCTGGTGGTCCAGGCCGAGCTGGCCGAACGGGCGCGCACGGCCGGTGATACTGGATCGCTGCGCGACGCCATCGCGGTCGGTCGCATGCTGGTGGAGCGAGCCCGCACGGCGGTAGAGCAGACCCGTACTTTGCATGTCGTGGACCTGCGGGCATGGCATGCGAAGGCTGAGGCCGAGTGGACCCGGGTCCAGGGTCACTCCGACCCCACGGCCTGGCGGGCCGCCGTTGAGGCCTTCTCCTACGGCCACGTGTACGAGGTGGCCCGCTGCCGGTGGCGGCTGGCCGAAGCGCTCCTTGGCGCCGGCGACCGGGAGCAGGCGACCGTGGCCGCCCAGGCCGCCCACCAGACCGCCGTGCGACTTGGCGCCGAGCCCCTGCGGGGGGCGCTGGAGGCGCTGGCCCGCCGGGGCCGCATCGACCTTGGCGCTGGCGTGCCGGCCGAGCAGGGCTTGGCCGGGCTGACCCCCCGTGAGGTTGAGGTGCTGCGGCTGCTGGTCGAGGGGCGCTCCAACCGCCAGATCGCCGAGCAACTGTTCATCAGCGGCAAGACCGCCAGCGTGCACGTCACCAACATCCTGGCCAAGCTCGGCGTGCACAGCCGCCTGGAAGCCGCCGCCATAGCCCGCCGCCTTGGCCTGGATCAGTCGGCACAAGAGGGCTCTGCGACCTGACCGCTGAGCGACCCTGGCCAGGGTGGCTGCCGCGTCCAGGTCCACACTACCGACCGTGCGGCCTGCCGACCACCGTGGCTAAAGACGTGGGGAACAGCCGCCGCGCCACCGAAAGTTAAGGCGCCATCGGTCGGCCACCTAAGGTCTTCACCTCAGGACTGGCTGACCCCCTTACCCCTAGCGTCCGGAGTGGAACATCCCACGGGTCAAGGGGGAGCACCGAATGAGCGCTTGAGCGCGCCCCGCAGGCGCCAGACCACACCGTTCCATCGTCCTCAGCACGCGCCCATCCGGGCGTCGGCTAACCAATCAGGAGGCACCCATGTCGAAACTCGCCCGCACCTTGGTGCTCGGGGCCATGCTGGCGGCTATGAACCTTGCCGGCATGACCGCCGTCGCCCACGCCCAAGCCAACGACGCTCGACGGCCGCCTACCGAACGCCAAGTGGGGGAGTCCTGGCGTCAGCCCCAGGTCGCCTCGCAGGAACAGACCGCCGCGGACGCCGCCCTCCGGCGGCAGCTGGCCCGCGAGCGCTTCTCCATCCCCAGCGGGACGCCCGCCCAGGTGCCCGCCCCGACGCAGTCTCCCGAACCTAGCGGACAGCCCGGCTGGCTCGTCGCGTCGCTGGCTGTGCTGGCCGCTGCCCTGGTGGTGTCCGGTGGATTGGCCGTGATGGCCGCCAAGCGGGCAAGCCGCCGGGTTCGGGCCGGCCACGCCTGACCCAAGGCCACCCACGTTGTCCGATGGGGCTGCCGCGCCCACCCGGCAGCCCCATCGGCAATCAATCAAGCTCCAGACGGCCTTGGGTGATCTGAGAACAGTAAAGCGCTCTCCTACCGCAGTGCGGCGATGGCGAGTCGTCCTGGGGGGCGAAAAGCTCCTGGGCTTTGGCAGAACCCCTGCTCAGGTGGGGTGTGGTGGGCGCGGGAGGAGTTGAACCTCCGTCCTCTTCCGTGTCAGGGGGGAGCGGTCAGCTCGCGACTCCTCGCGCAGCACCAGGCTGCAGCGTATTGCCACAGCTCAAAGGCGGAATCACATTGGGAGTTGTGAGGTGGAGCGAGGGGTCCCGTGACGTACGCTCTGGCAAATCGCTGGCATGTCCATGTCGCACTTCTTGCTACGGGTCCACCCTGCTTTCGCTCCCACGGTCACGACACGACCAAGCGCCGAGACGATCCTGCATGGATGCGGGTGCCACAAACGGCGCTGCTGTCCGCCTGCTCGGCTATCGTCAGCGCATGCGGAGCCAGCTCAGCCTCTCGCGCCTCGGCTTCCAAGCCACCAGGATCCAACGGCCTCGCCGATCCAAGGCTCGGGCCCCTACATCAGGATGCGGACCGGCCGTTCCCGCGGCGACCCGGCCCAATCCCACGCCGGGCCACATCAAGGGCACTCCGCATCCCTGCGGAGGGTTGCGGCCGCACCGGCCAGCCGTAAGCACCCTGCCACGGCGGCGATTTGGCGAGAATCGGCGGCGAGTGCGGTGACCGACCAGGCCGCCAGGCACGCCCTCCCAGCCTCCGGGCTGGTCGCCGCCGACCGCCCCGACCAGCCGACCCTCGGCGTCGCCGACCTCCAGCAGCGCATCGGGGAAGCGGTCTCGGCCGCCTTCCCCGACCGCCTGTGGCTGTGCGGCGAGGTCGTGGGGACGCCGGCGGTCCGCGGCGGCGGCGCCGGGATCGCCTTCACCCTGGCCGAGTCGCGCGGCAGCACGGTGCTCACGCTGCGGGCGTGGCTTGGCCGACCCTACTACCAGCAGCTTCGCCAGCAGCTGGGCGACGCGGCTATCACCGAGCTGCTGAGGGTCGGCAACCTGGTCGTGGTCGGCGGCTGGCTGCAGTACGGGGGGCCGTTCAGCAGCCTCGAGCTCAAGGTCGACCGGGTCGTACCGACACCAGCCGGCCCCGGCGAAGTCACCCAGCAACGCGAGGCCCTACAGCAAGAGCTTGCTGGAAGCGGTCTGCTGGGACGCCAGCGCGCCAGCATGCGGCTGCCGCTGGCTCCCCGCCGGGTCGGCATCGTGGCCGGTGGCGCCGGTACGGTCGGCTACGCCGACGCCGTCGCCGTACTCCGCCAGAGCGGCTTTGAGGTCGCCACCACCCATTTCCCGGCTCCGCTGGAGGGGGAGGCGGCCCCGGCGCGCATCGCCGCCCAGGTCCGGGCCGCCAGCGTCGGCAACCAGGCGGTGCTGGTGGTCCGCGGTGGGGGAGAGGACGCCCAGCTCGGCCCCTTCGACAGCGCACCGGTCGTGAGCGCGGTCGCCACCGCGCCGGTGCCGGTGATCACCGGCATCGGCCACAGCCGCCACGACACCCTGGCCGACGCGGCCGCCTGGCAGGCGTGCGTGTCGCCGGCGGCCGCGGCCGCGGTGATTGCCGAGCGCCTCCAGCGCGCGGAGCGAACCCTGGAGCAGGAGCTGGCCGCCATCCGACGCGCCGCCCAGGCGCGCCTGGCCGCGCGTTGGAGGCGACTCGGGATCGCCGCCGTGGCGGCCGCCGGCCTGGCCGCCCTTGCCGTCTGGCGGGGTGGGTGGCTGGCCGCCGCCGCGGTCGTCATCCTCGCGCTGGCCGCTGTGGCGGTCGGCCGCCGGCGGCCCGATTCGCCTCGGCTACAGCCGCAGCCGGCGGCCGACACCTTCGAGGACGTCGTCCAGGAGCTCGGGGCCATCAAGGTCGCCCTGCAGCACAGGGCCGCCACCGGCGAGGACGTGCAGCGCCTGCTCGAAGCAGCTCAGTGGCTGGACCGCCGCGGGGGCGAGCTCCTTGGCCGCGATCGGTCCGCCAGCCAACTAGCCAGCTAGCGCGCCAGCTCGGCGATTTCGGCTTGGCGTTGCAGCCGCGCGAGCCGGCTGAAGCAGCGCGTGGTGGCTGATCCAGCTCGGCCTCAAGCAGACGCACCACATCCTGCGCGGGGGACGAAGTGTCACGTACACCAGACCCACGCTTGCGGTCCTCGGCCCGTCGTTGCCTAGCAGCCTCGCCGTGACATCACGACTGCTGCGGCCGGCGCCGACCGTGGCCAGCTTGCTGAGCCGGCCGGCCCGGACTGGGCAGGCCACGCTGGCGGCCTAGAATCTCAACAGGACGGCGGGTGGCTGGAGGGGCCGTGCAGCCGGAGACCAAGTATGCCTGGCTGGGGCGAGACCGGATCGCCTATCAGGTCCTCGGCCACGGGCCACCCGACCTGGTCATGACCGGCGCCAGCCTTGGCCACCTCGACATCGCCTGGGAAGACCCGGGGCTCGCCCTG
>Ga0307416_100001706_pt1 | contig 12167 bp, 11 predicted proteins | sample DK1Cmetagenome_2_FD_203821 | JGI IMG/M metagenome (GOLD analysis project Ga0307416, IMG submission 203821) | Maize rhizosphere microbial communities from greenhouse at UC Davis, California, United States - DK15-C-3 | ecosystem: Host-associated > Plants > Roots > Rhizosphere > Soil | place...
GTAATGCCCGTAACGTTTTGGGTGATAGAAAAATTTACCTTCTCTTCTGTCTTGCGAAACTCCTTTCTAATAGCGGACGAGCGTCTCCACTTGCCGTCTCTTGACGTCATCCACCACTCACTCCCGCAATTTTGATTTTCGCGGGCAGGTCGCAATCAGGGTGCCAAGTTTGGGACAATTTGGCACATAAAAGTCAACCGCTGTTGAAGATCTGGGACTCTACAACGAACATTCGCGGTAGGAATCGGGCCAACCCCTGAAACTGTGAACGCATGCTTTAGCGAAATGCGTCGGTGTAAAATATCGCCGGCTGGATCTGAAAGGCTTTGCGCGTCAGTACTTCTTGGAACCCGTTGGATGATCTTGGTTCGCTCGGCGCCAGTGTTCAGGGGAATTTGATGGCGACGGCACGACAAAAAATCCACGAGAGTATAAAGCCCGACCGCTCCCGCAGCAAAAGAAAATAAATTTAATAAAATTGCGTGTAGAAGTGTTGTCCTGAGATGTGTTCCGATCATTAGGTTCATGATCACTAAGAAGTGTCTGAACATTTCAGACAGATGAGCTGCAGCCTTGACTACTTTCTCATACAGAATGTCATCGGACGCTGAGCGACTCGTGCAGATTGAATTCGATGCTCAATCAGAGCAGATGAATCGTGCAGGGTTAACCATTCACATAGCAGGAGTTACATCGTAGAACGATGAGTGGCAGTGCAGCGGGACCCGGGCACGATGTGCCCGCGGTTCCTGATTTAAAAAAAAACGGCGGCTCCTTTTGAGCCGCCGTTTTTTTTGTGACTCTCATTCTTTCGGCGCGAGCAGATGCTGAGCGGATTGCTCACTTGATGCTATCCAAGCTTCAAGTGCAGAGAGCCGGTCAGCATAGCCGCGCCGACTGCCGCAGGGTTGTTCAAGTTGCTGGCCTGAACTTCGGGAGCGTTACACCTTGGCCGCTGTCTTCGAAAACAACTTGCACCGGCATATCGATGTGAACTTTGTCAAGCGGACAGCCGATAATATTACTGCAGAAGCGCGGGCCTTCATCGAGATCGATCCACGCGGTAACATAGGGAATGTCCGGAGCAAAACCGCGCAGCGCCTGACCGACCACTTCACGTATGACCGTAAAAGAGAATACTTTTCCTTTGCCGCTGACTTCAACCCAGTCGAGTTTGTCGCTGGCGCAATCGCCACAAACGGGTCGCGGGCAAAAAACCCAGCTGCCGCAGTCTTGGCATTTCTGAATCATCAATTTGCCGGCTTTGGTGCCCTCCCAGAACGGCTGATTGACGGGCGTAATCTCAGGAATCGGCTTTTTGATCGATCTGTTCTCATCCGCCATAGGTCACTCCTATTATGATTCGCTTCCCAAAATGGCCGCCGCAGTGCAGCCGAAGTTTTTGCCGTAATTAACCGCGCCAACCCCGCTGCTGATCCCGAATTTGATCTTGGGAACCTGGCGATCGCCGCCTTCGCCGCGAATCTGACGGACGGTCTCGATGACGTGCAACATGCCACCGGTGGTTGAAGGTTGGCCACAGTTGATCATGCCGCCGCTGGTTTGAATGGGCAGGTCGCCTTTGAAAGTGAAATCGGTTTCCTCGAAAAAAGCTTTATCGTTCTTGCCGCAAAATCCAAGATCTTCAATCTGAATCATGACGATCGGAATGTAGTCGTCGTAGAGATTCAAACAGCCGATATCATTGTGTGTCACACCGGCCATCCCGAACGCTCGCTTGCCTGCTTGTTCGATACCCGTGATGAGTGGGTTTGCCCGGTAGCGTGGTCCATAGCTGGAGTTATTGCATTCGCCCCAGCCGAGCAGATACACCGGAGGCTTAGGCATGCTCCTGGCGCGTTCGGCAGAAGTCATGATGTATGCTTTGCCGCCGTTGGCCGGCATAACGCAATCAAACAACCGGATCGGATCGGAGATCAGACGCGATTTCTTGTAATCTTCAATAGTGATCGGCTTGCGCAAGTAGGCGTTGGGGTTAAGCGACGCGTGATAACGCCCGGTGACAGCGATTTTGCCGAAGTGATCTTCGGTCATGCCCGATTCATGCATATATCGGCTCATTACGAAGGAAATTTTGCAGTTGGGTCCCATGACCCCGAAGGGCATTTCATAGTCGCGAGTATCAGCGGGTGCGCCGCGATGGCTGCCACGTTCTGCGAATGGTGCGGCGGCAGCGATCACCAACACGAGATCGCAAAGTCCGGCGACAATGGCAGCCGCCGCGTGGCCTAACAGCGAAACCGAGCTGGCACCGCCGTTTCCGCCCGCCAAAGAAACCCCCGGTGTAATACCCAGGATCGCGGCTACTTCCTCCGGCCAAAAAGGTTGTGAATGGTTGGTGGTATAAATAGCCGCTAAACCTTGACCGTCGAAATCTTTCTTGCTGAGTCCTGCGTCCGTCATTGCCAGGCGCGCAGCCCATGCGAGGTACTCGGCTGTGGATTTCCGAGGTTCGCCGGGTTTGCTGCCGAGTCGATCCGCCGGTGTCTCGCCGATTCCTACAACTGCTGTTTTCCCTCTAATGCTCATGTCCGGATTCCTCTCTTAACTTTCGAGAGATAGTGCAGCGTCGAAGAGCTGTCAAGCCGGGTGCGATCCAAAATGTTATCAAAGAGAAATTCTTGATCGACCAGGGAGCAAATAACTCTCTATCTGTCATGCATATTGTTGATGATCGCTCGCTATGCGCGCATTTGACAGATAATCGTCGCCGGCCCGCTCGATAATGGACCGTATTCGTCTCAATCGCCGACCTTTTTGAGACCGCAGCCTTCCAATTCCACCGATCAGAAGTTAAGCTACGCAAACGTGCAATACCAAGCCAGATATGCGACGTTTGGCGGCGGCGGAGCGGTTAGTCCCGCGGTCAAATTCTTGCTGATCGCCAATATTTCGGCTTTTGTTCTTCAAGCGTTGGTCGATTATCGCCTGGTGTATTTCTTCGGGTTGGTGCCGCAGCTCGTCTGGCAAAATCTCTACCTCTGGCAAGTCTTCACGTATCAATTTTTACATGGCGGCCTGTTTCATCTTCTGCTCAACATGCTGGCGCTATGGATGTTTGGCTGCGATTTGGAACGTCGTTGGGGCAGCAGTTTTTTTCTAAAATATTATTTTGTCTCCGCCGTGGGCGGCGGCATTCTCAACACGCTTTTAGCTCCACATCAAATGGCTCCTAGCATTGGAGCTTCTGCAGGAGTCTATGGCATCTTGCTCGCCTATGGCCTGATTTATCCGAATCAGATCATTTATTTCTATTTTCTTTTTCCGATCAAGATGAAACATTTCGTCTGGATTATCGGCGCAATTGCGCTTTATTCGTCAATCAGCTCTGGGCAGAGCGGCATTGCTCATCTTGCGCATTTGGGCGGCATGCTGTTCGGTTATCTGTATCTTCGTGGTGCTAATCCCTTCGATCGTTTCAAGCTTTTCTTCGCGCAGCGACGATTGGCTCGAATGAAACGACGCTTTCGCATCCTCGAAGGCGGCAAGGATGACGATTCAAAGCCAACTTTGCATTAGTCTCTAACTGCCTTTAGAAAAAATTTTTGCCTTGTGGTTTTGTAATCGAATCCAGATGTTGTAAAAAGGGGAAATTATTTGCGGCGCGTCAAATGGCATGAAAAGACCAAGGTACCATTCTTCTAAGTTGCTGGACCAGCTTTATCCCGCGGAGCAGAGACGCCGATCGGCAGCGCTGGCTGTGCTCCTTGGCGTACTCGCAACTGTATACTTCTTGCTGCCCGCACCGGCGCTGGAATCGTTGAACGTCGAAGAGGATGTGGCGATCAGATCGCCGCGAGCGAGCCAATCGACTCCACGGTATCATTCCTTAAACGAAGACAGCGCAAACGAGTCACCACCTAAAAGCATCGACTTGCCGCTCCGCCGCGGCGATACTTTGCATGGAGCGTTGCTGCGCCACGGGCTTACGCCTGCTTCAGCCAGTGAGCTGATAAAGGAGCTACAACCTTTCTATGATCCCAGAAAAATGCGCGCGGGCGACACTTTTCGTTTGCTGTTCGACCATGGGAATGGAATTCAGGGTGTGGAGCACTTCGCCAACGGTGCGATGATTCGCGTCATGTCGGCTGAGAATGGCTGGATCGCCAAGCGACACGAGTTGCCATTTGTACGTGGAAGCAAACTGGTTCGTGGCAACATCCGCGGCAGTTTGTTTGAAGACGGAGTCGACGCCGGACTTTCACCGCCGGAAATCCATCAGTTAATCAACTTGTTTGAATATGATATCGATTTTTTTTCGGATCTTCGGCGCGGCGACGACTTTTCAGTGATCTTCGAAGAAAAGCGGTATGCCAATGGTCAACGCGAGAAGGGGAAGCTCCTCGCCGCAGAGATTCAGGCTGGCGGATCACCGTACCAGATTTTTTATTATCAAGGTAAAAACCAGAAAGGCTCGTATTACGACAAGCGCGGCGAGGCTTTGATGAAAGCATTCCTGCGAGCGCCGCTGAATTATCGGCGAATCTCATCGCCTTTCCGGATCAATAGAAGACATCCGATCTTCCGCACCATACGTCCGCATCAAGCAATCGATTATGCCGCCCCTGCCGGCACACCGGTCGTTGCGATTGGAGGTGGGCAAGTGACGTTTTCGGGCACTCGCGGCGGTTACGGCCAGATGGTGGAAATCCGGCACAACGATGGCTATGTTTCCCGTTATGCTCATTTTTCAAAGATTCCTAAAGAGATTCGAGCCGGCAAGTCGATCACTCGCGGTGAAGTGGTCGGGTACGTCGGTCAGACCGGGCATGCTACCGGTCCGCATCTGCATTTCGAAATGCTAAAAAGAGGCCAAAAAATAAATTTCCTTGACCTTAAACTCGCGTCGGCGGACCGGCTCACCGGATCGGAGTTGCAGGAATTTTTCGCGATGCGCGATCGAAAATTGGCTTTGCTTCAAAGCGGCGTAGCCGCCGCACCTGGGAACCCCCATTCTTAATGAGCACCAATGTATAGGGACGCAGCTCTCCTCTAAACTATAGACCTCCTGCAGCCAGGCCGGTCGGCATCGGGCACCCGGATTGAAGTCGCCGAGGACATCGGTTGCCGCCAAGCTAACGAATAAAATGGGTCCTGAGAGTTCGGGCCGGCAAAAATGAGATGGCCAAACCCTTCGGGCGCGCCAAACCACTCGGCGCGGCGCAACGCGGTGTTAACGAGCCGTGCCGGCTTCTCTAGAGCTTCTCCCAGGAAATCAGCAACACTCCGATGATCACCATCGCGGTCGCACCGATTTTACGCGAGGTCAGCTTCTCGACGTCTTTGAGAAAAATCACCGAGAGAGGCAGGACAAACAGTGACGAGGCGTTTACCAGTGGCGAGATGAGCGATACTCGTTCCATGCTCAGAGCGGTGTAGATGAAAACGTACGAAAGAAAATTCATGAATCCCGAAACAGCAAAGAGACCGAAGCCGCGCAGCCCGATCGCGCCCAGCGGTTTGTGCTCGCCGAAAGCGCCGTAGATAAAGGCCATGGTCGCCAGCGATACCACGGACGCAATCGCCGCGCCCGTGATTGGCGAATCAATTTGCAGAACGCCAACGCGGACGAGGTTGTCCCGTCCGGCAAAAAGAAAAGCCGCCGTTAATGGAAAGAGAAGGTCGCTACTGCGCCATGTCTTGGCGGTGCCGCGCCAGGAGAGGGAAACGATGCCTATGACGATGAAAAAGGCGCCCAGCAGGTTCGTAAACGTCGGACGCTCGCCAAGAAAGAAGACAGCGAAGACGATCGCGAACAAAGGCGTGCTGTTTGTCAGGCATGCGGAAATCGGCGCGCCTAGCCGCTTCATTCCCTTGAAGATAAAAAAACGGGATATGCCCGGAACAAAAATTCCGATGATCACGAATAGGAGATTGGCCGGAGCCCAGAGATCGATCCGATCGGAGGAAAATGAGAGATAGATGCAGAGACATAGCGCGTTTGTCCCGAGGTTGGCGAGCAGTCCTTTGAAATAGTCGACTGCCAGGACGCCGCGATTGATGAAGATCATGGAAACGGCAAACCAGAATGAGCCGAACAGCGCTAAGAAAATTGCTAACATGAAATTAACCGGCGACCTTACCCGCAGCCAAAATGATCTTCAATGGTTTCTTGCACAAGCTCCTTTGCCGCACAGATCGGGCATCCAGCGTAGGAGTCGTTTGGAGAGATAGGGACATCCATCAGCCTCACTGGAGCGAGAGATGCAATCCGTCCAGAGTCTGCTACAATGATATTATGATTGTTTCTGCCTCTCCGATGATCAAGATCAGCGCGGGTTTCCTAGTCGTTGCGGCATTAACGGTCTTTGCGCCATTGGCGCTGGCTTCAGGGGCGGACGGATCGCGCGGTAGCTTTGCGAGCTCCGGTCCCAGAAAAGATTCTACTGATAAACCTTCCGATCGCCGTATCCCGGGATTTCAGCGTCGTTATCCGACCCGGATTATCGTCGTACCCGCTCCCAGCTATTATTATTCACCCTACTATTTTGCACCCGCTTCAGCCTTTGTGAATGCATCCTTCTTCTGTCTCGAGCACGGTGTCGGATTTGTCAGTCGCGTCGGGTTTATCGATCACCTGGGTGGAACTCATAAGTTTGCTCTTGAGCATGCCGCGGCGATTTGCCCAGCCAATGTAGACACGTGCGTATTCGACGGCGTGTGGCCGCTTTATTAGCTGATACAGATTCCCAGCGAGTCTTTGCCATTTGGTCGAATTCAGACCGCGCATATTCTCGCGCTTTGCGTGGATGGTCGATCGGGCTATATTTAGCGAGCTTCAGGTAATAATGAAGACCCTCATAGAAAGGCTCGCCTCGATCACCTCTGATCAATGGATTACAAGCGATCCGACAGATTTAGACACTTTATCGTGGGATGCCTTGAGCGAAGGGCGTATCCATCCGCTCAGGCCGGTTGATACAAACTCGCCCGCCTGCGCAGTTTTCCCAGGTTCGGTGGATGACATCAGACGCATCGTTCTCTTGGCCAATGAAGAGAAAATACCAATCGTTCCGTACGGCGGCGGCTCAGGGCTTATGGGAGCGGCTCTATCAGTCACCCCTGGAATCGTCGTCGATTTACGCAGGATGAACCAGGTTCTTGAGATCGACGTGGGAGCGCGTTGTGCGCGCGTTCAAGCGGGAATTGTGCTTGAGACGTTAGATCAACGATTGACAGAGGAGAATTTCATTCTCGGTCACGATCCGTGGACCTTGCCGGTTGCCACTGTAGGTGGCGCGATCTCGACCAACAGCGTTGGTTACAGAGCCGGCGTTTATGGTTCGATGGGCGAGCAGGTTCTAGGGCTGGAAGCGGTTATGGCAAATGGAGAAATTTTGCGCAAGCGCGCCGTGCCGAGATCTTCGACCGGACCGGACCTCCGTCTTCTTCTGATCGGTGGGGAGGGTTGTTTCGGCATCGTTACCGAGGCGACCTTGAAGATCTTTCCAAAGCCGGAAATGCGTGTTCTTCGGACGTTGTTTTTTGAATCGTTCGAACCGGGTTTTGAGGCGATTCAAAAGCTCTTCGCCGCGGGTTTGCGGCCCGCGCTGCTGGATTTCGGCGACGATGACGAGAATAGGCACGGAGCCGTACTTTATCTAGCTTTCGAGGGAGCCGCCGAGATCGTTCCAGCGGAAGACAGATTAGCGACCGATCTGTTGTTGCGAAGCGGCGGCAAGCAATTACCAATCACGGAGGCGGAAACCTTTTGGCACAACCGACATGCGATAGCTCGCCGGTTTTTGGCCAATCGCTCGCAGCAGCGCGAGCGCGGGCGAGACGGGTTTCATCGGGATTGGATCCATGTGGCGCTTCCCGCTTCAAAGGTGCTAGCTTTCAGACGCGCGGCCATGGTGATTATTGAGCAGCGCGGAGTAGATCTCCATGAGAGCGGTCTCTGGATCCAGCCGGAGCTCTTTTCAATGCGTCTCGGCATCGAAGATCATGGCCAAAATCAGGCGCAGCTGGCGCTGCAGCAAACAGTCGATGAACTGCTCAAACTGGCACACGAGATCGGCGGTTCGATGGAGTACACTCATGGGGTAGGAGTGAAACTTGCGCCGTTCATGTTGAAAGAACACGGCTACGGTTTAGAGATCATGCGCGGCATTAAAAAAATGCTCGATCCCAATAACATCATGAATCCCGGAAAGATGGCCCTCTAATCGTGAGCCGATCACGCTGTTCGGGCGCATGGATCGACCTGACACACACGGGTAAAGTCGCTTTGACAACAGAAAAAAATAAATATAAATATTAGGTGTGGAGTTGAGACGAGGATTGAGAATCACCAGCCTTCAAAACGCACAAATCCCAAACAGGCATTTTAACAACTGCACCCAACCGGGTGCAGTTTTTTTTATTGATTGATGGAGAAAGAAGTTGCGCGCACAAATTGAGATTTTGGCTGCATTACAGATTATCGATCGAGAAATAAGAGAACACGCCGCTGTGAAACAAGGCCTACTGAGCGAACTCCAGGAAAAACAGCGACTCATTCACGAGAAAAAACAAGAAATCGAAACCCTGACGGCCGCGTGTGCGGCAAAGGAAAAACTTCGCCAGGAAAAGGATAAGCTGCTGCACGAGGAAAGCCAAAAGGCAACGGACAAGCGAATGCGGATGAATCGCATCAAAAATGTTAAAGAACTACAGGCTTTACAGCGGGAGATCGATCAGATCCGGCAGGCAAACGGTGACGCGGAAGAAGAACTGCTAAACATGATGGTAGAGATTGATGGCTTGAAGGGGGAAATCAAAGCCAAACAAGAAACGCTCCTTGGAGCCCAGCAGGATTGGCAACAAAAACAGGAAGCGTTGCAAGCTCAGGTTGCCGCCATTGATGAGGCGGTGGACAAAGCTTCAATCCGCCGGCAGCGCATCGCCGAAGAAATCGATGCTAGCCTGATGTCGCGTTATGAGTTGATCTTTTCACGCCGCGGCGGGAATGCGGTCGTGGAAGCTATGGGCGGTATTTGCCAAGGTTGTTATATGAACATCCCGCCGCAGCTCTGGAACGAGATCATTCGGAGCGAAAAGGTCAACCTTTGTCCTAGCTGTCAGCGGATCCTGCACTACAAGGCCCCGGAAGAGCACGAGAAGACCGCTTGATAGGCTGTTTCCGGCTCACGCATTTCTCAATAGATCGCTGCCGGAGAGATAACATTGATGTGTCTGTCTTGGTTTTTCAGGCCAGAGACTGCATGATCAGCGATGCCTCTCTAGCATCGAAGCCAAAATCAGCGATAAATTTTTTCGTCGGCTGCAGCCTATCGTCTCCATTTGTGTATACGTGAAGCGAACAAAGTAGACTGCTGGCTCGTCGAGATATCATGAGGCCTTCAGCAATCTCAGACGGGCTAAAGTGGATCAAGCGATCGCTCCTCACGATTTTGTAGTCTGAGGAGAGGAAAGTCCGGACTCCGCAGGACAAGGTGGCCGTTAACGGCGGCTCCGAGTGATCGGGGGAAAGTACCACAGAAAATATACCGCCTGCCGTTTGGGGCAGGTAAGGTTGAAAAGGCGAGGTAAGAGCTCACCGGTTCATCAGTGATGATGGACGCATGGCAAACCCCACCTGGAGCAAGACCAAATAGGAGGGTTGGGTGGTCCGCCCAAAGCCCTCGGGTAAGGTCGCTCGACCCCAGGAGCAATCCTGGGGCAAGATGAATGATCGCTGTGACTCCTTCTGAGAGTCATTACAGAATCCGGCTTATCGATCCACTTTAGCTCACATCTCCCTCGGTTCGGATTATCGCACCCCTGTTTTTGTCAAAGTAGCTCCTTCATGGGCCGACATCCCACTTCCAGGTCTGCCAAGCTTCTTTCAAAGCGCTAATTGCACGAGATTGTCTTTTCCTGCGTGTTGGCGGGCGTCGCCGCGATCTATGGGACAAGTGTATAAAACTTAAAAAAGCTGGAGAAAATTGAACAAATTTATTGACAGCGGGTGGTCGTGAAGTTATAAGTGGCGCAGTGGTGGGAGAAAGTGGGATAACTTCCCATAAACCAGTTTTTTCGCCGATCTGATATGTTTCGCGGCAGCTTTGAGCACACTCTTGACGGCAAGGGACGGTTAAGTATCCCGTCGAAATTCCGCGATATTTTGCTTGGGAAGGGCGATGAACGGATCATCATGACGAACTTCGTCGTGGACGGGTTGCGCTGTCTCGACGTTTATCCCATCGATGAATGGTTACGGCTGGAAGAGCAGATTAGCCAGCGGCCGAAGTTTGAACGTCGGATGGTGTTATTCCAAAACTTTTACTTAGGGGGGGCGTGCGAGTGTCTTTTAGACAAACAGGGACGCATTCTCATCCCTACCTCCTTAAGGAAGTACGCCGACCTCAAGCGCGACGTTGTTCTGGTTTCGGCTCTCGAAAAATTTCGTGTCTGGGATCAAGAAACCTGGAAGCAGTTCTTCGCCGATGCAGAAGGCAAATTGATGCAAGATCCTGATTTTCTCGGCGATCTCGGGTTGTGAGAATGGTGGGCGGATTTATCGCCGTGGCCGGATGAAAGGAGACTAGGAATGCTACCGCAAAATAACATTCAGGATATTTCCGTGATTGACGTTTCCGGCGATATCGATTTTCGCGAAATGATCCGTATTAAAAACGTTATCGGCGGATTGATCGAAAAGGACCGCCTGAAGGTGGTTCTTAATCTCCGGGCGGTCGATCACATCAACTATTTGAGTATTGGCGTCCTACTCGAGCGCTTGAAACTGCTCAGAAATCTCAATGGCGATCTTAAGTTGTCGGCATGGACCGCTTCTTCGAAGATTATACCTCTCTTGAAGACGCGATCGAGAGCTTCGATGACGATTGGGAGGGGGACGGTACCAGTCATTAATGAAGTTTGCGCACACTTCGGTTCTGATTCAGGAATCGATGGGGCTGCTCAAGCCCAGAGCAGGAGAACGTTATCTGGATGGAACTTTGGGGGGAGGCGGGCACGCAGAGGAAATACTTCTCCGCAGCAGTCCCGACGGCCGAGTCTTAGGGCTCGACAGGGATGAGGATGCGCTTGAGGCAGCAGGGCAGCGATTGAGTCGCTTCGGAGATCGGCTGACAGTTCGCCGGGCCAATTTTGATCAGGCGAAGGAAACTCTAGCGGATATAAATTGGAATCAAGTAAATGGTGTGCTCTTGGATTTAGGTGTTTCATCGCACCAGTTCGATGCTGCGGAAAGAGGTTTTAGCTTCCAAGCGAGCGCTCCATTGGACATGCGCATGGACCGTGGGCAGCGATTGACAGCTTTTGAAATTGTCAATTCTTTTCCTGAAGCGGAAGTAGCCAAGATCATCAGCGACTATGGCGAAGAGCCCAGGGCGCGGCGCATCGCTGCGGCGATCGCGGCAGAGCGGAGAGTTCGGACAATCGAGACTACTGTCGATCTGGCGGACCTCGTCGCGCGAGTGAAGCGGAAGAGGAACCGCGCACATCATCCGGCAACGCAGACCTTTCAGGCGCTAAGAATTGCGGTGAACCGGGAACTGGAATCTCTCAAGCGATTTTTGGAATACGGCTTTGAACTGCTCCACCCTGGGGGGCGTATGGTGATCATTTCATTTCATTCACTGGAAGACCGACTGGTAAAAACAGCCTTTCGCAAATGGAGCGATAAATGTATTTGCCCGCCGAGAACTCTCAAATGCGAGTGCGGCTGGAGTCAGAAGGCGCAAAGATTAACCCGCAAACCAATTATCGCATCGGCTGAAGAAGTCAGGGCCAACCCTCGGGCGCGTGCGGCCAAGCTGCGCGCGGCAGTGCGACTATGAGAGCGAAAACAGCCACTGCGGCCAATTTAAATTCACCCCGCTCCGTTAGGCCGGTGAAAGCGAAGCAGCCTCACCGGTCTCCCAAGCGCAAAAGCCAGCGGCACCTGATTCCTATCTGCGCGCTGGGCTTTTGTCTGTTCATTTTAGGATTGGTTCATGTCTGGTTGCGTTTACAGGTAGTTCATATGGGCTACGTGCTTTCAACGACCACAAAACTTCAAGGCCGGCTTGAACAAGAGAACCGAGAGTTGAAGGTTGAACTGGCCAGCTTGACCTCCCCAGACCGTTTGGAAGCGATGGCGCGCCGCCGGCTGGGGTTGATGCCTCCCGAAAAGGGTCAGGTTATCGTACTGCCATGAG
>Ga0307416_100001707_pt1 | contig 12164 bp, 11 predicted proteins | sample DK1Cmetagenome_2_FD_203821 | JGI IMG/M metagenome (GOLD analysis project Ga0307416, IMG submission 203821) | Maize rhizosphere microbial communities from greenhouse at UC Davis, California, United States - DK15-C-3 | ecosystem: Host-associated > Plants > Roots > Rhizosphere > Soil | place...
GGTCGACGGGACCTATCACTGGCATTGGGAGATCCATCCCCGGTTGCGTGAGATCGCCGGCCTCGAGTTGGGAACCGGACTTCCCGTGAACCCCGTCTCACCGGAGGACGCGGTGGAGGAATTGCTTGGCCGCGCCGATCCGGAGGGAGGTGGATCGGGTTGACGGGTGCCGGGCCCGGGCGCGGCGAGCGTCACATGTGGGGGAGATGCCTCGTCTCTGGCGCATCGGGCGTGCGTACCCCCCACCGTGCACGTCCTGCCTCCACCCGCACGGAGCCGCCGTGGCCCTCGACCCGTCAACGACAGAACTCCGGGATCCCTACGGTCGCCCGACCACCCTCGGGTCCGATCGAGGCCGTGCGATGAGCGGCACGTGGGATCGCGACGAGGCCGGCGCGTTCGTGGAGGAGCTCTTCGGGAAGCATCACGGCGAGATCTACGCGTACCTGTTCCGGATGATGCGCGATGCCGAGATGGCGGCCGACATGACGCAGGACGCGTTCGTCAAGGCGTACAAGAACTACGACACGCTCGAGAAGCCTGAGAACGCACGAGCCTGGCTGTACCAGATCGCCCATCGCGTCGCGCTCGACGAGATCCGGCGCCGCAAGATCGTGCGGTTCCTGCCGTGGACCGGCGAATCGCGCGGCTCTGCACCGTCTGCCGAGCATCTCGTGATGGATTCACGCCTCTCCGGCGACCTGCAGCGTGCCCTCGCGCGCATCCCGGAGCGGCAGCGGGCGGCCCTCCTTCTGGCCGAGTTGCACGACCTGACCGGTCTCGAGCTCGCCGCGGCCCTGGGTGTCAGCCATGTCGCCGCGCGGGCCCTGCTGACGCGGGCGCGCGAGTCGCTTCGCCAGGCGCTCGCCGCGGAACGGGATGCTGACGCGGTCGCCGAGGCTGCCCGGGATGCCGCTCGGGAGCCGAATCGCCGGGCAGAGGTCGATCGATGAGCCGGTTCCTGCGACTGCGCCGACCCTCGGATCAATGGGCCGATCCGCATGCGCGGGCGCGGACCCGGCTCGCGGAACGGATGGATGGACCGCTCGGGCTGACCGAGTCGACCTGGCTCGACGAGCACCTCGCGGGATGTGCGGCATGTGCGGCGATCGCGAACGCCTACGAGGACGATCGGCTCGCCCTTCGCGGCTTGCGGAGTCAGCAGCCAGACCCGCCGCGCGACCTCTGGGCGCGGACAGCTGCCTCGATCGAATCAGCGGCTACCGGGCGACGCCCCGCGCGTGAGGGGCGCGTGCGGCGGAGCATCCCGCTCGGTGCACTCTCCGGCCTCGCCGTCGTGGCGATCATGGTCGGCGTCGGCCTCATCACGGCGAACCTCCCGCTGGGGCAGGTCGGCGGCGTGAAGGGCGAAGAGAGCCCGCTGGCCGGCGAGGATGGCCAGCCGAGTCCTTCGGCGCTCGCGTCGTTCTTCGCCGAAGCGACGCCGATCGTCGTCGATCCGGGCGACGTGGGCTACCTCGACAACGGACGGCCCGGCGGCGTCTACCGGATCTCGGTCGATGAGGTCTGCCCGGCCGACAACCAGGCGGACTGCCCGACCGTGCGGGAGGGCACCCAGCTGACCGCGGCGTTCAGCACTGCGCCGAGGTCGATCGTCGGGTCGCCGAGTCGCCTGAAGGCCGTCGCCATCGCCGATAGCGACTCTGGCGGGGACGACGTCATCGTCGTCGACCTGCCGCAGGCGACCGATCGACCGAGAAGCTCGGCAAGCGGATCGTCATCGGCTGCGCCGACCGCCGCTCCCACCCCGACCAACGAGCCGTCGGACGCGGCCTCGTCGTCGCCAGAGGCGAGCGCCAGCGCCGCCTCGAGTGGCAGCCCCGGGCCGAGCCCCTCGATCGAGCCGCCGATCGCCTCGATCGACCCGAGTGCGACGCCGAGCGCCACCGCCGCGCAGCAGATCGCCATCGCCAGCGGAATCGAGGTCGTCGGCGAGTCGGCCGCATTCTCGTCCGATGGCGCGTGGTTCGCGTTCACGGCTCGGGCCGCCGACGGGACCGGCGGCACCGACGTCTACGCCTGGCGCGTCGGGGAGGAGCAGGCCCGCCGCGTGACCCAGGACGGCGCTTCGTACTTCGCCTCCTGGTCGGACGACACCCTGATCGCCAGCCGTCCCGACGACCCGACGGCCGCCGGCACGGACGCGACCAGCCTGCGCATCGACCCGGCGGACGGCACGGAACGGGAGGCCGGCGAAGGCTGGCGGCCCGCCGTGGATCCGTCCGGGGAGCGGGCCATCGTCTGGATCGGATCACTGTCGCGATCGACCGACGGGGCGACGTGGGTCCCCGCTGAGGGCGTGCTCGAGCTGCGTGCGTGGTCGAACGACGGACCCGATCGCGCCCGTGGCCCGGAGCGCGAGCGTGTCGTGACCGACTCGGCCCCGCGCGACTTCGACGTTCGCTGGGACGAGTCCGGCGATTGGGTCGCGGTGTGGGTCGCCGACGCGGAGGATCCCGTGGTCGGTCGACTCTCGCTGTTTCACGTCGACAAGGAGCGCAACCAGCTCGAGAGGGTCGACGGCGCCCCGATCGACGTGCCGGCCCTGCCGGGCTTCTCGATCGGCAACGGGCGACTGGCCTGGGCGACGCCCCGCGGACAGGGCGGCGAAGGGAGCCGGATCCAGATCGCCGCATGGTCGAAGACCGACGTCGGCATCGTCGAAAGCAGCCCCGGCGAGGACCCCGTCGTCATCCGCTGACGGTCGCCGCAACTGAGCGGCGGTCCCGTGGCGCGGACCGCGGGGCTTGGCAGCCGGATACCAGGCGTCGTATCGTTCGCGCCCTATCGTGCGACCAAGATGGTTGGTCGTAGGGTCGGTGATCAGCACCGCCCTCGCCCTGGTGTCGCTGCCGGGCTTGACAGGATCCCGCGTCCCCAGCGCGGTCGACCCCGTCCCCGCCGGCGCGTTCCAGCCGTACTCGGTCCCCGCGCTCGTAGCGAGATCGCCGATCACGATCGCGGGGCTCGACCCTGCCCATCGGTCGGTCGGGGTCATCGATGGCGAAACGGCCATCTACGAACCCGGCGAAGAGCCCGAGACGGGCCCGACGAAGCGCGTCCAGGTGGATCAGCCGGAGAGCGGGGCCGACTCGGACCGGAAACCGCCGAGGTACTCGCTTAGCGGCGACGCGACCTTCTACGACAACGGGACGACCGCCATGCGGCTCCCGCGCGGCACCGTTGTGATCATCTGCGGCGGGGGCGGCTGCATCGAGCGGGTGGTGACCGATTACGGCCCGCAGATGCCTGAACGGATCGTCGACCTCTACCGGCCAGACTTCTTCAAGATCTGCGGCTGTCCGTCGTGGAGCGGGGTCACCAAGGTCACGGTCCACGTCTACTAGGCCGCGGTATCCTTCCTATCGACCCTTCGTTCGCGGCCCGGTGAGGCCGCCCGGGTGGCCCTGTGAGGCCGGGAAGGAGCGATGACCGGACGCCGGATCATGACCGCCGACGAGATCCGTCGAGCGACGATCCGCCTCTCCCACGAGATCGTCGAGAAGCAGGCGGGCGCAGAGGGCCTGCTGCTCGTCGGCATCCAGCGCCGGGGCGTGCCGCTGGCCCGTCGCATCGCCGCCGCGATCGCAGAGAACGAGGCGGTCGACATCTCGGTGGGCGCGCTGGACATCACGTTCTACCGCGATGACCTGTCGCTGGTCGCCCAGCAACCGGTCGTCAAGGGCACCGACCTGCCGTTCGGCATCGACGGTCGCACGGTCGTGCTCGTCGACGACGTCCTCTACACGGGCCGGACGATCCGTGCCGCGATGGACGCACTGGTCGACTTCGGGCGCCCGCAGGCGATCCGCCTCGCGGTGCTGGTCGATCGCGGACATCGCGAGCTGCCGATCCGTGCCGACCACGTCGGGAAGAACGTGCCGACCTCGCGCGAGGAGATCGTCCGCGTCCATCTCGACGAGATCGATGACGAGGACGGCGTCGAGATCGAGCGGCTGGTCGACGCCCCATTGACGGCCGAACCCGTCGCATGACCGACGTGCTCGACGGACGGACGGAAGCGCCCGCGGCCGACGAGCTCATGGTCCCATCCGTCGACGCCGCGCCCGAGGCGCACGCGGTCGGCTGGCGGCACCGGCACATGCTCGACGTCGATGGACTGTCGACTGCGGACATCGACCTCGTCATGCGCACCGCGGACGCGATGCGCGAGGTGCTTGCCAGACCGATCGCCAAGGTCCCGGCGCTCCGCGGGCGGAACGTGACGATCCTGTTCTACGAGGCGTCGACCCGGACGCGCGTGTCGTTCGAGGTGGCCGCCAAGAACCTGTCGGCCGACGTGGTCAACGTCACCGCCGCGACGTCGTCGGTGACGAAGGGTGAGTCGCTGGTCGACACGGTCAGGACGCTCGAGGCGCTCGGCGCCCAGATGCTCGTGATGCGCCACAGCGCCAGCGGCGCGCCGTATCTCGCCGCCGAGGTCTTCGGCGGGTCGGTGCTCAACGGCGGCGACGGCTGGCACGCGCATCCGACGCAGGCGCTGCTCGATCTCTACACGATCCGATCGCGGCTCGGGTCGGTCGCGGGGAAGAAGGTCGTCATCCTCGGCGACGTACTGCATTCGCGAGTCGCTCGTTCGAACATCTGGACGCTGACGGCCGCAGACGCGGACCTGTGGCTGTGCGGGCCGACGACGCTGCTGCGCGGTTTCGAGTCGTGGGCGCGCCGCGGGGTCGGCGGGGAACGGCGGTTCCAGGTCACATCCTCGATCGACGACGCGCTGCGGGACGCCGACGTCGTCATGACCCTGCGCATCCAGCGCGAGCGGATGGCGTCCGGGTTGCTCCCCTCGCTGCGCGAGTACGCGGCTCGCTACGGGTTGACGGCTTCGCGCCTCGCGTCGGCGAAGCCGGACGCGTTGGTCATGCATCCAGGGCCCATGAACGAGGGCGTCGAGATCGCGCCGGACGTGGCCGCCGGTGCCCAGTCGGTCATCACCGATCAGGTGACGAACGGCGTCGCGATCCGGATGGCGTTGCTGTACCTGCTGGCCGGGGTGCCGCGTTCGTGACCGACCTCGATCTCAGCCGCGTGTGGATGGTTGACCCGGCGTCGGGACGCGATGGTCCGGGCGACATCGTCGTTCGTGATGGCGTCCTGGAGGCGGTCACCTGGCTGGATGGTGCGGATGCCGACGGTGTCGAGCCGACCGGGGTCGTGGTCGCGCCCGGGTTCGTCGACCTGCATGCCCACTTCCGCGAGCCGGGCAACGAGGACGCCGAGACCGTCGCGACCGGCCTCGGCGCGGCGGCCCACGGCGGTTTCACGACCGTCTGCGCGATGCCGAACACGACGCCGGCACTCGACGAGCCCGGCGTGTTGGCTGCCGTCCGCGGCGCGGCCGCGGCGTCGGGTGCGCCGGTGGAGCTCCTCGCGTATGGCGCGGTGACCGCGGGTCGGTCGGGAGAGAGGCTCGCCGCGCTGGGCGAGCTCGCGGACGCGGGCGTCATCGGCTTCTCGGACGACGGCGAGCCCGTCCGCTCGGCGGCGATCCTGCGGAACGCGCTGACGTATGCGGGCGCGTTCGGCCTGCCGATCGTCGATCACGCCGAGGACGCGTCGCAGACCGAGGGCGCCGAGGCGAACGAAGGGCTCGTCGCGACGGTGCTCGGTCTCCGCGGCTGGCCTGCCGCTGCCGAAGAGGCTGCCGTCGCGCGCGACCTGGCGATCCTCGCCGAGGTGGGTCGCGACGTGTCCCATGCGCGGCTCCACCTGACCCATCTCTCCACTGCCGGTTCCCTCGAGCTGGTGGGCCGGGCCAAAGCCGCGGGCCTCGCCGTGACGTGCGATGTGACGCCCCACCACCTCGCTCTCACCGACGAGTGGCTGGCCGGGGCTCGGCGGTTCTCATGGGAGGCCGGGACGGACGGCGACCCGTGGCGCGACGACGCGATCGAGGCGGCGCCGTACTCGACGGCGCTGCGGGTGAACCCGCCATTGCGAACCCCAGCCGACGCGCTCGCCTGCCTGGCCGCCCTTGCCGACGGCACGGCCGATGCGATCGCCACCGACCATGCGCCGCACACCGATGTCGACAAGCTCGTCGAGTTCGGGGAAGCGGCGAACGGGATCAGCGGCCTCGAGACGGCGTTGAGCCTGGTGCTCGCCGCGATCGACGCCGGCCATCTGACGCTCGCGCGCGCGATGGAGGCACTCACCGTCGGGCCGGCACGGATCGTCGGACGGGAGCGAGCCCTCGTCGAGGGCCAGCCTGCCGACCTCGTCGTCTTCGACCGATCGGACCGTTGGACGGTCGAGCCGGGCGCGCTCGCATCGAAGGGCAAGAACACGCCATTGCTCGGCCGAGAGCTGCCGGGTCGCGTCCTGTTGACGATGGCCGCCGGTCGCGTCGCCTACGAGGCACCCGCGCTCGTCTCCGCCTAGCGCGCCCAAGCGGCCGTCCGCGCCGATCACCGGTCCATCGAAATCGGCGTATCGCTGCAACGAAATCGCGTGTTCCGGCGTCATCCACGTACGAGCGCCCGCCCAATATCGAATGAAATCCGGTCGCAGAGCGCCTACCAGATACAGGACAAGGACATGGACACGAACGAGACCACGACGCGGATCGAACCGGGACACGAGCGTCGTTCAGGTTGCCTCGTCGAGGGGTGTCCGTGCCAGGACGCTCGGATCGTGTCGCATCGGCGGGCGCGCTTCTACGCTCATCTCGCGGACGTCAATGGGGAGACCGCAGGGCGGGTGATCCGTCCGGAACCCGGTTGGGAGCTTCCTCGCCCGATCTAGCGCCGACCGACCGCCGATGGCGCAGCGTCTGACATCGTCATTCGTCCATCTCGTGATGTCCGCCAGGCCATAGACGACCGAACCCTCGAACGCTTTGCTGGGACACTCCGGTGCAGAGCAGAGGGGTTGAGGGTGGTGCGTCGAAGCCGCGCAGGGCGATCAGGGGTCGCGGCGATCGCCGCAGCCTTGGCGCTGATGCTGCTCCCGAGCCTCGCCCACGGCGCTTCGTCGCTCGCCATCACGCCGGGCCACGGCCAGGCCGCCGACTCTTTCACGATCACCTACCAGACCGACGCCGCCGGTTGCCCAGGTGCCGAGGTCCTCTTCGCGTGGGATCGCCAGTCGCTGACCAAGGGCACCCTCGGTCGAGCCTGCTCGATCTCGTTGGTAGCGTCGCCGCCATCTGGGGCGGATGCCGTCGGTGCGCACGCTGTCGATGCCTGCATGATCGACCCGCTCTCGGGTGGCTGCATCGAGCAGGCTCGTGACTCCTACGTCATCGACCCGCCGCCGACCCCCAAGCCCACCGCCAAACCGACGCCCAAGCCGACCCCGAAGGCGACGCCGAAACCCACGCCCAAGCCGACCCCCAAGCCCACCCCGAAATCGACGCCCAAGCCGACCCCGAAGGCGACCGCGGCACCGGTGGCCCAGCCGACAGCGACCTCGACCCCGACGCCGTCGCCGACAGCCGTCCCGACACCCGCCCCGACCGCGTCGCCGACGCCGAGCCCGACGCCGATCGTCGCCGCGGCCGCGATCACCCCCGCGCCGAGCCCGACTGGCGGCGTCCTCGGGACCCAGGGGACGTCAGGCGGAAACCAGGCACCGATCGACGCTCTGGCCGCGCTGGCTGCCGCGTACGAGCACGTCCCGTTGCCAGCTGTGGTGGCCGAGACACAGGGCGCAGGGGCTCTCTCGACCGACCTCGGCGTGCTCGGCACGAACCTGCTGCTGACGATCGTCGTCGTCATCACGTTCGGGCTCACCTCATCGCTCTTCAACAGCACGATCAAGTCGAATCGCGAGGAGATCGACGGCTGGGTCGCCACGGGGGCGCGACGGATCCGGCCGTTCACCCACGCGAGGCGTGCCGTCGGCAATGCTGTGGGACGCGTGCCAGGACGACGGTTGGTGGCGCGGCCCATCCGCGTCGGGCTCATCCTCGGCGTCACCGGACTCGTCTACGGCTTCCTCTCCCCGGACTTCGGGCTCGACGCGTCCAGCGTGCTGCTCTTCGCGTCGATCGTGCTCGGCGTCGGGTTCGTGACATTCCTGACCGAGGGAGGCGGCGCCCTGCTGGCCTCGCGGCGGATGCGCGCGCCCGCCTCGGTGCGCCTGTACCTGGCGGCCGTCCTCATCGCGATCATGTGCGTGGCGCTGACGCGTCTCATGGACTTCCAGCCCGGGATCCTCTATGGGTTCGTGGCCTCGAGCGTGCTCCTCGGGAGCGTGGTCCTCGATCGACGCCAGTCCGCCGTGTTGGTGATCGTTCCGTCCTTCGCCCTGCTCGCGGCGAGCCTGCTCGCATGGGCGATCATCCCGTCGGTCCGCCCGCTGGCGGAGAGCGGCGGCTCGTGGTGGCTGGTCCTGCTCCAAGCGGCGCTCGTGACCATCTTCGTCGCCGGGATCGAGGGGCTCTTCTACGCGATGATCCCGATCACGTTCATGGACGGCGCCACGGTCTTCGAGTGGAACAAGCTCGTATGGGCCGGATCGTTCGGTCTCGCGACATTCCTGTTCTGGCACCTGCTCCTCAACCAGAACGACGCGTACCTCGACGCGCTGCGCCAGACGCGCGTCGCGGTCGCGCTCGGGCTCGTGCTGGCCTATGGCGCGGTGACCGTCGGCACGTGGCTGTTCTTCAAGGTCCGGAACGCCGGAGGCAGCGTCGCTGACCAACCCGCCTGACGCCACGACGTGCCGGTTCGCACGTTGCTCGGCTACGCTCGGCGCGATGGCCGCGACACCGCCACTCAACGACGACTTCGAGCGACGCGCGTTCTGGCAGGCGTCGATGCCGGCGCTGCCGGATCGGTCGGGACGGGCCGTACCGGCGAGCACGGATGTCGTCGTGATCGGTGGCGGCTACGCGGGGATCACGGCAGCCAGGGAGCTCGCCCGACGAGGGCTCGGGGTGACGCTGCTGGAGGCCCACACGCTCGGCTGGGGCGCGTCGACCCGGAACGGGGGCATCGTCCATGCCGGCTACAAGTGGAGCGCCCGCGAGCTCATCAAGCGGTATGGCCAGGAGACAGGCAAGGCGCTCTACCAGGAGACGCTCGACTCGTACGAGCTCGTCAAGACGCTGATCGCCGACGAGGCGATCGACTGCGACTTCAGGGAGGTCGGCCATCTCGAGTTGGCCTACGCCCCGGCCCACGCCCCGGAGCTCGATCACGCTCGCGAGAGCCTGGCGTCCGTCGGGGTCAGTTCCACGGTCGTGCCTCGTGAGCGCATCCGTGAGGAGATCGGCAGCGACGCGTATTTCGGCGCCCTCGTCGTCGAGGGCAGCAGCGCACTCCTCCATCCGGGCCGCTATTTCGCCGGGCTCGCCGCCGCGGCCGACCGGGCCGGCGCCGACCTGCACGAGGCTGTCCGCGCTCGGTCGATCCGCCGGGAGGACAGTGCATTCGTCGTCCGGACCAGACGCGGCGACATCCGTGCCCGCGACGTGTTCGTCGCGACGAACGGCTACACCGACGGCGTCGTTCCGTCGCTCCGCCGGCGGATCATCCCGATCGGCTCGTACATCATCGCGTCCGAGCCGTTGCCGGAGGCCCTCGCCCACGAGCTGTCGCCGAAGGGGCGCGCGTTCTTCGACACGAAGAACTTCCTGTACTACTGGCACGTCACGTCGGATCGCCGGATGGTCTTCGGGGGCCGCGCGTCGTTCATGCCGACCACGATCGACCGGACGGCCGCGATCCTCTGGCGCGGGCTCCTCGAGGTCCATCCGCAGCTGGCGGGCTATCGGATCGAGTACGCCTGGGGCGGCAACGTCGGCTTCACGTTCGACCGGATGCCGCACGTCGGACGGACGAAGGACGGCGTGACCTATGCGATGGGCTGCTGCGGGACTGGGGTGGCGCTGATGACGAACCTCGGGACGAAGGTGGGGGCGTGGCTGGCGGGCGGTGAGGCGCCGGCCCTCACGCGTCTGCGATTCCCGCTGGTGCCGGCGCCATACGAGGGACGGCCGTGGTTCATGCCGTTCGCCGGGGAGTGGTTCCGCCTGCAGGACAGACTGGCCGCGCGGACCCGGAACGGGTGATAGTTCGGGCAGATACTGCCGCGAAGATGTCGACGTCGTAGTGGAGACCCGTCACATGTCCGAGACGACCGACCTGCTGGCCAAGGTGCCATTGCTGTCTGGGCTCGATCAAAAGCAGCTCGAGCGCCTCGCGCGCGACTTCAGCGAGCGCACCTTCCCGGCGGGGAGCGTCGTCGTCCGCGAGGGCGACACGCACGGGATGGGGTTCTTTGTCGTCGTCGAGGGCGAGGGCGTCGTGACCGCGGGCGGCAAGGAGATCGCCAAGGTCGGGCGGGGCAGCTACTTCGGCGAGGTCGCCCTCATCAGCGACCGGGTCCGGACGGCCACCGTGACCGCGACGACCGACCTGCGGACGCTGGTCATGACGTTCTGGGACTTCCGTGCCTTCGTGAAGGGCGACGCGGAGGTGGCCTGGAAGTTGCTGGAACACGTCGGCGGGCTGCTTCACGCTCGTGGCTGAGCGAGGGTCGCTCCTCCCCCTCGCGGTCCAGCTCTACACGTTCCGCGACCCCGCTCGCTTCGGCGGAAGCGGGATGGGGCTCGACGCCGCCACGCTTCGCGAGATCGCCGATGCCGGGTTCCTGGGCGTCGAGACGGTCGACGTCCCGGGCGGGGACCCGATCGAGGCCCGCACTGTGCTCGGTGATCTCGATCTCGAGATCACCAGCTCGCACACCTGGGCGGACTGGTGGGATCCCGACGCGTTCCGGCGAGCCGCGGACGCGGTCGTCGAGCTCGGCTCCCCGCGCATCATCGTCAGCCCGCGCGCCGAGGACCTGCGCAGCGCTCTCGGGTCATTGATCGATCGACTCGCAGCGGCCGCCGACGTCGCCGGCGAGCGCGGTCTCCGGCTGGGGATCCACAACCACGACGCGGAGATGGCGATCGTCGATGATGAGCGCGCCATCGATCGCCTGGCGGCCGGGCTGGGTGACGCGGTCGATATCCAGGTCGACATCTTCTGGGCGGTCGTCGGTCACGCCGATCCCGCGGCGGTGATCGCCGGGCTCGGTGAGCGTGTCGTCTCGCTGCATCTCAAGGACGGGGTCGCCTTGCCGACCAGGGACCAGGCGGACGAGCCGTTCGTCAACGTCCCGGTCGGCTCCGGCGTGGTCGATCCGGGGCCGGCGATCGCTGCGGCGACGACGGCCGGAGCGGTCGAGTGGCTGATCGTCGAGTTCGATCATGTCGAGGGCTCGCCGGTCGAAGCGACGCGAGCGAGCCTGCAGAACCTGGTTTCACGGGGTCTGGGTCGGGCACGCTCGACGTGACGCTCGAGGCGCGGCCAGCGCGCGTCGGGATCATCGGTTCGGGGAACGTCACCCACTTCTATGTCAACGGCTGCGCGCGGTTCGCGTCGATCGAGCTCGCGGCCTGCGCCGACCTCGACATGGAGCGGGCGCGGGCCCTCTCGGTGAAGGGCGGAATCCCGGCAGTCACGGTGGAAGCGCTGCTCGCCGATCCGAGCATCGATGTCGCGCTCGTCCTCACGCCGCCGGCGGCCCACGCGGCGGTGTCGATTGCCGCGATCGCGGCCGGCAAGCACGTGTACACGGAGAAGCCGTTGGCGACGAGCCGGGCGGACGCGCAGCGGCTGCTCGCCGCGGCGATGGACGCCGGGCTCCGGGTCGGAGCGGCGCCCGACACGTTCCTGGGCGGTGGTCTGCAGACGGCACGTGCCCTGATCGACGAGGGACTGATCGGTGAGCCGCTGGTCGCCAACGCCGCGGTCGCGCACACGGGACCGGAGCGCTGGCATCTGGATCCTCGGATCTTCTATGCACGGGGCGGCGGGCCGCTGCTCGACGTGGGGCCGTACTACGTCACGGCGCTCGTGTCGCTGCTCGGGCCGATCGGATCGGTCTCGGCGGTCGGACGAGGGCTTGCGTCGGAGCGGGCGATCATGGCCGGGCCACTGGCTGGTAAGACCGTGTCGTCGGAGGTGCCGACGAGCGTGATCGGCACGCTGACGTTCGAGACGGGCGTCGTCGGCGGACTGTTTGCGTCGTTCGACGCCGCGGGCACCCTGGCGCCCCACATCGAGATCCACGGGACGGCGGGTTCACTCAGCCTCGGCGACCCGAATCGATTCGACGGGGAG
>Ga0307416_100001709_pt1 | contig 12157 bp, 9 predicted proteins | sample DK1Cmetagenome_2_FD_203821 | JGI IMG/M metagenome (GOLD analysis project Ga0307416, IMG submission 203821) | Maize rhizosphere microbial communities from greenhouse at UC Davis, California, United States - DK15-C-3 | ecosystem: Host-associated > Plants > Roots > Rhizosphere > Soil | place: USA...
ACCTGGACATCTGGTCCGGCGTGCCGTCGAACAAGGCGGTGGGATCGGTCTTCAGCAACGACGTGCCCGGCAACGCCATGGGCGACCTGAAGCTCGGCATGCCAGGTGCCTTCGCCAAGGCGGGCTACAAGATCGTGGACATCGGCCGGTTCCCGGTGGGCGCCGACGATTTTTCCTCCTACATCCAGGCGTTCAAGAAGGACAACGTCGAGATCGTTACCGGCCTGTTCAATCCGCCCGAGTGGGCGTCGTTCGTCAAGCAGTCCGCGCAGATGAACTTCAAGCCGAAGGTCGCGACTGTCGCCAAGGCTCTGCTTTTCCCGGGCGGGGTCGCCGCACTCGGCCCGCGCGCCGACGGCATGTCCACCGAGATCTGGTGGACGCCCGCCTATCCGTTCAAGTCGAGCCTCACCGGCCAGACGGCAAGGCAGTTCGCCGATGCCTACACCGCCGCCACGAAGCGCGAGTGGACCCAGCCGATGGGCGTCGTCCATGCGCTGTTCGAAGCGGGCATCCAGGCACTCAAGGCCAGTGGCGACCCCAAGAACCCGGTCAAGGTGGCCGACGCCGTGCGCGTGATGAAACACGACACCATCATCGGCAGGCTCGACTTCACATCGAGCGGCATCAAGAACGTCTCCAAGATGCGTGTCGTCGGCGGCCAGTGGCGAGTGAACGCGGCAGGCAAGCCCGAGCTCTTCATCACGAACAACAAGACGGCGCCCGAGATTCCCGTGCAGCGCAAGTTCGAACTCCTGAAGCTGGGCTGAGGAGCTGCCATGCTGCTCGAACTGCGCGACGCAACCAAGCGCTACGGCGACATGGTCATCATTCCGAAGCTCTCGCTTTGCGTCGAGGAGGGCGACTTCATCGGCGTGATCGGCCCCAACGGCGCCGGCAAGAGCACCATGTTCGGGCTCATTTCCGGCAGCACGCGCTGCGACGGCGGCAGCGTCTTTCTCGACGGCATGGACGTCACCACGCTGGATGCGGCGCAGCGTTGCCGTGCCGGCATCGGACGCACCTTCCAGATTCCGCAGCCTTTCGAAGGCATGACCGCCTACGAGAACGCCCTGGTCGCCGCGAGCTTCGGCCGCAGCGGGACCGGGAGTGCCGCACAGGCCCTGGCGGTCGATGCGATCGAACGCTGCGGCCTCGCACCGGTCGCGGACAAGCTGGCGGGCACGCTCACGCTGCTTCAGCGAAAGCGCCTCGAGCTTGCGCGTGCCATCGCCACGCAGCCGCGCCTCCTGTTGCTCGACGAGGTGGCCGGAGGCCTGACCGACGGCGAGATGCAGCAATTGCTGCAGCTGATCGTCACGATCCATCAAAGCGGCGTCACCATTCTCTGGATCGAGCATCTGGTGCATGCCCTGGTTTCCGCCGCGGATCGTCTGGTGGTGCTTGCCAGCGGCGCTGTCATCTGCGACGGCGATCCCGGATCGGTCATGGGCGACCAGACCGTGCGGGACACCTACCTCGGTTCCGACATCGGCGAGGAGGTCGACCATGCTGCGCACTGACCGTCTCGATGCGTACTACGGCCTCTTCCAGGCACTGTTCGGTTTCACATTCGAGGTCAGGCCAGGCGAAACCGTCGCCCTGATCGGATCGAACGGGGCGGGCAAATCGACGCTGCTTCGTTCGATCGTCGGTTCGGTGCGCACTCGCCCGGACGGGGTCCTGCTCGACGGCCGGCCCGTGGGCGGGGAGCCGGAGCGCAAGCAGCTCGATCGCGGCATTGCACTGGTGCCCGAAGGCCGGCGGCTGTTTCCCAGCCTGACGGTCCGCGAAAACCTTCAGCTGGCGATGCGCAACGGCCGCAAGGGGCCGTGGACCGTGGAGCGCCTGATGAAGGAATTTCCGGTGATGGAAGCCTTCCAGCACCGTCCCGCGACGGCGTTGTCGGGCGGCCAGCAGCAGCTCGTGGCTCTTTCGCGCGCGCTGGTCTGCAATCCCGACTATCTGCTGTGCGACGAGATCTCGCTGGGCCTCTCGCCGGTCGCCGTCAACGAAGTCTATGAACTCCTGGGCCGCGCACGCAGGGACGGGCTGGCGGTCGTGCTGGTGGAACAGAACGTGAAGCGCGCGCTTTCCGAATCCGACCGCTTCTATTGCATCCAGAAGGGACGCGTGGTGCTGGAAGGCAGCGCCGAACACGCGGACCACGCGCAAGTTGCCCAGGCCTACTTTGGAATCTGACATGCAAGCACTACTCGAAACCGTCGCAGGCGGGCTGATGCTCGGCGCGCTCTATGCCCTCTTCGGGCTGGGCCTGAGCCTGAGCCTCGGCGTGATGAAGATGATCAACATCGCGCACGGCGACCTGATCGTCCTGGGCGCCTACCTGTGCAGCACGGTGATGCAGCTCCTGGGCATAGGTCCGTTCATCTCGTTGCTCGCCGTGGTCCCGATGATGTTCGTCATCGGCTATGTGCTGCAGAGGGTCCTGCTCAATCGCGTGGTGGGCAGGGGAGCGCTTTCGCCGCTGTTGCTGACCTTCGGGCTCTCGATCGTCCTGCAGAACCTCCTGCAGGAGGTCTATACGGCCGATACGCGCAGCCTCCAGGCCGGCGAGTTCGCCCTGCAGGGATTCGACCTGGGCGGGGTGTCCATAGGCCTGCTGCCGCTCGTCTCGACGTTGATCAGTGTGGCCATCTTCGCGGGCACCAGCTGGTTGATCGGCCACTCGCATCTGGGCCGGCAGGCGCGCGCCGTCGCGGACGACCCCGGCACCGCGCGGCTGGTCGGCGTCGACGACCGCAACTTCTTCGCGCTGGTCACCGGCTTCGTCCTCGCCGTGATCGCGCTCGCATCGGTGATGTACGGCATCAGGACGCCGTTCTCCCCCACGGCCGGGCCCGAGCGCCTGCTGTACTCCTTCGAGGCCGTGGTGCTCGGCGGCCTCGGCAATGTCTGGGGCACGTTCGTCGGTGGCTTGATCATCGGCGTGGCGCAGCTCCTTGGTGCCAAGGTGTCGTCGGGCCTCGGCCCGTTCTTCGGACACCTCGTCTTCCTGATCGCGTTGCTGGCACGCCCGCAAGGGCTTTTCGGAAAGGGTTCGCGATGAACTCGGTCGCACTGATGAATGGGGCCCGGCCGCGCAAGGCGGGCAGGGCGGTCGCTGGCGTCGCGTTGTTCGCCGTGCTGGGCGCCCTGGCCTTGGCGCCGTGGTTCACGAGCTTCGCAACCCAACGCCTCCTCGTGGAAGTCTTCACCGTCTTCGCGATGGCGCTGGCCTGGAACCTGCTCGCAGGCTACGGCGGGCTGGTCGTCGTGGGGCACCAGATGTTTGTCGGCGTGGGGGCCTATGCCCTTTTCGCCCTGTCCAACAGGTTGGGAATCAACCCTTGGATGATGCTGCCGCTCGCGACCGCGGCGACCGCATTCTTCGCATTGCTGAGCGCGCTGCCGATGTTTCGGCTCAGCGGTGCGCATTTCGCGGTGGGAACATGGGTGCTCGCGGAAATGCTGCGGATCCTGACGCTCAACAACGAATGGCTGGGAGCAGGCGGCGGCATGCCGCTCGAGGCCCTCGGGAGCTTCGATCGTTGGACGCGCAACGCGGGTGTCTATTGGTCCGCGCTCATCACCGGTGTCGGCGCGCTCTTCATCGCCCGCCTGATGCTCAGGGGCAAGCTGGGCCTGGCGCTGATGAGCGTGAGGGACTCGGAGGCCGCCGCGGCCGCATCCGGCGTTTCGATCCAGCGGGCCAAGCTCGCGCTGTGGGTCATCGCCGGCTCCATCACCGGGCTCGCGGGAGCAGTGGCCTACATGAACACGCTGCAGGTGACGCCGGATGCGACCTTCTCGTTGAATTGGTCCGCTGCAGCCATCTTCATTGCAGTCCTGGGCGGTATCGGGACACTGGAAGGCCCGATCCTGGGAACGATCCTTTACTTCCTCTTGCGCGAGTCCTTCGCCAGCTACGGCTCGTGGTATTTCATCGGCCTCGGGTCGCTGGCCATCGCCACCATGGTGTTCGCACCCGGCGGCGCCTGGAGCCTCGTCACCCGGCGATGGGCCATCGATCCTTTTGGCGTGCGACGCGACATGCCTCGCCGCTGACCTCATCCCCTTCAGTTCAGTTCACTTCCGGTCAAGGAAATCCAGATGTCCGAAACAGCATTCAAGGTCGCCGTCGTCCAGGCTTCCCCGGTCTTTCTCGACGCGAGGGCGTCAACGGAAAAAGCCATCGGCCTCATTGCCGAAGCAGGCGCAAACGGCGCCAAGCTCGTGGCCTTTCCCGAAGTTTTCATCCCGGGCTATCCGTGGTGGCTGTGGCTCGGCACGCCTGCATGGGGGATGCAGTTCGTCTCCAGATACCACGCAAATTCCCTGCGAGCTGACGGACCGGAGTTGGCGGCAATCGCGGCTGCAGCGAAGAAATCGGACATCAATGTCGTGATCGGCTTTTCCGAAATCGAGGGTGGATCCCTGTACCTCAGCCAGGCGCTCATCAGTGACAAGGGCGAGATGGTGTTCAAGCGCCGAAAGCTGAAACCCACGCACGTCGAGCGCACGTTGTTCGGCGAGGGCGATGGATCGGACTTCCAGGTCGCCGACAGCAGCGTTGGCCGGCTGGGTGCGTTGTGTTGTGCGGAGCACATCCAACCGCTCTCCAAGTACGCGATGTACTCGATGCACGAGCAAGTGCATGTCGCGTCCTGGCCGTCGTTCACGCTGTACCGCGGCAAAGCCTTTGCGCTTGGCCACGAGGTCAACCTCTCCGCCAGTCAGATCTACGCGCTGGAAGGGGGCTGCTACGTGCTTCACGCGAGTGCGGTCACCGGACAAGACATGTTCGACGTGTTGTGCGATACGCCTGAGCGGGCGGAGCTGCTCAATGCCGACGGAGCCAAGCCAGGTGGCGGCTACTCGATGATCTTCGGACCGGATGGCAAGCCATTGGTGGCACACATGCCTCAGGACCAGGAGGGACTGCTCTACGCAGACATCGATCTCGCCAACATTGCCGTGGCAAAGGCTGCTTACGACCCATCGGGCCACTACGCTCGCGGCGACGTCGTACGCCTCATGGTCAACAAGAACCCCCGCCGAACGAGCATCAGTTTTGGAGAAGGCGTCACCGATGGGGCGCAATGGACAGAAGCCAAGCCAGATTGAATTCCTTTGCTATCGCCGATGGCGCGCCATGCGCGGGCAGCGGCATGACCATGCGTATCTGGCCCCGAGGATAGAAAAGCTCCGTTCTCAGCCGGCCAAAGAGCCTTCGCCCGCCGCGTTGTCAGGCGAGCATTCCTCGCGAATATCGAGCGAATCAGCTTCGTGCTTCCGGGATGTCCGACGCTGTTCAGCGTGTTGCGCGAGAGGGCGCATCTCAAGACTTTCTCGTGCGTTTCTGTTGCGTCGAGATTCCCATGATTGGTGTTTCTTGAAGCTGTCGGTCAAGTTGGAGAAATTTCAAAAAAGGCAGTCTCGATCCTGGCAACAAAAAGAAAGAATCTTCGTGCTCGATCTGAATGAAGTGGCAATGTTCGTACAAGTGGCCCGCTACGGCAGCTTTGCCGAGGCCGCGCGACGGTTGCGCATGCCTACCGCCACGGTGAGCCGGCGCATCCAGCAACTCGAAGCGCGGTTGGGCACGCGGTTGATGCAGCGCTCGACCCGCAAGCTCGCGCTGACGAGCGCGGGCGAATCTTTCCATGAGCGATGCGGCCCGGCAGTCGAGGAACTCATCGAAGCCGGTCAACTGCATGTGGCGGAAAACGCGGAGCCCCGCGGCATGGTGCGCGTTGCTGCTCCAGCCGGCTTCTTCGATTTCTTCCAGATGGAATGGGTGGAGAAGTTTCTGGCCAAGTATCCACTTGTGCGCCTGGACTTCGTGCTCAGTGACCTCCTGGTCGATCTGATTGCCGAGCGCATCGATGTCGCATTTCGCGGAGGACCCTTGCAAGACTCCAGTCAGGTGATCCGGCGAATCTTCGCGAGCTACGGCGAACTGATCGCCAGCCCTTCCTACCTGGCGGCGCATGGCATGCCCACCGACCTGGAAGAACTGCGCGCGCATGAGTGCGTGGTGCAGTCCAATGCCGGTGGCTGCGTCACGTGGCACTTGCAGGACATCGATGGCATGCAGAAGGAGGTGCGCGTGAGAGGGCGTTTCAGCAGCAACGCACAAGAGGTTCTGCGCAAGGCCGCGTGCGCCGGCCTTGGCATCGCGGCGCTGCCGTCGGTCCTGACTGCATCAGATATCGCGGCGGGCAGACTGGTGCGGGTGCTGCCGCAGTACACGCGGGCCGGTCACGGACTGAGCGTTGTCTATCCCAGCCGCCAGCAGCGCCCGCTGGCGGTAACAGCTTTCGCCGACATGGCTGTGGAGAAGCTCAGTCATCAGGATTGGGTACCAGCATCCAGTGCATAGCGCTCAGAGGCTGTGCGCCCGCAGGGACCTCCCCGCTACGGGCGTTCCGTTGAAGAGCCGCGGGCAAAAGCAAGGGCCGATTGATTTCGCCGGCTCCGGATTCCCGAGGCGCCTGGGCTCGATGCACGATCCCAGGATGCCGCAGCGCTCGAACAGAACGCTCGGTCCGCGGTGAGCCGCTGGCGCCCTATGGCATTTCCCGTGCGCTGACCGGATCGGCCGTCGGCGGCAGCGCCCCACGCAGCGGGCTGGGCGCAAGCTTGCGCGTATCGGGCAGCGGCTGCGGCGGCGGAATGAGTTGCGTGCCTTCCATGCGGGTGCTGCCCGCGCCGCGGTTGTTCGAGCGCTGCAGCGTCGCATCTGGCAGCAGCGGCGCGGCGTTCACCCCGCGCAGCATGATGTTGTCGGTGCTGGGCTGCGTCTGCAGCTGCTGGCCGCGAATCTCGTCGTAGCGGTCGTAGGCGAAGGCCTCGGTCGAGGCGCCGTCGCGCATCACTGCGGGACGCAGGAACATCATCAGGTTGCTCTTGCTGCGCGTGCGGTTCTCGTTCTTGAACAGGTTGCCCAGCACCGGGACGTCACCGGCCAGCGGCACCTTCTCGATGTTGTTGTTGTAGGTGTCCGACAGCAGGCCGCCCAGCATGATGAGGCCGCCATCTTCCACCAGCACGCTCGATTCGATCGAGCGCTTGTTGGTGGTCGGGCCATTGGGGTTGCTCAGCGAGTTTTGATCGACGGTCGAGGCCTCCTGGAAGATCGTCATGCGCACGGTGCCGTTCTCGTTGATGGTCGGGCGCACGCGTAGCGTGAGACCCACGTCCTTGCGCTCGACCGTGGTGAACGGGTTGACGCCCACCGAGCCCGAGGTGCTGGCGTACGAGCCGGTAGGGAAGGGCACGTTCTGGCCGATGATGATCCTGGCTTCTTCGTTGTCCAGCGTCAGCAGGTTGGGCGTGGAGAGCACATTCGCATCGCCATCGCTGTTGAAGAAGTTGGCGATCGCGCCCAGGATGTACTGGCCGCCGATCTTGCCCGCGATGCCCAGGTTCAGCCCCGGCTGCATCGAGGAGGCCAGTCCGGCGGCATTGCGGGTGGCCAGCGCCTGGGTCAGCGCCAGGATGTTCGACTTGTTCAGGCTGGAGTTGGTGCCGATGACCGCGTTGTTGCCCAGCGCGCTTTGCCACTGGACACCGAAGTTCGCGGCCTTGTTCGCGCTCACCTCGACGATCAGCGCCTCGATCATCACCTGCGCGCGCCGGCCGTCGAGCTTGTCGATCACCGTGCGCATCTGGCGGTACTGCGGTTCGGGCGCCGTGATGATCAGCGAGTTGGTCGACGGGTCGGCCTGGATCTGGCCGCCGGTGGACGGCTGGTTGGCGTTGTTGAGCGGCGCATTGGCGGCCGGCGAACCGCTTTGTCCGCTGCCGCTCATGCTGCTCTGGTTGTTGGGCTGGAAGCTGGTCTGCTGCGGTGCGGGGCTGCTGCCGCCGCCGGTGGCGCCGGGCGTGCCCGGCGTGGCCTGCTGGTTCGCCGCCATCGCTGCGCGCAGCGTGGCCGCCAGCCGCACTGCATCGGCATTCTTCAGATAGACCACGTAGATGTTGCCGGCCAGGCCGTTGCTGCTTTCCGCGGGCGGACGGTCGAGCTTCTCGACCAGCGTGCGAACCAGTTGCGCGCGTGCCGGATTGGCTGCGCGCAAGATGAGCGAATTGCTGCGCGGATCGGCCAGCAGCGTGGTGCGGAACGACGCATCGACCGCGCCGGGTGCAGCCCCGGGGGCCGCGCCCGAACCGCTGCCGTCGACCAGCCGCTGCACCAGCGGCAGCAGGTCGCTCGCGACCGAGTGCTTGAGCTGGATGATCTCGATGTCCGACGCGTTGGGCACGTCGAGCGCCGCGATGATGCGCGCGAGCCGGCGCATGTTGTCGGCGTAGTCGGTGATCACGAGCGAGTTGTTGCCCGGGTTCACGTTGATGGTGTTGTTCGGCGGAATCAGCGGGCGCAGCACCGGCAACAGGCTGTTGGGCGACTCGTAGTTGAGCCGGAAGATCTGCGTGACGATCTGGTTGCTGCCCGACGAAGCGGTGGCGCCGATCGAGGTGTTCACGGTGCTGCTCTGCAGCTTGGCATCGGCCTCGGGCACCACCTTGTAGAGGCCGTCGGCCTCCACCACCGCAAAGCCCTGCAGGCGTAGCGCCGAGGCGAACTGGTTGAAGGCGGCGGCCGGCTGGATCGCGCGGTCGGTGACCAGGTTCATCGTGCCCTTGACGCGCGGATCGACCACCACGTCGCGCCCGGTGACCACCGCCATGGTGCGGGCCACGGCCTCGATGTCGGCATTGGAGAAATTGAGCGTGATCGGCTCGCCGCGGCGCGGCGCGTCGCCCTGCGCGAAGGCGGGCGGCAACACCTGCAGGAAGGACGCCGCGATCAGCAGGCGCGCCGCGAGTGCGACGATGCCGAGGCGGGCGCCGGGCGTGCCGTGCGAGCCGAACGAGGGAGGGGACTTCGTCATGATCAACCCAGGGTGATGATCGAACGCGCGTTGTCGCGTCGTCCGATGATGTTCAACAAATTGGAAAGAGCGTCTTCGCGGCCGGCCGCGGCACTGGCTTCGCCGTTGAAGCGGAAGGCAGTGCCGTTCCAGCTGCCGCTGCCGTTCAGTTGCAGGCTGCCTTCGCGCGTGCTGAGCAGGAGAGTGGGGCTGTTGCCGCCTTCGAGCGAGAGCCGGTAGCTGCCCATCGGCTTGAGGGTCGACAGGCTGGAGGAAACGTCGGTGGCATCGAGCGTGGCCTGGCCCGCGATGCGCAGCACGGGGCCGTCCCACTGCAACGAGAAGGCCTTGGTGGAAAGGTCGAGCGCACCGTCGAGCTTGAGCGTGTTCCAGGGTGCGCCGAGGCCGGTGAGCATCGTGGCGGGCCAGCGCGAGCGGCCGTCCTGCCAGTCGAGCAGCACGCCGTTGCCGCGCGGGCTGGCCTTGAGTTCGAGCGGACGCGGGGCGCAGCAGGGCAGGTCGAGCGAAGCAAAGATGCCACTGAAGCTCGGGCGCAGGCGCCAGTGCAGGAGGCCGGGCAGCGAGACGGCCTGCGCACCGCCGGTGCCGCTCGCGAACACCACGGCGGCCGCGCCGTTCCACACCGTGCCGCGCGGGTTGACCAGCAGCAGCCGGCCCTGGCTCCAGTTCGACAGCGCCGAGGCGAGCCAGCGCGCGGGCGCGAACAGCACCACCGCCAGCACCGCGCCGATCACGATGCCAAGGAGAGCCCAGCGCCAGCCGCGTCGCGGCTTGGGCTCGGAGAGTGCGGAAAGCGGAGCGCGCGTCACCATGCCGGGCTTTTCATCGAGGGGCGGGCAACGCCATCACGACGGTACCCTCCCAGCGGACCTGCGGAAGCTGCGGCGCGTCCTTGTCCTTGTTGCCGGGCGCCGGCGGGGTGGCGGGTGCGCGCGTCAGGTGCACTTCGCGCGGCACCGCATGCGCATTGCCGCGCGCCTGCGCGAGCCACTGGGCGACCGTGCTGGCAGGCGTGGCGCGCAGCGTGACGGTGGCACCGTCGCCACCGGCCGTCATCAACTGCGCGTTGTTGACGCCCAGGCCTTCGCGCACCGACGTCTCGAGCGAGCGCAGCGCTTCGTCGCGGGCGAGCCGGGGTTGCGACTGCAGCGCCTTCGCGCGGTTTTGCAAAGTAGCCATCTGCTGGAGCTGCGCATCGAGTTGCGCGTGTTCGGCCGGTGCCGCGGCCAGCGTGCGCAGCGCGGGAGCGAGCGCAATCCACCAAAGCAAGGCAAGTGCCACGAGCGCGACGGCCCCGCCGACCATCTGGCGCTCGCGCATCGCGAGGGCGGCCCAGCGGGCCTTGAGTTGTTCGCTGAAGTTCATCGGGGAGTGGCCTCGGCCTGCACGAGCAGCAGGTCGCCCTCGGTGCGCACGTTGTAGCCGCGCGGCGCCATCGCACCGGTGATCTGCGAGACCTCCGACGGCTGCAGCCCGAGGCCGCGCAGGCGCAGCTGGCCATTGGTGTAGTCGACGGCCGAAGGCGTGCGGCCGGGCGGAAGGTTTGTGGCGAGCGCGCCGACCATGGGTTCGAAATCGGTTGCCGCCACGTCGCCCACGGCCTGCTGGAGCGCGGCAACTTCGCGTGTCATCTGCAGTTGCGGGTCGATCACGATCTTCACCGAGGGGAAGGTCTGCGTGAGGATGGTCTTGGCGGCCTGGCGCTTGGACTCGAGCGCGCTGCGCTCCTTCCAGGCCCAGGCATTGAGGCCGATCAGTTGCGTGAGCAGCAGCACGACGATGCCCCAGCGCGCGGCGCGCCATTCGGGCGCGTAGCGCAGCGTCTGCAGCACGGAGGCGAATTTCTTGCCGGCGCGTGCGCGGCCGGTTGCGGCGAGATCGAACTGCGCGAGCTCCCACGGCGTGCGCGCGGCGTTGAGCCAGCGCTGCGGCGCCTTCACGATCGGCACGCGACGCTCCAGCAGGTGCTCGGCCGCTTCGGCGACCGCGGGCTCGGTGGTGATGACGGCGGTGTCGAGAGGCAGGCTGCCCGACAGCGCCAGCCCGGCGCCGGCCAACGGCAGCGAGACCACGCCATCGGCATCGCAGACGGTGAGCTGCGGGGCTTCGGGTTCGCCGGTGATTTGCAGCAGCGCCGGGCCGTCGGCGGCCTGCGGTGCGAATTCGGGGACGATGCGCACGACGCGGCGTCCGGCCGCTTCGAGCCCCTGCACGATGCTGCGCAGCCAGATGCGGTTGCACGCCGCCACCCACACGGGGGCACCGGCTTTCGCGTCGGGCTCGAGCGCGAAGTGCAGGGCCTCGGGGTCATCGAGCAGGTGTTCTTCGAGCAGGCCGTCGAGCACGGCGCGCAGCTTCGAGGCGCTGCCCATGCTGCCCTTGGGCAGCGTGACGCGGTGCCACGACAGCGCCACGGAAGGAATGCCGAGCGTGACTTCGCTGCCCGAGGGCAACAGTGCCAGCAGCGCTCGGCCCTGGTCGCGCAATGCAATGCCGTCGTCGCCGGCCTGGGCCCAGTCGTACTCACCCGCGGCGTCGGCCGGAGGCAGAGGGGCAATGAGCAGCAGCGGGGTCATGGAGATGGTCGGAAAAGCCGGTGATTGTAGGAGGGCGTCTGACAGTCAATCGCTATTATTTGAATAGCATGGTTGACAGTTGTGACGGGCGTTATAAGGCTTTTTGATCAATATATGTCAACGGTACTCAGGGTTTAGCCGGAGTGGTCGTTGCGCCGGCGCCGCGGGTGCGCCAGACCGTCGTCACGGTGACACCATTGCGTTGCAGGAGCGAGTGCTCTTCGACCCAGGTGCGGTCCAGGCGCAGGCGGCCGTAGACCTCGAAGTACTGAGAGCCCACGCCGTGTTGGGTTGTGTTGAAGCGGGAGCCTTCGCTGGGCAGCCCGGCGTTGGCTTCGTCGATGGTCTTGAAGAAGGAGCGTGTGCGCTTTTCCACCAGTTGGCGTGCGGTGGCAATCGATAGGTTTTCCAGGCTGGCGCTGATGGCCTCGGCGCTCGCAGTGTTCAGGTTGAGTGGTTTTCTTTCCGGAAGAATCGTCACATAGGGCTCAAGGGCTTTGGCTGTTGACGGCGAGAGCCCAAGCCAGACGAGTTGCGAGACCTCTTGCGGTAACAGCGGCGCGTTGCTCGAATCGCCTGCGGATGCTTCGTCGGTGCCGGTGGACAAGGTCCTGCGCAGCCCGTCAGTCATCTGGTTGAGCTCCGACTCCGGCAGGCCCAGCAGTCTGAAAAGGCGGCCGA
>Ga0307416_100001710_pt1 | contig 12144 bp, 9 predicted proteins | sample DK1Cmetagenome_2_FD_203821 | JGI IMG/M metagenome (GOLD analysis project Ga0307416, IMG submission 203821) | Maize rhizosphere microbial communities from greenhouse at UC Davis, California, United States - DK15-C-3 | ecosystem: Host-associated > Plants > Roots > Rhizosphere > Soil | place: USA...
GACATCGCCACCTGCGCCATCCAGTACGGCCGGTTCCCGTCGTTCCTGTGCATGCAGAAGGTGCACCTGGGCCGGTCCCAGTTCCGCCTGCTGGTCTGGGGGGTCAAGCAGCGCCTGGCCGCCATGCCGCCCGAGAAGCGACCCAAGGTGCTCGTCTTCGGGGAGAGCCTTGGCGCCTGGAGCAGCTCGGATGTGGTCATGTACCAGGGGATCAAGGGCTTCGACCACTACGGGATCGACCGGGCGCTGTGGTTCGGCCTGCCCGGCCTGGCCAAGTGGTCCCGCAACGGGATGGCCCGGGGGGCCAGCGAGCTCGTCCCCGAGGGGACGGTCGGCGTCTTCGACCGGCACGAGCAGCTGGCCGCCCTGGACGACGACGCCCGGCAGCGGCTGCGGGCGGTGGTCCTGATGCACGACAACGACCCGATCGGCGCCCTCAGCCCCGACCTGCTGGTCAAGCGGCCGCCCTGGCTGGGCCGGGAGCGCGGCCGAGGCGTGCCCGAGGGGATGAGCTGGTCCCCGCTGATCACCTTCTGGCAGACCGGGGTCGACGCCATGAACGCCATGGTCACCGTGCCCGGCGAGTTCGGCTCCTTCGGCCACGACTACCGGGCCGACACGGCCCGGTTCGTCCGCGACGCCTTCCATCTCCCGGCGGTCACCGGCGACCAGATGGAACGTATCGAGACCGAGCTGCGAACCCTTGAGCTGCACCGGGCCGACCGGATCAAGGCGAGCCACCTCGAGGCCGCGCCGCCGGCACCGGCGCAGCGCAAGAACGGCGAGCGCGAGATGGGCGGCGTGCCGCTGCGTGTCCGCCGGACCGGCGGCGCCAAGTGGCTGCGCAGCCTGCTGCGCAAGCCGGGCAAGGCGCCGGGCGACATCCAGTAGGCGGCCCGGCGCACCCCTCCCCTACTCCACGACCGGGTCGCCGGGAGCGCCGGGGCGCTCTGGAGGCCGGCCCAGCAGCTCGATGAGGGCGAGGGCGACCAGCAGTAGCCCGGCCAGCAACAGGACCACCTTGCCGGTTGGCTGGCTCCAGAACACCAGCGCCAGGCTGGCCAGGATCACGGCCCCGATGCGCAGGGCCTTCTTGTTGGCGTAGACCCAGCTCCCCACCGGCCCAGTGCCCAGCCCGGCGTGCTCGGCGCTGCCCCGCACCCAGCCCAGCCCACCGGCGAGACCCTGGCGGGTCCGGACGGCGGTGGTCGACTGGCCGGTCAAGAAGCCCGCGGCCGCCACCACCAGGGCCAGCACCAGCACCGAGCGCAGCCCGGCACGCAGGAACCGGACGATGGTGTCGTACAGCACCGCGGCGGCGTCATGGGGCAGCACCGCGGCCGGGACGGCGTCCAGGTAGATGGACCGGAACACGGCCAGTGAGAGGCCAAGCAGCACCATCCCGCCCGCCACCCCGAGGGCGGCGCCGACCAGCGCCCGGCGGTGGTCCTTGGCCACGTAGATCCCGATGGCCAGCAGCACGAGCGCGACCACCGGGAGCCAGTTCCCCAGGGTGTTGAGCAGGTTGAAGGCGCTGCGGGCGCGGGTGATGTCGGCCGACTGGAACAGCACGAAGGACTTGTCGACCGCCGGGATCCGCTCGGCCAGGGTGAACCCCTGAGCGACCAGCTGCTGCTTGACCGTCTGGATGAACGGCCCCAGGTTGAGGGTGACGGTGTCGTTCTCGATCGTCACCGACCCACCACCCTCGCCGGTCAGGGCCTTGACCAACGCCTCGTGCGCCACCCGGTTGGCCTGCACCCAGGCGTCCTCGAACGCCTGGCTCTGGACGATCCGCTCGACCTGGGTGCGGACAAAGCCCTGCACGCCGTTGGCGATCGGGCCGGCCAGCCCCTGCAGCGCCGCGGAGGCCTGGGGGGGCAGCCCGCGGCCCTCCACGCGGGTGCTCAGCGCGTCCACCACCTGGGTGGTGAGCGCCTGGACGTCGATGTAGGTGAAGACCTGGGCGGTGATCTGGTCGGTGATGGCCTGCTGGATCGCGGGATCCGAGGCCAGCGGCGTCACCGTCGTTACGTACCGGTCGGTGTTGGTGACCTGGTTGCGGGCCCAAACCGCCACCCCGGCGAGCGGGGCCAGCACACAGCCGAGCACGATCAGCAGGACCGCCACGATGCTCCGCCACCGCTGGCGCCCGCCGGGCCGGGGGGGCCGTGGGGCGGCCGCCGCCTGTCCCTGGGCGCGCAGGGCCGCGTTCTCGGCCCGGAGCCGGCTCAGCTCCGCCCGCTCACTCTCGGTCAATCCGGGTTCCTCCTGCATCCGTGTCACGGTCACTCTCCCTCGGTCTAGGTCGACAGGCTGATGGGGAACGTCGCCATCCAGGCGATCGTGCCGAGCAGGACGGCGCACCCGACGCCGAGGATCACGGCCCGGGCCCGGGGGGCCCCGAGCCGGCTGCTGATCCCGGCGAAGAACAGCGCGACCGAGAACAGGACCACCCCGAGCACGTAGTCGTTGGCGCGCTGGATGTCCGTGCTCGCGGCGGCGACGGCGGCCGCGGCCGCGGCCTCCAGCCGGTCGGCCTGCACGTTCGCCTCCAGGCGGTACTGCGGCATCGCGAACGGCGTCAGGGGCGCCCCCGGGCGCTTGAGCGGTTCGGTGGCGACCCAGGCGTCCACCGCCGGCTTGAACTCGGCACGGAACCGCTTGCGGTAGAAGGCGGCCAGCCTGGTCTCGTCGCGCGCGTACGCGTCCACCCATTGGGTGAAGACGGCGACGTCGATCTGGGCCTGGGCGTCGGCGTGGCTGCCCGCCCGGGTCGACTCCAGCCGGAGCGCGTTGGCCCGGCTGAACGCGATCGCCTGCTCACCGTGCCAGCGGCTGGCCTGGTAGCCGCTCCAGGCGGTCGCGACCGCGGCCGCGGCCAGCACGACGGTCGCGACGACGTCGGGCCAGCCGCCCGTCCGACTGTGGCCCGCGCCCGCCTCGGGTGTCCGGCCGGTCACTGTTGGCCTCCCGACTCGTGTCACACGATCCGGCGCCGGAAGGTGTAGTAGGTCCATGCCTGGTAGGCGAGGACGACCGGGAACAGGGCCGCCGCGGCGACGGTCATCACCTTGAGCGCGTACGGCGACGACGCGGTGTTGCTGACCGTCAGGTCGGCCGACGGGCCGAGCGTTGAGACCATCACCCTCGGGTAGAGGCTGACGAAGATCGACACGACGACGGCGGCCATCGCGACCGACGTGGCCGCGAAGGCACGCCCGTCCCGGCCCCTACCGATGAGCCATACGGCGGCGAGGGCCGCGGCGACGGCGACCGCCTCGACCAGCAGCGGCGCGAGCCCGTCGCCGGCCATGACCTGAGTCCAGACCGCGAAGCCGAGCACGGCGGCCGCGGCCAGCGGGGCGATCCGGCGGCCGGCGCGCACCGAGCGCCGGCGGACCTCGCCGGCCGTCTTGAGCGCCAGGAAGCTGGCCCCATGGAGCAGGCAGAGCAGCACCACCGTGGCCCCGGTGAACAGCGAGTAGGGGTTGAGCAGGTCGGCCAGCGACCCGGCGTACTCCTGGTCGGTCCCGATCGGCACCCCGTGCAGCAGGTTGCCGAGGGCCACGCCGATGAGCAGGGGGGCCAGCAGGCTCCCGCCCGTCGTGGCCGTGGCCCATGTCCGGCGCCAGCGCGGGCTCTCGCGCCGCTCGCGGAACTCGAACGACACCCCGCGGGCGATGAGCGCCACCAGCAGGAGCACGAAGACGAGGTAGAACCCCGAGAACATGGTCGCGTACCAGCCGGGGAAGGCGGCGAACATGCCGGCCGCGGCGACGATCAGCCAGACCTCGTTGCCGTCCCACAGCGGCCCGATGGCGCCGAGCGCGTTCCGGCGGCCCTGGTCGTCCCGTCCGACCAGGCCGTGGAGCATGCCGACCCCGAAGTCGAACCCCTCCAGCACCAGGAACCCCGTCCAGAACACGACGAGGACGATGAACCAGAAGCTGACCAGGGTCACGGTGACCTCAGTAGGTGAAGTGGAGGGCGGGTAGCGCGTCTTCGGCCGGGGCCGGGTCGGGTTCGGGGGCAAGCTCCTTACGGGCGAAATGGGTCATCAACAAAAAGTCGACCACGCCCAGGGTCGCGTAGAGCAGGACGAACACGCTGAGGCTGATGACGATCGTCGTGACGCTCAGCGACGGCGAGACGGCGTCTCTGACCAGCTGCAGGCCCTGGACGATCCACGGCTGGCGACCGTTCTCGGTCAGCAGCCAGCCGGCGGTGTTCATCAGGAACGGCAGCACGGCCACCCAGATGGCGACCCGCAGGTACCACCTGGCCGTCGCCAGCCGCTTGCGCCAGATCAGCCACGCCCCCAACAGCGCGACCAGCAGCACCAGGACGCCCCCGTAGGCCATGGCCCGCATCGACCAGTACTGGATGAAGACGTTGGGCACGTAGTTGCCGGCGCCGTACTGCTGGGAGTACTGGGCCTGGAGCTCGTTGAGGCCGACCACCTGGCCGTTCCAGGTGCCGGTGGCCAGCACCGACAGCAGGTGCGGGACCTGGATGATCTTGTCCGGGGTCTGGTCGTTGTTGCCGCCGCCGATCTGGAAGACCGAGAACGAGCACGGCTGGCAGGTGGTCCACTGCCCTTCGGCGGCGGCGATCTTCATCGGCTGGTAGGTGGTCTCGTTGATGCCGAGGCGGCCACCGAAGAACAGCGCCAGCATGGTCGAGGGGATCAGGACGATCACGGCGAGCCTGGCCGACCGCTGGAACATGCCGGCGCTGGTGCCGCGCCGCAGGTGCCAGGCCGACACCGCCAGCATGACGGCGGCGCCGGTGACCAGCGAGGCCGCCAGGACGTGCAGGTAGGCCCAGAGGAAGACGATGTTGGTGAGGACGGCCCAGATGTCGGTGAGCTGGGCGCGGTCCCCGGCCGCGTTGAGCTGGTAGCCGACCGGGCGCTGCATCCAGGAGTTGGCGGCCATGATGAACGCCGCCGACAGCACGCCGCCGGCCGCGACCGCCCAGATGGTGGCCAGGTGCACGCGCCTGGACAGCCGGTCCCAGCCGAACAGCCACAGCCCGAGGAAGACCGACTCCAGGAAGAACGCGGCCAGCCCCTCCATGGCCAGGGGGGCGCCGAACACGTCGCCGACAAAGCGTGAGTAGCTCGACCAGTTCATCCCGAACTGGAACTCCTGGACCAGCCCGGTGACCACGCCGACGGCGACGTTGATGACCAGCAGGGTGCCGAAGAGCCGGGTCAGCCGCAGGTGCTCGGGATGGCCCTTGCGGTACCACAGCGTCTGCAGGATCGCGGTCAGGAAGGCCAGCCCGATCGTCAGGGGCACGAACAGGAAGTGGTAGATCGACGTGGTGGCGAACTGCAGCCGCGAGAGGTCGACCGCTGACACGTCCACCTCCCTGAACCCGAGTTCCTGCTAGTGCATGGAGCCGGATCCGGCGGCCGGCCACATCACCCGGATGGGATGAAGTCGTCCGGGGCCGGCCCTGGCCGCTCGAGGGTCACCCTCGGGCACCGCTCGAACCGCCCGGCGCCGCCGTGGGTGACCAGCAGCACCGACCGCCGGCCGGCCACCTGCCAGAGGTCGTCGAGCAGGGCGCCGGCCGTGTCGGCGTCGAGGTGGGCGGTCGGCTCGTCCAGCACGAGCACCGCCGGGTCGGCCAGGAACACGCGGGCCAGGGCGAGCCGCTGGCGCTGCCCGCCCGACAGGGCCCGGCCGCGCTCACCGACCCGGGTGTCGAGCCCGGCCGGGAGCGACGCCACCCAGTCCCGCAGACGAGCCTTGGCCAGGGCCGCGGCCAGCTCGGGGTCGGTGGCCCCTGGCCGGGCGAAGGTGAGGTTCTCGCGGATGGTGGTGTCGAACACGTGCGGGTCCTGGGCGCTGAGGAGCACGGCCGCCCGGACGTCGTCCTGGCGGTAGTCGCGCAGGTCGAGCGGCCCCAGCCGCGCCTCCCCGGCCTGGCGTTCCAGGAACCGGGCCAGCAGCTGGGCGAGGGTCGTCTTGCCGGCGCCGGAGGGGCCGGCCACGACCATGGACGCGCCCGCCTCCAGCCTGAGGTCGAGCCCGTCGAGCACCCGTGTCCGCCGTGGCCCGCGGGCGACGGCCACCTGGTGGAGCGCGATCTCGAACCGTGGCGGGACCGCCGCCGGCTCGCCGGGGTCGGTCACCTCCGGCTCCCGGCCGGCCAGGTCGAGCACCCGCCGGCCGGCCGACAGGATCAGCGGCAGGTGACGGGCCGCCGCCGACAGCGGCAGGACCGCCTCGAACACGCCAAGGGCGACGAGGGTGAGGGGGGCGACCAGCAGTGGGTCGAGGGCGCCCCGTCCCGCCGCCGCGGTGCTGGCCACCAGGATGCCCACGGCGGTCAGCCCGCTGATGGCGACGCCGAGGGCGTCGGCGGCGCCGGCGGCGCGGGCGTCGCGGAGGGCGACCTCGACCAGGGCCCGGTCGTCGGCGGCGAGCACGGCGGCGGCGCGGTCGTCGGCGCCGTTCAGCCACAGCTCCTCGGCCGCTCCGAACGCGTCCACCAGGTTGGCCGTGAGCCGTGCCCGCAGTGCCGCCTGGCGGCGCCGGGAGCGCGCCACCAGACGGGCCGCCAGCAGCGGCGGCGCGACCGCGGCGGCGAGCAGGCCGGCGCCGAGGACGACGCCGGCGTCCGGCGAGATCCCGGCCACGGCGGCCACGACCACCGTGCCGGCGGCCACGGCGACCCCGAGGGGGACGAGCAGGCGCAGGGCCACGTCCTGGAGCTGGTCGATGTCGGCCACCATGCCGCTGAGCAGCTCGCCGTCCCGGTAGGCTTCCAGCCCGGCCGGGGCCAGCGGCTCGATCCTGGCGAAGATCCCGGCCCGCAGGCGGCCGAGGGCGCGGAAGGCGAGGTCGTGGGCGGCCAGCCGCTCGCCGTACCTGGCCACCGGCCGGGTCAGGGCGGCCAGCCGGACGCCGACCATCAGCACGGTCAGCGACAGGATCGGCGGCTGCTGGGCGGCGCGGCAGATGAGATAGCCGGCCAGGCCGGCGAGGGCGGCGCCGGCGACGACGGCGACGACGCCGAGCCCGACCGGCAGGGCCAGCTGGGCGGGCCGCAGCCCCAGCAGCCCGGTCAGCCGGGCGAGCACCCGCAGCGACGACACGGCGGCGACGGGCCGGGTGGTGTCGCCGTCCGCTGGGCCGGGGGTCCGGGTCATCGCACCCGCTCCGCGACCGCCGGGACGCCGGGGACCTGACGGCCGGGCCGGGCGGCCTGGGCGGCCGGGCCGGCCGTCCGCCCGTGGTCGAGCCGGACCTGGCGGTCGGCCCGGGCCGCCAGGTCCTGGTCGTGGGTCAGCAGCAGGACCGTGGCCGACCCGCGCAGCGCCTCGATGCCGGCGGCTACCTGGCTGGCGGTGGCCTCGTCCAGGTGGACCGTCGGCTCGTCGAGCACGAGCAGCCGGGCGTCTCGCAGCAGCGCCCGGGCCAGCCCGAGGCGTTGGCGCTGGCCGGCCGACAGCCCCCGGCCGCCGGGCCCGACCGGCGTGTCGTACCCCTGGGGCAGGCGCTCGATGAAGCGGTCGGCGGCGGCCCGGTGGGCGGCGGCCGCGACCGCCTCGGCGCCGGCGTCCGGACGGCCAAGGGCGATGTTGTCGGCGACCGTCCCCGGCACCAGGGTGGGGTGCTGGGGGGCCCAGGCGACCTGGCCACGCCAGTTGTCGAGGCCGATGTCGGCCAGCGGCCGGCCGCCGGCGAGCACCACCCCCTCGTCCGGCCGGGTGAGGCCGAGCACCACCCGGCCGAGGGTGGTCTTGCCGGCCCCGCTGGCGCCGACCACCGCGACCAGCTGGCCCGGCTGGAGGTCGAGGTCGACCCGGTCAAGGGCGCAGCCGGGGCGGCCCGGGTAGCGGACGGTGACCGAGCTGATCCTGACCGGTGCGGCCCGCGGGTCCGGGGACGCCGCACCTCGGTCGCCGGCCGCGGCACCGCCGGCCACCGGGCCAGCCGCTGGCGGGTCCCGCTCCAGGGTGTCGAGGATCCGCTCGGTCGCGGCCAGCCCGTCGGCGCTGGCGTGGAACAGGCTCCCGACCCGGCGGACCGGCGCATACAGCTCCGGGACCAGCAGCAGCACCGTCAGGGCGGGCCGCAGCCCCATCGTCCCCCCGACCAGCCGGACGCCGAGCGTCACGGCCACCAGCGCGGTCGACAGGGTCGTGGCCAGGTCGAGCACGACCCCGGAGAGGAACGACAGCCGCAACGTGGCCATGGTGGTCCGCCGGTACCGGTCGGTGACCTCGCGGATGCGGGGGATCTGGGCGACGCCCCGGTTGAAGGCTCGCAGGGTCGGGAGCCCCCGCACGACGTCCAGGAAGTACGCCGAGAGCCCGGCCAGCGCCTGCCAGTTGGCCCGGGACCGGGCGCCGGCCGACCGGCCGACGAGGGCCAGGAACACCGGGACGACGGGCACGGTGACGACCATGACCAGGGCCGACCGCAGGTCGACGACGGCGCTCCAGGCCAGGACGGCCACCGGCACGGTGCACGCCAGGACGACCTGGGGGAGGTAGCGGGCGAAGTAGGTCTCGAGGCCGTCGACACCCTGGACGGCGCTGGTCGCGAGCTCGGCGCTGTCGGTGCGGCCAAGGCCGGCGGCGCCCTGTGCGAGGCGGTGCCCGACCAGCTCGGCCCGCAACGCCGAGATCACCTTGGCCGCCGTCCGCCGGCCGCTCAGCTCGACCACATACGCCAGCCCGGCCCGGGCGACGATGACCGCCGCCAGGGCCAGCGCCAGGCCCGCCGGGACCTGCCGCAGGCGCCCCTGGGCGGCGTCGGCGACGATCCCGGCCAGCAGCGTCATCTGCGCCAGCAGCAGCCGTGCCCCGGTCAGCCCGGCGGCCAGGTTGACGGCAAGGGTCCGCCGGGCGGACGCCACCCGGCCGAGCAGCCGCCGGTCGAAGGGCCGGAGCCTCCGGCCCGGGTGGTCGGCGCCCGCAGGGCCCTGCGTCATGTGCTGGTCGCCTCTCTGGCCGCGTCCTCCAGGCCCCAGTACCTCCCGGCGAGGGTCGCTCGTGCATCCTCCGGATTGGATGATCTGTGCCGGGCCGAAACCTCATCCCAACCGGGTGATGCCCGCCCCCCGGCCCGGTGGGACGGTGGCATCCCGGAGCCCTCACCGCAAGGAGCGCGCGCGATGACCCTCAAGCACCCCAAGGGACCGCAGCCGCCCGCGAAGGACCTGTCGGTGGCCCCGCTCTTCACCCTTGAGGCCACGCGCATCCCGCGCCACCGCCTGGCCGAGGCCGAGCTGGCCCCCGACATCGCCTACCAGATCATCCACGACGAGCTGATGCTCGACGGCAACGCGCGCCTCAACCTGGCGACCTTCGTCACCACCTGGATGGAGCCCCAGGCGGAGAGGCTCATGGCCGAGTGCCTCGACAAGAACATGATCGACAAGGACGAGTACCCCCAGACGGCCGAGCTGGAGATGCGCTGCGTCGACATCCTCAGCCGTCTGTGGCACGCCCCGGACGCCCAGCACGCCACCGGCTGCTCGACCACCGGGTCGAGCGAGGCGGCGATGCTCGGCGGGCTGGCGTTCAAGCGCCACTGGCAGCAGCGGCGCCGCGCCGAGGGCAAGCCGACCGGCACACCGAACATCGTCATGGGCATCAACGTGCAGGTGTGCTGGGAGAAGTTCGCGAACTACTGGGACGTCGAGATGCGCCTGGTCCCGATGGAAGGGGACCGCTTCCACCTCTCGGCCGAGGAGGCGGTGGCGCGCTGCGACGAGAACACCATCGGCGTGGTCGCCATCCTCGGGTCCACCTTCGACGGCTCCTACGAACCGGTGAAGGAGATCTGCGACGCCCTCGACGAGCTCCAGGACCGGACCGGCCTCGACATCCCGGTGCATGTCGACGGCGCCTCCGGGGCCTTCGTGGCCCCGTTCGTCGACCCCGAGCTCGAGTGGGACTTCCGCCTGCCCCGCGTCGCCTCGATCAACGCCTCCGGTCACAAGTACGGGCTGGTGCACCCGGGCGTCGGCTGGGTCGTCTGGCGGGACGCCGAGGCGCTGCCCGAGGACCTGATCTTCTGGGTCAACTACCTGGGCGACAACATGCCGACGTTCGCGCTCAACTTCTCCCGGCCCGGGGCGCAGGTGGTCGCCCAGTACTACAACTTCCTGCGCCTGGGGTTCGAGGGCTACCGGGCGGTGCAGGGCTACGCCCGCCAGGTCGCCACCCAGCTCTCGTCCCAGATCGAAGCGCTCGGCCCCTTCGAGCTGCTCACCCGGGGCGACGAGCTGCCGGTGTTCGCCTTCACGGTCAAGGACGACATCGACAACTTCACCGTCTTCGACGTCTCGGCCGCGCTCCGCGAACGCGGCTGGCAGGTGCCGGCCTACACCTTCCCCGACAACCGCACCGACCTGGCCGCGCTCCGCGTGGTCGTCCGCCGGGGCTTCACCCACGACACCGCCGACCTGCTCATCAAGGACCTCAAGCGCCAGCTCCCCCGCCTGGAGAAGCAGCCCGCCCCCACCCACGATGTCACCACAGCGTCCAGCTTCCACCACTAGCCGCCCGGACGGCCGCGGCCGCGCTCAGCTCGGCTGGGTCGCGGTCGGGTGGCGCGGCTGGTAGAGGCCGAGCTCGACCCCGCCCGGGAGGGCGATGGCCGTGAGCAGGCCCCACCCCTGGTCGCTGACCGGCCTGGCGACCTCGATCCCCTCGGCCTCGAGGGCGGCGACGGTGGCGGCGACGTCGTCGGTCATCAGGTAGAGCTCGGCCCGTCCACCGGCCTCGGCCGGGTGGACGGCGATCTCGGCCGGGGGCAGCGCGAAGATCAGCCAGCCACCGCCGGCGTCGACCGACCGGGTCCCGAGCACCTTGGCCAGCACCGCCCGGGTGGCGTCGGCGTCGTCGCTGTAGAGAATGGCGTGGGCGCCGTTGATCATGTGGTCACCACCATCCTTGGCGTTTGGTCCATCGCAGCAGGATCATCGACATGGCGATCATCACCACCAGGACCACGGCGAGCTGGACGACGTGGGTCTGGTCGTTGACGATCAGGTTCATCCCGTACACCGAGGACAGGGCGGTGATGGGGAGGGTGACGGCGGCGATCACCGCCAGCCGCTCGGCGGCGATCGTCATCTTGGTGTTGGTCCGGGTCTGGTAGAACTCGATCACGCCGTACAGGAAGTCCTTCTGGCCGTCGGCCATACCACTGACCCGCGCGAACTGGTCGGCCAGGTCCGCCACCAGCGCCTGGGACGCGCCGGGGACGTAGCGTTCAAGGGACACCATGCGACCGTAGATCTCCCGGCTCAGGGTGGCCATCGTCCGGACCACGAGCAGCTCGTGGCGGGCCCGGAACAGCTCCTCGAGGAACTGCTCGGGATCGGGGATCACGTCGCCCATCAGCCGCTGCTCGAGGAGCCCCGCCTCCTGAGCCAGGGTGGCCACGAAGGACTCCTGGTGGCGGGCCACGGCGGAGACGATCGCGTACGACAGCTCGAAGGACGAGGACACCCGCAACCGCCCCGACTCCACCCGCCTGCGCACCGCGCTGGTCTCGCGAAGGGCGGCCTCGACAGGGACCGCCGGGTCGAGCGGCCCGTGCACGGTGACCAGGAACCCGGGCCCGACGAACTGGTCCAGCTCGACGTAGTGGACGGTGCCACCCCGCCCGCGCTCGGGGGCGTGCAGGACGATGAACACGTGGTCGGAGTAGGCGTGGACCTTGGGGACCTGGTTGCGCTCGACGCAGTCCCGGACCGCCAGCCGGTGGAACCCGAACACCTCGGTGAGGACCCGGACGCTCTCCTCGTCGCAGGTGGGGATGTCCACCCACACGATCCCCTCCCCAAGGGCGATCAGCATCTCGAGCTCTTCGGCAGGTCGCTGCTCGACGTCACCGCCGGCTACCAACCAAACGTCCATGACCTCGGCACCTCCCTGCCCTGACGTCGCGGCACTGCAGGCTGAGCTTCGCTGATCGGCACCGGCTCAGCCACCCCTGGGCTCAAGGACGTCAAGGGAGATCGTCGCCGTCGGGGGGACCGACACGCCGATGACCAGGGTGGCGACACCGATCCCGGCCAGGGCCAGGAACGGGACGCGGTAGGAGCCGGCCGCGTCGTACAGCGCGCCGGCCAGGACGGGTCCGGTGGCGGCCAGCAGGTAGC
>Ga0307416_100001711_pt1 | contig 12144 bp, 10 predicted proteins | sample DK1Cmetagenome_2_FD_203821 | JGI IMG/M metagenome (GOLD analysis project Ga0307416, IMG submission 203821) | Maize rhizosphere microbial communities from greenhouse at UC Davis, California, United States - DK15-C-3 | ecosystem: Host-associated > Plants > Roots > Rhizosphere > Soil | place...
GCATCGATCGCGAGCAGAAGAAAGGCGGCTGGCACCTGCGCCAGTGCGCGTACGGCACCTTCCGGCGCAGCATCGCGCTGCCGGTGGAGGTCCAGCCCGACAAGTGCAGCGCGCACTACCGCGACGGCGTCTTGCGCATCGAGCTCGCCAAGGCCGAAGGCGCGAGGTCCTCGCGGATCGCCGTCACCGTGCACTGAGAGCCGCCTTCGCACCGCGGCGGCGGCGGGAACGGTCGTTGCCAGCTGCCGACGAGCGCCGTTGCGCACCGTAGCCAATGCCGAACACTCCCCGCAAGCCCGGCGTCGTCGTGCCGTTCGACCCGCCGGCCGGCGCGACCGACCGTGGCGTCGGCGGCGCTGCCGTCGGCTCGTTTCCGCTGGCCGCGGGGGTGCTGTTCGGTCTCGGCCTGGGCGGGTTCTTCGACGGCATCGTGCTCCACCAGATCCTGCAGTGGCACCACATGCTGACGAGCGCCGGCTACCCTGCCGACAGCGTCGTCAACCTGCGCATCAACACGCTGTTCGACGGCATCTTCCACGCGTCCACGTACGTCTTCGTCGCGGCGGGGCTGGTCGTCCTCTGGCGCGCGGCGCATCGCCGCCACGCGTGGTGGTCGACGCGCCTGCTCGTCGGCACGATGCTGATCGGCTTCGGCGCGTTCAATGTCGTGGAGGGCATCGTCGACCATCACCTGCTCGGCTTGCACCACGTCAACGAGACGGTCGCGCGCGACCAGTGGCTCTACTGGGATCTCGGCTTTCTCGCCTGGGGCGTGCTCATGCTGCTCGGCGGTTGGGCGCTGGTCCGGTCGGGGCGGGCCCGCAGCGGGCGCGTCGCCGACGCCGAGGCGGAGTCGGCGGCGCGCAGGGCCGCCTGGCCGAGACGCTGACCGCGGCGCCGCGTCAGGGCCTCGCCGGCCGCGCGCCGTAGAGCTTGCGCAGCAGCTCGATCAGGAGCGCGCGCTCGGCGTGCGAGAGGACCTCGAGCGCCGGCTCCTCCATCGTCGCCGCGACCTTGCGCGCCCGCTCGACGAGCGCGCGCCCGGCGGCGGTCAAGTGGATGTGCTGGGCGCGCCGGTCGCGCGTGCCGCGGACCCGGCTGACCCAGCCGCGCTCGACCATGCGGTCGATCGTCACGGCCATGTTCGGCGGCGAGATGTCGAGCGCGGCGCCGAGCCGCTTCTGGTTGATGTCGGGGTTGTGCGCGACCAGCATCAGGATCGAGTACTCGGCGATCTTCAGGCCGAGCGGCTCCATGTTGCGCGCGAAGACCTTGCGCATCTCGATCGCGGCGCGCGACGCGGCGTAGCCGACGAGATGGGAGAGCCCGGAATCGTCGACGGCGGCGTGGCGTTGCGTCATCGCTTGCGCGCGCTGCCGAGGTAGGTCTCGATCACGCGCGGATCGCGCGCCAGCTCGGCGGCCGGCCCTTCGAGCGCGATCTCGCCCATCTCGAGGACATAGCCGTGGTCGGCGACCTCGAGCGCGGCGCGCGCGTTCTGCTCGACGAGCAGGATCGTCACGCCGGTCGCACGCAAGGCGGCGATCGTCGCGAAGATGTCGCGGACGACGAGCGGCGCGAGGCCGAGGCTCGGCTCGTCGAGCATCAGCAGCTGGGGCTTGCCCATCAAAGCGCGACCGACCGCGAGCATCTGCCGCTCGCCGCCCGAGAGCGTGCCGGCGAGCTGGGCGCGTCGTTCCTCGAGACGCGGAAAGAGCTTGAAGACGTCGGCGAGCGCCGGCACGGGGTCCTTCGCGCCGAGGCGGAACTGGCGGTACGCGCCGAGCAGGAGGTTGTCCTCGACCGACATCGTCGCGAACAGGGCGCGGGTCTCGGGAACGAGCGCCATGCCGAGCATGACGCGCTCCTCGAGCGAGAGCAGCTCGATCGGCACGCCGTCGTACTCGACCGCGCCGCGCGCCGGCAGCGCGGCCATCAGCGCGTTCAAGAGCGTCGACTTGCCGGCGCCGTTCGGGCCGATCACGGTGATCACCTTGCCGGCGCGCGCGGTGATGTTGAGGCCGTGCAGCACCTCGGCGCGGCCGTAACCGGCGTGCAGGTCTCTCACGTTCAGCAGGAGCTCAGCCATGGCGGAGCTTCCTTCTGGGCACACGGTCGGACACGGGCGCGATCCGCAGCATGGTCAATGCTCGGTGCCGAGATACGCCGCGCGCACCGCCGGCGACGCCTGCACTTCCTCGGGCGTGCCTTCGATGAGCTTGACGCCGAACTCCATGACGACGACGCGGTCGACGAGGCCCATGACGAGGTCCATGTCGTGCTCGACGAGCAGGATCGAGAGGCCCTCGCCGCGCAGCTGGCGCAGCACGTCGGCGAGGCCCTCCTTCTCCTTCAGGCGAAGCCCCGCGGCGGGCTCGTCGAGCAGCAGCAGGATCGGGTCGGCGGCGAGCGCGCGCGCGATCTCCATCAGGCGCTGCTGGCCGAGCGCGAGGTTGCCGGCCTGCTCGTGCATCAGCTCGGCCATGCCGATCCGCTGCAGCTGGCGCTCGGCCTCGCGCATCAGGCGCCGTTCCTCGCCGCGATCGAGGCGCAGCATCGCGGCCGGGATGCCGTGGCGGCCGCGCAGGTGCGCGCCGAGGGCGACGTTCTCGAGCACCGTCATGGTGCCGATCATCTTGACGTGCTGGAACGTGCGCGCCACGCCGAGGCGGGCGATCTCGCGCGACGGCAGCGCCTCGATGCGCCGGCCGAGCAGCGCGATCTCGCCGCGCGTCGCCGGCAGCACGCCGGTGACGAGGTTGAAGGTCGTCGATTTGCCGGCGCCGTTCGGGCCGATCAGACCGAGGATCTCGCCGGCACGCACCGAGAAGCTGACGTCGTTGACGGCGACGAGGCCGCCGAACTCCTTGCGCGCCGCCCGCACGTCGAGAACCGGCTCGCCGTGCGAAGGTCGCGCGCGCGCCGGCAGCGGCTCGGCGTCGTGCCAGTCGACCTTGCGCCGCACGCGGGGCAGCGCGGCGTCGACGAACGCCCAGATGCCGTCGCGCGCGTACTGCAGCATCAGCACGAGGACGATGCCGAAGACGATGATCTCGTAGTTGCCGCTCGTGCCCATCAGCCTGGGCAGCCAGACCTGCAGCTGGTCCTTCAGGATCTGGACGACGCCGGCGCCGACCAGCGCGCCCCAGACGTAGCCGACGCCGCCGAGCACCGCCATGAACAGGTACTCGATGCCCATGTTGAGCCCGAATGGCGACGGGTTGACGGTGCGCTGGAAGTGCGCGAACAGCCACCCCGAGACGCTCGCCAGCAGCGCCGCCAGGATGAACGCCGTCACCTTGACGCGGAAGGTGTCGACGCCCATCGCCTCGGCCATCGTGGTGCCGCCCTTGACCGCGCGCAGGGCGCGGCCGGCGCGCGAGTCGAGCAGGTGGGTGACGGCGATCGCCGCCAGGACGACGATCGCCCACAACAGGTAGAAGAAGGTGCGGCCGGTGTTGAGCGTGGTGCCGAAGAAGCTCAGCGCCGGGATGCCGAGCAGGCCGTCGTACTTGCCGAGGAAGCCGAGGTTGCCGAGCAGGTAGTAGAGCGACAGCCCCCACGCGATCGTCGCCAGCGGCAGGTAATGGCCCGACATGCGCAGCGTCACCCAGGCGAGGACGAGCGCGGCGACGGCAGTGAAGGCGAGCCCGATCCAGACCGTGAGCCACGGCGAGACGCCGTAGGTCAGCGTCATGTAGGCGGCGGTGTACGCGCCGAGGCCGACGAACGCCGCCTGGCCGAACGACGTCAGGCCGGCGATGCCGGTGAGCAGCACGAGGCCGATGACGACCAGCGTGTAGAGGCCGATGTAGTTGGCCTGCGTGATCCAGAACTCGGGCACCGGGAGCAGCGGCAGCAGCGCGAGAAACAGCGCGAAGACGGCGAGCGCGCCGCGGCGTGCGCTCGTTCCGCCGCCGGGCCGCCCCACGGCGGGACGCGCCCCCTCGGGGGGCGACTGCAGCGAACGAGGAACTTCCATCGTCATTCTTCCTCGTCGTCGTGGCCGTGCTGGAACGAGCGCCAGAGCAGCACCGGGATGATCAGCGTGAAGACGATCACTTCCTTGAACGCGCTCGCGTAGAACGAGCTGAAGCTCTCGAGGATGCCGACCATCAGCGCGCCGAGCGCCGCCGCCGGATAGCTCGCGAGGCCGCCGAAGATCGCGGCGACGAACCCCTTGAGGCCGATCAGGAAGCCCGAGTCGTAGAAGATCGTCGTCGTCGGCCCGATCAGCAAGCCCGAGAGCGCGCCGATGAACGCGGCGAGGCCGAAGCTGAGGCGGCCGGCGCCCGCGGTCGAGATCCCCATCAGGCGCGCGCCGAGCCGATTCACCGCCGTCGCGCGCAGCGCCTTGCCGCGCAGCGTGCGGCCGAAGAAGAGCCAGAGCGCGACGATCAGCGCGATCGAGGCGACGAAGATGAAGATCGTCTGGCCGGTGATCGCGAGCGGGCCGGCGGCGAAGCGCGCCTCCCAGAAGCTCGGGTTGCGAAAGCCCTCGGCGCCGAAGAAGACGAGGCCGAGGCCGGTCAGCGCGAAGTGGACGCCGACCGAGACGATCAGCAGCACGAGCACGGTCGCGTCGGCGAGCCGCTGGTAGGCGAGGCGGTAGACCAGCGGGCCGAGCAGCGTGACGATCGCCAGCGTCAGCGCGCTCTGCACGAGCAGGTGCAGCTTCAGCGGCGCCGCCCACCACGTCAGCGCGGCGACGAGCACCGGCGCGACGAGCGTGCGCAGCGGGATTCTCGCGAGCTGTGCCGACGGCAGGCCGCGCCGCAGTGCGTCGACGACGTCGAGCAGCGCGGCGAGCGCTGCCAGCGCGAGCAGCAGCCAGATCGTTCCCGGAACCTTGCCGAGCTGGAGCAGCGCCAGCGTCAGCGCGCCGAAAGCGACGAACTCGCCCTGCGGGATGAAGATGACGCGCGTGACGGCGAAGACGAGGACGATCGCCAGCGCCAGCAAGCCGTAGACGGCGCCGTTGGTGACGCCGTCGAGCAGCAGGATGCCGGCGATCGAGACGTCCAAGCGGGCGCCTCGGCTCAGCGGCGAACGGTCATGGCGATCGTCTTCGGGATCAGTTCGGGACGACCTGCCAGTCGCCGCCGGCGACCTTGAGCAGGACGCCCGTCTCCGGCAGGAAGCCGAAGTGGTCGGTCGCGGTCCAGTTGAGCACGCCTTGCGAGACGGGCGTGCGGCCCATCGTCTCGAACGCTTCCTTCAACGCGGCGCGGAACTCGGGAGTCCCCGGCTTGCCCTTCTTGAGCGCGATCGGCACCGCCTTCTGCAGGACGATGACGACGTCGAACGCGTGCGCGCCGAACTGGTTTGCCGAGCCCTTGCCGTACGCTTTTTCGAACTCGGTCTTGTACTGCACGCCGAGCTTCTTGCTGGCGTTGGTCTCGGGCAGCTTCTCGGCGACGACCGCGGGTCCGGACGAGACGAACGAGCCTTCGACGTCGGCGCCGCCGACGCGGATCAGGTCCATCGTCGCCGCGCCGTGCGTCTGGTAGATCTTCGCCTTCGGATAGCCGCGCTCGACCAGGCCCTTGTGCGGCATCGCCGCCCCGCTGCCCGAAGCGACGACGAGGATCGCATCGGGGTTGGCCGACATCAGCTTCAGCGCCTGGCCGGTCACCGCCGTGTCGGTGCGCGCGAAGCGCTCGACCGCGACCTGCTTGATGCCGGCCTTCTCGGCGAGCGGCGCGATGTCCTTCAGCCAGGCTTCGCCGTAGGCGTCGGCGTAGCCGAGGAAGCCGTACGTCTTGACGCCGTTCTTCTTCCAGTGCTCGACGATCGGGATCGCCATCACCGCCGCCGACTGCGGCATCCGGAACGACCACGCGCCCTTGCCCTCCGGCAGGTTGACCGGCGACAGCATGAGCTGCACCGTCTTGCCTTCGGCGGCGACGTCGGCCATCGCCGCGGCGACCGGCGTCGCGACCGAGCCGACGATGAGGTCCACCTTGTCCTCGTTGATGAACTTGCGCGTGTTCTTGACCGCCGTCGTCGGGTCGGTCGCGTCGTCGAGGACGATGACGTTGAGCTTCTCGCCGGCGATCTCCTTCGGCCACAGGGCGATGCCGTTCTTGGTCGGGATGCCGAGCGCCGACGTCGGGCCCGTCAGGGCGATGCTGACGCCGATCGTCAGGTCGGCGAGCGCCTGCGGCGCGAACGTCGCGCCGACGCCCGCGGCCGCGGCGAGGGCGAGCAGTCTGATGGTCTTCATGGATGTCTCCTTGGCGGTGTGGTCTGAGGGGGAACTTCGCGTCATTCGCAGAGGGCTCGAATGTCGTCGGGGATCGGGATCGCGCGCAGCCGGTCGGGGTTGTCGGCGTCGCGGCGGACGAAGGCGCGCGTCTCGCGGCCTTCGCAGACGAGGGTCTCGCCGCGCGTCACGCGGTGGTGCTGGATGAACACCTTGGCGCGCCACTCCGCGACGTGCGTCGCGATGTCGAGCTCCTCGGCATAGGTCGCCGCGGTGACGAAGCGCGTCGCGATCTCGAGCAGCGGCGTGCCGACGATGCCGCGCGTCTTGACGAGCTCGCGCCACGGCGGCACGCCGCACTGCATGAAGAACGAGAGCGACGCCGCGTCGATCCAGCGCTGGAAGTTGGGATAGAAGACGATCCCCGCAGGGTCGCAGTCGCCGAACTCGATCCTCACGCGGTAGTGCGTCGTGCGCGGCATCCGGGTCACCCGCGCCCGGCGGGCAGGACGATGTCGTCGCCCTTGCCCAGGTAGAGACGGGCGACATCGGCATCGCGGTGCGTCAGCACCGCGCGCTGGTTGATCGAGCCCTTGTCGGTGATCTCGCCCTTGTCGATCGACGGTGGCTCGGCGAGGACGACCGCGCGCGCGACCTTGGTCGCGCTGCCGGTGCCCTGCGAATACAGGACGTCGACGAGGCGCTGGAAGAACGCGCGCAGCTTGGGCTCGCGCAGCACTTCCGGCATCGCCATGCCGGCGTCGACGCCGGCGTACGTGCGGCACGCGTCGGGCCGCGGAAAGACGAGGATGCCGATCTCGTTGCGGTTCATCCCGGCGATGACGACGTCCTGCACCATCGGGTCGCCGGCGGCGATGATCTTCGCCCGCAGCGGGCCGACCGAGACGAAGGTGCCGGTCGCGAGCTTGAAGTCCTCGGCGATCCGGCCGTCGAAGGCGAAGCCGCGCTCGGGGTGCTCGGGGTCCATCGGCTTGGCGGCGTCGCCGCTCATGAAGAAGCCTTCGGCGTCGAACGACTCGCGCGTCTGCTCGTCGTTGCGCCAGTAGCCCGGCGTGACGTTCGGGCCGCGGTAGCGCACCTCGCGCTTGCCCGCGACCGGCACCAGCTTCAGCTCGACGCCCGGCGCCGGCAGGCCGATGTGGCCAGACTTCACGGGATACGCGTTGGCGCAGATCGCGAACGGCGCCGTCTCCGTCATGCCGAGACCGGTCAGCATCTTGATCCGCTCGCCGCAGTGGTTCTCGGCGATGCGCTCGAGCTGGTCCCAGACCGGTTGCGACAGGCCGGCGCCCGAAAAGAAAAACATCTTGACCCGGCTGAAGAACGTCTCGCGCAGCGTCGCATCGCTCTCGAGGGCGTTGGCGATCTCCTCGAAGCCCTTCGGCACGTTGAAGTAGATCGTGGGCGCGATCTCGCGCAGGTTGCGCAGCGTCTCGCCGATCAGCGCCGGCGTCGGCTTGCCCTCGTCGATGTAGAGCGTGCCGCCGTTGTAGAGGGTGATGCCGATGTTGTGGTTGCCGCCGAAGGTATGGTTCCACGGCAGCCAGTCGACGAGGACCGGCGGCTCGTCGGCGAGGCCCGGGAAGCACTGGCGGATCATCTGCTGGTTCGAGCAGAGCATGCGCTGGGTGTTGATCACGCCCTTCGGCAGCTTGGTCGAGCCCGAGGTGAAGAGGAACTTGGCGATCGTGTCCGGGCCCACCCTGGCGTGCGCCGCATCGACGGCAGCGGTCGGCCGCGTCGCGACGAGAGCGGCGAACGGCGTCGCGTCGCGACGGTCGAGCGTGCCCTCGCCGAGCACGACGGGAACGTCGCCCGGCACCGCCGCCGCGATCGCCTTGGCGAAGCGCGCGTCGCTGGCGTAGACGAGCCCCGGCGTGAGGACGCCGCAGATGTGGCGCAGCTTGCCGAAATCCTGCGAGACGAGCGAGTAGGCCGGCGAGATCGACGCGTACGGCACGCCGGCGAGCATCGCGCCGAGCGCGAGCAGGAGGTGCTCGATGTCGTTGTCGGACACGATGACGAGCGGCCGCTCGACCGAGACGCCGCGATCGAGCAGCGCCTGCGCGATCGAGCGCGCGGCCGCGTGCGCCTCGGCGTACGAGACGCGCCGCCAGTCGCCGCCGTCCTCGCCGCGCCGCCGCTTGGCGACGAGCGTCCGCTCGGGCGCTGCGTGCGCGAAATGGAGGAAGCGGTCGGTCAGCCGCGCGGGGTACTCGCCGAGCGGCTCCTTCGAGACGACGAGCATCGAGCCGTCGTCGCGCGTCGTGAAGACGGCCTCGAGCGAGCCGCCGAGCTTGACGTCGCGATAGCTCGCCTCGACCGTGCCCATCGCTGAGGTCCTAGCCCTTCTTCACCTTCGCGGCGCGTCCTTCGAGGAAGTCGCGGATGCGCGACTTCGCCGCCGGATCGCCCGACGCGATCGCCGCCATCAACGATTCGACGAAGAGGCCGTCCGCCTGCGCCATGTCGGCGATGCGCGGCAATGCGTGGAGGATCGCGAAGTTCGACAGCGGCGCGTTGGCGGCGATCTTGTCGGCGAGCGCGAACGCCCGCTCGAGGCCCTGACCGTCGTCGACCAGGTACTGCGACAGGCCGATCGCGAGCCCTTCCTCGGCGTCGTAGACGCGGCCGGTGAGCATCATGTCGATCATCCGCGCCGTGCCGATCAGGCGCGGAATGCGCGGCGAGCCGCCGCCGCCGACGAAGATGCCGCGCGTCCCCTCGGGCAGGCCGTAGAAGGCGCTGCGCTCGGCGATGCGGATGTGCGCTGCGACCGCGAGCTCGAGGCCGCCGCCGACGACCGCGCCGTGCAGGACCGCGATCACCGGCACCCGGCCGTACTGGATGCGCTCGAACGCGTCGTGCCACGAGCGCGAATGCAGCACCGCCTCGGCGACGCTGCGCTCCTGCAGCTCGGAGAGGTCGAGGCCGGCGCAGAAGTGCTCGCCTTCGCCGCTGACGACGACCGCACGCGTCGCCGGCGGCAGGTTGACGAAGGTCCTGTGCAGCTGCTCGACGAGCGTGTCGTTGATCGCGTTGCGCTTCGCCGGGCGATCGAGGCGGACGTGCAGGACTGCACCGCGCTCCTCGAGGCGCAGCAGATCCGGCGCAGGGGCGGTCGGGGCTCCCCGTTGGGCGGAACGTCGAGCGTTGTTTTGATTCATTGCGTTAAGCACCAAACCTGGCGATTAGAGAGGCTCCGTCCTCTGTCGATCGTTAGGGAAACTCCGTATCCGCTCCGGGACAACAAGTTATCTAATTTAATTATCGATGCCAACGACCCAGGGCTTGGCGCCGACTTCGAACGACTTTCCATCCGAGGAGACAAGACATGCTTCAGCATCGCGCCGCCGCCGGCGCCGTCGCCACTCTCGTCCTGCTTGCCGCGTGCGGCGGCAGCGACGACAACAACGGCGTGCCGCAACTCGGCGCCGCCACGGGAGCGAGCCTCACGTCCTGCAGCGACCTGACCGCGCGGGCGTCGTTCGCCAATACAACATTCACCGCGGCCAGCGCGGTCGCGGCGGGCGCCTTGGCCGTCGGCGGCACTCCGATTCCGGCGCACTGCCGGCTGACGGGCCGCATGTTCGAGCGCACCAGCACGGTCGATGGCCAGACCTATGCGATCGGCTTCGAGATGCGCCTGCCGAACGACTGGAACGGCCGCTTCTTCTACCAGGCCAACGGCGGCACCGACGGCAGCGTCGCCACCGCCAATGGAACGTTCGGCGGCGGCGCGACGACGAGCGCATTGGCGCAGGGGTTTGCCGTCGTCAGCTCCGACGCCGGCCACAGCGGGGCGCAGAACCCGACCTTCGGCATCGACCCGCAGGCGCGGCTCGACTACGGCTATCAAGCCGTGGGCAAGCTGACGCCGATGGCCAAGTCGGTGATCCAGACAGCGTACGGCAAGGCACCGGAGCGCTCGTACATCGGCGGCTGCTCGAACGGCGGCCGCCACACGCTGGTCGCCGCCTCGCGGTACGCCGACCAGTACGACGGCTTCCTCGCCGGCGACCCGGGCTGGCGCCTGCCGCTCGCGGCGACTGCCAACATCGCCGGCTACCAGACGTACCGCACCCTGGCAACCAACCCTGCCGACGCCTCGACCGGCTTCACGGCTGCCGAACGCCTGCTCGTCTCGAACGCCGTCCTCGCCAAGTGCGATGCGCTCGACGGCGTCAGCGACGGGCTCGTCCAGGACACCAAGGCATGTCAGGCCGCGTTCGATCTCGACCGTGACGTGCCGACATGCCCGGGCGCACGCGACGGCACGTGCCTGAGCGCCCAGCAGAAGACGGGCATCGCCAAGCTGTTCTCCGGCGCGACGACGAGCACCGGCACGAAGATCTACTCGACGTGGCCGTACGACAACGGCTTGGCGACGAACGGCTGGTCGTTCTGGAAGTTCACCGTCCCCTCCATCCTCGACTCTGGCGCCGTCGGCTTCATCTGGCAGGTTCCGCCCGCCGACCCGGCGACCTTCAACGGCCCCACCTTCGCGGCGACGAGCGACATCGACGACCTCTACGCCAAGATTCAGGCGACCAACGCGACGTACACCGAGAGCTCGCTCTCCTTCATGACGCCGCCGAATCCGAGCGACTTGTCGACGCTGAAGAACCGCGGCGCGAAGTTGATGATCTACCACGGCACGGCCGACCCGATCTTCTCGAGCGACGACAGCCTCGCCTACATCGACGCCCTGCGTGCCGCGAACGGCGGCGACGCCTCGAACTTCGCGCGTCTGTTCCTGATCCCGGGAATGAACCACTGCAGCGGTGGGCCGTCGACCGACCAGTTCGACATGCTGACGCCGCTCGTCAACTGGGTCGAGAAAGGTCAGGCGCCCGACAGCGTCGTCGCAAGCGCGCGCGGCGCGAGCAGCCCGGGGGGGTCGAACGCGGACGTCCCGGCGAGCTGGCTGCCGACTCGCGCGCGCCCGTTGTGCAGCTATCCGAAGGTCGCGCGCTACAACGGCAGCGGCAGCCCCGAGCTGGCGACGAGCTTCACCTGCCAGTAAGGCGGTTGCCGAACGGGCACACTCGTCAGGGCGGTGCGGCTGCCGCCCTTCGAGGAGAGACTTGGATGAACACGGTGCGTCGTGCCTGGATCGCGATCGGGCTGACGGCGATGGCGTCCGCCGCCGCAGCGCAGACGCCGCCGCCGGCCTGGCCGTCGAAGCCGATCCGCGTCATCGTGACGTTTCCCCCCGGCGGCTCCGCCGACGCGACGGTGCGCATCGTCGCCCCCAAGCTCGGCGAAAGACTCGGCCAGCAGGTCATCGTCGACAACCGCCCCGGTGCGGGCGGCAACATCGGTCTCGCGGCTCTCGCCAAGTCCGATCCCGACGGCCACACGCTCGGCGTCGGCGCGGCAGGCGGACTCGCCGCCAACGCCGCGCTCTACGCGAAGATGCCGTTCGACGCGCAGAAGGACTTCGTGCCGATCTCGCTGCTCGCGCACATCCCGTTCGTCCTCGTCGTGCCGGCCTCGTCGCCGATCAAGAGCGTCGCCGAGCTGCTCGCGCAGGCGAAGGCGGAGCCAGGCAAGGTCGCGGTCGGGCACGGCGGCAACGGCACGGCGATGCACCTCTCGCTACAGCTGCTGAAGCTCTTGGCGCAGATCGACCTGACCGAGGTCGCCTACAAGGGCTCGGGCCCGGTCGCGCTCGACGTCGTCGGCGGCCAGTTGCCGGCCGGCATGCTCGACCTTCCTTCGGTGCTGCAGCACGTCCGCGCCGGCAAGGTGCGCGCGCTCGCCGTCACCGGCAGCGCACGGCTCGCGCAGCTGCCCGACGTGCCGACGCTCGCCGAGGCCGGGATCCAGGGCTACGAGTCGACCGGCTGGTTCGGCGTCGTCGCGCCGTCGGGAACGCCGCCGCAGATCGTCGCCCGGCTGCAGAACGAGATGCG
>Ga0307416_100001713_pt1 | contig 12134 bp, 8 predicted proteins | sample DK1Cmetagenome_2_FD_203821 | JGI IMG/M metagenome (GOLD analysis project Ga0307416, IMG submission 203821) | Maize rhizosphere microbial communities from greenhouse at UC Davis, California, United States - DK15-C-3 | ecosystem: Host-associated > Plants > Roots > Rhizosphere > Soil | place: USA...
CCCAGGTTCCGCACGGCTCGACTCCATTCGGGAGGATCCTGATGCTTCTGCGCTTCCCCTGCACCATGGGTGCCGGAGCTCTGGCTGGGCTATTCCCTTCCAGGATAGCCCGAACCAAGAGCCTTCTGGCAGTATAACCGGCGGCTCTTCCCAGAGAGGCATCAGGAACGCGAAGGCGAACCGGTCGTCCGGAGCGTGAGGCGGGCGGAGGCAGGTATTAAGTGGATACAGGAACCGCCGCCGATAGTCGAAGCTGTCGGCGGCGGTGTGCTAACTCTGCTTAGCAGCCTTTCTCAACCACGCTCTCTAGCGAAGCGACCGGAGCCCGGCCCGAACCTCTTCAGTAAAGCTTTGCGGTTGCTCCCAGGCCGCAAAGTGCCCGCCTTTGTCCAGCTTGTTATAGTGGATGAGTTTGGGATACGCCTGCTCGGCCCAGCTCCGCGGCACCTGATAGAGCTCGTCAGGGTAGACGCTCACCGCCACCGGGATCGAGACGCCCTTCGGGCCGAAGAAGGATGCCGTGTTTTCCCGATAGAGGCGGCCGGAAGAGATTCCTGAGTTCGTCAACCAGTAGTGCGTGATGTTGTCGAGGACGTCGTCTCGGCTGAGACCCTCGGTCTGCCCGTCAAAGACACGACCGATCAGCGCCAGGCTGGTCGCGTCGTGGTCGAGCATCCACGCCGCCAGGCCGATGGGTGAATCGGAAATGCCGTACAGCGTCTGTGGGTGGGTCCCCATCTCGAGTGCATAGGCCACGTCTGTGGCCCAGAACTCTTTCAGCTTGTCATAGACCCGGGTTTCGTCGGCATCGAGACCGGCCGGCGGCGGGCTGCCCGACACGACCGCGGCGGTAATGTCGTCTCGCACGGCACCGGGGAAGTTGGTGTGGATGCCGATCAATCCCGGAGGTGCCTGTGCAGCCATGAGGTCGACGATTTGCCCGCCCCAATCGCCGCCCGAGGCGACGTAGCGGTCGTATCCCAGGCGCTTCATCAGCTCCACCCAGGTACGCGCGATCCTCTCGGGGCCCCAGCCAGTCGTGGACGGCTTGCCGGAATACCCGTAGCCCGGCATCGACGGGATCACCAGATGGAACGCGTCCGATGCACTCCCGCCGTGAGCTGTGGGATTGGTCAGCGGATCGATGATCTTCAGCTGCTCGATGACCGAGCCAGGCCACCCGTGGCTGACGATGAGCGGCAGCGCATCCTCATGCTTCGAGCGAACGTGGATGAAATGGATGTCGAGCCCATCGATCCGGGTCATGAAATTCGGCAATGCGTTGAGCCTCGCCTCACACTTGCGCCAGTCATGGTCGTTCAGCCAGTAACGCGCGAGCTTCTGCATCGTCTCGAGCCGTACGCCGTGCGAGTGATCCGCGACCGGCTCCTTCTCGGGCCAGCGGGTCGCCCGGATGCGGGCACGCAGGTCTTCGAGATCCGCCTCGGGTGTTTCGATGGTGAACGGCCGGATCGCTGCGGTGCTGGGCGCACTGGTTGGCTTGGCGGTTGCGACAGTCATGGGGGTCCTTTCAGGGTTGGTGACGGCAGCACTGCTGTCGTTGCGTCGCGCCCGTCGAAGGCCCGCCCGGCAAAAACACAAACGCCGAGCTGACCTTGAGCTAGCTCGGCGGTCTTGAGGCCTTCGTGGCGACCTAAACTCCGGCGTCGCGGAGGAGGCGAGGACCCGTGGCTTTGCGACCCCGGCTTTCGCCGGGTGTGCGTTGGTGGGTGCGAAGGGAACGTGGAGCACGGTACGGTTCAGTACCGCGCCTGTCAATTACACCATAGTACTTGTCAGCTGCCCACCCCCAGGAGGCGCTCACCACCCGCCTTGGCAAACGCGTTAGCCGCCTCGGCGGTCTTGGTCTCCGCCCGGTGCAGCACGCGAATGAAGCGGGGCTCGGTGCGAAGGGAATCGAACCACGGATCGTGCACCAGCGACCGGGCACAGGAGAACCCTCCATCCACCACCCGGTCGAGCAGGGACAGCGCAAAGTCGTGCGCCTGTACCCGGGCGAGATTGCGAGCGCAGAACAGCAGGCCCTCGGGATCGTGAAAGCCGGTGTCCAGAATCTGCCTGGTGCCCTCGACGCAGCCGTCGCGGTCCTCTTCCATTGCTGAGCGCAGCGCGGTGAGATACGGGCGTTCGCTGGTCTGCCACTGCGATTCGATGGTGCGAATGCCCTTGAGCGCCTCCTCCTGACAGTCCATCATCCACAGGGCCGCATGTCGCAGAGCCTGAATCTCCTCCAGATCGCAAAGAACCGTCTGCTGGTAGTTTCCCAGCATCCAGTAGGTGTAGTGGACGCTGGTCCTCACACCGGGATCGATCCGCCGCGCGCGGCGGTCCGCGGCAAGAGAGGCATCCAGTAGCCCGCAGAACCGGCAGGCGACCACCAGACCCGCGTACAGATCGGGATCGGCGGCTCGAGTGGTCGCCAGACGAAGGAGCCGCAACATGGCGTCGCACGCCGCCCCAAACTCCTCGACCTCGAAGTAGGTATACAGACTGTGCGCCAGCGGGAGGTCGGGATTGAGCTCCAGCGCTTTCCGGAACGCTTCCTCGGCGGCGCGCCGATCCTCCTGGACGTCCCCATGCCCGTACTTCGCCAGGACCCGGTGGACCCGGCCCAGGCGAGCCCAGGCCGGGGCGTATGTGGGATCCAGCTCCACACAGCGGCGATACAACTCGCGCGCAGTGCTCAGGCGAGCCGGGGTGGAGGCCCCTTCACCGATGTGCGTCGCCCGGAGGTACAGCTCATACGCCTCGGGATTGACCGACACGTCGTGCTGCAGCGCCTGATGATCATGGGCAGACAGGGGAATCGCGAGAGCATCCACGATCTGGCGGGTGAGCTCGTCCTGCAGCTGGAAGATGTCGGTCAGCGCGACCTGCGCACTCCGGGTGGCGAGGACCGTCCCCCCGGGCACCTGCACCAGCTGCGTGGAGACGCGGACCTGGTCTCCCGCCCGGAGAAGCGTGCCCATGAGAACGACATCCACACCCGCGGCGGTGGCAATGGTCTGCAGGTCCGGCTCGTCTCCCGCCAGCCGTGCAGCGGCGGACGCGGATCGTACCGTCAGGGATTCCAGCCCCGCGAGTGATGCCGTGATCGCCTCGGGCAGGCCGGAGGACAGGAATTCGATTTCCGAATCGGGGCGCAGCATCCGGAACGGGAGCACGATCAGGCGAGTGATGGTTCGGACCTTGGCCCTGGGCCCGGTGTCGAGCAGGGTGAGGGCCTGACGAACCTCCTGTGCCATCGCCGCCGCATCGGGGTGACGGTCGCGGGGCTGTTTGGCGAGCGCGCGCTGAATGATTCGGTCCACCGCCAGGATGTCCGGCCCGCCGACCAGCGGCGGCGGCTGCGTCTGGAGCAGCGCGGTGTACACCTCGACCATGTTACGACCGCTGAATGCGGGACGCCCGGTGAGCATCTCGAAGAGGATGGAGCCCAGGGCGAACAGGTCCGCCGAAGGTCCCACCGGCTCCGGGCCGAACATCTCGGGAGCCATGTAACGCGGGGTTCCCACGATCGTCCCGGGCTGGGTGAGCGTCACATGCCCATCGGCCAGGTGGGGCCGAGCCAGGCCGAAATCGAGCAGCTTTACGCCGTGGGGAGTGAGGAAGATGTTCGAGGGCTTGAGATCGCGGTGGATGATGCCGCGGGAGTGCATCGCTTCCAGTGCGCCAAGCACGCCGAGCGCCGTCTGCAGCGCATCGGCCAGGGGGACCGTGCCCCGCTCGATTCGCCCGGCCAGCGTCTCGCCCTCCAGCAGCTCCATGACCACGAAGAGCTCGCCGTTCTCTTCGGCCAGCTCGTACACCTGACAGATGTTCGGATGGCTGATTTTGGCGGCTACCCGCGCCTCCCGGAGCAGGCGTTCCTTCAAGGAGGGATGGGTGTCCATCGGACGGAGGCGCTTGATGGCTACCAGCCGGTCGAGTCGGTCATCCCGGGCCTCGAACACCACACCCATGCCGCCTTCGCCGAGCTTGCGGGTCAGGCGGTACTGGCGAACACTCGTCTGCTGCTCGGGAAGCTCAGGGCGGCGTGATCCGGGGGATGAGAGGCGCTTGAGCCATTGCAACATGGTGCCTCTAATCAATCACCCGAGCGGGAGCGGCGGGAGAGGGCCCTACAAGGCTCGTCTATACCTTGCTCGTGGCTGGCGTTTTAGCCGCGAGCAGTCCCGCGATATACCCGCCGATCGGGAGGTCGAAGCCGACGCAGAACCAGGGGTACCAGACCGGCGCGTATGCGGGGCCGCCTGCCGGGTGGAGGAAGAGGTCCCAGGCTACGTGGGCCGTCCAGCCAAGCGCCAGGAGCGCGGGCCAGCGCCGGGTGCCGAGGATGGCCGCACTCAGAAAGAACACTGCGCCGACCAGCTCCAGGCCGAGGTAGCGCGATGGAGCGCCATGGTGCAGGCCGAGGGCAACGTAGGCGACGGCGGTGATACCGAGACCTACGCCGTACACCAGCAGCTCGCGCCGGGGCGCGAGGGAGCGGGCCAGGAGCACCAGCCCGATCGCGCCGAGTACGCCGATAATGACTGCGATGTCCAAACGAGTGAGGATCTCGGCCACGCTGCCTAGACCTACTGACGGGGGGTCCGATGCTCCCGCTGTCGGAGCCTGGTCTGCCAGGCCACGACGAACGCGACGGTCAGAAGCACATGAATTACCAGGAATACCTTCGCAATCGCGCGCGAGCCGCCGGTGAACACGCCCCAGACATCCGAGAGCGCTACGCAACCAAACCCTACGATATTGGCCAGGAGGATGGCGTTGAGCGCGGGCGAAGGCTCCAGGTTCCGAGCCAGCCAGTTCAGGACGGCAATGCCAAGCATGGGCCCGCCAAAGATTCGGAGGAACTCGATCAGTGTTGGGGGAGCATCGTCCGGTACGGCACCGATCCCAAACTGGCCGGGAACGAACATCATCCCCAAGCCAATGATGGCCTGATAGATCGCAGCAATGGTGAGGACTGCCTTGAGTTTCATGGCATAGGCTCGAGGTTCACACGCCCTTCGTCAGCCTCTGCCGGTCCGTGCCGCGATCCGCGCCGCTGCTCCCTCACAGCCCGCATCGAGCGGATGACCCTCCTGGGTTTCGCGATCGTATTGACAGACGAGGAAGTCTCAATCCCGACCTGCAAAAACATGTAACCCGCTGCGAAACGGATGCACTAGCGGATCACCAAGTTGAGAAGCCGATTTGGCACATACACCACCTTCAGGACCTGCCTCCCCTCGGTAAACCGTCGAACCGAGGCGTCCTGCTGCGCCGCGGCAACCACCGCCCCCTGCTCCGCATTACGCGGCACCGACACCCTGCCCCGCGTCTTGCCACTGACCTGGATAACCACCTCGACCTGATCCTCCACTACCAGCGCTTCGTCCCACTCGGGCCAGCGCGCATCGAAGATCGAGCGGTTGTGCCCCAGCCGCTCCCAGCTCTCCTCGGCAAAGTGGGGCGTAAAGGGGGCCAACATGAGGATCAGCCCTTCCACCATCTGCCGATGAGTTGAGCCCTCTTCCCGCAGCGCGTTCACGAATTCCATGAGCGCCGCGATCGAGGTGTTGTAGTGGAGCTGCTCCATGCCTTCGGTGACCCGCTTGACCGTCTGATGGTATTTGGTGAGCAGCTGAGAGCTGAGAGCTGAGAGCTTGGAGTCAGAAGTCGAGACTCCGGAGCGCTCGCCGTCATCACCGGCGACCGTCTCGGTGACGAGCTTCCAGACCTTCTCCAGAAATCGCCGGGGGCCGCTGATGCCCTCGTCCCGGAAGTCGCCGCCCTCCTGGAACGGGCCCAGGAACATCAAGTACATCCGGAAGGTGTCGGCCCCCCACCGGGCGATGTACTCGTCGGGGATGACCACGTTGCCCCGCGACTTGGACATCTTGGCGCCGTCCTTCACGATGGTCCCATGGGCCCGGAACCTCCGGTAGGGCTCGTCGAAATGGAGGTGCCCCTGGTCGTGCAGCACCATGGAGATGAAGCGGGAGTACAGGAGGTGCAGCACGGCGTGCTCATTGCCGCCGATGTAGCTGTCCACCGGGAGCCACTTGCGGGTCCGCTCGGGATCGAAGGGCCGGTCGTCGAACTCGGTGCTGGGATACCTCAGATGGTACCAGGCCGAGTCGAGGAAGGTGTCGCTCACGTCGGTCTCGCGCCGGCCCTGCTTGCCGCAGACCGGACAGGGCGCGTGATACCAGCTCTCGTGCCGGGCCAGCGGCGAGATGCCGGTGTCGTCCGGACGGAAATCCTCGAGGATGGGGAGCTCGACCGGCAGGTCCTGCTCCGGCACCGGAACGGCGCCGTGCTCGTCACAATAGATGATGGGGATGGGCGGTCCCCAGTAGCGCTGGCGAGAGATGGTCCAGTCGTGGAGCCGGTAATTGACGGTGGCCTTGCCTGCGCCCCGCTGGGCCAGCCACTGGGTGATGGCGCGCTTCCCCTCGGGGACAGTGAGGCCGTCGAACTGGCCGGAGTGGACCAGGACGCCTTGTTCGTTCTCGGTGTAAGCCTCCTCGAGCGGAACGTCAGGAGAAGCGATCTCTCGCTCCGCTCGAGATGACTCGCCAGAGGAAGCTCGGGATGACTCGCCAGACGATGACTTGTCGGACGACCCGGGGGCGACGACGCGGACGATGGGCAGGCCGTAGCGCCGGGCAAACTCGAAGTCGCGCTCGTCGTGGCCCGGCACGGCCATGATGGCGCCGGTGCCGTATTCCATCATGACGTAGTCCGCGATCCAGACGGGGATCTTCTCCCCGGTCGCGGGGTTGATCGCGTAGCCGCCGGTGAACACCCCGGTCTTCTCCCGGTCGCCCACCTTCCGAGACACGAGATCCTTGGCCGCGACCATCCTGCGGTAGGCGTCGACCTCGGCCTTCCGGTCCGGCGTGGTAAACTGGTCGACGAGGGGGTGCTCCGGGGCCAGGACCATGAACGTGGCGCCGAAGATGGTGTCGGGACGGGTGGTGAAGACTTTGATCTCTGACCCATCGGGTTTCGGCCCCCTCGCTGCGCTCGGGGTGACAATTCCGGCGCTCGGGGTAACATCTGCTTCCACACCACGCTTCGGCCCTGTCGCTGGCCCCTTGCTCGATGGCTCGGGGCGGGCCTTACGGCCCGGCTCCCCCCCTGCCGCTCTGAACACGATCTCCGCGCCCTCGGAGCGGCCCAGCCAGTTCCGCTGCGCCAGGACGGTGCTCTCCGACCAATCCATCTTCTCTTTGTCGTCCAGGTCGGCCAGCAGCCGGTCGGCGTAGTCGGTGATCCGGAAGAACCACTGCTCCAGGATCCGCTGCTCCACGACCGAGTCACACCGCTCGCAGCGGCCGTTGATGACCTGCTCGTTGGCCAGCACGGTCTTGTCCTTGGGACACCAGTTGACCGCCGCCGACTTCTTGTACGCCTTCCCCGCCTTGAACAGCTGGAGGAAGATCCACTGGGTCCACTTGTAGTACCGGGGATCGGTGGTGGAGAGCTCGTGGCGCCAGTCGAACATGCCGCCGATCCGGCGCAGCTGCCGGCGGAAGTTCTCGATGTTGCGCGGAATCAGCTCGGCCGGGTTGATGCCGACCTTGATCGCGTAGTTCTCGCTGTGGATGCCGAAGGCGTCGAAGCCGATCGGCTCGAACACATCGTAGCCCTGAAGCCGCTTGAACCGGCCGAACACGTCGCTGCCGGTGAAGGCGAACATGTTCCCCACGTGCAGCCCCTCGGCCGAGGGATAGGGGAACATCATGAGGTTGTAGAAGGGCCGCGCGGCCCGGTCGAGGTCCGGCTCGTTGACGTGCCGCTCGGCCCAGCGGGCCTGCCACTTGGCCTCCACCACATCGGGCTGGTACGACCCCTCCTGGGTCGGTACGGGATTCTGCTTCACTCGGCTCTCGGTCGTTTTCATGCTGAAATCTGAAAAGGAATCGGTAAATCTATTCCCAACGCGAGCTTACTGCCATGCAGCCGGCTGAAGCGGAATCCCCCATCTACCGATACTCCAGGTCATGGCATCGAACCGAAACCAGTTCATCACCCAGCTGCACCTGATCGGCTTCAGCGCCGCGGCAGCCATGGCCGTGGCCGCGGCGGCCGTGCTCCTGGTGGCCTCTCCCATCGAAGGCGCCCTGGATCCCACACACCCCGTGGTGTGGGGGACCGCGGCACTGCTGGTGTTGGGCTGGGTCATCGAGCAGGTGCTGGTCCGGCTGCTGCTTACCCGGGTACTCAAGCCCACCGGCAAAGTGGCTATCGTGGCCACCCGGGTTTCCCACGGAGACCTCACCACCCCGGACTGGGCCAACCGGGAGGGGCTGGACGTGCTCTCCACATCGATCGTGAGCATGGTCACCCGGCTGCAAGGCCTGGTCGGAAGCATTCGGCAGCATTCCCACGACGCCGCCGCCATGGCCCAGCAGATCGCCGCATCCACCCAGCAGATGACGGCGTCCACCCAGGAGGTGGCCGGCACCACCAGTGACCTGACCGAGCGGGCCAACCAGCAGGCGGTCGTGGTGCGCGCCGCCGCCGAAGACGCCGGCAAGATTCTGGAGATCGCCCATGAGCTCGCCGCCGGCTCAACCCAGGCGGCCGACCGCAATGCCGCGCTGGCCCGGGTGGCTCGGGCCCACCGGGAGCGGCTGGACGAGAGCACGGTGGAGCTGGCCCGCCTGGCCGAGGAGATCGAGCGCGGCGCGGTGGAGGCGGAGGCGCTGGCGACGGCATCGGGCGACATCGAGAAGTTCATCGCTCAGGCCAAGCTGATCGCCAAGCAGACCCACATGCTGGCGCTCAACGCGTCCATCGAAGCCGCGCGCGCGGGCGACGAGGGCCGAGGGTTCAGCGTGGTGGCGGAGGAGGTCCGGAAGCTGGCGAATCAGGCGGCGCAGGCAGCGGCGTCGACCAGCAAAACGGTCCAGACCGTGGTCGCCCAGGTGCAGACCGCCCGGGAGCGGCTGCTCCGGCTGGGACAGGGCGGCACCGCTGCCCGGGACGCGGCGCATGCCGCCGCCGCCGGACTCCTGAACGTAGCCATGGAAGCCGAGGCCAACGACGAGTGGACCCGGAAGATCTCCACGTCGGCGGGAGAAGTGCGGGGGCTGATCGAGGGGATCGCGGGCCGGATGAAGGAGGTTTCTTCCGGCACTGAAGAGTACGCCTCCGCGGCCCAGCAGATCGCGTCGGCCGCCCAGCAGCTCAACGCCTCGACCGAGGAGATCTCCTCGTCGGCCAATCACCTGGCCCAGGCGGCGGAGAAGCTTACGGGTGTGGTCGGTGGGTTCAAACTGAGCTGAGGCGGGGGCAGCGAGGCAGAAGATGTCATCCCGACCCTGAGCGGAGCGAAGGGGAGGGAGCCGAAGCTCAGGATCGGCAGATTAGTTCGTGGCGGGTGCAGAGTTCCGGCCCCCTCGCTGCGCTCGGGGTGACAGGCGCGTGAGGGGAGTCACCGTCCGCAAAGTCAGGACGTATGTAGGTTTGACCTCCTTCTGGCTGGAGGTCCTGTGTCACGTAGCCGGCTCGTGATTGCCCTCATCGTCGCTGTCATCTCCATTCTGGGGTACTACGGCAGCAGCGTCATCAATCCCGTCACTCAGGAAAAGCAGCACGTCGCCGGAATCACGCCGGAGCAGGAGGTGGCGCTCGGGCTGCAGGCCGCGCCGGAAATGGCGCAGCAGTTCGGCGGACTGGATCCCGATCCCCAGCTGCAGCAGCGGGTGGAGCGCATCGGCGCTCGGCTGGTGGCACAGAGCGCCGCCGCACAGACTCCCTACCAATACGACTTCCACGTGCTGAACGACCCCGAGACCATCAATGCGTTTGCGCTGCCGGGTGGGCAGGTGTTCATCACCGAGGGACTGCTGCGGCGGCTGGAGACGGATGGACAAGTGGCCGGCGTGCTGGGTCACGAGATAGGGCACGTGGTGGCTCGGCACGGCGCGGAGCACATCGCCAAGCAACAGCTGACCCAGGGACTCACCGGCGCCGCGGTGTTGGCCACCTACGATCCCAGCGACCCGTCCAGCCGAGGCTCGGCCGCGGTGGCCGCAATGATCGGGCAGCTGGTGACCATGCGGTTCGGCCGGCAGGACGAGCTGGAGTCAGACCGGCTCGGCGTCCGCTTCTCCAGCGAAGCGGGATACGATCCCCGCTCGATGATTGCTCTGATGAAGATTCTGGAGGAGAGCTCGCAGGGAAACCGGCCGCCGGAGTTCTTCAGCACCCACCCCAATCCGGAGAACCGGATTCAGCAGATTCAATCCGCGATTGGGGAGCGTTTTCCCAACGGCGTACCTCAGGGTCTGGAGGGGTAATATGGTTTCCATTATTTCACCACAGAGGGCTTAGAGGGCACAGAGGTTACGTAAACACGAGTAGTTCCCCCACTCGCGCTACGAAGATTACGCAGGAAGTTTTTAGGGGAATGACAAGAGGAGCCCATTGGCGCATATGAGCTCACTCCAGACTCTGTTCTCGATACCGGTGGTGCGAGAGCGAGGACCGCAATCGTTTACGTAACCTCTGTGCCCTTTTATCCCTCTGTGGTGAGCTGTTGGAGATCCATTCTTGTGGCCGCGCTTGACAGTCAGGCGTCGCGGGCGCAGCGGAACCCGCTGAACAGATAGCGCGCTTCCGGCTGCTCCGAACGGCGTGACGTTGCCCTGACCGCGCCGGAACGGGTGGCCCAGGAGCCGCCCCGCAACACTCTGGCATGGCGGCCGAACCGAGGCTGCATCCCGGACGAAGGCTGCTCCTCAAATCCAGGATAGGACAGGAAGGCGCTGGCGGTCCACTCCCATACGTCCCCGATCAATCCGTAGCAGCCGGTCGGCGAGAGGTTTCCCGGCAGTGCGCCCACCGGAGCCGGCCCATACGCCAGCTGGTCGAGATTGGCGACATGCGGACTGGGCGGCATGTTGCCCCAGGGATAGTGTCTCCGGGACTGGGTTTCCGGATCCCAGGCGGCAGCAGCCTCCCACTCCATCTCCGTGGGCAACCGTTTACCGACGAATCGGGCAAAGGCCTCCGCCTCGTACCACGACACGTGGCAGACCGGCGCGGTGAAGTCGAGCGGTGATTCTCTCCCCATGCGGCGGCTCCGCCACTCCCCATCCTGCCAGACCCAGTGCTGGGGCATACCGATCTGGGACTCCCGGACCCATTGCCAGCCCTCGTCAGACCAGACCTCCCGGATACTGTACCCGCCCTGCCCCATGAAGGTCATGAAGTCGCCATTGGTGACCGGCATGACGTCCAGCCAGAAGGGAGCCAACTCCACGCGGTGTACCGGCCGCTCCTCGGGCCAGGGCGAGAGCTGCGGGTCCGCTCCGATCTCAACCACGCCGCCGGGGAAGCGTGCCATGGCGCCCGGGTCAGCCAGCCGGCGCCCGCGCGGGAGACGACGGGCCTGCACCGGACGATACGGGTCGCCGAGCGATTGGAGGATTTCCAGGATCGACTCGCCTCTCCGGTACTCGTGTTCCAGCACCCGGCGATAGCGCTCCCCCGACCCCTGCTCGTTGACATCGGCGTGTTCCAGCTCCTGCAGAACCCGCTGGCGAACGTCGGTCATCTGGTCGAACCACTCGTCGTAAGAGCTGGAAGCTTGGTGCGGGGAGCCGGGAGACCGGTGCTGGAGGTGGGGCTGATGCTTCGATTCGTCCAGCAGGAGTTGCTGCTCGAAGCGAACGATGCGATCGAGCTCCGACAGCACGGAGCCCAGCTCGGGCGCCGGTTGCCAGACGAGCTGATCTTCGCGGAGGGAGCTCACCAGCAACACCGTGCGGGCGCGCGCCTCGGCCAGGAGCTCGGCAAAAGCCCGGCGGGTGGGAGTAATGGGGGCAGCAACGAGCATGAGCCCTCGGAGCGAGGGTACTTCGGGAGCCGAAATATGGTCCCGGTCCTCCCGTAAAGGTAAGTTCTCAGCTCACCTGCCGGCCGAGGCCCGATGGAGCTGCTGCGCAACGCCGATCTGTATGACCCGGAGCCCAGAGGCCTTTGCCATCTGCTGATTGGCGGAGAAAGGATTCTCTGGGTCGGGGGAGAAGAGCTGGAGCTTCCCCAGAGCCTGGGGGTGGCCGTTCGCGACCTGCAAGGCCGGCGGGTGATCCCCGGCCTGATCGATT
>Ga0307416_100001714_pt1 | contig 12129 bp, 13 predicted proteins | sample DK1Cmetagenome_2_FD_203821 | JGI IMG/M metagenome (GOLD analysis project Ga0307416, IMG submission 203821) | Maize rhizosphere microbial communities from greenhouse at UC Davis, California, United States - DK15-C-3 | ecosystem: Host-associated > Plants > Roots > Rhizosphere > Soil | place...
CGCGGACCGACGAGTTGGTGAGACCGACGACGCGGCCAGTCGCCTGTACCGCCAACCGCATCGACAGCCGGCTCAAGTCGACCGCCTTGTCGACGCCCAGCCGGCTTAGCAGGGCGTCGCACAGGCCAGCGATCATGGGCTTATAGCCCTCGATCACGGCCGGGGCGAAGAAGCGCGCCGAGGCGCGGCGCTGAGCCCGGTGCTGGCTCCCCTCCTGGTAAAGAATTGGCGGGCGCATCTTGGACCGGTTGATTCCTCCGGCACCAAACCCTGCCTGACGGGTAGCCTCGGGAGCTGCCGCGCGACCGCGAAGGAACGAACCACCCAACGCCCACCCGACTCATCCGCGACCCGCTGCAGGTCTGGCCCCACCCGTACCCCATCAGGCTCAAGCTTCCGGGCCGAGCAACCAGTGATCACGATTCAAGTCTGCCCGCCCAGCCGCTCCACTTCAGTGAGGGCAGCAGGGAAAGACCTTCTTGGTCTGCAGATATCCCGGCTCATTCATAGTCGGCGCTCCCGATCCAGAGCCAGCCCGTCTGAGTGTCACAACAGCCGTGCGCCATGGGGCTCGGATCCCTATAAGGATTCAAGCGCGACGCTGACCCCAGGCAAACAGCGGGCAGCATGCGTGCTGGCAACTACCGGATCAAAAGACCTTCGGCGTGTCAGCCAATCCAGGCACCAAAATCCGACCTACGCCACCGACTACTGACTCTATGACTACGCGACGCTTCACGCACTGGTCCTCATCACTTCGTCGTACGTCCGACCCCGCCGCCCGCTACCCTCACTCCATGAAATTCCCACCGGTGCAGCCGTTTCCCGACGCGTTCGCTCGAGTGCTCTGTGTCGTGGCCCACCCCGACGACGTGGAGTACGGCACGTCGTCGGCGGTCGCCGCCTGGACGGCGAAAGCATCGAGGTCGCCTATCTGCTGCTGACGCGAGGCGAAGCCGGCATAGACACAATGGACCCGAGGGCGACAGCGGAGTTGCGGATACGTGAGCAGATCAAAGGATCACACGAGGTCGGCGTGACTCAGGTCGATTTCCTTGAGTATCCCGACGGAGTGCTTGAGTACAGCATCGCTGTGCGCCGCGATATCGCGCGGGCGATCCGCTCGTTTCGTCCCGACGCGCTGGTGGTGACTGTTTGGGACGTCGAATTCGCGATCGGCTTGAACCAGGCGGATCACCGAGTCGCCGGGTTGGCGGCCGTCGACGCGATGCGCGACGCGGCGAACCGGTGGGTGTTTCCCGAGCTGCTCGACGGAGGACTCGAGCCGCATTCGACTCGGTGGCTCATCACGAGCGGATTCGAGAATGCAACGCATGGCGTGGACATCAGCGGTGAACCGCTCCAGCGCGGCATTGCCTCGCTGGAGGCGCATGCGCAGTACCTGGCAGCGATCCCAGGTCATCCCGCGCCACGCGACATGATCTCAGGCTTCACTGCGTTACAGGGCAAGGCGATGGGTGTCGCAAATGCCGTGCTGTTTCGAGCATGGGATTCCCAAGCCCGTCCAGCCCTCTTGGAGGAATTAGAGGCAGTTCAAGAACAACAGGCATCTGCGGCGGACTAGTTTCCAGTTCATTTTCGGCGCTGAATCAGGGAAATCCGGTGCGCGAAAGCCAACAAGGTGTGTTGCCGGTGGCCGCTTAGACGGGCCGACGTAATCCGCCGGCAATCGATTGAAGCCACAGTCGACAACTGATCAGTTTCGGTTGCCGTTGACAGCATTTTGTGTTCTGTCTCTGATGCGTTTTGGCGGCCGCGGATGTGCACCGGTTTGAAGAGTTGGAAAAGCGGTTGATCAGAAATCGAACATGGGATGCTCGCCGGGCCACAGTTGGGCCACACGTTGCGGCGATTAGCGGCTTACGGCGGTCACTCAGAGTGAGCCCGACCGGCGTCTGTTCGACGGCGCATGCGGGGCGGGGAGTACTTCCAAGCTGGTCATGCGAGTTCGATTCTCGTCACCGGCTCCACATCGTCGCGCCATTCAGATCACTCTAAAATGTGGCCGAGTTATTCGAACACGCAGATGACCCGTCGTGCAGGATCGCGTTGTAAACCCCGAACTTCATCGCGTGACCTCAGCTCGCTGTGGGGCCATAGTCACCGCCGCGCCGCCGTTGGCGGCCGACTCGGCGACTGCAGCGAGGATTTCCATGTTGTGTACGCCTTCGTCGAACGAGGCGTTGCGGGGCAGTGAGTCGGCTTCATCGATGCCGACGACCTCCTCTAGAAAGGCGCGCGCCTGGAACACGAAGCCCTCTTTCTGCCGGACGCCCGGTGCGTCCGGCAGCCCGCCGGCGAAGTACGGGTGATCGGGACCGATGATCACACGGCGGTAACCTTGCGTGCCAGCGGAGCTCTCGTTGAGCATGAGCTGGAACTCCCCTGGACGCTTCTGTTCCCACTGCGCCTCACCTTTGTCGCCGAATAGCTCGAGTGCGAGGCCGTTCGGGTGGCCGGCGGCGACGCGCGAGACCTGCACGACACCGACGCACCGCTCGAACCGGGCGCTGAACCCGGCGTAGTCCTCGTTCTCGACCGCCTCGTAGGTGTCGCTGACCTCGACCTGCTCATGGCCGACGACGGCGCCGAGTGGCACCGGCCGCCCCGTGATGGCGGTCGCAAATCGGCCGCCACTCACCTCCAGCACATCCCCGCAAAGGAACTCCATGAGGTAGGCAGCATGGCTGCCAATGTCGGCGAGCGCGCCGGAGCCAGGGGCTCCCTTGTATCGCCAGCTCATCGGCCCCATCGGATCGCGCGCGTAGTCGCACCAGTACCGGCCGTTGGCATGCAGGATGCGACCCAGCGCGCCGGAATTGACGAGCCCGCGGAGCGCGGCGGCGCCCGCCGCCCGGCGGAAGGTGAAACCGATGCAGACCACCGTGCTGGCGTTCCGGGCGACGTCCGCCATGGCGCGGGCGTCCTCGAGGGTGTCGCTCAGCGGCTTCTCGCACAGCACGTGCTTGCCGGCAGCGACCAGGCCCTCCACGATCTCGCGGTGCAGGGAATTGGCCACAGCCACACTGACGACGTTGATATCGGGGTTCTCCGCGATCGCTTGCCATGAGGTGTCCGACCGCTCGTACCCGAAGCGGTCTGCCGCCAGCGAGCCAAGCTCGGGACTAATATCGCCGATTGAGACGAACCGTAGGTCCGGCAGTGTGCACCGGTTAAGCCTTGGGGCGATTCGGTAGGCGGCGGCGTGCGCCCGGCCCGCCATGCCAGCTCCGATTACTGCGATTCCGATCGTCATGGATCCTCTCCTTTGGGTACGCGCTCGGGGACTTTTGGAGCGCATCAAGCCGCGCGCTGCCCGTAACGTATCTACCAACTAGACCGATACCCGCCTGTGAGCCTTCGGCTCATGGTTGTTCAGGGAAGGTCTGACATCCGTCAACCCGAGCAGATCATCGAATCGCTTTGAGCGGCTGACCCTCGATGCGGCCGATCGTAACCGCGGCATGCCGGAAGTAGGTTGGGGCGATGGTCCCTTCTGTTTCCATGGACGACATCCCGCCGCGATCGTACGGTGCACTTCTTGACACGACCGTTCGCGTCGTCACCTGGAACGTCTGGGGCCTGTACGGTCCGTGGCAGGAGCGGGAAGCGGCGATTGAGGCGACCCTCCAGGTTGCGCGTGCTGACGTCGTCGTATTGACCGAGTCCTGGTCGAGAGATCACGACAGTCAGTGCGCTCGCCTCGCCGACTCACTTGGTCTGCAACACCACTGCTTCAGCGGCGTCCCGGCACAGGAAGACGAGGCTGCCCTGTCCGGTGTCGCGGTGATGTCTCGCTGGCCCATCCAGCGAGAGTCCAGCCACACCTGCGGCGCCGCCCGGGTGCAGTTCGCTGAACTCGCCGGTCCGCGCGGACCGATCCAGGTGTTCGGTTTGGTCATGGATGCTTGGTGGTTCGACCAAAGCGAGGCTCGTCAGCAGGCGATCCAACAACTACTTAGCTGCATCGACGAGCTCCAGAACAGGGCTCCGCTCGTGCTCTGCGGCGACTTCAACGCCGATCCCGACAGCGACGAGATTCGTATGCTGACAGGCCGCATGGCCGCGCCCGTTCCTGGTTTGTCCTTCTACGACGCCTGGGAAGTGGCCGGTCTCACACCGGGCCACACTTGGTCCAACAGCAATCCCTGGGCGACCCAGCTCCTCTGGCCCGATCGACGGATCGACTACATCTTCTCGGCGGCGCCGCGGGTTGGCGGCGCAGGGCATCCAATGGACGCCGAGCTCCTCGGTCGGGCTCCCGTCAACAACACGTATCCCTCGGATCACTACGCCCTTCGAGCGGATCTGCGCTACTGAGCAGGTGATGTCCGGAGCCCGGCAGGCAGCCCAGCAGACAATGCTTCGCTGCCGCGGCCAGGTCGCCCACCGGAATCGCTCGGTAGCATCAGCGGCATGGCCGCGATCATGGTGCTCACAGCCGGGAGCACCGGTGATTTCGAGCCTTTCGCGGCGCTATCGGAGCGGCTCGGCAGGCGCGGTCACACAGTGACGCTCGCAGCGGATGCAGGGTTCGAGCGGCTCGCTCCCGACGGGCCGGTGGAGTTCACGCCGATTCGTGCCAATTTCCAGTCGCTCGTGCCGACGCCCGAGCGCAAGCGGCCCTCGCTTCGCGACGAGGTCTTTCCGCTGATGCGGAGCATGCTTGAGGACAGCTGGACGGTTGCGCGGTCCAAGCAGCCCGAGGTCATCGTCGCCCACCAAAAGTCGCTGGCAGCTCCTCACCTGGCCGAGAAACTGGGTGTACCTCACATCCGGGTTCTGACCGTCCCGATGTTGACGCCGACCCGCGAGTTTCCGCTGCCGGGCATTATCCGGCACAACCTCGGCGCGGTACTCAACCGCGCGAGTTACCGCCTCGTCAACATGCTTACGCGGCCCTATGCAGGGTTGATTCGCGACTGGCGGAGTGAAGGCCTTGCCCTCGCGCCGCGCGAGAACCCGCCAGCACCGGCGAAGACTCTCTACTGCTACAGCCCAAGCCTGGTGCCCACACCCGCGGACTGGCCACCGGACACCATCGCTACCGGGTTCTGGCTGCGCGAAGACAGATCCGACCCGGAACTGCTGAATCCCGACCTCGAGCGCTTCCTGGCCGCGGGAGCGCCGCCGATCTACATCGGCTTCGGCAGCAGTGTCAGTCCTGATCCCGCCCAGCTGGGCGCTATGGTGAGCGACGCGGTGCGACAGGCCGGCATCCGCGCCGTGATCGCGAGCGGCTGGGGAGCGCTGCGCGGCGTCCAGAGCAACTCGGACACGATGGTGATCAAGAGCGCACCACACCGCTCGCTGTTCCCGCGTGTTACCGCCGTTGTCCATCACGGAGGCGCAGGGACGACAGCTGCTGGTCTGCTCGGGGCACGTCCGACGATCGTTTGCCCCTTCCAGGGCGACCAGCACTTCTGGGGTGCAGCGATCCACCGCGCCGGCGCGGGACCCCAACCGATGCCCGTTAAGAAGCTCACCACCAACCGACTTGCTTCGGCGATCCAGACAGCCAACGCCGACGCCGACATGCGAACCCACGCCGCCGAGCTATCGGACCGGATCGCCCAGGAAAACGGTGCAGATCGGGCTTCCGAACAGATCGAAAGCACTCTGGCCTAGCCGATCAGCCGCCTTCCGCTTTGTCGATGAAGCGCCGCTCGAGCGTGTCGAAGACTTCTCCGCGGGTGCCGCTATGTCGATCACGTTTTCGACAGCCGCAAAGAAGCTACCCCCATTGGCCGGTTCACTCCTCCCTGAAGCCCGCATGATCATTCACGCTCGCTTTGTCAGCTTGAGTCACGGTGGAGCCCGGCAATCGTCCTCTTGCGTACTCGGGGAGAAGAGCGCTAAATCACGCTTACCGACGGTTATGTAACCAGGCAGCGAGTCTGGCGGCTTGACGGGTACCCACGGTGGTGCGCCGCTTCTGGGTACTCACAGTTAGGGGACTCAGATGTACAGATTCGGCCTAGTCAAGTGAGTAGAGGATGGTGGTGGCATGCCGAGGCGGCGAGCGACTTGGGTCGTGGTACTTCGCTTGACGGTGGTCGTCACAACGGTCTCCACCCTTATCGTTCTGGCTAGCGGTAGCGCGCTGTGGCTCCTCGAGCGGGACCGACCCAATAGCACTGTGCGGTCTTGGGGCGACGCGCTGTGGTGGTCCATCAGCACTATGACAACTGTCGGCTACGGTGACCATGTCCCTGTAACTACGAGTGGCCGTCTGATTGGTGCGGCGGTCATGGTGGTGGGAGTGGCAGTCATCGGTGCCGTGGCGGCGATCGTGGCTCTTGCGGTGGCCCTTCATGTCGCGCTCCAGGAGGAGCAGGCGTTCCAAGCAGAAGCGGCAACGCTTGAGCACCGGGTCGAAGTGCGCCTCGCTCGGATCGAGGCGCTACTGGATGGCGTCGATGCACACCTGAAGGCATGGTCGTCCACGTCGGCTAATGACTCCACCAGCGATCGGCGAGATGCTCAGTAGCCGCGGAGTAGATCTTCCCCATCGTGACTGCCCATCCCTCGGCGGTTACCCTCAACTCACTCCTGAACACCTGAACCAGCGGCTTTAGTTGATCACGAAGCTTGAAACGTTGATCAAGGTTGCGTGCACGATGTTGATCCTCGGGTGCATCCGCAGCCGTTGCGAAGCGTCAGAGACCCAATGCAAATGGACCAAGACGGTGATCACCCGCCTTTCGTCCTGCCCTTACGGACCGGTCGACACTGGCCAAACGCGCGTGACTACGCCACTGTAAGAACAACACAGCTCGTCGGAAAGACCTAGCCATGCCCAAGCGAGAAGACCCACCTTGGGGTACGCCTACACCATCACAGACCAACAGCGACGCGTTCTGGCGCGCCGCCGAGTTGGGAACTGGACTCATTGAGCTTGACCGTTCAGAGTGCCTGGAGCTGCTCGCGGCAAAGTCTGTCGGCCGGCTGGCCTATGTCGTGGATAACGGCGCCCGCATCTTGCCCCTGAACTACGTCGTTGCCGAGGACTGCTCATTTTCCGTACAGTGCCTGACGGTGAGATCTTTCACCATGCGCTCAGTTCCATATGTGCTTTCGAGATCGACGAGACCGACGAGTTCTTCGAGTCAGGTTGGAGCGTCGTGGCAGTCGGGCACCCAGACCTGGCCACCGAGGAGGACTTCTCTCGAATGCGGTATGGGAAGTTACCTGAGCCGTGGGCCGGAGGTTACCGATACTTGTTCGTACGACTGCCCTTGGAGCATATCTCCGGACGTCCAGTGATCGGGCACGGTCGGTGAGCGACCCCACCTAGCCAAGAGCCGTAGTTAGTCGGCCGTCGCCAAGGGCGGGTACTCCTGCGGGATGATCGCAACCGGGCAGCTAGCTCGCTCAAGTACGGCGCTGGCGATCGAACGGATCCAGGGCGCCCATTCCCGCCCGCGGTACGGGGTGCCGACGACCAGCAGCTGGGCCTCGGCCGCCACGGAGACGACAGCGTGCAGCTCCGCCTCTCGTACCGCCCACTTCGCGGCCGCTTCAGCCTCAGCGCAGTCATCCACTCCGACAATGATCATCCGGCGCTGTGCCTGCTGGATGCTCTCGCTGTCGTCACCGGCAGCATGAACGTGAACATCGGTGTCCCCTCATACGACAAGACCATGATCGTCCGCACCGTGGTCCGAGGTCATGATCATTGGTCGCCGGTGATCGGGACCTTCTCCTGGCACCAAGTGCTTCTGCCTCTGACGCTTCCCTTGCACGATTTCAGATACTGAGAGTGTCGGATCGCGTTGCAATCCCAAGGTCGAAGACGTACCGGAGATCGGGGACGAGGTTGCAGCCGCCCCGCGTCTTGCGTCGCTTGCGGATCGGCTCCATGATCGGATTCAGGGCGCTGAGTTAGGCAAAGTGACGCTGAGGAGTTGAAAGTTAGTTGACCCGGAACGAGATCGTCGTCGGCCTCGACGACTCCCCATCGGGGAAAGCAGCGCTTCTCTGGGCGGCTGAGCAGGCGATCCGTAAACGGGCCGTGTTGCGTGCCATACATGTCCTCGACTGGCCCTACGGGCCCGACGACACGAACGTCGACGCTCCGCCACACAACGCGAACCAGACCTTCGACGAGGCGCAGGCCAGATACCTGGCCAGCATTACCAGAGTCTTCAACGACATTTCACCCCGGCCCGCCTGGCTCATCCAGTTCGCCACAGGCGAGCCAGGCCCGGTGCTCGTGACGCAGTCAAATGGCTCGCAGCTCCTGGCTGTCGGAACCCGTGAACACGTCGGACTCGGCCGCCTGCTGGCCGGCTCCATCAGCCACTACTGCCTCAGGCACGCAGATTGTCCGGTCGCTGCGGTGCCTACAAGGATCGATGCCGAGCTTGCCGCACTCGGGAAGCAGGGCGGCGAGCGCCGAGGACCAAACATGCACGAGATCGTCGTGGGCGTAGATCTCTCTCCATCGGGGGGAGCTGCTCTCGCCTGGGCAGCGGAAGAGGCCAGAGCGACTGGCCAGACCCTTCGGGCCGTACACGCGGTTGATGTATCGCCGGCGTTCAACATGGAACTCGGGATGGGCGCGGCGGCTGTGCCTATGGATGCTGCCGCGATAGACGCCGCGTACCGCGACCCGATCGCGGGGATCTTCGAGGCCATCCGACCAGAGCCCAATTGGCACCTAAGGTTCTCTGCCGGCGAGCCCGGACCCGTCCTGGTTGCCGAATCCGACCGAGCGGGGCTGCTCGTCGTCGGCACGAAGGAGCACGTGGGTATCGGCCGGCTTGTCTCCGGTTCGGTGAGCCACTACTGCATCAACCACGCACAGCGCCCCGTGGTCGCGGTGCCGGCCGTACGTGATCACGGCAGCGACCCGCGTCATGATCATGCGACCAGGCGCTCAGGCTAAGGCCTGAGCCGAGGGAGGCGGGGCCTCAATGGAGGCACCCTCGCAGCGGGCGCTGGATTCTGTAGCCAAACGGTAAGGACTAGCAGGCGAAATCGACATTGCGGAGAACGCCCAAGAGCACTGAGCGCCGCCCTGACCGGAACCCTTCGAACCGGCTAGTCTGCACAGGTTTCTGACGGTCTGCATAGGTAGCAACCCGTGCAGACCGACCGAAACCTACGTGCACGTGGGTTTCGTCAGCCGGTACGGGGCGGAACACCGCGCCCGTAGCGTGCAGCCCCAAGTGGACTACTAATGGCCATAAGCCGGGATTTAGTGCTCTGATCTTCGTGAGCGCCGCCTGCCCGTTGCGGTACTGCCGGCACCCGCTCCGCCACTGAAGACACAGGCGACGCCAAGCATGAATCCGAAGTCGTACCAGTTGCCGTTGTTGTGCACTTCGTAGATGTTCACGTTGTCGTTGAACAACGACACGATGAAGGTGATCGGGCTGATCAACCCTTGCCACAGACCGAGCCAGAACCCAGCAGCTCCGGGGCCACTAGCAAGATCATTCGGTCCGGCGGCGCAGGAGGTCAAGATCAACAACAGCCCTGTGATCACCGTGAGGCCAGCGGCGCGGCACATGTTCATCTCTCGATCAGGGGCGGCCCGTCATGGACCCAAAGTCTTCGGCGCTTATCGGCCTGCCGCCGATCACCAGTTCATCGACCTCAAGGCGGCCAACGGTGAGCTTCTTTGCTGCGGCGTCGCCGACCCGGAGACGTCCCACGGCCACCGCGCCTACCGCCAGCGCGCCGACCGCTGCGGCACCGGCGGCAACTGCACCGGTCGCCAGCGCCCGCAGGGCGACGCCACCAGCAGCCATGCCTTTGACAGCGATGCCTCTGACTTTGACCGGAGGCAAATCAGCGGCTGTGCTCTCTCTATGACCCGTAGTGCCTCTGCGGGCCACCATGTGCCTGCGACCCTTATGCTCACTACTCATACGCTTCCGCTCCACGATGCCCTCCTCTGCTTCGACTTGCTCTAGCTTTGATCTTGCAAGCTGACGCTGCCCGACGGCAAGTGACGGAGGCGGGCAAAGCGTGTCGTGACAAAGACCCAAAGTTTGAACACCGACCTCGGATGGGACCTCCGGAATTACCCACATCATCTCGGAACACGGAAAGCGCAAACTCCGCACCTCGCCTGGCCGGCCTTATGCCGGTTGTGTGCCCCATTGCAGACGGCAGCGGTGTCACTGGCATCGGCATCTTTGACGCATCTCCAGAGGAGTCCCGCGCGAGGACGTCGGCCAGCCAGAGCTACCGACCCTCTTCGAGTGAGTGCGCTGCACTCGGCACCTCAGGGTAACGCCTTAATGGAGTCGAGCTCGGTCCGCAACCGACTCATCACGTCGTCAAGGTCTGGGCCGTGATCCGGATCGACGATTCCAGTAATGGTCAGTGCGCCGGCGTACGAGAGAACCTCGAAGTAGATGGTGATGTTTCCGCCCTCGGCGACCGCGACCGGAATGGCGCTCATGACCTTACGCCCGCCAAGCATCACTGGCTCGACTGGGCCGCGAACGTGCGTCACCAGTGTGTGGAGCCGACGCTGGTGATTCATATAGAAGTGATATCCACCAAGTCTCGCGAGCAGCCGGAATAAGCCGCCCAGGATCGCAATGGGTGGTGGCCCAGTTGCTGCCTCCTTGTGACCGCGGACCGCGGCCTCAACCTGAGCGAGACGTTCGCCGATACCACCACTCGTCGGAACATAGACGAGCATGGGACTCACCAGATTGCCCACCTCGCGCCCGCCGGACGCGCGGCGACCTGAAACGGGTACGGCAACGGCAATCGGGTCAACTGACTCACCCCTGCTGAGTAAGACCTGCTGCAGCGCGCCGGCAATGGCCACGAGGATTGCGTCGTTCGTAGTCGCGCCGTATCGGTGCGCTGCCGCCGCAAGCTCAGCACGATCCAGCTTGACGACTCCCACCCTTCGGCGCGGACTTGTCACTTGCACGAGCGAGCACTGCGTCACAGGTATCGGATGGAAGCCGCCACCTGCGAACATGGCCCGGCGGAGCAGCTGCCACGAGCCGGCCGCCCGTCGAAGACCGCCAATCCGTGTGACCCACGCATCCCGAGCCAGGTTCGACAACATCGGCTTAGGCCGAGGAAAAGGCACATCAGCTGGCGGCGCGCCCGGATCGACGAGCGTCGCTAGCACGTTCAGCCCGCCGAGGCCGTCTGCCAGTACGTGGTGGAGCACTACGACGACGGCCGCTCCACAGTCCGCGAGGTCAGTGATCAGAACGACCGACCACAGCGGAGCCTTTCTCGGCAGCGGCTCCATGATCACGGAGAGAGCCACGTCAAACAGCGCCCGCTCGTCTCCCGGATCCGAACACTGAACGGCACGGACATGGCGCTCGATGCGGAAGTCATGATCATCCACCCAGACGGGACGGCCGAAGCCGGGCGGTACGTTGATCAACCGCTGTCGCAGCCGTGGCAACGCACAGATGCGGGCTTCGATGAGCTGACGGAGCTGATACAGGCTAAGATCACCGGACTGCTCCAACTGCAAGATCACAGCGAATTGCTCGGGAACCTTACCGCGGTCCATCGCCAGAAACGCCAGATCGGCCGAGCTGGCACGTTCGATGGACGGCCGTGATTCGTACGACGCGTCGACTCCCTGGATGTCCTCCATCGTCGATCCCACATCCCTATCCGACAGAGTGCTTTGGGCTGCATGGAAGAGTCGAAGGTCACCTCTCTCCTTGCTTGAGCACGAGAACAGACGCGAGGACGAAGGTCATCATTGAGAGACGACATTGGCGGTTGTCGGTGAATGACACCACGGTCACTTTCGGAGGTATAGAAGATGCCGGCCTGGCACGGTGAAGGGTGCGGGATGAAAAACGAGATCGTCGTGTCGACGGCAACTGAATATTGACCACGGTGCGGCAAGGCGGGTTCTAGTCAACGTCGCGACGTGGACGGTTGTGGAGGCTAGCAGCGTCCCGAACAGCTCGGCCGGCGCGTGGTCGTTGAGGATGAGTCTGGGCCGGTTGTTGAGCTCGTTCTCGACGGCTAGGAGGTGCTGCATCGAGTGGGTGCTCAGGTCGCTGCCCTTGGGGAAGTAGTCACGCAGGAGCCCATTGGTGTTTTCATTCGATCCGCGCTGCCACGGTGAGCGGGAGTCGCAGAAGTAGACCGGCG
>Ga0307416_100001715_pt1 | contig 12127 bp, 9 predicted proteins | sample DK1Cmetagenome_2_FD_203821 | JGI IMG/M metagenome (GOLD analysis project Ga0307416, IMG submission 203821) | Maize rhizosphere microbial communities from greenhouse at UC Davis, California, United States - DK15-C-3 | ecosystem: Host-associated > Plants > Roots > Rhizosphere > Soil | place: USA...
ATCCCGCCGACAGGCGGATTCTGGCGCTGTTGGCTGGAGCGCGCGAGGAAACCAATTACGGTTATTCGCCGTACTACGATTCAGTTCAGTCGAGCTTCAGCCTAGCCGAAGCTTCATGGGATCTGCTGTTGCCTCTGATGTGCGCCACAGAGCGATGCGTACTCGGTCTCTCAACTGACCCGGGTCAGCAGCCACTGGCATGGGACGAAGGCGAGCACTGGGAGTTCGGCGTGGAAATGACGATTGATGACTCCTCAGAAGCGTATTCTGTGCGGGGTGTGTTGAGGCGCGGGGACGTAGAACTGGACCTCAAACGTCCGCAGCTCCTCGTTGCCGGCGGTCTGCTCGTTAATGACGGTCGCATCGCTCGGTTGCGTGATTTTGGCGCGTTTAGCTGGATCGCGCTTCTGCGAGACCACGGACCCCTGTCTGTGCCCAAGGCAGAAGGCGATGAATTCGTCAATGAGATCCTGCGTATGCCCCGACGGCCGCGGCTTAAATTGCCGCCGGAGTTTAGCTTCGAAGAAGTCACTTGCCGCCCCAATCCGGCTCTGACGATAAGTTCCAAGAGTGAGCGCAAGTCGGTGAACGCTCGTCTGCTCGGCAATCTTTCTTTCGAATACGACGGCACCCTGGTGCCGCACCGGTACCCCGGACAGGCGATCCATCAACAAACTCGTCGCCGCTTGATCAATCGCGATTTTACGGTTGAAGAGGCGGCGGTCAACCGCTTAAAAGAGCTGGGCTTTCGCCGGCCGCATTGGCCCGGATCTGATAGCGAATTTGAATTCTCCCCGGATCGTCTTCCGTATGTGGTGCGGGCGTTAAGCGGCGAGGGCTGGAGAGTGGAAGCCGAGGGAAAAATCTATCGCCCAGCGAGCGCCCTGCGTCTCAGTGTCAAGTCAGGAGTTGATTGGTTTGAGCTTGAGGGTGGCGCTCAATTTGATCAAGTCAAACTGGCGCTGCCGAAACTGCTCCGCGCGATAAAGCGTGGCGAGGAGACCGTCCGGCTCGATGACGGCACCCTTGGCATATTGCCGGAAGATTGGTTGGAGAAATACCGGCTGCTCGCGGGTATGGGCAGCATGCACGGCGATCAACTGAGATTTAGCCGAAACCAAGTCGGTTTGCTCGATGCGCTAATTGCCGATGAAGAGAATGTCGCTGTGGATGCCGGGTTCGAACGCATACGGCAAGAACTCTATTCATTCGCCGGGCTACAGGCTGCCGAGCCGTCCGCCGGTTTCGTCGGCCATTTGCGCGACTATCAACGCGATGGGTTGGGCTGGCTCGATTTTCTGCAGCGCTTCGGATTGGGTGGTTGTCTGGCCGATGACATGGGCTTGGGCAAAACAGTTCAGGTACTGGCATTGTTGGAATCGCGTCGCGACTCCTATATCCGTGGCGAGCGCCAAGCGCCGCGGCCTTCGTTGGTCGTGGTGCCACGTTCGCTGGTGTTTCATTGGAACAGAGAGGCCGCGCGATTTACGCCTAAGCTGCGACTTCTTGATCATACCGGGTCGTTCCGCGCAAAACCCGGCGAGCATTTCAGCGACTACGATGCTGTCATCACTACCTACGGCACGCTCCGGCGCGATGCCTTGGAATTCAAAGCCCAAAGGTTCGACTACTGTGTTCTTGATGAAGCCCAGGCAATTAAAAATGCCGGAACATTGTCGGCCAAAGCGGCGCGCTTGCTCCGTGCCGACCACCGGATAGCCATGAGCGGCACTCCGGTCGAAAATCATTTGGGCGAGCTCTGGAGTTTGTTCGAATTTCTCAACCCCGGTCTGTTCGGCAGTGCCACTGTATTTGGCCGTGTCGGGCGAAATCCCGATCCCGCCACCCGTAACTTGTTGGCGCGGGCGTTGCGGCCGTTTGTGCTCAGGCGTACCAAAAGCCAGGTGGCGCGTGAGCTTCCGGCCAAGACCGAGCAAACTATTTTCTGTGATCTGGAGGGGCGCGAAAAGAAACAGTATGAGGAGTTGCGCGCCTACTACCGTGCTCGGTTGTTGAAAGACTTCGAACATGGAGACCGTAGTCGGGTCAAGTTCCAGGCTCTCGAGGCGCTGCTGCGTTTGCGTCAGGCCGCTTGCCATCCCGGTCTCATTGACAAGAGCAAAGTTGGCGAACCCAGCGCCAAGGTTGATACCTTGATGGGGCAACTCGAGCAAGTGCGCGAGGAGGGACACAAAGCGCTGGTTTTCTCACAGTTCACCAGTTTGCTTGCCATTATTCGTGATCGCCTCGATCGTGAGCAAGTCGCTTATGCCTACCTGGACGGTCGCACTCGCGACCGTGAGGCGCGTGTCGAGGAGTTTCAGAACGATCCGAACATCAAGCTATTTCTCATCAGCCTCAAGGCAGGCGGGCTGGGGCTCAATTTGCACGCAGCTGAATACGTCTACCTTCTTGATCCCTGGTGGAATCCAGCCGTAGAAGCTCAGGCTATCGACCGCGCCCATCGCATCGGTCAAACCCGCCAAGTCTTTGCTTATCGTCTGATTGCACGAGACACCGTCGAAGAAAAGGTGCTGGAGCTGCAGAAAAGTAAACGCGATCTGGCCGATGCCATCATTACCGCCGACAACAGCCTATTGCACAATCTGACCCGTGAAGACCTCGAGCTCTTACTCTCTTGAAATTGCTTAACGGTTAGAGGGTTCAACGGTTGCACCGTTCAATGTTCAAAGGCTAAGTCACCAGCTGGAATCCGCAAGCGCGGGGTTTTTAACGAGCTGCAGCGATTAGACAGGCTGCCGAGATCTCAGATTATCGGACCCTCTGCGACTCAGCGCTGTCCTTGTCTCGGCGTGCTTGGTTAACGTTCTCGATTGACTTTTGGATGCCCGTCTCTATAAGCTCACGCAGCCGGTTGGATGGACCAAGGAGGATTTCTCATGACCTATGATTTACTTATCAAAGGCGGCCGCATTTACGATGGCAGTGGATTGCCTTCGTATCTCGGCGATGTCGCGGTTGAGGCTGGTCGCATCGTTGAAACGGGGCGGATCAGCGGCAGCGCGCGGCGAGTCGTCGATGCCGACGGTCTTGCGGTGTCGCCGGGTTTTATTGATTTTCACACGCACCTGGATGCCCAGCTTTTATGGGATCCCTTAGCTACTTCTTCCTGTTACCACGGTGTCACAACTGTCATACCGGGAAATTGCGGGCTGTCTTTGGCGCCCTGTAAAGAACAGGATCGCGAGGTCATACTGAAAAGCTTCGAGCGGGTCGAAGCGATTACGCTCCCCGCTCTGAAGGCCGGAGTGAAGTGGGGCTTTACTGCGTTCGGGGAATACCTCGACGCGCTCCGCGGTAACCTGGGGATCAACGTCGCATCGCTGGTGGGCCATTGCGCTTTGCGCCAGTTCGTTATGGGCGAGGCGTCCATCGAGCGCGCCGCGACGGCGGCGGAAATTCATCAGATGAAAGAAGTGCTAAAAGCCAGCGTGCGTGCGGGCGCCTCCGGTTTTTCAACCAATCAAAATCCCGTGCACATGTATTCCGACGGCACGCCGATTCAGAGTCGCTTTGCCACCGACGAAGAGATTATCGAGCTCGCCTGCGCGCTGGGCGAGATCAACCAAGGCGCCGTGCAGATTTCCCGGGGCTCACTGGGTGTTTCGGTGCCGATGCGCGAGAGCGTGCAGCTGTTCGACGAAATTTCCAGCCGTTCCGGGCGGCCGGTGATCTGGCAGAGCATCACGCACCGCTGGGATAAGCCCAACGAATGGCGCCAGCTTTTGGATCTCGCCAAAGAGTCGATCGATCGTGGCGTGCAGTCCTATCCTTTGTGCAATGCGCGTCTGTTCAATAATCGGCTCACGATGAAAAATGCTCAGGTCTTCGATGACCTGCCGACCTGGAAGACGATTCTGTTCTTGCCGCTCCAAGCGCGCATCGAAGCGATCAAAGATCCGGAGACGCGCAAGAAGATGCGCTATGAAGCGGTGGAAGAAAAGAAATCGTCGCGCTTCTCGCGCCGCTGGGATCTGGTTTATCTCATCAACGCAGTCAAACCGGAAAACAAGCACCTGGAAAAGAAGAGCGTGGCGGAGATCGCGAAAATCCGCGGTCAGGATGTGATCGATGCCTTTCTCGATCTCTCACTCGAGGAGGGATTGGACACCGAATTCCAAACCTCCAGCACCAACGGCGACGAGGAGGCTGTGGCTGAGATTATCCGTAGCCCTTATGTGCTCGTCGGCCAGTCCGACGCTGGGGCGCATCTGATCTATGATGCCGGCTTTGGCTACTCTACGCGCCTGCTCGGTTACTGGGTGCGTGAGAAAAAAATCATGAGTCTCGAAGAAGCTGTCCGTAAGCTGACGTTCATGGTCGCATCGATTTTCGGCCTGCAAGGCCGAGGTTTGCTCCGCCGCGGCATGGCGGCGGATTTGTGCATCTTTGATCCGACGACGATCCGCGAATGTGAACCGGAGATGGTGCAAGACTTGCCGGGCAACGAGAAACGTTTCATCCAGAAAGCCACCGGAATCGAGATGACCATTGTCAATGGGGCAGTGCTCGTCGAAAAAAACCAACATACCGGCGCGCTTCCAGGCAGCGTGTTAGGAAGCGGCAACGGCCACGGCCTGCAAGCGGCGGCGTAGACATTAAAGCGGAGTAAGAGTTAAGGAGAGAACACCCAATGTACTACGGTGCGCGAGGAATTGTTGGGTTAGTAAAGCCAACCTACCGGCCGGGATCAATGGAAAGCTTCATCAAGCTCATGCCGGAGGGCGTCGGCTTTATTCCCGCTCACGCAGGCATTCGCGCCGGCAATGAACAGGAGCTGCAAGAAGCTTTGACGGTTGCCGAAAAGAAAGTGGCTCGCTTGGCAGAATTGGGCGCGGACGTGGTGATGATCATGGGGGCGCCGCCGACGATGGTGCGCGGCCACGGTGCGGACCGCGCGATTGCCGATTCGCTGACCAAGAAATATAAAATTCCCGTGACTGTGGCAACAATCGCTCAGGTCGATGCTTTCCGGGCGCTCGGAATGAAAAAACTGGTCGGCATTACTTATTTTCAAGATGATATGAATCAGCGGTTCGCAAGGTTTTTGCAGGACGACGGTTTCGAAGTCAAGGCGATGAAGGGCATCGATGTTCCTTTCAAAGACGCTGGCAAAACTTCGCCTGAAGCGATCTATAATTTCGCCAAAAAGACCTTTATCGAACACGCGCCGGTAGATGGCATTTACATGCTCGGCGCCGGCTGGAACAATTTGCCGGTGATTGAGATGCTCGAGCGAGATCTCAAGACGACGGTGGTATCGAGCATTCCCGCGCAGGTGTGGGCTACCAAGAAAATTCTGCACCTCAATGAACCGGTAACCGGTTACGGCCGCCTGCTGGCGGAGATGCCGTAAAACCCATTATGGAGTGTTGAAGTGATGAGAAGGATTCGGATCCTGACGATTTTTATGTTTGTGGTCACTTTCGGGCTATCGGCGCCTGCTTCAACAGTTAAAGCACAGAGCGTAAGGGAAAAGGCCGAAGCTGAAGGTAAGTTGATGTTTTATGCCACCTTCAACGCCGCCGATTCGAAGATGCTGGCCGATGGGTTCAAGCAAGCATATCCAAAGATCGACGCCACCTTTTACCGAGCTACCGATGCCGCTATTATGGAAAGGATCTTGACCGAAAATCGCGCCGGGCAGAATCTCTGGGATGTCGTCGTGACAACAAGTTTCTACGGTCACAACTTGACCAAACGAGGTCTGTTTGCGACCTACGATTCACCCGAGCGCAGGTTTTTCAAAGAGGGCTACAAAGACCCGCAAGGAGCGTGGACTTCGGTCTATACCAACTACGCCGCATTCGGCTACAATACTAGTACGGTACCCAAAGGCAGCATACCCCAATCCTATGCCGATCTGTTGAAGCCCGAGTGGAAGGATAATATCGGCATGGATAGCAAGGCCTACGAGTGGTTCGGCACCATGCTCAAATCCATGGGCGAGGAAAAGGGTTTAGCTTATATGCGTGAGCTGGCCAAGCAAACGCAGTTGCGCGCCGGCCGCACCTTAATTGCGCAACTCGTGGCAGCTGGAGAATTCAAAGGGGCGCTTACAGCATACTCGCAGACCTTCGAAGTGTTAAAGCCTAGCGGTGCTCCGGTGGACTGGGTTTACTTAAATCCGGTTTTTGCCAACATTCATCCGGCGGGTGTTTCCGCAAAAGCACCGCATCCCAATGCGGCGCGGGTGTTCATCGATTTTGTCTTATCTAAACGGGGCCAAGAAATAGTGCGCAAAATGAACCGGATTCCCGATCGTACGGATACGCCACCGGCACAAGCGCGCTTGATGGAAGGCATCAAGCCGGCTTTCGCGCCGGTTGAGGTTCTTGATGATTTTTCGAGATACGGCAAGATGTTCGACGGCATCTTCGCCGCTCGTTAACGGCTTGAAAAGAAACGTTCAAAATCTTCAAGGTTCCGCAGTTTAACTTCGGCGATAGGTCGTCGATGAAAGTCGTTGTTCGTTTTTTAACCAAAGAGTTTACATCCGGATCGGGAACCGTCCGTGCCTTGGGCGGCGTCGATTTCGAGGTGCGCGACCGCGAGTTTTTCGGGATCATCGGGCCCACCGGCTGTGGCAAAACCACCCTTTTGCATATCATCGCAGGCCTCGAGAAACCGACAACCGGCTCCGTCGAATTTGTCGGCGAGAAAAGAACCAAATCGACGGTCTCTATGGTTTTTCAGGAATCGGCTCTGATGCCATGGCGGAGCGTCGAGGAGAACGTCCCGCTCGGAGCGGAGTTTCGCAATGAGCACCCCTCGATATTGAAACGGGTTAGCCAATTCTTCCTGGAGGTCGTTCGCCTGCTGGACTTCGGCAAGGCTCGACCTTACGAGCTTTCCGGGGGAATGAAACAAAAAGTCGCCATAGCTCGCGCCCTCGCCAACGATCCTGAAGTGATTCTCATGGATGAGCCGTTCGCTTCACTCGACGCTCAGACCCGGCTGTTGATGCGGGAAGAGCTCCTGCGCATCTGGGAGCGCGACAAGAAAACCGTCATTCTCGTGACGCATAATCTCGACGAGGCGGTCATGCTCTGCGACCGTATCGCCGTCATGAGCTCGGCCCCCGGTTTGATCAAGAGCATCATCACCGTTGATGTGCCACGGCCGCGCAACTTTCGCAGCATGAAGGATCCCGATTTCGCCAGATGCACGGAAAAGATCTGGGATCTGCTCCGCTATGATGTCGATCAAGCGATGCGACAAAGTTCTGTTTAGTACTTCTTCGGCGCATACCGGATTAGCAACTCACCGTTTCGATTCGTATCCTGATCCCCGGCTTAGACGCTAGACCAAAGATCGATTACAACCAATGAGAAGAGTTCCGAGCAAGCAAACGATTCGCCGGTTAACCATATGGACTCTGGTGTACTTGATTCCCGCCTACCAGGCGATGCTGCCAATCGAAGATCCGGATATCTGGTGGCATCTAAGAACCGGCCAATGGGTCGTTGCTCATGGCCATGTTCCAATCCAAGACCCGTTCTCGATGTTTGGCGCAGGAAAGGCGTGGATTGCCTATAGCTGGCTTTTCGAGGTCCTGGTTTACGGTCTACACCGAAACTTTGGTTTGACCGGGTTGGTTGCGTTCACCGTGACGATGTCCTTCGTCATCGGGTTGACGATCCATCTGCTGCTTCGCCGAGCTCGCTTGCCTTTTGTCGCTGAAGTCCTGTTGCTGGCGGTGATTTTTGCCAGCCTAAAACCTCTGCTAAGCCCGCGCCCATGGCTCTTCACGATTTTATTCACGGCCATAGAGCTACGGCTTATCTTCAGTCTGCGGCGCTCATGGAAGCTTCTTCCCGCGTTAGTTTTGCCTCTGGTGTTTGTCCTCTGGGCCAATCTGCACATTCAGTTTGTCTATGGATTAGCTATCCTGGCGTTTCTGACCGTTGAATCAATAATTCACCGGTTCGCTAAATCCGGTCTGCCGCAAACCGATAGCAACGCACTGTCGGTGACGCATTCTTTGCTACTTCTCGGTTCATGCTTGGCTGCAACGCTGGTCAATCCTTATCACTACCGTGTTTACCTGGCGATTCTGGAATATGTTACGCAGAGCGGAGCTTTCCAGAATATATCTGAGCTGCATCCCATGTTCTTCCGTTCTCTGGCCGATTGGTTGGTTCTCTCTTTAACTCTAACCGGAGCATTTGTACTGGGTTGGCAGAGACGCTGGAACATTTTCTTTTTGGCTTTATTCGTGACGGCAGCTTGTTTTGCCTTTCGCGCGCGCCGCGATGCATGGTTCATGGCTTTGGTTGCGGCGGCTATCGTTAGCGAGTTCGCTACTACGAAAACGGCCAGTGGGTATTTTGATTTCACCAAGGAAAGAGTAGCGGCCGTTATTTTTGGCTTATTGCTCTGTCTGTACGGGCTGAGCCATCTTCGTGCTGTTTCAGAAGATTCGTTGGTCAAAGCCGTTGAGTTGCACTTTCCGGCCCAGGCAGTGAAGTTCATCAGATCCAATCAGCTTGCAGGGCCGATTTACAATTCTCTCGATTGGGGAGGTTATCTGATTTGGAGTTTGCCCGAGTTTCCGGTTGCGATGGATGGCCGCACGAACTTACACGGTGATGAACGGATCGCCAGGTCACTAGCGACATGGAATGGTAGCATGGCCTGGGCGAAAGACCCTGAACTTTTGCGAGCTCGTTTGATCATAGCGCAAACAGGCAAACCGCTGACCTATCTGATTCGCGGCGATCCCCGTTATCGATTGGTTTATGAAGACAACACGGCTGCGGTGTTTGTGGTTGATCGGAGTATGTTATAACTCATACGCCAAGACTACGCGTGCCGACCAAGATTTTCCTCGTGCAGCCTAGGTGTGAGCTTCTTTGATGCATATCGAAGGATCGCGGTTAATGATGAGGCCATAATGTTTTAGCAAGGGGGAGTTATGTTCAAGGTATTCTCACAACGAGTTATATTACTTCTGGGATTTGTACCAATCCTTGTCACCGCCGGTTGCGCTACGACGCGGTCGGCGCAAGATTTTTCATCTACCCTGGCCGATAAGGAAAGGCCGGATACTGAAAGGGCTTTGGATTCGACCCGCAAGCCAAACGAGGTGCTCGGGTTTTATGGCGTGAAAAGCGGCGATAAGGTTGCCGATATTTACGCGGCGCGCGGCTATTACACGGCTATTCTCTCGGGGGTGGTGGGGCCGCGGGGAACAGTCTACTCCGTGGTACCGGCAGTCCGCCCGGAACTTGCCGACCGCTTTAAAAATCCGAAGTTCGCGAACGTCCGGTTAGTCGAAGGACCGTTGGAGAAACTGGCCTTGCCTCAGGACGGCTCACTGGATTTCGTATTGATACATTTGAACTATCACGATCTCTCTCCCGATGTGCGGATCGGGATGAACAAAAGAATCCTGGGTGCTCTCAAGCGGGGCGGTGTTTATGGTGTGGTCGATCACTCAGCCAAGGAAGGCAGCGGAAACGAGGCGGTGAAAACCCTTCATCGCATCGATAAACAGTTAGTCATCAAAGAAGTGACTGGTTCAGGGTTCAAGCTGGCAAAAGAAGGGACGATGCTTAGCCGGCCGGAAGATAAACGGGACTTCAACGTCAACAAAGAGCGAAATCTTAGTGACCGCTTCGTGCTGGCGTTCGAAAAACCGTAGAGCAAATACAAGTCTTTCGCGATTCTCATTTAGATCTAGCTGAGCCGCCGATCCAGACCGAGGCGGCGGCCCGGAACCTGATCCAAGAGAGTCGCAATTGCCTTCGACGCTGGCGCGAACAGCTGGCATCTGCAGCAAACCAAAACCTATATCTCTGTGATCTGGCGAAGCTTCAGTTTTCGCTTCGCTTGCTCTAGCACGTAGCGACCCACCGCGAGATCCTCATCAGCGATCCCGTTGGATTGAAAAAAAATTCTCTTGGGCCGGGGTTGCGGCGCGCCGCTGCCGACAAGTTTTTCCAGGGGAACGATATCGTCCCAACGGGCGATGCCGGACTGACAAGCATCGATCAAATCACCGCTGTCGGTTCTCGCGGCGGCCACATCGTCGACGACGATGAGATCCACTTGGCGAATCAAGTTGCCCGAAACTTCGTGTTTGACGGCTCCGTTTGCGCCGATAGATGCAACCAGCACCTCTTCTTTGAGGTTCTTTCCGTCAGCCACCGGGGTGGTGGAGTTGGTCGAGACCACTAGGATGTCCGACTCGCTTTCAACCTCTTCAACAGAGGATGACTCGCGCCACTCGGCTTGGACGATTTGGCTCATCTGTTTGATGAATTGTTTGCGCCTCTTGGGAGTCCTTCCGAAGACCACGATGCGTTCGATCTGACACGCGTGTGCAACTGCTTCCACTTGAAAGGTGGCCTGCCAGCCGGGCCCGATGACGCCCAGGGTCCTGGCATTGGCCGGCGCGAGGTTTTTTGCGGCCACCCCGGTAGCGGCGCCAGTCCGCAGGCTGCTGAGGTAGCCCATATTGATGATTGCCTGAATCTGCCCGGTCTTGCCGTTGTAGAGTGTGACCGTGTTCGCTTGCGCGATGTAGGCGCGCAGACAAAACAGGTCATAACCCTGATGCCATGCAGCCATGATGTTGATCTGCTTCTCGTTTCCCTTGAGCCGTCGGCGCGGCAAACCGCGTACCTTGCCGGCGGCCCGATCTAAAAACATTTTCTCGAGAAGATCGACTGCCCGCGCCATGTTGATGAGCTTTTTGCTTTGTGGTTCACCGATGAGTAAAGCCATGTTGGTTGTCCTCCTCCACGCGTTATATCAAGCTGCTGAAAGCCTCATAGGCCTTGGGAAAGGATGAATTACGAAAGCTGAGAGCTGAATTCCGCTTTCAGATTCCGCTTTCATCCCTGTAATTGCGCCTTGGCCTTTGAGGTGTTTTGAGCAGCCTTTTACCCAGAGTTTGTCCACGTTTTATAACGCAGAGCGGAAATCCCGGCAACAAACAACGGCTATTTCTTATCACGTCATAGAGCAAAGACTCTAATCTTGAGCCGGGTAGGAAGCGCCACCAGCATGCTTTCCCTTGACCCGTGAGCTTATTCATTTAACAATGTCTGGCATGAAACGCTGTCCCAATTGTTCAACTGAGTATGATGATAAAATCAGCTTCTGTACCAAGGACGGTAGAGCGCTGGTAACGGCCGATACGAGCCGTGCGCGGCTTTGCCCGCACTGCGCAAACAGCATTGAGGAAAATGCTGTCAAATGTCCCTATTGTAAGGCAGACTTCGGAACCACCGCTCAGAGACCTCAATGGCCTGGTCGGGATGAGATTGCTGGTCAATCCACTCGTAGCGGCGGCAAGCCTGCCAGCCGGGGATTGACGAAACCGGTGATCGCGATACTGGCGGCGAGTTTGATGGTTGTCCTTGCGGTAGGTGCATTTTTCTTTGCCGGATCCCGGCAGAGAAACGACGCTCGCCCACTAGAAGAGGCCAAACTCAAGCAGGTGCAAGATCGCGAGGAAAAAATCAAGACACTTGAAGGAGAACTGAATCAGCTCCGGCAGGAACTCGATAAAAGCAAAAGCCAGCTGACGTCGCTTACAGCAAAGCTCGAAGAAAACCAAAAGGAACTCTCGTCAACCCAGCAGCGATTAACCGCCGCGACACGGGAGACAGAGCGCGCAGCGGCAAAGCGCCCGACGGTAGCGCCAGCATCATCGGCCCGTTCGGTCAAAACGCCGCCTTCGGAAACGCCACCGCCGCGCCGTTCTGCTGAGCCCGGGGTTTATGAGGTCATTCGCGCTACGACGGTGCGTGAAGAGCCCTCGACCACCGGCCGCAGGGTGACGGAGATCAATAAGGGTACGAAGATCACGGTGGTGCGCACCGTAGGAAATTGGCTTGAAGTCCGATCCAAACAGGGCAGACCGCCAGGTTATGTTCGTTTGGATGATGCGGTACTCGTTACTCGAACGAACTAGAACTCGCAGGCCTCCATATCCGAAGCTAAAGGGCCGGTCTCAAAAAGTCTTTTCAGTGGCTAATCACCGCTATCGAGCTAGTTGACTTACGCTCATAAGTACTCCTAAGATTTAGGAGGATGCAGGTTTGCGCATTTCTTCTCGCCGTATTCTTGTTGATTCCGGATCAGGTTTGGAGCC
>Ga0307416_100001716_pt1 | contig 12124 bp, 12 predicted proteins | sample DK1Cmetagenome_2_FD_203821 | JGI IMG/M metagenome (GOLD analysis project Ga0307416, IMG submission 203821) | Maize rhizosphere microbial communities from greenhouse at UC Davis, California, United States - DK15-C-3 | ecosystem: Host-associated > Plants > Roots > Rhizosphere > Soil | place...
CGCCGTCTCGAGGAGATGGAAATCGGCCGCGAGCGCGAGAAGCTCGTCAAGGAACGCGACGAGCTCGAGAAGCTAGTCGCCGAGCCGGCCCGTCAGCGCCGCCGTCTCAAGAAGGACCTGGAAGCCCTCCGCCAGCAATTTGGCGATGACCGCCGCACCCGCATCGAGGAAATGGCCGCGACGCGTGAGATCGACTGGTCTGCGATGATCGAGAAGGAGCCGATTACGGTCATCCTGTCACAGCGCGGCTGGATCCGGGCGATGCGCGGCCATGTCGCGCTCGACGATGCGGAGACGCTAAAATTCCGCGAGGGCGATGCGCTGGACACGATCTTCCACGCGCAGACCACGGACAAGATCGCCCTCTTCGCCGCGAACGGGCGCGTCTACACCTTGGGGGGAGACAAGCTTCCTGGCGGTCGAGGGTTCGGCGAGCCGGTGCGCCTTTCGATCGACCTCGATCCCGAAGTCGAAATCGTTGCGCTGATGGTCGTCCGGCCGGAGACGAAGCTGCTGATCGCGTCCAGTGACGGCAAAGGCTTCCTGACCAGCGGCGAAGCCACACTGGCCGAGACCCGCAAGGGCAAGCAGCTCGCCAACCTACGCACCGGCGCCAAGGTCGCCGTAGTCCGCCAAGTGCCTGCGGGAGCCGATGCAGTCGCCGTCGTTGGCGAAAACCGCAAGATGCTGGTCTTCCCCCTCGGAGAGCTGCCGGAGCTAGCGCGCGGACAGGGCGTAACTCTCCAGCGCTACCGCGACGGCGGGCTATCCGACGTTATCGCTTTCACCCTCGCCGACGGCCTGAGCTGGGCGCTTGGAGGCGAAACCCGCCGAACCCGCACCGAGACCGACCTGACGCCTTGGCGCGCTATCAGAGGCGCGTCGGGACGGATGCCACCGATCGGCTTTCCGCGGTCGAACAGGTTCGATTAGCGCGCGATCATTAACGTTGATCAAGTTTTTAACGTTCTTGGCAGCAACGCGGAATTAACCTCGTGACCCTAGAGCAAAATCCTATGCAGGCCGCACTCAACCGCCTGTCGGATCGGAAAAGGGTTCGGCAGGGGGATAATACCCGCGCTACTCCGCACGTTGTAACGGGTGATGACGCAGCCTTGCTCGCGGCGCTGCCAATCGCTGCGGCCATCTTCACGCTCAACGGCGACAAGCTGTGGGTCGAGGCGATGAACCCGCGCTTCCTGGAGCTTGCCGGCTGTTTCGGCGGAACGGAATCGTTCGAGGGGACCTTCAAGCGTTATTCCGGAGGTCCGGGCGGGGCGTTCGCGCATGATTTCCTGACCAACCCAACGACCGCCGTCAATGAGCTCGAGCTTTCTGAGGGCGAAGGCGTCGGCCGCCGATTCCTCACGCTCAAGCTGTCGTCATTGGCGTCGCACCCGTCCGGAACACCCCGCTGCCTGCTGAGCGTCGTCGATCGCACGGTCGAAGTCCGCGCTGAAAATAACCTTCGCGCTGAAATGCTGCGCGACAGCCTTACAGGCCTGCCCAATCGCCTCGCCTTTTCGGAAGCGATCGAGCGCTGCGGCGAGGGCATCACACGCGACGTCGAGCATGCGGTTCTCGTCGTCGACATGCTCCGCTTCTCGCGCATCAACGAAAGCATGGGCGGCCTTGCGGGCGATGAACTGCTCATCACCTTTGCTCGCCGTCTGATGTCGGCACTTCGCACGGGCGACGTGCTTGCTCGAACGGGCGGAAACGAGTTCGGTATCCTCGTCCAGCTTCGCCGCGGCATTGCGGACGCAATGACGGCCGCTGGGCGTATCCAGGACATCATGGCTGCGCCGTTCCGCATTAGCGACGTCGAGATCCGCGTCGAATGCGCGACCGGCGTTGCGCTGATGACGCCCGGCCAGGACGCGGAAGAGCTGTTCCGCAGTGCTCAGTTCGCAGTGAAGCAGGCAAAGACGGTCGGCCAACCGCAGGTTTACGAGCCTCAACAGGCGACCGAGGCCCGCCGCCGCTTTTCCATCGAGACCGAGCTTCGCCGTGCGCTCGACAAGGACCAGCTCAAGCTCTTCTACCAGCCGCTGATCGACCTCACGACTGGCGAAGTTGCTGGTTTCGAAGCTTTGGCGCGCTGGGAGCATGAGGATCGGGGAGAGATCAGCCCGACCGAATTCATCCCCGTCGCCGAGGAATCCGGCCTCATCCTGCAGCTCGGCAGCTGGGCGATGCACAAGGCCGCGCAAACGCTCGCCGATTGGGATGTGCAGGCCGGCGAGCGGGTTCCATTTCACCTCGGCGTGAATTTGTCGGCGATCCAAGTGGCTCGCGACGACACGGCAGGGATGGTCGAAAGCGCGCTGAAGTCTGCCGGGCTCACCGGCGAGCGGCTGACGCTGGAGCTTACGGAAAGTTCGATCGTCCAGGACCCGGCCCGTGCAACGCGCGTGTTCGAGGCTCTGAAGGCGCTCGACGCGACCGTCGCAATGGACGATTTCGGCACCGGCTATTCCAGCCTCGCCTATCTCCAGCGCCTGCCGATCGACGTCCTCAAGATCGATCGCAGCTTCGTCACGGGGATGATGGTCGACCCCGACAGCGTCGCCATCGTCCGCGCAATCCTCCGCCTCGCCGACGCGCTCGGCATGTCTACGACGGCCGAAGGCATAGAGACGGTCGAATTGGCAACGACGCTCGCGGCACTCGGCTGCGACAGCGGGCAGGGCTTCTACTTCGCCAAGCCGCTCGAACCGGACGCGGCGCTCGATTACTGGAAGTCGCGCCGCCGGGCCTGAACTGTCGTTTCATCGCAGCTCAGCAACGCTTCGTGCGTGCCCGGCCCGCAACAGTCGCTTGTCAGTCGGGCGTCTGAATCCTAGGCCCTTGAACCACTTGGCCCGTATGGCCATTGTTCAGCTTGGGCTGGGTAGAGGGTTCTCCATGACATCGACACTTTTCCAACGCGTCGCGCTGGCGTCGGCATCCTTGCTGGCTGCTCCGGCCCTTGTTGCCGCCCAACCGGCTCCCGTTCCCATCGCAGCGGCGCAGGCCGTGAGCATTCCGACGGCAGGGACCGTTTCGGCGCTGTACGACCAGTTCCGCATCCAGCCGATCTGGTTCAAGGCTGGCGTTCCGTCGACGGCCCTAACCCAGCTTTCGCAGATCCTGCGCCGCGCTCCGGTCGACGGCCTGGCCTCGGGCCCGCAGCTGGCCGACCAGCTAGATGCGGCCGTCCGGGCGACCGCCGGCAATCCGGCGGCCATCAAGAATGCCGAGCAGATCGCGTCCGCCGCCTGGGTTCTTTACGTCCAGACCATCAAGCGGCCGACCAGCGGCATGATCTACGTCTATGACGTTCTCAAGCCGCAGGGCAGCCGCGGCGACCAGATCCTTCTCGGTGCTGCAAGTGCTCCGAACCTCAGTACGTATCTCAGCCAGACGGCCGCGGTGAACCCAATCTACTCGCAGATCCGCGATGCCGAATGGGCCCGGATGCAGGCTGCGGGTACGCTGATCCCGGATCCCAAAATCCTCGCGAACCTGGAGCGTGCTCGCTCAATCCCGGCGAAGGGTAAGTTCGTGCTGGTCGACGTCGCCTCGCAGCGCCTGCTCATGTTCGAAAACGGCGCGCCGGTGGATTCGATGAAGGTCATCGTCGGCGACCAGAAGCTCCCAACGCCGATGATCGCTAGCGTGATGTACTACATCACTTACAATCCCTATTGGAACGCGCCCGACCATCTCGTGAAGGGGCCGATTGCTGCGAAGACGCTTGCCGGCGGCAAGAAGTATTTCGACAGCATGGGCTATCAGGTTATGGCCGACTGGACGGCGAACTCGGCGACCGTTCCGTTCGAGAATGTCAACTGGAAGGATGTCGCAGCGGGCAAGACCCACGTCCGCGTGCGACAAGATCCGGGGCCGAAGAACTTCATGGCGCAGCTGAAATATCCGTTCGCCAATCCGCAGGACATCTACCTGCACGATACTCCGGAAAAGGGCCCCTTCAGCCTTGCGAACCGCGCGCGCAGCAATGGCTGCGTTCGTCTGGAGGATGCCCAGCGCTTCGGTCGCTGGCTGCTCGGTCGGGAGCCAAGCCCTCCTGGAACGACGCCTGAAATCCAGGTTCAGCTGCCGCGCGGCGTGCCTATCTACATTACCTATCTGACCGCTCAGCCGACGAGCAACGGGTCGATTGCGTGGATCAAGGACGAATATGGCTGGGACAAGCCAGGCGCACAGGTAGCATCGACCTACATCAGCCCGGCCGCGCGCGCCGCTAACTAAACTTGGTTTGAGCTTTCGAGCGCTTCGGTAACGAGGCGCTCGAACGCCTCTCCATTCGGAAATCCGCTCTCGGCCCAGCGCTGTTCCAGCGCCTTCAGCGTCCGCGCGACCTGGGGTCCGGGGGTCATTCCACGTTCGATGAGGGCGCCGCCACCGATTGGCAGTCGGGGCATCGTCCAGGACGACAAGGACGCCGCTTCGTCGGTCTTGCCAGCGAGCAGCAGGCGATCGGTCGCGCAATCGTGCCCGGCGAAATAGGCGAGCGCTTCCGGACTCGATCCAAGTCCCTCTTCCGCCGTGCAGCCCAACCGCTTCTTCGCCTTGTTCGACAAGCGCAAGCGCAGAGCCACGCTCTCGGCAATCCCACGATTGCGCGGCAACAGCGCCGCCAGACGCCGAAGCGGATCGGGAGCGATATTCGCTTCGCGCTCGGCATCCACCAGCAGCTCCAGCCGCTGAACCGATGCGGCATCAATCTCGGGTAATACGGGTTTCAAGATGCCGCGATCGATCATCAAGGCGACGGTCGGCGAGGGGTCTTCGACCCCGATCAGCTTGAGCAACTCATCCGCGATCCGCTCGCGCGACAAGGCCATGAGATCGTTGGCTCGCTTGCTGCAGGCCTCCAGCGCGGCCTGATCCGGATCGCCCTCGCCGAAGCGAGCGTGGAAGCGAAAGAAGCGCAGGATGCGCAAATGATCTTCGGCAATCCGCTCCAAAGGCTCGCCGATGAAGCGCACGCGTCGATCGTGAAGGTCGTCGATGCCGCCGAAATAATCGAATATTTCGCCGGTCAGCGGATCGGCCAGGAGGGCATTGATCGTGAAATCGCGCCTCGCCGCATCTTCTTTCCAATCGTCCGTGAACGCGACCGTGGCGCGCCTGCCATCCGTCGACACATCGCGGCGAAGACTGGTGATCTCCACGTGCTGGCCGCTGCTGATGGCCGTGATCGTGCCGTGCTCGATGCCGGTAGGGATCGCGCGGATGGCCTCCGCCTCCAGCCGCTTGACGACATCGTCAGGCCGCAGGCGCGTCGCAATGTCGACGTCGTTGACGGGATGGTCGAGCAGCTCGTCGCGGACCGCGCCGCCGACATATCGCGACAGGCCGTCCTCCGCTCCGAGAGCCGTGAGCAGGCGGCCCATGCCACGCCGCTTGCGCCACTTGGCAGCGTCCAGCCTCAGCTCCACCGGAGCCCCCGATCGAGCCGGCGCGACAGATTGACGATCATTGCCGCGGTCGCTCCCCAGATCCTTCGTCCTTCCCAGATGATCTCGTAATAGTGGCGCTCGCGGCCTTGGAACATTGCGCTTTGCCGCAACTGCTGTTCCGGGTCGAGCAGGTGCGCAAGCGGAGCCTCGAACCAGTCGGCAACTTCATGCTCGTGCGGAAAGAGGGAGAGGTCTGGCGGAACGACCGCGACAACTGGCGTCACAAGGTAATTCGTGACTGTTCGATAGGGCTCGATGGCACCGACGATATCGACCGCCGCGGGCTCCAGCCCCAATTCCTCCTGGGCCTCGCGAAGCGCCGCCTCTTTGATGCTCTCGCCAGGGTCGACGCGCCCGCCAGGGAATGCGACCTGCCCGGCATGGGTACGCAAATGCTCGCGACGGACGGTCAGGATGACCCCGGGCTCCTCGCGGTCGGTGATCGCGACCAGGACTGCCGCTGGCACAGGGTCTCCCGAAGCACCCTCGATCAGATCGCCGGGGAGCAAGGGCTCTGAAGCCGGCGCCGCCAGTGCGCGGCCGAGCCGCTCTGCTAGGGTCACTCTGATCCCAGTGGAAAGAATACGCCGTCGCTCCATATGCCGGGCGGGTCGGCGCCCTCCGCAACCGCAATATCAGCCAGCTCATAATAGATTGGCCGCGACAGCTCCGCTTCCAAGCCGTGCCGGACAATCACGCGAGGCGAGGGGCCATAGTCGCCTTCGACGAGCGTCAGCGGATGATCGGCTCCGACGATGACAGCATCGCCGCTGTCCAGTTTCAGCGCGATCTTCCGGTCACGTCCTTCACCCGAGGTCTCCATCTCGACCGCTCGAAAGGCAGTGCTTTCAACTTCAATCCCGAGTTTCTCGACAGGGGTGACGAGCACGTGACTGCCGTCCGGCTCCCGCCGCAATACGGTTGAGAACAGGCGCACCATCGCTGCCCGGGTGATGGGCGCACCCTGGTGGTACCAGGTGCCGTCGCGGGCGATCCGCATCTCACTGTCGCCGCAGCGCTCCGGATTCCATTTGTCGACCGGGGGTAGGTGGCGCTCATCGATCATCGTCTGCAGCTCGCTCAGGCTCAGCCCTTGAAGCTCGATCGGTGGGCGGGTCTCTGGCATCGGCTGTCCTTGCTTCGGCGCGCGGGCAATGACAACAGGCGCGCCATGGATAGGGGTCAGCGTACCGCCATCGTCACAGGCGCCGGCAAGCGAGTTGGCGCGGAAATTGCCGCCGGGCTGATCTCCGATGGCTGGACGGTGGTCGCTCACGTGCATCGTGAAAGCGATCAGGTCGCGGAAGGAGCGATAAAGGTCGTTGCCGAGCTTGAGGACACGAACTGCGCGGAAACGATCTTTGCGGCCGTGCCCGCTCAGTCTCCCGTACGCCTCCTGGTCAATAACGCCGCGCGCTTTTCCGAAGACGGTTTCGGGGCTTTCAGCCCGGACGAGTTCGAAGCTCACATGGCGGTCAATCTCCGCGCGCCGATACTCCTGTCGGAGGCGTTTGCCGCACGCCATGAGGCCGGGACCGACGGGCTCATCGTCAATCTGCTGGACTCCAAGCTCGCGGCACCAAACCCGGACTTCCTCAGCTACACCTTGTCGAAACAAGGCCTGGCGGGCTTCACCGAGCTCGCTGCACGTGCCTTCGCCCCAAAGGGAATTCGCGTCGCCGGGATCGCTCCCGCGTTGATGCTCCAATCCCCGGGGCAGTCTGAAAGCAATTTCGAGGCCATGCACGACCGCAATCCCCTGCGCCGCGGGGTGGAGGCGGGGCACGTCCTTCAAGCGCTTAGATACCTCATTGGTGCGCGGACGGTGACCGGCGAAGTGTTAACGATCGACGCCGGCCAGCGCTTCGACCCGCCCGGCCGCGACGTGCAGTTTCTATAGCTCTGGAGCCCTGATGATCGACGATACGCCGAAGCTCGATGGGTTGGTTCCCGATCACCTGCGGCCGCGCTCAGCCCGAATTTTCCTCGATTCGCTTGAAGTCATGGCGGACATCGGATTTCACGAGTTCGAAATCGGAACCCCGCAGCGATTGTTGATCTCCGTTGAAATATGGCTCGACCATGTTCCGGCGGCTGACAGCGACGATCCTGCAACCGCCTGGGATTATGATTTCCTGCGCGGCGAGATCCGGCGGCTGGCCGCCGACCGTCGTTATAATCTGCAGGAATCTCTTGCACATAGGATTTACGATCAGTTCGCGGCACTGCGCGGTGTCAGGGCGCTGCGGGTTTCCACTGCAAAGCCCGATATTTATCCAGATGCTCGATCGGTGGGAGTCGAGCTCTCATCATTCGCAGGCGGCTCACCCGCCGAGTGACACAACAGTTTCCGGATGTGGAACAAAAGTCGTTGCACGGCACTTTTCCCACAGATAAGGAGGCGCCGCTCGCCGCTGATGTAACTTTGATACATTGGCGGTGCCCTTTCCACCGGTCGGGCGCAGTACTCGCCAGCCTGGACCTAGGAGTTGACGGCGTGTCGAGGAGAATTGTTGGTTAATGTCCTACGCCCAACGCAGACAAATGAGCGGCAACCGGACGGTGGCGATTGTCATCGTCGCATTGATCCACGCCGTGCTCGGATACGCGATCATCACTGGTCTCGCATACAACGTCGTCAAGAAGGCGGCAGAAGACCTCAAGACGTTCAACGTCGAGGAGGAGCCACCGCCCCCTGAGGAGCCGCCGCCCCCGCCGCCGGACACGCCTGAGGTTCCGCCGCAGGTCGTAGCGCCTCCGCCAATCGTTCGGACCAACACGCCTCCGCCGCCCATGGCCGTGGTGCGTGAGGCTCCGCCGCCCGTGGTGACCTACACGGCACCTCCGGCGCCTCCGGCGCCGCCCGCACCGCCGCCCCCGCCGCCGCCTGCTGTCGTCACCAAGGCGTCGAGCACCAAGGGTAACCTGCAGGGGCTGTTCAGCCCGGATGACTATCCGGGTGACGCGGCCAACCGTGAAGAGCAGGGCACCGTTTCGGTGCGGCTCTCGATCGGTTCCGATGGTCGCGTGGCCGGCTGTGACGTTGTTTCGTCGAGCGGCTCTCGCTCACTCGATAGCGCGACGTGTCGGATCATCCGCCAACGGGCCCGGTTCACGCCTGCTCGCCTGAGTAACGGACAGCCGACGACAGATACCTTTAGCCAACGGATTACCTGGCGCCTCGAAGGCTAAGCCTGGCGCCATCTGGACCTATTTCTCGAGAGGAAAGTAGACGCATATGTCAATTTTCACACTAACCGCGGCAGCTGCTGCCGCTCCGGCCGCGGGGGACAATCCCTACGGCCTCATGCAGGCCCTTGAGCAGGGCGGCGTCATTGCTTGGTCGGTGTTCATCATCCTGGTGGGCATGTCGATCGGCACGTTCTACATCCTGTTCACCAAGCTGATGCAGCAGCAGAAGATCATCAGCCAGGGCCGCAAGGTGCGCTCCAGCTTCTGGAACTCGCCGAGCCTTCGCGAAGCTTCGACGAAGCTTGAATCGCGCAGCGCCTATCGCGCGATCGTCGACGATGCACTGCTCGCCCAGGACCAGCACGACAAGCTCGACGACCCGATCGACCGGCACGACTGGGTTTCGAACAGCCTGGCGCGCAGTCAGGGCGCGATCGGCGCACGTCTCGGCGAAGGCCTCGCCTTCCTCGCGACCGTCGGCTCGACGGCTCCGTTCATCGGTCTGTTCGGTACCGTCATCGGTATCTACCGCGCGCTCATCAAGATCGGCTCGTCGGGTCAGGCGTCGATCGACGTCGTCGCGGGTCCGGTCGGTGAAGCTCTGATCATGACCGCGCTCGGCCTCGTCGTCGCGGTTCCCGCGGTGCTTGCCTACAACTGGCTCGTCCGCCGCAACAAGTCGATCATGGAAGACCTCGCGGCCTTCACGAACGACCTCAACGGCTTCGTCGCCTCGGGCGGCAAGGTGAAGCCGAGCTTCGGCACCGGCACCGCTAAGTCGGGTTCGGCCGACGCAGGTCGTGCCGCCACGACGACGGCAGGCAATCCGAGCGCTCGCAGCCAGGAACCGCTGCGCACGGGTGCGACCCAGACGGGCGCGCAGACTGCGGACCGCGTCTAAGCTGATTGAATAGGGGATCGGCGGTTCCGACCGCCGGTCCCGACCAAGTCGATAAGAAAAGGCCAACTGACTATGGCAATGGGCGTATCGTCCGACGACGAAGACACGGAGATGTCCGACATCAACGTCACGCCGCTCGTGGACGTGATGTTGGTTCTTCTGATCATCTTCCTCATCGCGGTTCCGGTTGTGTTGCAGACCATTCCGGTCGAACTGCCGCAGGTTCGCTATGAGGCGACGACCACCAAGCCGGAAAACGTGAACCTCTCGGTTCGCTCGGCTCCGGACGGCACTTGCGAGGTCTACTGGAACCTGACGAAGGTGAACTCGGACGAGCTTCTCGACCGCGCGGTCAAGAAGCTGGAAGCCGAGATCAAGCGTGTCGGCGGGGTGGAGAACATTACCGAGGAGACTATGCCGGAAGCGCATATCCGCGGTGACATCAACACGCCCTATCGCTGCATCGGCGGCACCGTCTTCACCATGCAACGCGCTGGTTTTGCTCGCGTCGGATTCATTTCCGAACCGCCGGGCGGTCCTGGCACCGTCGTGCGCCAGTAGTTTAGGAGCTTCTCGCCATGGCGATGCAAACCACCACCGACAACACATCGGGCGATCCGATGATGGACATCAACATGACGCCGCTGATCGACGTCATGCTCGTGCTCCTCATCATGTTCATCATCACCATCCCGATCCAGACGCACGCTGTTAAGCTCGACCTTCCGGTCGACAGTCCGAACAATACGCCTCCGCCGATCGATCCGGTGAAGAACAAGGTGGTCATCACCGCCAACGGGCAAATCCTTTGGAACGGCGCGGCCCTGAACCAGGACCAGCTTCGCCAGTATCTCGAGGCCTCGCAGCAGATCAATCCGATTCCGGAGCTTCACCTGCAGCCGGAGCCTGAGGCGAAGTATGAGCTCGTTGACGAGGTGCTGGCCGTCACCAAACGCGCCCACGTCGAAAAAATGGGGTTCGTGGGTAACGAAGCCTACATGAAGTTCTAAGACGGCCTTTCCGTCGTCACTTTCCTCTTCGGGCGGTCCTTCGGGGCCGCCCGTTTTGTTTAGGGCTCGAGGCAGAGAGACCGCGGGACTTGAACATCGCTACGGCTGCCGACACTGAAGGCGCATGGCCGAGCGCACTCTCATCCGCCCGACGGGCTTCGTCGATTCCCCCTTCGGCCATGACGGAAAGGTGGCCCGACTAGCGGGTGGGCTGAACTGGTTCGCCTCGGTCGAGCTGATCAGCGTCGAGGGCAATCGCCGCACCTCGACTGAGATGTTGCCGGTGGAAGGTCTCGAAGACCGTTTCGACGACGCACTGGCTGCGCAATGGTCTGCCCTCACGTCGCCGCGAAAGCCTCTTCAGCTCGGGGAGCGAACTGTCCGCATCGACCAGCCGCAGGTCATGGGCGTGCTCAACATCACACCGGACAGCTTCTCCGATGGCGGCCAACATGCCGACGCGGTCGACGCAGTTTCTGCCGGCGTGGACATGCTGACAGACGGTGCGGCGATCCTCGACATTGGCGGCGAATCCACGCGGCCCGGCGCAAAAGCGGTCTGGTCCGGCGACGAGATCGAGCGCGTTGTGCCGGTGATCCAGCGCCTCGCGGCTGGTGGAGCCGCTCTCTCGGTGGACACGCGCAAAAGCGAAGTGATGAGCGCTGCGCTCACCGCGGGTGCGCGGCTGATCAACGACGTGTCGGCTTTGACCTTCGATCCACTGTCTGCGGGAGTGGTCGCGAAGGCCGGCGTCCCGATCATCCTGATGCACCACAAGGGCCAGCCCGAAGTGATGCAGGACGACCCGCGCTACGACGACGTTCTGGTCGAGGTTTATCTCTGGCTAGAGGAGCGCATCGCGGCTGCGGAAGCTGAAGGCATCGACCGCTCGCTGATCCTCGTCGACCCCGGCTTCGGCTTCGGCAAGACGGTAGGTCACAATCTTCAGCTGATGAACGGGCTTGCGCTCTTCCACGGCCTCGGCTGCCCGCTCGTCCTCGGCGCCAGCCGCAAGCGCACGATCGGCGCGCTTTCCAACGAGGCCGTTGCGGCCAACCGCCTCGGCGGGAGCATCGCCTTCGCGTTGAAGGCGGTGGAGCAGGGCGCGCATATCGTCCGCGTCCACGACGTACCCGAAACTGTGCAAGCTCTTCGCATCTGGCGAGGCCTGCGCGACCAGGCGCTTACGCCCCGGATTTGAACACCACGATCATTGGCCCCAGCGGCTTTGTGACGTCGCGCCGTCCGTTCGCAGGATCCCATAGAGCGCTTACCGCGCCATCGAAGAACAAGGCGTTGCGCGCCTTAAGGCGGTCGCGAAACAGACGTGCGAATTTCCCGAATGAGACGGGCTCGCCGCTGATGACGAAGATTGCCCGGCCGTTCGGCGCGATGCCGACGCCGTTGCGGGTGTTCCTCGACATGCCGTCGTCCTCAAACGCCGGATGCAGCTTGCCGTCGATCACCAGCATCGGTCCTGACTGAGTTGCCAAGCGCACTGCCTTCGACGGCTTCCACGCAGATGTCGGCACGATTTCCGCGCGCCCGTTCTG
>Ga0307416_100001719_pt1 | contig 12119 bp, 8 predicted proteins | sample DK1Cmetagenome_2_FD_203821 | JGI IMG/M metagenome (GOLD analysis project Ga0307416, IMG submission 203821) | Maize rhizosphere microbial communities from greenhouse at UC Davis, California, United States - DK15-C-3 | ecosystem: Host-associated > Plants > Roots > Rhizosphere > Soil | place: USA...
GTCTGGCGTATGTGGTCGGCAAGATCACGGACATCGCGAAGGGACGGGTGGAATTCAGTCTCTTCTTGCAATCTACGGCGCCCAACGCTCCCGCCACTCCGGTCCCGCTCAATCCTGGTGAGCAGATATTGAGCCCATCTTTCTGACGCAGCAGGACGGATGAAGGCGCTGACCCTGGCCGCCACCGGCGGGATCGAGCACCTGAAGGTACAGGAGTTGCCTCAGCCGTCGATCCGGTCGCCGGGGGAGGTGAGCGTGCGGGTGCAGGCAGCCGCCCTCAACCGGCTCGACCTGTTCGTGGCAACAGGGCTCCCCGCAAGCAGCCTGTCATTTCCACATGTGGTCGGGTCGGACGGAGCAGGGGTGGTGCACGAGGTTGGTGAGGGCGTGTCCAGTATCCGCCCCGGTGACCGGGTGATGATCAATCCTACGCTCTCCTGTGGTGCATGTCCCGCGTGTGCCGATGAGGAAGACAGCCTGTGTTCCAACCTCAAGGTTCTGGGGGAGCATTGTAGCGGCACGATCGCCGAGTACGTGGTAGTCCCGGCCCGGAACCTCGCCATCGTTCCGCCCGCAATGTCCTGGGCACAGGCGGCCGCGTTTTCTCTCGCTACCCTGACAGCGTGGCGTATGTTGACCACGCGCGCCCGGGTGACCGCCGGCGAGACGGTGCTGATATGGGGCATCGGCGGCGGCGTCGCGATTGCCGCGCTCCAGATCGCCCGGCTGCTCGGCGCCCGCACCATCGTGACCAGTGGCTCCGATGAAAAGCTCGAGATCGGCCGCAGGCTGGGCGCGGATCTTGTGCTCAATCATCAGCGGACAGAGATCCGTGCCGAAGTCCGGAAGTACACGGGCGGACAGGGTGCGGACGTCGTGGTGGACAGCATCGGAGAGCGGACCTGGACGGACTCGCTGCGGTCGCTGCGGCGTGGAGGCCGGCTGGTGATCTGCGGCGCCACGACAGGACCGATGGTCTCGATGGATCTGCGGCGGCTCTTCTGGCATGGATGGAGCATTCTCGGGTCTACACTCGGCAGCCATCGGGAGTATGTACAGATCGTGGCGCATGCGGCCGAGGGACGGCTCTGGCCGGTGATCGACAGCATCGTCCCGCTGCACGAGGCGCCGGCAGCGTACGGACGTTTGCAGCGCGGTGAACAGGCCGGAAAACTCGTAATCGAGGTCGCACGGTGAACGAACTCTGGGAACGAATTCTGGTCGGTGCCGAACAGATCGGGAACGTGCTTCCCGCTCTCATCGGCGCGGCGGTCATTCTGCTCACTGGCTACTTCCTGGCGGTGCAGATTCAGCGCTGGGCCGACGACACCCTGAAGCGGGTCGACTTCAACCGCATGGCCAGCGCAGGGGGGCTGGATCAGGCGGTGGTGCGGACCGGGTCACGCCTCGATCCGGTTCGGGCTCTGACGAAGCTTCTCTTCTGGCTGATCATGCTCGTCGTCATCCTGCTGGCGAGTACCGCGCTGGGACTCGAGAGCATCAACGAGATGTTCGGCCTCATGCTCGCCTTCATACCGACGTTGATCGCCGCCATCGTCATACTGATTCTCGGCATCATCGTCGGGGAGTTCGTCCGCGGGTTGATCGTCGCGTCAGCCGGTGGGCTGTCCGGTGTTCCGACGATAGCGAAGCTCGCGAAGGGCGCCGTGATCCTGATTTCGCTCTTCATGGCTTTGCAGCAGGTGGGAGTTGCGGAGGAGATTGTCACCGCGGCGTTCACCCTGATTCTCGGCGCCGCCGCACTGGCTGTGGGGCTCGCGTTCGGGCTGGGGAACCGGGAGCTGGCCGGCGAGATCACGCGGCGCTGGTACGAGCAGGGGCGTCAGCGGGATCGCCGGCTGTCGGATCAGACCAAGCCAAACGTTTCCGGAAGTGAGCCGCAGATCCTCGACTGAGCCGGAGAAGACGCGGCTCGATCGCAGATGCGTGAAAGGCCCGGCGACTGCCGGGCCTTCACTTTGATCGCTTGAGAGGAGCCTACTTCTTAAACGTGAAGTAAGCTAGCGGCCCTCGCGTGAAGCCTTCGCCCAGGTTCAGGCCGATCTGCCTACAGCTGTTCGCGTAGCTCGCAGGCGTTTTCCAGTTGAACTGATAGTAGCCATCGCCAAGATTCTGGAGTCCGGAGTTGCCAGCATACTCCTCAATCTGGTCGAGAGCCGGCGAGACGCTGCAGGCCAGCGAGCTGACTGCAACGTTTAGCCCTGCCCCGGTGAAATTAAGCACTGGATTACCTGAGGCATCGGTCAGCCGCCACTTCAGCGGTATTCCCTGCCCAGCTTTGGAGACGTTCATCGTGTTCGGCTTGTCCACAGGAGCCATTAATTCGCCGAAGTTGTAGGCAACGTAGTAATCGCAGCTAACTTCCTCGCTGGTATTATCCACCTGGTCCTTCGACGTTCCCGCCGCCGCAGTAGCGGTCTTCTTCCCAACTGACGCAGTATTGAGGGCGAGGTTACCGGCAGCGAAGCCGGTGGCAACACCTGATCCTCCGTCCGTCGCCGTCCAACTCGCGCTGGCAGACGCGCCTAGGATTACCGGTGTTGCCGGGCAGCTTAGAGCAACGACAGGCTTCTGCTTGTCGACCATGTTGCCGCCTATGGGACCAGCAGTGGTGCTGTTGCCAACAGCGTCAGCAACCGGCTTAGAGTTGGTGGATGCACTGCTGGTGTAGGTGTCGACCGCGACGTTGGTTATAAGACTGAAAGCCTCGTCGCTTTCGGGGTCGACGCCTGAACCTCCATCAGTTGCAGTGCAGCTAATCGAAACATCCGCAGCATGCCACAACCCATCGGCTGCACCGCAGGAAACGACCGGAGCTTTCTTATCGACCATATTTCCTGCGACCGGGCCTGCAGTCGAGCTGTTCCCGGCAGCGTCGTAAATGATTTTAGAGCCGGTAGACGCATTGTTTGTCTCTGTGTTGGCTGCCACGCTGGTCGTCAGGTTGAAGTTTGCGTCGGCAGCATTCGCCAGGCCCGCGGTCGCATCCGAGGCTGTACAGGCGACCGAGACGTCAGCCGGATGCCACAGCCCATCAGCAGCCCCGCAGGACACCACGGGTGGCGTCACGTCATAGGTCACTGTGTTGTCGGAGCTGGTGGAGGCCGTGCTGTGGTTTGTGGCTTCATCATCGGCGGCACCGGCCTTGACCGCGGCAGTAACAGTTCCGTCGCCAGTCATTCCGGCTACCGCGACATTGTACGTCTTCAGGTCAGGGTCCGTAGTTGACACCACGGCTGTCGTCGGGACAGCTGTACCCCCTAGAGTGATGTCATTATTCGCGAAGCCGCTCACAGGCTCGCTGAACACGACCGTAAAGTTGATCGGTGAGGAGTTGGTTGGGTCCACCTGCCCCGCAGCCTGATTGATGGTCACCGTTGGCTCAGTCGTATCGTAGGTGACCTCGTTGTCGGTACTGGAAGCGGCCATGTTGCCGTTCCCGGCGGCATCGTGCGCGACATCGGCTGCGATGGTCGCTGTGACCGTTCCGTCGCCGGTCATGCCGCTCACCGCAACCTCGAAATTCATCCCGTCGGATCCGGCGGACACCTCGGCCGTAATCGGGTTCGCTGTCCCACCCAGCGTGACATCCTCGTCGCCGAAGTCGCTTACCGGTTTATCGAAGATCACCGTGAACAGGATCGGTGACCGGTTTGTCAGGTCAGGCTGGTCGGATTTCTTATCAATGGTGACCTCCGGTCCGACGTTGTCATAGACGACTGTGGCGGTGTTGGAAGCATCGTTACCATTCCCTACGGCATCGTGAGCCACATCAGCTACCAGAGCGGCAGTTACGGGGCCGGTGGTGGTCATCCCAGCGACTGCAACGTTGTAAGTAGTTCCACTGCCGCTCACGGTAGCCGTAGCTCCGGTTGATCCTGCTCCGGTGAGCGTAACGTCTCCAGTGGCGAAGTCGGTGACCGTTTCACTGAACACGACTGTGTAGTTGATGGGCGAAGCGTTGGTCGGATCTGCTTGTCCAATAGCCTGGTTGATCGTAACCGTGGGCCGCGTCTCATCCACCACCAGCACAGTGACAACACCTACGAATCTCGATTTTGTACTCTGCCCTCCGCCACCGCAGGCCGTAACTCCCGCTCCATCTTGATCGCTGAGTGCCAGCCAGAGGTCGTAACTGCCGGAGGTTATGGGAGCGGCAATGTTGAAGGTGGCAGTTGCCTCGGTTCCGTTCCCGGATGTTCCCGTCACATTGGGAGTGTCGACACAGTTGCTCAGCTTGCCGGAAGGTGTGACTGTTGCCGGATTGGGCAGGAGGACCCAGCCAGTGCTCTGCCAGGTTACCGGGCTATTCTGGGAATTAGCTGAGCTCACTCTCGCAGTAACAGCCAAGGAGATCGTCTCTCCAGGGGCGACCGTCACTGCTGTGAGATTGTTCAATCTGACCTGAGCTCCCACGATATTGTCAGTGAACACCACGGTCAGGCTGCGTCCGGTAGCCCTGCTGGTGGCCACCAGTGTGAACGTGACGAACAGGTCACCCTCGTCCACGATATAAGTCTGGTCTCGGAACGTCCCATCCGTCCCAACTTCAACAGTCCACACATGCGGATCGTGCGTCAGCGGGTCATCCGTGAGGACGATGTCCAGTACGTCGCCCGCCTGCCAGCCATACCCCGTCAGGTGCACCACGTCACCCGGCTGATAGTCGTCCTTGTCCGTCGAGATCGACAATCCATCCTCGGTTGTCGTGGTGGCGAATGCCACCGTCGGCGCCCTCGAAGCCGTTCCCGCAGGTACCGGGGACCGGTCTGGAGTCGGCTCGGTGATGTTGTCGGTGCAGGCAATGGCGAACGTAATGGCAGCGCAGACCAGCAGGGCACGACGCATCGGGACTTCTCCTCAGGGGACGGCGATCAGGGACACGAAGGCGTCACCACAAACGCACTTCGGCAGCCTGGCCGTCTCGGAGAGACCCGTGGCTTTGCGGACCGGCCTCGCGGCCGGGGTGCCGACATGTAAATGCTTCAGTTTCTTGGAGGTAGTATCGAGGGTGACCCCAGCACCTTCACTGCCGTTACTTCATCAGCTGACCGGGATCCGTAGCCAACGCGTCCTGTACAGATGCTGCTACCAAGATGTCTTCCGATACGGCTCGCCGTAAGAGGAGACCATCGCATGGGCGGTAGCGGTTCTGGCGGGAGAGCTGCGTCGGGGAACGACACCGCGGTCCGGCTGATCCTGTCGTGTTGTCTTTCCTTGTAGCGCGGCGTAACCTATACACTGTCGGTTAGGTGGCGGTTATACCTGCGTTAGAAGCGACACTACTGCAGAATGTTGCGGCTCAGGACCCTCGGCGGGCTCACCATCGAAGACGAAAAGGGACCGCTGGCGGGGGCCATAGCCCGCAAGCGGTCGCTGGCGCTGCTAGCTCTGGTGGCCTTGAGCACCGAACAGGGGATCAGCCGGGACCGGTTGCTGGCCTACCTCTGGCCCGAAAGCGACACCGACCGGGCCCGTAACAACCTCAAGCAGACCCTCTTCCAGCTAAGACAAGAGCTCCACGAGAACGTCTTCGTCCGCGCTGCCGGCGCCCTCCGTCTGGACCCCAACGCCATCTCGATCGATGCCTGTGACTTTCAGGCGGCTCTGGATCGCGGTAACCCGACCACAGCGGTGACCCTCTACCACGGACCGTTTCTCGATGGGTTTTACCTCCCTGGTCTGGTGGAGTTCGAGCGCTGGGTCGATTCCGAGCGGGGTCGTCTGGCCCAACGCTACGCGGGGGCGCTCGAGACGCTGGCGGGAACCGCAGCCGGCCTCGGCGACCACCATGGTGCCGCCGATTGGTGGCGCCGGCTGGCCGCAGTCGACCCGCTCAGCTCACGCTACGCCCTGGGACTCATGCGGTCGTTGGCTCAGGCCGGCGACCGGGCTGCCGCCCTGGAGCACGCCCGGGTGTACGAGGAGCTGGTCCACACCGAGCTTGAAACCTCGGCCGACCCCGAAGTCGCCGAGTATGTGAAGCAGCTGCGTGGTATGTTCGGCCGTTGGACTGGGGCGGCCACGCCCAAGGCCGTAACTCCGGCGCGGACCCCAGTTCGAAGCGGGACCCCGGCCAAAATCGAATCGTCGGCCCCTCCGCAGATCATCGAATCGCCGACTCCGCCGATCGAGGCACCGGTGGCCGTCGCCTCGGCTTCTCCCACCCATGGGCTTCGCCGCCGCTGGGCTGCACTCGCCGTGAGCCTGCTCGCTCTGGCGGGCCTGTGGTGGGGTGACAGGGTCCCTTCCGCAACTGCGGTTTCTCCCGACCGCGTCGCCGTCTTTCCTTTCACCTTCACCGGTACCGGGGAGCGCCGGTTCGGCGATGGCATGGTGGACCTGCTGAGCGCGAGTCTGGATGGGGCGGGCCAGCTCAGAAGCGTGCACCCGAGCGCATATCTGGCTCGCATGAACAAGGAGAGCGCCGGATCGCTGGACCGGGACCGGGCCGGCACGTGGGCCCGGCGGCTCGGGGCCGAGCTGTTCGTGCTTGGTGATGTCGTGGCGGCGGGCGATCGGGTGCAGATCAGCGCGGCCATGTATGAGCAGGGACGCGACGACGCTGTCGCACACTCGTCAGTGGAAGGTGAGAGCGAGTCGATGTTTCAACTGGTGGACCGGCTCGCAGCCGACCTCATCGCCGCGCGGTATGGCGACCCGCACCAGCGATTGACCCGCGTAGCCGCAGTGACAACGGAATCGCTGGAGGCCTTCAAGTCATATCTCGACGGAGAGAATGCCTACCGCGAGGGACGCTACGCCGAGGCAATCGAGGCGCTCGAGGCAGCCGTCCGGACCGATAGCACCTTCGCGCTCGGATACTATCGCCTGAGCGATGCGGCCGACCGCGCCGGGCGCGCCGAGCTCGCTCAGCGTTCAGCCGAACGGGCGCAGCGGTATCGGGAGCATCTAGGACAACGGGAGCGAGGGCTCATCGAGGCACAGTATGCCTGGCGGCAGGGTCGGGCTTCCGAAGCCGAGCGTCTCTGCCGGAGTCTGCTGGCGGACTACCCCGATGACAGCGAGGCCCTTCTCCAGCTGGCAGAGGTGCTGGTGCACGGCAATCCGCTCCGCGGCCGTTCATCGGTCGAGGCGCGGCCGGCTCTGGAGCAGGTGCTCGCCCAGGATCCGGAGAACGGAGAAGCACTGATCCACCTTGCCCGCATCGCCTGGCTTGAGGGGAAGCGGGAGGAGGTGAATACGCTGGTCCGCCGGGTGCACGGCGCGATGAAGGGTTCGGAAGTGGTCGAAAGCCGGGCGTTTCGTGCCTACGCCCTGGGCGACCGGCCGGGACAGAAGCGAATCACCCAGAGAATAATGGCAAACCCCGGCGGGGTGCCGCCGGTCACCGCTCTCGAGGTGGCCGTCATGACTGACGACCTCGACGGGAGCGAGCGCTTCGGGCAGTGGCTTACCGGCGCGTCGCAGGCGCCGGACGTCCGGGCGTACGGACATAGAATGCTGGCCCAGGGCGCGCTCGCGCGCGGGAAGTGGCGCCGATCCTTGCGCGAGCTGGCGATCGCGGCCCGGCACGACTCCATACCCGCACTGGAGCTCCGCTCATTGTTCGCGGCGTTTTCATTTCTGCCCGTCCCGCGGCGGGAGATTATCGAAGTACGAGAGGCCGTTCGCCGGTGGAATGCGGGCGCGGAGCCGGTGAGCCAGGTGGGGCACACCGAGGCACACGTAGGCGTTCACCCTCACCTGCGACTGCACCGTCTGGGCCTTCTCGATATCCGTCTGGGCGATACTACCGAAGCCCTGCGCCAGGCACAGGCGCTCGGTCGAGCGGCCGACTCGACGCGCACCGGCAGGCTGGCGCACACGCTGCAGCGGAGTATTCGAGCTCACGTAGCCGAGGCGGGTGGCCGTACTCGTGAGGCTCTGGCAGAGCTGGACGCCGCCGGGTGGGGGGCCGCCGCCTCGGTGTTCGTTGCGGAGGCCTACGACAGGTTTCGCCGGGCGGAGCTGCTGGCCGATGAAGGGCGGGAAGACGAGGCGCTCGGCTGGTTCGCTTCGATCGCGGAGCGAGCCGCGTATGAGCTGGTGTACCTGGCGCCGGCTCATCTCCGGCAGGCAGAAATCTACGACCGTCGAGGCAACCGAGACGCGGCCGTGGAGCATTACCGCAAGTTCATTGACCTCTGGCGCGAGGCGGATCCCGAGCTGCAGCCGGCGGTCACCAAGGCTCGGGAGCGGCTGGCAGCTCTCGAGGCCTAGTTCAACCGAAACCGACCTACCGTCCGCTTGCCATCATCGGTCTTGATAGAGGCGTACACCGCCCCGTTGCGACCGAATCCTGCCAGCGTAGCACCCGCCGGAAATGCCACCTCGCGCCGCCACTTGCCTTGCCGGTCCACGATGTCGTATACCAGGGGTGAATCCTCTCTTGCCCTGGGCCGCTGAAGCCATACTTCACCGGTCGGGTTGGCGAGGGCAAAGTCGAACGGAGGCTTGCTTTCGGCGAAGGGGTAGTCGATCCGAAGATCCTGGGGCATGCCGAACTGTTTGCCCTGCTCTCTCACCTGCACCAGCACCCGATCCTTGTCGGCCTGAGTGACGGGCAGCTTCGTGTACTCCCGCGTCTGGCCCTTCCGCCAGGCGCCATCCGGTGCGCGCCAGTCAACCCGGTTCTCATGACCGCGTGCGACCCAGGCCGTTCCGTCGGGAAGCACTCCAAAATGATCGTTGGGGGCAAAGACCTTGGCCGCCTGCTGCACCTGCTCTCCAAACGTGGCATCCCCGTACTCGGGAGCTGCCAGGTGTGCGATGGTGTCTACCTTCCCGCTTTTCAAATGGACGCGAAGTACGGGTATGCTGTCGGGCAGGACAACACTGCCCGGCTCTCCGCCCCCGAGAACCGCCTGGTAGTCGATCTTGTAACCGTGACCAACGGTATCGTACAGCAGCACCGGAGTATTTCCTGACACATCCTTCAAAGGAAGAACGTCGATCGGACGTCCGTTGCCGTCCCACCGAGTAGTCCGGATAGCACTGAAATCGACCAGCGCCAGTGTGTCCGCCGCCAACCGGGCGACCCATCCGGGGAACTTGTAGTCGCCCGCCGGGGCGCCCGGAGCTAGAGAGTCCACGCGTCTGCCCAGTGTGTCCACTCTTCCAGACTCGAGATCCGCCCGGAGAAAGAGCTTGTCTCGCGTATCCGCGAAGGCCACCTTGCCATCGCGGAGCTCTACCACGTTGCTCAGCATCCCGAATGACGATTTGAGTCTGGTGTCTGGCTTCAGGCTGCTCTGGCTCGCGGCTGGGGTGCACGCGACTGCTGCCACAATGATGAGAGCGGAGATGCCGTACTCGAGCTTCATTGAGAAATCCAGTCTCTATGTAGAAAAGAGAGTATGGTCAGGGCGACTGAGGACCGTCCGGTAGGCCCAACCGCAACAGCCGGGTTCCATCCGGGGTGCGCTCCGCCACCAGAGCGGCGTTGTCACTGACGGCCAGTATGCGTCCCGGCCCGCGAAGGTGCACCTCTCGCGCGAGGCGTCCCTCTCTGTTTACCACGTGATAGATGCGAACTGAGTCGGCCGGCGCCCGGCTCTTCTCGAGCCACACCCGCTTGCCGGCATCGGTGAACGCCGCCTCGAACGGCGGCTTGATCGGCGCGAAGGGCAGCTGCTGCGCGGTGGCCCTGAGCTCGGGCGGAAAGCCCTGGATGAAGAGCTCCCGGTCGTACCGTGTGACCTCGAGGACCCGGTCGGGTAGAGCCTGACCCCGGCTCCATTTACCGTCGGGTGTTCTCCAGTCGACCCGGTTCTCGTAAACACGGGCAACCCACAAGGAGCCATCCGCTACCGCGCCCCAGCGATCCACCCCGCCGAAGACGCGGCGCTCGAACCGCCGTCCCGCGTCGCCCATGACCTCGGCGACGTCGAGTGGGGCCAGGCGCGCGATGGTGTCGGCGCGGGTGAATGCCGCATCCACCCGCAGAACCGCGGCGGAGTCACGGTTCCCACTTCCGTCCGGTCCGGGCCGGGGAAAGAGGTCCGCGTAGAACCTGCTCTGAGCATCGCGAGCTTGCGGCAGCGCCCCGCGAATCGCATCGAAGGTCGGTACCGCGCGTACGAGTCTGCCTTCCAGGGACCAGATCGTGGTGCGGCGGAGGGCCCAGTCACCCACATAGAGACTGTCGCCCGCCACAAAGAGCGTCGTGGGGCTCCGAAGCTCGCGAGTTCGGCCGGCACTGAGCCGGCTGATCTTCCTGGTCGAGAAATCCGCAATCGCTGCAGTTTCGTTCGGCGCCGCAAGCACTGCCCACCGGTCGCCCCCGAGCCACGCCGCCCCGGTAACATCCGAGTCGTGCGTCGTGACCGTGTCACCGCCGGTGGAAAGCTCGACCACTGGAGCGTCCGGCTCGGCATCACCGCACGCGCCGAGGAGCGCTGCGGACAGTAATAACTGAAATGGTCGCGTGAATGACACGCGGTAAATCTAAGGCTCTCAGGCCTTCGCGTGTGGCTCCACGTATGGTTGCCGCAGCTTGACGGCCTCCTGTTTTCCCCGCCGCGCCCGCAGATTCAGCAGCTCGACCCCGATCGAGAACGCCATGGCGAAATAGATGTAGCCCTTCGGTATGTGGCGTCCAAGGCCATCGGCAATGAGGGTTATGCCGATCAGGAGCAGGAAGCTTAGTGCCAGCATCTTTACCGTGGGATGCCGGTCGACGAACCTGCTTACCGGTGCAGCGAACACCATCATGAACCCGACGGCGATGACCACGGCCGTGACCATGACTCCAAGATCTTCCGCCATGCCCACCGCTGTGATCACGGAGTCTAGAGAGAACACAATGTCGAGCAGCATGATCTGGATCAGGACACTGGCAAGTGATGGCTTCACCCGTACCGATTCTTCCCCCTCCTCTCCTTCCAGCCTGTCGTGAATCTCGTGTGTGCTCTTGTAGAGGAGAAAGAGGCCGCCGACGATCAACACCAGGTCGCGGCCGGAAATCTCCTGCCCCACCACAGTGAAGAGCGGTGCTGTGAGCCTCATGATCCAGGTGAGGGAAAACAGCAGAACGATCCGCATCAGCATCGCCAGGGCGAGGCCCACTGTCCGCGCGGTGCCTTGCTGCTCCCGGGGTAGTTTCCCTGCGAGGATAGAAATGAAGATGACGTTGTCGATGCCGAGGACGATTTCCAGCACGGTCAGTGTGAGGAGAGCGATCCATGCTTCGGGGCTGGTGATCCAATCCATGTTGTCGCAAGGGGAGGAGGTGATGACGAAGGAACCGGAGCAGCAAAGGTAGTAACGTCACGGGCGGAGCCGCCAGGAAGTGAGCCGAGTCACATCAGCGCTTCCTGCCGCTTCGTAGCTTCGCAATCGCAGACTGGGCAGGATAGCTGATGGAGAGTGCAGTGGCGGATACTCCAGCGCGTGACCGGCGGCGATGGGCCGATGTAGCACTCATTCTTACCGGCCTCGGTCTGTTCGGACTTGCGGTTTGGTTTCCTCCTTTCAGCACCACCTCTGACGCATCGCAGGCAATACGTCTCTGGCCGTTTTATGCATTGGCAGGCGCTCTCGTACTGGTCGCTTTGTTTCTGGGCCAAAAGGGGAATTGGGTGCGCCAGGCCAGGCTGATCCTCATTGCTGCTCTCGTCGTGCTGGTGGTGGCCCTCTTCAGGGTTCGTTCTGTTGGTCTGCTGGCGTGGCTGACCCTCGTTATTCCGGGCGTCGTTCTGTTGTTCACTGTCCCTTTCTTTGGCCCAATGCCGAGGGCCGGGGAGGAGGTCACGCCACGACGTTAGTGCTGCAGCAGTACCCTCTTCCCAGGCCGCTCAGGGATTCCACCAATACGACAGTTTCACCAGAAAGATGTTGTCGCCCGTCGCACCAAACAGCCGGTCGATTGCCCGCCCGGTCCTGAACGTCCCCACGGTTTCAGTGTCTGACCTGTTCTGAGTCCAGACGAGAAACAGCGTCGATCCGGGTGAGTACTCCCAGCGCAGCACGGCGTTCCCGCGGAGGGATGCAAGCGAGAAGTTCGGATCGTCGATCTCCTGGCTGGCAGCAGGGCCGACGCCATCCGGGTCCAGGATGATCCGGTCCGGGTCGCTGGTGGGAGCCGCGTCGGGATA
>Ga0307416_100001720_pt1 | contig 12111 bp, 9 predicted proteins | sample DK1Cmetagenome_2_FD_203821 | JGI IMG/M metagenome (GOLD analysis project Ga0307416, IMG submission 203821) | Maize rhizosphere microbial communities from greenhouse at UC Davis, California, United States - DK15-C-3 | ecosystem: Host-associated > Plants > Roots > Rhizosphere > Soil | place: USA...
CTCGTGATCCCGCCGCATCGCTACGCCTCCGACACGCGCGTCGTGATCGGCGAGGACGCGAAGGCCTGACGTTACGAACCGCAAGACGCCGATGAGCAAACTACTCACCTGGATCGACGATCGCTTTCCGCTGACCGCGCTGTGGGAATCGCAGTGGGGCAAGTACGTCGCGCCGAAGAACTTCAACTTCTGGTACTACTTCGGGTCGCTCGCCGCGTTCGTGCTGGTGATCCAGATCGTGACCGGCATCTTCCTCACGATGAACTACAAGCCGGACGCCGCGAAGGCGTTCGAGTCGGTCGAGTACATCATGCGGGACGTGCCGGCCGGCTGGCTGATCCGCTACATGCACTCGACCGGCGCGTCGATGTTCTTCATCGTCGTCTACCTGCACATGTTCCGCGCGCTGCTCTACGGCAGCTTCCGCAAGCCGCGCGAGCTCACGTGGATCTTCGGCTGCCTCATCTACCTGACGCTGATGGCCGAGGCGTTCTTCGGCTACCTGCTCCCGTGGGGCCAGATGTCGTACTGGGGCGCCCAGGTGATCGTCAACCTCTTCTCCACGGTGCCGTTCATCGGTCCCGACCTCGCGTTGTGGATCCGCGGCGACTACACGGTGTCCGACGTCACGCTGAACCGCTTCTTCGCCTTCCACGTCATCGCCATCCCGCTGGTGCTGATCGGGCTCGTCGCCGCGCACCTGATGGCGCTGCACGAGACCGGCTCGAACAATCCCGACGGCATCGAGATCAAGAAGCAGCCGAAGGACCCGCGCACCGGGCTTCCGCTCGACGGCATCTATTCGCACCCGTACTACACGGTCAAGGACATCGTCGGCGTCGTCGTCTTCCTCGCGGTGTTCTCGCTCATCGTGTTCTTCATGCCGGAGATGGGCGGCTACTTCCTCGAGCACAACAACTTCATTCCGGCCGATCCGCTGAAGACGCCGGAGCACATCGCGCCCGTCTGGTACTTCACGCCCTACTACGCGATGCTTCGCGCCGTCCCGTCCGAGATCGCGCCGTTCCTGCCGGCGACGCAGTTCTACGGCGTGCTGGTCATGGGCCTCGCGGTGCTGATCTTCTTCGCGCTGCCGTGGCTCGACCGCGGCCGCGTCAAGTCGATCCGCTATCGCGGCTGGCGCTACAAGGGCTGGCTGGCCGCGTTCGTCGTCAGCTTCCTCGTGCTCGGCTATCTCGGCGTCGTTCCGGTCACGATCTGGGGCCAGTTCGCGCCGGGCGTGCCGCTGCTCGGCGGCGCCGACCGGGCCACCGTCGTCGCGCGCATCTTCACCGTGGTCTACTTCCTCTTCTTCTTCCTGATGCCCTGGTACACGGCGCGCGATGTGACCAGGCCGGTGCCCGACCGGGTGACCTGGCCATGACGAAGCTCGCCACGCCCCTCGTCGCGATCGCGCTCGCGCTCGTGCTCGTCGCGGGCGCCGCACGCGCGGCGACCGGACCCGACGTGCAGACCGAGCGCTTCCTCGTCGACCCGCGCGACAACGAGTCGCTGCAGCGCGGCGCACGGCTGTTCGTCAACTATTGCCAGAACTGCCACAGCGCGAAATACATGCGCTACAACCGGCTGACCGACATCGGTCTCACCGAAGCGCAGATCGCCGAGAACCTGATGTTCGGCGGCACTTTCGAGGAGAGCGAGGACGGCGCCGTGCGGTTCTCGCCGGTGAAGGTCGGGGACACGATGCAGGTCGCATACCGTGCCCGGGACGCGAAGGGCTGGTTCGGCGCCGCGCCGCCGGACCTGAGCGTCATCTCGCGCGTCCGCGGCGCCGAGTGGCTGTACAACTACCTGCTCGCGTTCTACCGGGACGAGCAGTCGGCGACCGGCTGGAACAACCTCGTCTTCCCCAACGTCGGCATGCCCCATGTGCTGTGGCAGCTGTCCGGCGTCAACCGGCTGGCGACGGCGGAGTTCCCGACGCACGAGGCCGCCGAAGGCGCGGCGATCGCGGAGAAGCGCCTGGCCGCCGTCGTGCCCGCGGCGGACCACAAGTACGTCGTGCGGACGCTGCAGCCCGACACGCCCGGCTCGATGAGCCCGGTCGAGTACCGGCGCGCCGTCGGCGACCTCGTGAACTTCCTCGACTACATGGGCGAGCCGGCGAAGAACGCGCGCGTGCGGAGCGGCATCGTCGTCCTGCTGTATCTCGTCGGCCTGTTCGCCGCGGCGTACTGGCTGAAGCGTGCGTACTGGAAGGACCTGCACTGACTCCGCCGGTGAACCAGGCGTCGGACACGCGCGCGAGCGAAGCGACCGGAGCGCGCGTCTTCGTGGCGACCGGTCTTGCGCGCGCGCTTCGGGCATGGCCCGTCGACGCCCGCCGGCAACGGCATGAAGCAACGGGCGTCGTGCGCACGCGAGCGCAGCGGCGGCTCTTCCCGCATCCGGAGAACCCATCGCCATGATGACGCTGTACTCAGGCACGACCGATCCCTTCAGCCAGCGCTGCCGCATCGTGCTGCACGAGAAGGGGATGGATTTCCAGATCATCGACGTGGACCTCGATCACAAGCCCGAGGACCTGGCGGTGATGAATCCCTACAACCAGGTCCCGGTGCTGGTCGAGCGCGATCTCGTGCTGCACGAGTCCAACATCATCAACGAGTACATCGACGAGCGCTTCCCCCACCCGCAGCTCATGCCGGCCGATCCGGTGATGCGCGCGCGGGCGAGGCTGTTCCTGCATCGCTTCGAGAAGGAGCTGTTCGTCCACATCGACGCGCTCGAGGGCAACAACCAGAAGAATGCCGAGCGCGCGCGGAACCTGGTGCGCGACTCGCTGCTGCAGATCGCGCCCGTCTTCGCCAAGCACAAGCACATGCTCGGCGAGGAGTACTCGATGCTCGACGTCGCCATCACGCCGCTCTTGTGGCGTCTCGACTACTACGGCGTCCAGATGCCCAAGCAGGCGGCGCCTCTGCTCAAGTACGCCGAGCGCCTGTTCGCGCGCCCGGCGTTCTCGGAAGCGCTCACGTCGGCCGAGCGTGGCATGAGGAAGTGATTCGGGAGCGACGCTGCGCGTGCATCCGCCGGGCGCGATAGCGTCGCGGTCGCGCAGCGCGGCCTCGGGCTGACCGCACTGTGCAGTTCAGGTGTCGCGGCGGCCGGCGCGGGCGGTGCACCGCGAACGCTGGCCGTCGTGCGGCTGTCGAACACAAACGAGGGATCCCGAGGGTGCCAGGACCTGTAGGAGTGCGCGCGACGTCGCGCAGCCTTACGACCCGGGCTTGACCCTCGACCGTACGCCCGTAGTATCCTGCGCCGCATGTCCGAGCAGTCCGCCAAGCCCTATCTCGTTCGCGCGATCTGCGAATGGTGCGCCGACAACGGCCTGACGCCGTACCTGGCCGTGCGCGTCAATCCGCAGACCAAGGTGCCCGCGGCGTACGTGAAGAACGGCGAGATCGTCCTCAACGTGAGCGCCAGCGCCACGCGCCGGCTGACGATCGACAACGACTGGATCCAGTTCACCGCACGCTTCAACGGCGTGTCGCAGGAGGTTGCCGTGCCGATGGCCGCGGTGGCCGGCATCTTCGCCAAGGAAACCGGCTACGGTTTCGCCTTCAACGTCCCGCAGGACCCGGCCGCATCGCTCGCCGCGGCCACCGCGCCCGACGACGCGCGCGGCAAGCTCGAGGCGGACAAGCCTCGTGCCCGGCCGTCGCACCTGCAGGTCGTCAAGTAGCCCTCCGCGTTCGCGGCTGCGCCGGGCCACGCGGCGCTACAATCGGCGTTCGTCCGGGCCGGCATAGCTCAGCTGGTAGAGCAGCGGTTTTGTAAACCGTTGGTCGTGGGTTCGATTCCTACTGCCGGCACCACCGCCCGAGCCGCTCGTCCGGGCGTTCGCGCACGGTTCATCATGCCAGCGGCATGAACAGCCTGTGCGCTGCGGCCGGTCCGAGCAATCCGCGGCCGGCTGTACAAACCGCTGCCGCGTCCGGCGCGTGTCAAATTCTTCGACGTCGACGATGTCCCGTTCGTCGCCGTCTTGCCCCAACGATTCCGCACGACGCGAGCGATCCGTTTAGAATCGTCGTGCCTACGCAGCCGCGCGTAAGGCCTGCTTGACACGAACGCGGCGCGTCGGAATTCCAATATGCGCAAGAGCGCGCGTCAATTCGATTCCCCGCCGCAACAGCCATTCACCGCGCCGCACGTCGATGTCGCGCCACGAATGCCTCTGATCCGCCTCAAGCCTCACAAGGCCCGCGTCGTGATCGAGGACGGCGCCGAGATGATCCTCGTGCTCAAGGTGTCGCTCGCGCGAGGCGAATCGGTCGAGCTCGCGAGCGGCGGGCGGCTCGAGGCGTTGAACGGAATGCTGCGCATTCGCGAGCGCGGCGGGTTGCTCACGCGCGCGGACGGCAAGATCAACGGGCGGCTCACGTTCGTTCCCGAATCGGGCAACGCGACGTCGCAGGCGCCGGCGGAATTCCAGGTCGATGTGCCGCTCGGCCCGCGCGAGTTCCGCGTGTTGCTCGACCTCGGCCGCTCCGGCCGCCTGCCGCACAAGATCTTCATGCAGGCGGGCGAGCGCACGGTGGCGGGCCCGCGCGGCGTCACGTATCGATCGAGCAAGGGACGTGCGGGCAAGTACTGGGACAACGTCGCGCACCGTCGCGTGCCGGTCACCAACCTCACGTTCGTCGTGCCGGTCGACATCGCGAACGCCGGCACGCCCGCGGTGCGCGACGCACGTCGCGATTTCGACGACGAGCCCGACCCGTACGAGGACGACGAGCCGTCGCGCGAGCCGGGCCCGCAGCGCTCGTACGCCTCGTCGGCGCAGGTCGCCGAGCTCGCCGACGAGCTCATCGTGTTCCAGGGCGAGACGCGACACCTGCTCACCGCGATCCTGGCGGTCGTCGGGCTCACCGCACTGATCGTCGTGCTCGTCAGCGTGCTGCGCTTCCTGCGCTGACGTCGGTCGGCCTGCTATCCTCTTCGCAGGTCGATGCGGAGAGCGCCATGAACCAGCTCGATTTTGCAGCACGCACCGCGGTCGTCACCGGCGGTGCCGCGGGCATCGGACTCGCGATCGCACGGCGCCTGTCGGCGAGCGGGGCGAAGGTCGCGCTGTGGGACCGCGATCGCGACGCGCTCGCCGCCGCGCAGCGCGAGCACGGCTTCGCCCACATCGAGCCCGTCGACGTGGCCGACGCCGACAGCGTCGAGCGCGCGACGCAGGCGAGCGCGGCGTCGCTCGGCGGCATCGACGTCCTCGTGTGCTCGGCCGGCGTCGCTGGCGCCAATCACCTGACGTGGGAATACCCGCTGGACGAGTGGCGGAAGGTGATCGACGTCAACCTCCACGGCGTCTTCCACTGCAACCGCGCGGTCGTGCCGGTGATGCAGCGACGCGACTACGGCCGCATCGTCAACATCGCCTCGATCGCCGGCAAGGAAGGCAACCCGACCGCCTGCGCCTACAGCGCCTCCAAGGCGGCGGTCATCGGGCTCACGAAGAGCCTCGGCAAGGAGCTCGCCAGGAGCGGCATCCGCGTCAACTGCGTGACGCCAGCCGCGGTCCGCACGGCGATCTTCGACCAGATCACGCAGCAGCACATCGACTTCATGCTGTCGAAGATCCCGATGGGCCGCTTCGGGACCGTCGACGAGATCGCGGCGATGGTGTGCTGGCTCGCGAGCGAGGAGTGCAGCTTCTCGACCGGCGCGGTGTTCGATCTGTCGGGCGGACGCGCGACCTACTGACCGCTCGCGCCGGCCACGTCGAGCAGGATCTTGCCGATGTGTGCCGACGACTCCATCAGCGCGTGCGCCTCGCGCGCGCGGTCGAGCGGGAACACGGCGTGCGTCACGATGCGAAGCGTGCCATTGGCGTAGAGCGGCCAGACTTCCGACTCGAGCGATCGCGCGAGTTCCGCCTTGCGCTGTGGCGGCGATGCGCGCAGCGTCGAGCCGGTGATCGTGAGCCGGCGCATCATCACGTGGCGGAAGTCGATCTCGGCCTTGCCGCCCTGCAGGAAGGCGATCAGCACGAGGCGACCTTCCAGGGCGAGGCAGCGAAGGTTGCGAGGCAGGTAGTCGCCGCCCACCATGTCGAGTACGAGGTCGACGCCGCGCTTGCCCGTGAGGGTCGCGACTTCGGCGACGAAGTCCTGCGTGCGGTAGTCGATCGCATGGTCGGCGCCGATTGCGCGGCAGAAGGCGACCTTGTCCGCCGAACCGGCCGTGGCGATGACGCGCGCACCGAACGCCTTCGCCAACTGGATGGCGGTGATGCCGATGCCGCTCGTCCCGCCATGCACGAGCATCCACTCGCCGGCCCGAAGATGCCCGCGGTCGAAGACGTTGTTCCAGACGGTGAAGTGCGTCTCCGGCAGGCCGGATGCATCGCGCAGCGACACGCGCTCGGGGATCGGCAGGCACCACGCGGCCGGCGTCGTGCAATACGCGGCGTAACCGCCGCCCGGCACCAGCGCGCACACTTCGTCGCCGACGCGCCAGCGCGCGACGCCGTCGGCCACGGCGGCGATGCGCCCGGCGACCTCGAGACCGAGGATCGGGCTCGCATCGGGCGGTGGCGCATACGATCCGGCGCGTTGCAGACAGTCGGGGCGATTGACGCCGGCGAACGCGACTTCGATCAGCACTTCGCCCTCGCGCGGCGCTGGAACGGGCAGCTCCACGACGTGGAGCACGTCCGGCCCGCCGGTGCCGGTCATGTCGACCGCCCTCATCTTCGCTGGGAGTGGCATCGTCGCTCTCGCTTGGCTTTTCGCGCATCATTGTAGTGGTTGCCCCGCTCGCTCTCCGCCATGCCGCTCGCTCGCGCTCACAACCTCGCATCGCTGCTCGTGCGCACCGCTTCGGCATGGCCGCGCCTGCCGGCGGTGGCGCTGGGCACACGGACGCTGTACGACTACGCGGAACTCGCCACGCGCGCGGCGGCGATCGGCACGGCCCTGCAGGCGTCCGGTTGCACGCGCGGCGATCGCGTAGCGCTGGTCGCGCGCAACGTCCCGCAGTATGTCGAGGCTCTGTTCGGTTGCTGGTGGGGCGGCTTGGTCGCCGTTCCGGTCAACGCCAAGCTGCACGTCGACGAAGTGCGCTACGTGCTGGACGACAGCGGCGCGCGCATCGCGTTCGTCGACCCGGCGTGGCGCGACGCGCTCGGTGCGGCGGGGACGCCGGCGCGGTTGGTCGCGTTCGCCGATGCGAGCTACCGGCGGATGCTGGCGGGCGAGGGTGCGTCGGCCCCGGCGCCCGTCGCCGGCAGCGATGCGGCGTGGCTCTTCTATACGAGCGGCACCACCGGACGACCGAAGGGCGTCGTCATCACGCATGCCAACCTGCTGGCGATGACGTTCGCTTTTCTCGCGGACGTCGAGCCGGTGTCGCCCGGCGACGCGATCCTGCACGCGGCGCCGCTTTCCCACGGGTCGGGACTGTACGCCGTGCCGCACGTCGCGCGCGGCGGCGTCAACGTGGTGCCGGAGTCCGGCGGATTCGACGCGACCGAGCTCGTCGCGCTGGTGGCGGCCTGGGACCGCAGCCTGTTCTTCGCGGCGCCGACGATGGTGAAGCGCCTCGTCGAGTCGACGGCCGCGCGCTCGCTCGCGCTCGAGCGGCTGAAATGCATCGTCTACGGCGGAGGACCGATGTACGTCGCGGACGCGAGGGCCGCGTTCGCGCTGCTCGGCCCGCGTCTCGCGCAGATCTACGGCCAGGGCGAGTCGCCGATGACGATCACGGCGATGGACCGTGCGTCGCTCGCCGACGCGTTCGCGCGCGATGACGAGGCGCGCCTGGGCTCGGTCGGTTGCGCGCAGCTTGGCATCGAGCTCCGCATCGCCGACGAGAACGACCAGGCCCTCGCGAGCGGTACCGACGGGGAGATCCTCGTGCGCGGCCCGACAGTGATGCGCGAGTACTGGCACAACGACGCCGCGACGCAGGCGACGCTTCGCAACGGCTGGCTGCATACCGGCGACGTCGGCGCACTCGATGGCGACGGATTCCTGACGCTCAAGGATCGGTCGAAGGACCTGATCATCAGCGGCGGCGCGAACATCTACCCGCGCGAAGTCGAGGAAGCGCTGCTGCGCCATCCGGACGTCGCCGACGCGGCGGTCATCGGTCGCCGGCACGCCGACTGGGGCGAGGAAGTCGTCGCCTGCGTCGTACCGCGGATGCGGCTCGACGACGAGGCCACGCGCCGTCTCGAGCGCGCGCTCGATGCCCATTGCATCGCGACGATCGCCCGCTTCAAGCGTCCGCGCGCGTACGTGTTCGTCGACGCACTGCCGAGGAACAACACCGGCAAGGTGCTGAAGACAGCCCTGCGCGAGCGCTTCGCCTCAGCGCTTGCGGAGCGCGAGCGATAGCGCCGCGGCGGCGAGGCCGCTCGCGCAGCACAGCACGATCGCGGCCTGTGCGCCGAAGCGCTCGACCAGCGCGCCGCCCGCGGCCATGCCCGCGCCGATGCCCGTCACGATCGCGGTTGCCGACCAGGTGAAGGCTTCGGTGACGTACGCCGGCGGCGCGTGCCGCGAGACAATGACCGTCATCCCGGTCATCGACGGCGCGATCAGCAACCCGGCCAGGAACGCGAGCGGCGCGATCGTCCACGGTCCGCCCGCGACGAGGTGAAGCGCGATCGGCACGGCGAAGATCGCCATCAGGCGCGGCAGCTGGCGCTCGACGGGCATGCGGACGTGAATGCCGCCGTAGGCGAGTCCGCCGATCGCGCTGCCGACCGAATTGATGGCGATCAGCGCCGGCCCCCACGCCGGGAGGCTCCACTGCAGCCCGTAGCCCGGGTACGCGACCTCCAGCGCGCCGAACGCCAGCGTCAGGAAGAACGTCGCCGCATAGATGACGAGGAGCTCGCGCTGCAGCAGCGGCCCGAGCAGATGCCGCTCGCCCGGCGGCGCCTGCTTCCACCAGCGAAGTCCTCCGGACAGGTGCAGCAACGGCACCGAGGCGACGGTGAACAGCCATGCGAAGCCGTACGCCGTGCGTGCCGACGCGACGGCGATCAGCAACGCGACGAGCGCCGGACCGAGCGTGAACGAGAGCTCGATCAGCACGCTGTCGACGGCGAACGCGGTTTGCCGCGCGCGCTCGTCGTCGAACCGGTGGCGCCAGATCGTTCGAACGATCGTCGTGATCGGCGGTAGGAACGCGCCGGTCAGCACCGCCGCGGCGAAGATCGCGGCGTGCGACAGCGCGAGCGGTCCGGCGAAGTGGATCGCGAGGATCGACAGCGCGGGGACGATCGCGGTCAGCTGCAGCACGCGCGCGGGGCCGCGGACGTCGATCCAGCGCCCGAGCACCGGTGCCATCGCGGCGGACGACACGAGCTGGGCGCCGACGACGCTGCCGGCGAAGGCGATCGAGCCCGTCAGCTCGCGAATGTGCAGCAGCGTCGAGAGGCCGAGCGTGCCAATCGGCAGGCGGGCGAGGAAGCTGATCGCGAGAAAGCGCAGCACCCCCCGCGGGCGAAGGAACGCGGCGTAGCGGTCAAGCATTCACGACCCGGCAGTTCATGATCGGGACGGTAAGCCGAAGCGCCGCTGCGGTGGACGCGCTTGTCGCGGTCGCGAGGTCGCGAGAGGCAGCGCCACACCGCGTGGCGTGATCGCCGTGCGCCGCGCACTCGCCCGTGCCAGCGCCGACTACGCGCTCCTGACCGCGGCCTCCTGGTAGACGACCTCGACGTTCGCGGGCTGCAGCCATTCGCGCAGGCGCTCGATCAGCGCCGGATCGGGCATTACGCGCCACGCGTCGGGCAGCTCGATGTCGCCGGCGATGCTGCCCGTGTCGTACGCGACGGTGACCGCCACGCCACCGCCGCGGAACGGCTTGAGCACGTCTTCGAGCATCGAGGCGTCGGCGTTGCCGTTGAACGACAGTCGCAGCCGCCGCGCCCAGCGCTTGCGCACCGCCGCCAAGTCGAACACGTTGTCGGCGATGACGCGCAGGCCCTGCACCTCGCCGTCCTCGCCGACGCGCTGCAGCACGCGCACCTCGACGATCACCAGCCGGTCCTCCGCGAGCAGCGCGCGCGCGGCGTCGAAGTTCTCGTTGTAGACGACGATCTCCGCCGACGACGTGCCGTCGTCCAGCGTGACGAACGCCATCTTGCCGCGCTTGCCGGTCTGTACGCGAAGTGCGGTGACGATGCCGGCGACGAGGTAACGCTCCTGCCGCGGCTGCAGGTTGCCGAGCGTCGTCTTCACCAGCGGCGCGAGCTCCGCGGCGAATGCGTGGAACGGATGCCCCGACAGATAGAACCCCAGCGCCGATTTCTCGTGCGCGAGGCGCTCCGCGTCGGTCCACGGCCGCGTGACGACCAGCGGCACCGACGACTCGCGCGATTCCTCGCCGAACAGCGACACCTGTCCGGCGGCGGCTTCCGCGCGTTCCGCCGCCTCCAGCGCGATGCCGACCGACGCGAACAGCGTTGCGCGCCGCGCGTCGATCGCGTCGAACGCGCCCGCCTTGACCAGCGCTTCGACGACGCGCCGGTTGCACAGCCGCTTGTCGACACGGCGGCAGAAATCGAACAAATCGCGGAACGCGCCACCGGTCGCGCGGGCCGCCACGATGCTGTCGATCGCGTGCTCGCCGGTACCCTTGATGCCGCCGAGGCCGTAGCGCACCGACTTCGCGTCGACCGGCTCGAAGCGGTAGGTCGACTCGTTGACGTCCGGCGGCAGGATCGTGACGCCCTGGTCGAGGGCGTCGGCGTACAGCCCGCGCACCTTGTCGGTGTCGTCCATCACGAGCGACAGGTTCGCCGCCATGAACGCCGCCGGATGATGCGCCTTGAAGTAAGCGGTCTGGTAGGCGACCAGCGCGTAGGCGGCCGCGTGCGACTTGTTGAAGCCGTAGCCGGCGAACTTCTCCATGAGGTCGAAGAGCTGCGTCGCCTTCGCGCGCGCGACGCCGTTCTTCTCGGCGCCGGCGACGAAGATGTCGCGATGCTTCGCCATCTCCTCCGGCTTCTTCTTGCCCATCGCGCGGCGCAGCAGGTCGGCGCCGCCGAGCGTGTAGCCGCCGATGACCTGCGCGATCTGCATCACCTGCTCCTGGTACACCATGACGCCGTACGTCGGCCCCAGGATCGTCGTGAGCCGCGGATCGAGGTATTCGACGCGCTGCCGGCCGTGCTTGCGGTCGATGTAGTCCGGGATCAGGTCCATCGGACCCGGCCGGTAGAGCGACACGAGCGCGACCAGGTCCTCGAACCGGTCGGGCTTGGCGCGGACGAGCAGGTCGCGCATGCCGCGCGATTCGAACTGGAACACGGCGCTCGTGTTGCCGCTCTTGAACACCTCGTACGCGCCGCGGTCGTCCAGCGGCAGCGTGGCGAGATCGATCGCCGACGCGGGATCGAGCTTGCGGAGGTAGCGCAGCGTCCAGTCGAGGATCGTCAGCGTCGTGAGGCCGAGGAAGTCGAACTTGACGAGGCCCACGGCCTCGACGTCGTCCTTGTCGAATTGCGAGACGATCGAATCGGCGCCCGACTGAACGTACAGCGGGCAGAAATCGGTCAGCTTGCCGGGCGCGATCAGCACGCCGCCCGCGTGCATGCCGACGTTGCGAGTCAGGCCTTCGAGCGCCTCGGCCAGCACGACGAGCTCGCGGACCTCCTCCTCGTTGCGCTCGCGCTCCGCGAACAGCGGCTCCATCTCCCGCGCCTGCGCGAGCGTGATCTGCCTGCCCGGCTGGAACGGGATGAGCTTCGCGATGCTGTCGACGAAGCCGTACGGCAGGTCGAGCACGCGGCCGACGTCGCGCACGGCCGCCTTCGCCGCCATCGTGCCGAACGTCGCGATCTGCGACACGCTCTCCGCACCGTACTTGCGCTTCACGTAGTCGATGACGCGCTCGCGCTTGTCCTGGCAGAAGTCGATGTCGAAGTCCGGCATCGACACGCGCTCGGGATTGAGAAAGCGCTCGAACAGGAGCCCGTAGCGCAGCGGATCGAGATCGGTGATCCCGAGCGAATACGCGACCAGCGACCCGGCGCCGGAGCCGCGCCCGGGCCCGACCGGCACGTGGTTCGACTTGGCCCAGTTGATGAAGTCGGCGACGATGAGGAAGTAGCCGGCGAAT
>Ga0307416_100001721_pt1 | contig 12106 bp, 10 predicted proteins | sample DK1Cmetagenome_2_FD_203821 | JGI IMG/M metagenome (GOLD analysis project Ga0307416, IMG submission 203821) | Maize rhizosphere microbial communities from greenhouse at UC Davis, California, United States - DK15-C-3 | ecosystem: Host-associated > Plants > Roots > Rhizosphere > Soil | place...
GGCTTGGTTGACCATCACGATCATCCCCTCAAACGCCCAATTCGAACACAGGCTTGGACCGGATGGAAGCGTCAAGACCGGTCGGGTTGTCTGGCCACGTCCTTGGTTGCGGACCAGGGGACGGGAAATGGCCAGGACCCCCAGCTACCTCGGCCATGGCGGACGTCGGCGCCCTGGGCATCCTGTCCGGTCACCCTGCGAAGCCGAACCTCTTGTCAGTGGGGCACTAGGTCGCCGGCTCGCACGGCCAGGACGACGTCGCGGATGGCGTCCAGGACCAGCTCGGGCTGCTCATGCTGGATGTCGTGGCCGCTCTCGGTCGCCACCACCAGCCGGCCCCCGGAGACCAACCGGGCGAGCTCGCGTTGGAGTTGCCGCCAGAACGGCTCTTCGAGCTCGACGTACGGTGGGGGCGGGTCGTCGGGGTGGCCATGGGCCAGGACGATCAGGGGCATGGGCCGGATCGGGGAGCGTCGCAGCGCCGTGCGGGTCTGGCGTTCGCTGGTCCAGATGTCGACTCGCTCCGGATCGACCAGCCGATGGGGCACGGTGATCATCCGCTGGCGGGCGGCCTGCCATTCCTCGGGCGAGAGGATCGGCTTGAGCATGGCCAGGCGCCGCTTGATGGTGGCCGGATGGACCGCATCGATCAGCACCAGCCCAGCCACCTGGCGGGGATAGGTGCTGGCATACAGCAGGGTGAACAGCCCGCCGTTGGAGTGCCCGACCAGCACATAGGGTCCTGGGACATGAGCGACGTGGAGCAGGGTGTGCAGGTCGGCCACGAAGTCGCGGGCGGTGCGAGGGGGGGGGGCGGGGTCGCTGCGGCTCCAGGGCCCGTTGGGGTGGTCATAGCTGCACACCCGCGTGAACCCTGACAGCTGGTTTTGCAGGTCATACCAGTCGGTGGTCAGCCCGCCCTCGAACACGACTGTGGGGCTGCCGTGACCGACACAGCGCAGGAACAGCCGCCGCCCGCCGATGTCGAACCAACCGGAGTGGCGGCCCGTGGGCACGATCGTGGGTGGGGCCGCCTGCAGGTCCAGGTACTCGATCTGTGCCGGACGGCCGTTGGTGACCCCGATCGGTAGCGCGCCTCGCTCGCCGGTCGGGCCCTGCAGGATGGCCAGCGCTTGGCGTGCCCGTGGGGGATAGGCGAAGCCGACAAAGCTGAAGGGCCCCCGTTCGGCCAGGTTCTGTTGGAAGAACTGGATGACCGCCTCCGGCGGCATCATCACGGTGAGGAACTCGGCCGAGAAGTGGGCGCGGACCTCGGTCTCGGTCAGGGTGGCGGCCTCCCCGGCGAGTCGGGCTAACTCCCAGCGCAGCTGGCGGCCGAGGGGGCCGGCGGGCAGCAGGGCCTCGGCGCAGGTCTTGATCCGGTAGGCGTCGACCTGCTTGCAGTAGTGGGTCTGCTGGTGGCCTGGGGTCCTTGCACTGGCGGCGGCGGTGGTGCTGGTGGTGGCCAGTGCCACTAGCAATAGGGTGGCGGCGGCCGTTCTCCAGGTTCTGAGCGATGCCATGATGCTCGTCCTCCTTGGAGGGTGTCCGGGCGCCGCCGCTCGCACCTGAGGGGGCGGCGCCCGGACGGTTGTGGTTAGGTGATGTCGCGGCGGACGACCAGGCGCGTGCCGGCCAGGGCCAACGCGAGCGCGTAGCCGGCCAACAGCAGGGCACCGGCCAGGCGGGAGAGCTGAGCGCCGCCGGGGTTGGTGAGGGCGGCCGCGGCCGCCGAAGGCAGCCACTTGCCCAGGCTGGGGGTGTGCAGCAGGCTCATGAGCAGGCCCTCGACCAGCAGGACCCAGACCGCCACGCCGACCAGGGCCGCCACCTGGTTGCGGACCAGGGCGGCGACACCCACCCCGACCAGGCCGCATAGCCCAGCTGCGAGCACGGCGCCAAGTAGCACCCGGCCGAGCCGAGCGTCCAGCAGCGAGGGCGTGATCTCCTCGGCGGCCAGCCAACCCGTGGCCAAGGCCGCGGTGAAGGCCAGGATGGCCAGGGACAGGGCGATCCCGGCCAGGGGGTAGGCGACCAGCTTGGCCGCCACCACCCGGCCGCGGTCGGGGGTGACCAGGAAGGTCTGGGTGACGGTCTGGTGGCGGAACTCTGTGGTCATGCCGAGGATGCCCAACAGCAGGGCGGCGCCCGACAGCAGGGTCACCGGGCCGCCGACCAGCATGGGGAAGTGGTCGGCCGACAGCGGCGGGGCGCCTTGGCGGTCGAGGATGTTGGCGGCCACCGTGAGGACGGCGAAGGCGGCCATGGCCGCGCCCAGGCCGTAGATGAGACGAGTGGTGGCCAGCTTGGTGAACTCGGCCCGGATGAGACGGATCATGCGTGGACTCCTTGGTGGCTGGTGAGCTGGAGGAAGACGTCCTCGAGGTTGGAGCGCTCGGCACCCATCTCGTAGATGACGATCCCGGCCGCTGCCGCCGCCTTCCCGACAACTTCGCTGGTGGTGCCGGCCGCGAGCAGCTGGTCGTTCCCGTCCAGCTCGGTCTGGATGCCCTGGGCGGCCAGCAGCGACCGCAGCGCCTCGGCCTGGGGGGTGCGGACCCGGACCAGCTGGTCGGTGCGGGCGGTCAGGGCAGCCAGGGTGGACTGGGTGACCAACCGCCCGCGGGCGATGATGACCACCTGGTCGACGGTCTGGGCGACCTCGGCCAGGACGTGGCTGGAGACGAGCACGGTGCGGCCCTGGTCGGCCAGCTGGCGCAGGAGCCCGCGTAGCCAGTGGACGCCTTCGGGGTCCAGGCCGTTGGCCGGCTCGTCCAGGATCAGCACCTGGGGATCCCCGAGCAGGGCGGTGGCCAGCCCGAGGCGCTGGCGCATGCCCAACGAGAAGCCACCGACCCGCCGGTGCGCGGCCTCGGCCAGGCCAGCCTGGGCCAGGACCTCGTCAGCCCGCGCCAGCGGCAGGCCGGCGGCGGTGGCGACCACGCGGAGGTGGTTGCGGGCGCTGCGGCCGGGATGGAAGCTGGAGGCCTCCAGGACCGCGCCGACATGGCGGACGGGATCGGCCAGCTCCCGGTAGGGCTTGCCGTCGATCCTGGCGCTGCCGGCGGTCGGAGTGACCAGCCCCAGCAGCATGCGCAGGGTGGTGGTCTTGCCGGCCCCGTTGGGCCCCAGGAAGCCGACCACGGTGCCCTGGTCGACCTCGAAGCTGAGGTCGTCGACGGCCACGATGTCCCCGAAGCGCTTGGTGAGTCCCTGGATGGTGATGACGGCCATGGCCTCCTCCTTCGCCCCCGGCCGGCCTGCACATCGAGGCCGATCACATCGAGGGCGCTGAACACCTTGACGGTACGAAGTGGGGTTGCTGGCGTCGTCGGCCGCTGGCTGACAGTTGCGTGTCGGCCGCCAGGCCTAGGCCGAGCGGAGATGTCAACTCGCGGCGGGTCGCAACCGGCCGTGCGTGGCCGGACAGCGGCCGTCACCAACGCCGTCGAGTTCCTGACGGCCCTCGATGGTGGCCGGCCACGGCCGGCCCTCGCCGCCGGATCCCGACCTGGAGGTGTGGCGCTGAGTTGCACTGCCGACGGCCTACTCGCGGCGCCGCCCTGCGGCGATCGGCTGGCGTGGCTCGTCGTGGTGTCGCCGGGCCGGGCGGCGGAGGAGCCAGGTGACGGCCAGGCCGACCACCACCGTCAGGGCGAGCCCGAGGCCGATCCGGCCGGTGAGCTGGTGGACCTGACGCCAGCCGGCACCGGCGGCATAGCCGAGCAGGACATGGGCCGCCGCCCAGACGGTCGCGGCGACCCCGGTCCAGAGGGCGAAGGTCCGGTAGCGCAGCCCCAGCATGCCGGCCAGGCCGGGGAGCAGCACCCGGGCGCCGGCGGTGCAGCGGCCCACGACCAGGGCCCAGCCGCCGCCCCGCAGCAGCAGGCCCTCGACCTTGTGGAGGCGGGCCGGCCCGACCCGCCGCCCGAGGCCGGAGGTGAGCAGGCGGGGACCCCAATGGCGGCCGATCCAGTAGCCAGCCGAGTCGCCGGCCAGGGCGCCGGCGACCCCGACGGCGAGGGCGGCACCCAGCGGGATGCGGTCCTGGTGGGCCAGGACACCGCCGAGCAGCAGGGCCAACTCGCCGGGGAGGACCAGGCCCAGGAAGGCCGGCGCCTCGAGGGCCGGAAGTATAAAGAGTAGGGTCAGCGCCGCCCAGTCGGACAGCGACAGCAGGCCTTCCACGAGCTGACCCATGGTCCCTTCCCGGTCGGTTCGTCGCCTTCCACGCGACGGTACGAAGGGCGTCGTTGGAGTCGTCGGCCTCCAGCCGACACTTGCCTGTCGGCCGCCAGGCGACGCCTCAGCACCCATGTCAACTCACGGCGGGTGGCAAGATCCGGGCGTGGCCGGACGGCGGCCGTCGCGCAGGCGTCGATCTTCAGCCAGACCAGCCTCGATCCGCTTCTTCATCGCGCCGGCGACGATGACCCACCTCGGCCGGCGTTCGCTCTGGGCGTGGGGACTCACCCAGCGCCGGGAGTCACCAGGCCAGTCTCGTAGGCGATGGCCACCAGCTGGGCCCGGTCGCGGGCCCCCAGCTTGGCCAGCAGCCGGCTCACATAGGTCTTGGAGGTAGCCGAGCTCACCACCAGCCGCTCGGCGATCTCGCTGTTCGACAGCCCGTGGGCGACCAAGCCCAGCACCTCCCGCTCCCGGTCGGTGAGGGCATCCAACGCGGCCGGAGCGACCTGAGTGGGGTCGGGTCGGCGGGCGAACTCAGCAATGAGTCGCCGGGTGATGCCCGGGGCCAACAAGGCATCCCCGGCCGCCACCACCCGGATGGCGGCCAACAGGTCTCCAGGCGGGGTGTCCTTGAGCAAGAACCCGCTCGCCCCAACCCGCAACGCCTGGTAGACGTACTCGTCCAGGTCAAAGGTGGTCAGCATCAGGACCCGCACCCCAGCCAACAGCTGGTCGCCAGAGATCTGCCGGGTCGCCTCCAGCCCGTCCATGATCGGCATGCGGATGTCCATCAGCACCACCTCGGGCCGTTCTCGGCGGGCCAACTCCACCGCTTGGGCGCCGTCCACGGCCTCACCAACAACCTCCAGATCGGACGCCGAGTCGACCAACAGCCGGAACCCGGCCCGGACCAAGGTCTGGTCGTCAGCCACCACCACCCGGATACTCATCGGCGCTCCGCCCCCAACGGCAGCCGGGCGGCCACCCGAAAGCCCCCGTCCAGGCCAGGGCCGACCTCCAGGTTGCCCCCGAAGGCCGCCACTCGCTCGCGCATGCCGATCAGGCCGTGACCAGACCCGACCCGGCCGTCGCTGGCCGATGTCATGGCGCCTCGGCCATCGTCGGTGACCTCCACGGTGACGTTTTGGTCGTGGTAGCCGACGGTGACCTGGGCGCGGGCCGGGCCGGCGTGTTTGACCACGTTGGTCAGGGCCTCCTGCACGATCCGGTAGGCCGACAGGTCCACGCCGGCCGGCAGCGACGGTCGCGTGCCGTGCACCTGCAGCTTGACCGCTAGGCCGGTCTTGGCCACCTCGGCCAGCAGGCCCTCCAGGTCGGCCAGGCCGGGCACGGGGGCCAGGTCGCCCTGGGGCTCATCCTCCTGGCGCAGCACCCCCAGCAGCCGTCGCAACTCCTCCAGGGCGGCCCGACTGGTGGCCTCGATGGCCGCCAGGGCCTTGGCGGCCTCCTCGGGCTGGGTGTCGGCCACGTGGGCGCCGACCCCGGACTGGACGGCGATCACGCTCATGGCATGGGCGACCACGTCATGGAGCTCGCGGGCCAGGCGCAGGCGCTCCTCGACCACCGCCCGGCGGGCCAACTCTGCCCGGGCCCGCTCCAGCTCGGCCGTCCGCTCCTCAAGCTGGCGGATGTAGGCGCGGCGGACACCGACGAAGTGGCCCACCAGCCACGCGGCCCCAATGACCAGGGCATTGCTGACGACCGTGGGCGCCTGGAACCTGCCCGAGGTGAGCTGGACAGCCGCCGAGCCGACCTCCGCGACGGCCAGGCCGACCAGTGGAACCCACCGGTCGGCGTAGGCCGCCACCGTGTAGACGGCCACCAGGATGGCCACCCCGAGAATCTCCGGCGGCAGGCCAAGGGCTGCGACCGCCAACCCGCTGGCCACGCTCAGGGCAAGCACGGCCCCGGGGAACCGCCGCCGCCCTGCCAGCGGCAAGGTATGCAGCAACACAAGCACATAGTCCAAGGCGAATGTGCCGCCCGGCAGGCCCCTGACTGTCGGGTTGAAAACCAACAAGGCCGTGCTTATACCGGCGGCCACCAGCGCCAGCCCGCTGTCGAATACCCACGGGCTAACGCGCAGCCGACGCAACCACCGGGCGCCCTCGTCCATAACCTGACGCTACCGCCACCGAGCCACCGCCACATCCACCCACAGGCGACAACCCCTTGTACACCCAGAGGCGACCCCCCACGTCCTCCACGGATGTACGCCCTCCAGCAGCGCCCACGACTCGTTCGATGTGTGATTCCCGAGCACGGTCGGCGTGGAGTCGACCAGCAGCCGGAACCCAGCCCGGACCAAGGGCTGGTCGTCGGCCACCACCCGAACGGTCATCGCCGGCCAGTCGCCAACGGCAGCCGGGCGGCCACCCGGAAGCCCCCACCCGGGCGGGGGCCGACCTCCAGATCGCCACCGAACACGGCCACCCGCTCGCGCATGCCGATCAGGCCATGGCCGGTCCCCGCCCGGCCGTCGCCGGCCGGTGTGACGGCGCCCCGGCCGTCGTCGATGACCTCCACCATGACCTCCTGATCGCGGTAGCCGATCGTGACCTGGGCGCGGGCCGGGCCGGCGTGCTTGACCACGTTGGTCAGGGCCTCCTGCACGATCCGGTAAGCCGACAGATCCACCCCCGGCGGCAGCGGCGACGGCGTCCCCTCGACCCGCAGCCGCACCGCCAGTCCCACCTTGGCCACCTCGGCCAGCAGGCTGTCCAGGTCGGCCAGGCCAGGCACCGGGGTCAGGCTGGCCTGGGGTTCGCTGTCCTGGCGCAACACCCCCAGCAGCCGCCGCAACTCCTCCAGGGCGGCCCGGCTGGTGGCCTCGATGGCCGCCAGGGCCTTGCCGACCTCCTGGGGCCGGCTGGCGGCGACGTGGGCCCCGACCCCGGACTGGACCGCGATCACGCTCATGGCATGGGCGACCACGTCATGCAGCTCGCGGGCCAGGCGCAGGCGCTCCTCGACCACCGCCCGGCGGGCCAGCTCCTCCCGAGCCTGTTCCAGCTCGGCCGTCCGTTCCTCCAGCTGGGCGGCATAGACCTGGCGGTCACCGACGAAGTGGCCCAGCATCCAGGCAACAGCGATGATCCCCATGAAGAGCAGAAACGCGCTTCTCTCCAACCTACCCGGGGTGAGCTGGACGGCCGCCAAGCCGAGCTCCGCGACCGCCAGGCCGGCCAGCGAGACCCACCGGCGGCCGTAGGCGGCCACCGAATAGACCGCCACCAGCATGGCCGGCCCAAGGAAGAACGGCGGCATGAACAAGGCGGCGAACGCCAGCCCGCTGGCCACGCAGAGGGCAAGCACGGCTCCGGGAAACCGGCGCCGCGTCACCAGCGGCAAGGTGTGCAGCAACACCAGGGCATAGCCCAAGGCGACCACGCCGACCGGCACGCCGCTGCCCACCGGCACGGAAACCACGGAAAGCAACAGGGCCGTGGCCACGCCAGCAGCGACGAGCGCCAGAGCGCTGTCGAACGCCCAGGCGCTGGCCGGCAGCCGTCGCGACCCGCTGGCCCGCTCCTTCATGAGCTGACGCTACCGCCACCCGGCATCGGCCACATCCACCCACAGATGACAACCCCGTCCGCCAAGGGTGACACCCCATGTCCTGCACCGGACCGGATCTCGATGCTTGTTGGAAGTCGCTCTACCATCTCTTGAAGGCCGGCCTGGTCGCGGCCGCTGCAGGCGCCGTCCTCGCCCGGCGGCGACACGACCTCCACCGGTAGCCCTTGGGCCGTTGGAAAGGGCTGGATGGTTTAAGGACATGCCATGGCGAGCGATGGGGCGTGAATGACCGACCGAATCCGTCTGGGCCGGAGCGATCTTGAGGTGCCAAGGCTGGGCGTTGGGGCGATGACCTGGGGCGCCCCCTCAGGCAGGAGCCGGTGGGGACCGGCCAAGCTGGCCTACGGAGGGACCCCGGGCCCTGAGGAGGAGCGGCGGGCCTTCGAGGCCAGCCTGTCGGCGGGGGTGGACCTCTTCGACACGGCCGCCATGTACAGCGGAGGCGCGTCGGAGCGGCGCCTGGGCAAGCTCGCCGAGGGCAAACAAGTGGTCATCGCGACCAAGTTCCCGCCCGGTTGGCTGTCCAAGACGGAATCATTTGGGGAGGCGCTCGAGCAGAGCCTTGCCCGACTCCAGCGCAGCACCATCGACCTCTATCAGCACCACTTCCCTTCACGGCGCATCTCGACCCCGGCCCTCATGGGGCTCATGGCCGACGCGGTGGAGGCGGGGAAGGTCAGGGCCATCGGGGTGAGCAACTATTCGGCAGCGCAACTCCGTATCGCCCACGGGGCCCTGGCCCAGCGGGGGATCCCCCTTGCCTCCAACCAGGTCGAGTACTCCCTGCTGCATCGAGCGCCGGAGGAGAATGGGGTGCTGGACGCCTGCCGAGAGCTGGGGATCACGCTGATCGCGTACCAGCCGCTAGCCATGGGAGCGCTCACCGGAACCTATCGGCCGGGGGACCGGCCCAAGGGGATTCGGCGCTTGAGCCGCTACTACCGAGGTGATGGATTGAAGAAGATGCAGCCGGTCGTGGCCCTGCTGCGTGAGATCGGTGAAGGGTATTCCAGGACCCCGGCGCAGGTGGCGCTGCGGTGGCTCATCGAGAAGGAGAGCATCCTGCCCATTCCCGGTGCCAAGAACGGGAAGCAGGCGGCCAGCAATGCCGAAGCACTTTCCTTCTCACTGGCCGGTCGAGAGATCGAGGCGCTCGACCACACCACGACGGCATGGCGGAGGTGAGGGTTGAACTCTTGGAGCGGACCGTCAGGCCGCTACCACGAGCGTCGACCCCTGGGCCCGTCAGCCCAGCCTCACCGCCGTGCCGGAGGCGCTGACCATCAGCATGTTGCTGCCAACGGTCTCATAGTCGAGGTCCACGCCGATGACCGCGTCGGCGCCCAGGTGGGCCGCCTGCTGCTCCATCTCGGCCAGGGCGTCGCTGACCCCGGAGGCGAGCTCGTTCTCATAGGACTTGGACCGGCCCCCGAAGATGTTACGCACGCCGGCACTGACGTCCTTGAAGGCGTTGACCCCCAGCACGCCCTGGGCGGTGACCACGCCCAGGTACTCGGTCACGGTGCGGCCCTCGATCCCGGGTGTGGTGGTGATGAGCATCGCCGTCCTCCTGCAACGATCCAGGTGCCTGACCGGCCTTTGGCCGAGGCTAGATGGGGTGGGGGTGACGGTCAATCGCCGACGATCGACCGAGCATCTGTGCTTGCTCTGGAGTTCCGGTTTAGATCCGGAGGTGGGGTTCGAACTGGCGACCCTCCTATTACGAGCCGGATGCTCGGCGTCGACCTGGAGGAACAAGTTGGGTTGGCCTGCTCAAGTTGAGTGCCTCGTCGGTGCAGATGGCTCCCGACGGAGGCAGTCGGATCATCTGGATGATCATTGGTTTCCTTTCCTCTCGGTCTCGTAGGTTGCCCTTCAAGCTGTTCCAGGTATTCGTGGACGAGTTGGACCGTGGTGGCGCCTTCGCCAACAGCGGAGGCAACACGTTTCCTGCCTGGTTGGTCACAGGTTGCCCCGGCTAGTACTCCAGCCGTAGATCGTGGCGTTCGTGGTCCTGCGCTGACTGTCGTTGATAACGGCAGGTCTGATGCGATGTTGCTGTCGTCGCCGCCGGCTGGCATTCGGAGCGGATCCCTGCCACTGCTGCCCGGCGCACCGACCACAGCAGTCGGCGCGCCGGGTGCCGTCACCGAGCGGTCAGTTCGACGACCGGTGTCGCCCCCGCGGGATGCACCGCGGCGACCCTGAGCCCCGCAGCTGCGGCGAGGGCGGTGAGCTCGGCGATGCCGCGTTCGCGGCCGCCGAAGTAGGCGAGCACCCGCAGGTCCATTTCGGTGCGGTGGTCGGTGTCGGTGACGAACTTCTCCACCACGAAGACCCTGCCGTCGGTCCCTGCCGCTTGTGCGCAGCGCCGCAAGATCGCGCGTGCTGACCCGTCGTCCCAGTCGTGCAGGACCGCACACAGCAGATAGCCGCCGGCACCCGGCGGCAGCGGATCAAAGAAGCTGCCAGCCACGGCATCGCTGCGGTCGGCCAACCCCGCCGCCGTCAACGCCTTGCGCGCGGCTTCGGCGGCGCCGGGCAGATCCAGCACCGTGCCCTGGAGGTCTGGGTGCCGGTGCAGCATCGCGATCAGCAGCGATCCGTTGCCGCCGCCGACGTCGACCAGGTGGCCCAGCGATCCCCAGTCGTAGGCCGCAACGATGTCGGGCGCCCAGACCTCCACGTCGGCAGCCATCTGCGCGTCGAAGGACGCCGACCGGGTGGGGTCGGCGGCCAGATCGTCCCAGAAGGACCGGCCAAACTGCGCGGGGAAGGCGGGCTCACCGGTGCGAACGGTATGCAGCAGCTGGACGAAGGACAGGTCGGCGCGGCCGATCGCGCTGTCGAGGTCCAGCATGGCACGCATGCCGGCGGGGTGGTCATCGCGCAGTGCTTGGCCTTGTGCGGTCAGCACGTACCGATCCGACTGGTCACGACCCAGCACGCCCGCGGTGACCAGGTGCCGCAGCACCCGATCCAGTGCGTCAGCATCGGCGCCCGTCGCCTCGGCCAGCTCCGGCGCGGTTCGTCGTCCCCCCATGATGTGGTCGGCGATCCGCAGGGTGGCCGCCGCGCGCACCGCCATCGGCGTCGTTAGATCGGCCATCGCCCACAACCGGGCGGCCCACTCGCCCTCGTCTGCCACCATGTCCTCCCTTCCCAGCAGCGCACAGCCTAGCGACCAGGGTCGCTTGTCCGGCAGCTGCGTGCTCTTCATGGTTGCTGGGTGGCTTGTCGTCGGTAGTGGCAGCTACGGGCGCGTGCCTGATGTCGTCGTCGCCATACCGACCAACGCAGCCGGTGGTCGAGGTCACCGACCGGACGGGCCAGCAGTGCGGCGAACAGGTGCTGGATTTCGTTGCAGGTCAACCCGACCAGCCCCGGCGGGGTGGGATGACGGGTGCGTTCGGTCACGGCCGCCACGATCAGGAAGGCGTGGGCGAGCATGGCAAGGGTGGCCCACCGGTACCAGGAGCACCAGCGGCGGACCTGGTGGTGGTCCAGCCCGACCAATCCCTTGCCGGTCTGGAAGCGCTCTTCGATGGTCTAATCACAAACGGCAAGTTCTGCTGCGTACGGCACGTGCGGATGGACTTGACCTGGTGGCATCAGCCGCTTCGTTTGCGACGATCGGCTCTCCACACCGATGCCGCCCTGCCAGGAGCGTCCCATGACCCGGACCTGGACCGTCTGCCGCCAGCCCAGCCCGCGTCGCGACGGCGACCGCCGCTGGGATCAGGCCTACCAGCAGCTGGTGCGCTGGGCCGAGCAGCCCGACCTGCCCTGGCCGGCGCCGATCGCCGGGGAGGTGCCTGATGCGCGTGGCGATCTATGCGCGGGTCTCCACGACCCGCCAAGCCCAGGCGCAGACCATCGAGCAGCAGCTTGACCGGCTACGTACGGCGGTCGCCGAGCACGGCTGGACACTGGACGAGCAGCACGTCTACCGCGATGACGGCTACAGCGGCGCCGGCTTGAGCCGACCGGGCCTGGACCGGCTGCGGGATCACGCGGCGCTGGCCGAGCTCGACCTGGTGCTGGTCACCGCACCCGACCGGCTGGCCCGCAACTACGTCCACCAGGTCCTACTCATCGACGAGCTGGGCCGGCACGGCTGCCAGGTAGAGTTCCTGGACCGACCGATGAGCCACGACCCCCACGACCAGCTGCTGCTGCAGATCCGCGGGGCAGTTGCCGAATATGAGCGCACGCTGATTGCCGAGCGGATGCGCCGCGGGCGGCAGGCCAAGCTACGGGCGGGCACCTTGCTGCCCTGGACCACGCCGCCGTTCGGCTACCGGCTGGACCCCGAACG
>Ga0307416_100001722_pt1 | contig 12105 bp, 9 predicted proteins | sample DK1Cmetagenome_2_FD_203821 | JGI IMG/M metagenome (GOLD analysis project Ga0307416, IMG submission 203821) | Maize rhizosphere microbial communities from greenhouse at UC Davis, California, United States - DK15-C-3 | ecosystem: Host-associated > Plants > Roots > Rhizosphere > Soil | place: USA...
CTGCGAAGACGCATGGCGGAAGACGAACCGTCCAGGCTACCGCCTTTGCGAACGCGGCGTCGACCTGATACTGAACCCCAGTGCGAGCCATTATGCCATGGGAAAAAGCAAGGTCCGGGAAGAAGAAGTTGTGATACAAGGCTCAGAAAAGTTCAGGTGCGCCTATCTCTTCGTGAACCTTCTCGGAAACGAAGCGGGTCGGATGATCTATGATGGCGATATAATTGCAGGACAACATGGAAGGATCATCGCCGTAAACAAAAGACTAGTCTTCAAGGATTTTCATGTAATGCCCTGCGAGATCGATTTTAAGGATGCGTCGCGAACCAAGGTTATTCCCTCTGATGATATTAAGGATATCAATGAAGAGCTTACGCAGGCGGTGTCGCTTGCACTGTTCGATTATTTGCGCAAGAGCAAATCGCGTGGATACGTCGTTTCTCTGAGCGGGGGAGCAGACTCAAGCATATGCGCCATCTTCGTTGCTGAAATGGTCAAGCGTGCAACCTTGACGTTGGGCTGGAAACGTTTTTGCGAGATTCTCTCCCTCGATGAATCCAAAGTGCAACATAACTGGAGAACAGCTGTAGGCTTGCTACTCGCATGTGCGTATCAGGGGACAAAGAACTCCTCAGTACAAACTTTGTCTGCAGCGCGTAACCTCGCAGAAAGCATTGGAGCGGAATTCCATGAATGGACGATCGACGAAGCGGTTGAAACTTATTCGTCGAAAATAGAAAAGGCCATCGGTCGAAAACTTTCATGGCAAAGCGACGACATCACGCTACAGAACATTCAGGCGCGGGCGCGCTCTCCCATCATTTGGATGCTTGCGAACATCCGGAGAGCTGTATTACTAACCACATCGAATCGCAGTGAAGGTGACGTTGGATATGCTACTATGGACGGGGACACGAGTGGAAGTCTTTCACCCATCGCAGGACTCAGCAAGGTATTTATCCTGCAATGGCTGAGATGGGCGGAAAAAGCTCTCGGGCACACAGGCCTCACTGCCGTGAACAACCTCCAACCCACTGCTGAGCTCCGTCCTCCGGAAAACAAACAAACCGATGAAGATGATCTCATGCCCTACCCCATCCTCGCCCGTATCGAACGCCTTGCGATTTATGAACGCAGATCTCCCGGCGAGGTCTTCAAGGCAATGTCAGTCGATGTCGAGAAGGAAGCGCTGAAGGTATATATCCGCAAATTTTTTACGCTTTGGACGCGCAACCAATGGAAACGAGAGCGCCTTGCCCCCGCCTTCCATCTTGATGACTTTAACGTCGACCCACGCAGCTGGTGCCGCTTCCCCATCCTTTCCTCCGGTTTCGAGGAAGAGCTAAAAAATCTCTAACTCTCGTCTTGCCATGCGGTCCCCCCAGGCGAGAAGCTGACCCGATCCTCGAAGAGCCGGAGGTCAATAGCCGACAAGAGACACGGGTATTCTGTATCCAAAAACTATTTAACCCGGGTTGAATTACAAGGGCCAACGGCCCTAAGCCCATACCCAGCTGGGACAGCCAGACGCCAGCAGCTAGAAGCCAGTGGCCCAGTCCCACACGGAACCCGCTACCGACTTGCGACAAATAACCCCAACGGCTGGTGCCTAATCTCATCAATGCCTGTTATATTTGCCTTTATGGCTTTATCGAGTTACATCATTTGGAATGGCAGCCCCGAGATTTTTACCGCCGGCTCCTTTGAACTCCGCTGGTATGGATTGTTTTTCGCTCTCGGTTTCCTCATCAGCCAACAGATACTCTACTACATATATCGCAAAGAAGGCAAACCCGAATCCGACGTTGACACCCTAACCATCTATATGGTCGTAGCGACGATCGTTGGTGCGCGCTTAGGCCATGTGATCTTCTATCAACCGGAAATCATATGGGAGGAACCTCTCAGCATTTTCCTGCCGTTCGAGTTCAGCCCATTCAAGTTTACGGGCTTACAAGGACTGGCCAGTCATGGCGGAGCATTCGGCATTCTTATCGCCATCTGGTTGTACAGCCGGAAGAGAAAACCGGGGCAAAATTATTTTCAAGTGGTAGACCGCATCGTCATCCTCGTCGCATTGACGGGAGCCTTGATCCGGTTGGGAAATTTCTTTAATTCTGAAATAATCGGTTTACCAACCGATGCACCCTTTGGGGTGGTTTTTGCCAACCCCTTACCGGAAGCACTCGAGGAGCGATATGATCCACAGGGAATAATTGAAACGGTAGAATTTCGGAAAAATACAACGGTCACCCTCCCTGATAGCCTCCAGGGCAGAGAACCTGTATCTGCATATGTTTTCTTTAAGAGCGGCGTTAAAGAACAGGACGCCCGCATTATGGTGGAGTACACTATCAATGACCTGCTATCAAACAGGCTCTACGAATTTTTCGATGAAGGATCAGGACCGCTGGATTATCAAATGACCACGCAGGAAAATGGAGCAGTTGCCGCCCGTATCAATACCCTCGGAATTGCGCGGCATCCTGCACAGTTGTATGAGTCAATATCGTGCGTGTTCCTCTTCATTCTGCTATTTATGATTTGGAGGCGCTATAAGGAAAATCTTCCGACGGGCAGGCTCTTCGGAATATTTCTGATCGTGTGTTTCGGCTTGCGGTTTGTTTATGAGTTTCTCAAAGAGAACCAGGTCTCTTTTGAAGAGGACCTTCCGCTGAACATGGGACAGATCCTGAGTATTCCACTGGTAGTGGCCGGCTTCTTTGTCTTGGCGTACTCTTATAAGAAGAAAGCCGCGCTGCCGAAGGAGAAAGTTAGATAAGTTACTTACGGTTAAACGGACTTGCAGAATTGGATCAGACTCATTGCACACGAAAGCTTCAAGGCTTTTGAGCGTGTATAGTTTTGACTTCCCCTCGCAGGTGAAGCGTGCACTTTCAGAAAGAGCCGAGGTGATGAAGGTGTTAAGAGGCATTGAGATGGCAATCATTTTACTATTTCTGAGCTGTTTCGCATTCGGTCAGCGACCTGAAGCTGACCTGACGGCATCGCTCTTGCCAGACACGACGAAAAGAGAAGTCAGGGGACGCATCGCACCTGACAGCGTCGGAAGATTTGTGCTGATCAACCGCGTCTTCATTGTAGGCAATCGCTTGACCCGTGAACAGATCATCATGCGCGAGCTTAGCGTCAAGCCAGGCGATCTCATCTACAACCTTGACCTGCCACAACTTATTGATCTCGACAAAAAAAAGCTCATCAACACACGACTGTTCAATACCGTTGAAATCAGAACGATGCAGCTTGAGGAGAACAAGATCGACTTGCTTATCGACCTGAATGAACGATGGTATACTTTTCCCTCGCCGATCTTCGAGCTTTCCGACCGTAACTTCAACGAATGGTGGCAAAACTATGATCACGACTTCAAGCGCGTGAACTATGGGCTTCGACTTTACCAGTTCAATATGCGGGGACGAAACGAGACGCTGCGAGCGATAGCTCAATTCGGTTTTCAGCGCAGGTTTGACCTGATGTATCGCTTTCCGTACATCGACAAAAAACAAAAGCACGGCCTCTCCGTTGAGTTTGGATTTTACGAAACTAAAAACCTGGCTTACCAGACACTTGACCACAAGTATGTGTTTGCAGAATCAGATGAGATCCTGCGGAATGAGCGCCGGGCTGGCCTGACATACAGCTATCGCCGATCTTTCTACAAGACTCACTCGCTAAACGTCGCCTATCGCGACATGCAGGTTAATGACATCGTTATTGACTCGAACGCAAATTACATTCACGGCGAGTTGTTGCAGCAAAAGTATCCCACTGTGTCATACCAGTTCAACTCCGATCACCGGGACGTGTCGGCATATCCGTTGAAGGGAAATCAGGTATTGCTTTACGTAGCACAAAACGGTCTCGGCATCAGTGACGACCTGAACAATTTTGAGATGAGCATACTCTACTCAAAATACTTCGACCTGAAAAAGGGGTTCTATCTCTCGAATAACTTTATTGGATACTACAGCAACGCAGAAAATATTCCCTATGCAAATTACGGCGTGCTGGGTCAACGGAAGCAGTTCGTCCGTGGCTATGAACTGTATGTAGTGGAAGGGCCGCGCTATTATCTCAACAAAACGACATTCAAAAAGCTTATCTTCAACAGGAACTATCACTTGGCACTTATGCCTGCCCGGCAGTTCCGTTATATCCCGATCTCAGTTTACCTGAAGACCTATGCAGATCTGGGATACGTAAAAAACTATCCTTACTACGAAGAGCGCAACTTCAACACGCGCCTTTCCGACAAGTTGCTCTTTGGCACTGGCCTTGGTCTTGATGTAGTCGGCTTTTATGACATGGTGCTGCGCTTCGAATACTCCTTCAACGCTGAGAGGGAACATGGTTTCTTCTTCCATGTAAAAAAAGAATTCTAATCCTTCCTCCCTGTTTGTCAGGTTTTCTTTTCTTGTTCTCAACAAGACTTTACCTAATTTACAGATGTCAAAAAAACCCTCTCGCTATCAGACCTTTTTGGCAATACCTGGCCGCATGCCTGGCGATCACCGATTGCATGGCGCAAAGCGCATCACTTCAGATGGGTGCACGCGCGGAAGCTATGGGGAATGCGTCTGCTTGCATTGAAGATGTCTGGTCGATAAACAACAACATTGCAGGACTCGCAAAGACCAGAGTCGCCTCTACCGGATTTTCCTTTCACGCGATTCCCTCCGCCTCGTTTTTCAACAGGATGGCTGCCGTCTTCGCATTTCCTATAAAGGCCGGCGCAGCAGGTGCGGGAGTGTTCCGCTTTGGCGATGCACTGTACAATGAGCATGTTCTTTCTTTGGGATTCGCCCATACGTTTGGCCTTGCATCCCTGGGTGCAAAACTCAATTATTTGCAATATCATGCGAGCGGATTGGGTGCATACACCGCTGTTACCGTAAGCTTTGGAGGTATCGCGACACTCACTCCAAATCTTCTGTTCGGAGCTCACATCCAGAACATCAATCAGCCGGTGATCAATCCGATGACAGAGGAACATGCAGCCACAAAGGTGTACGCAGGCATGTCGTTCCTGCCATCGTCGAGACTGACCCTTGCCGCCGAACTTGAAAAAGACCTCGAGCATCATGCTACAATCAAGTCAGGGCTGGACTATCAAGCCTTTAATAAGGTTTCATTCCGAACCGGAATGAATTTGCACCCGGAGTCCGCCTTTTTTGGATTTGGACTTAAGAATGTAAAGCTGCAGGCCGATTATAGCCTTCAACTTAATTACACGCTTGGCATAACACATCAGGCTACCATCAGCTACCGCTTCAAACGTCAATGAAAGAAATGCTCCTCTTCCTAACGGCGTGTGTATCCGCATCGCCCTGTGTAGGTCAGGAAACCGACGAAGAAACTGGTCTTCATGTTTTAAGCGAAGAACGGATCGCATTTCCGGACGGAGATGCAAACTCCGAAGAAGTGTATGAGAACCTGCTACAGATCCTGTCCTCCCCGTACGATCTGAATCGCGTGAGTAAGGAAGAACTACAGCTTTTGCAGATCATGACCGATGCTCAGATTGAAAGCTTTCTGAGTTACAGAAAACAAAACGGAGATCTGGTGGATATCCACGAGCTGCAGGCTATTCCCGGCTTTGACATTACGATCATCAACAAACTATTGCCCTTCCTGAAAGTCTCTGATCCAGCCAGGCGGGTTGACAGTTCCCTGTTCCGCAGAATGTTATCCGATGGAAACAGCTACGTCGTGTCGCGATATGAACGGACCCTTGAAAAAAGAAAAGGCTTTCAAGGCATATCTGGAAAAACCCATTACGAAGGTTCGGCGGACAAAATGTATCTCCGTTTTCGCACCGCCATACCTGGAGAACTCAGTGCAGGCTTTACAGGAGAAAAAGACGCGGGGGAAAAAATATTATTTAACCCCCGTAACAATCAGTTGGTGTTTGACTTTACTTCAGCCCATATTCAACTGCAGAACAAAAGCTGGATCAAGAATATAATCCTTGGAGACTACCAGATGCAGTTCGCGCAGGGATTGATGTTGGGTGGGGCGTTTGGCCTCGGCAAGGGCGGCGAAACCATCGCTACAACCCGTCGGACCAATATCGGTTTCTTGCCGTATACGTCCATCAACGAAAGCGCGTATCAACGTGGCGTTGCCGCAAGCCTGGGCATTTCCCATGAAATCACTCTCTCCTTTTTTTATTCGCATGCCCGGCGAGACGCCTCCACGACCGAAGGTGAAGCTGATTCCCTTATCGTCTCTTCGTTCCAATCATCAGGCTATCACCGCACGCAAACGGAAGTTGCTAGTAGAAAAAAAGTGCCGGAGCAAAATACGGGGATCATCCTTCAGATTCAGCGCAACAGAATTGAAGCTGGGCTGCTTTTCAATCACACGAAGTTCGGCGTTCCGCTAAGAAGGAAACCTTCTTTATACAATCAATATGCTTTCACCGGGCCCATGAATAGCAACGCTGGAGTGTTTATTAATTACACAATCAATAACATTTCCATTTTCAGCGAAGCTGTACAAACAATTAACGCCGGCCGGGCATTAGTTTTTGGAGCCCTGACAAGCCTTCACAAAAATTTCGAACTGTCCATACTTTACCGGGACTACGCCCGCGACTACCATACCTTTTATGCTAATGCGTTTGCCGAGAATACAAGTCCACAGAATGAAAAGGGAATGTATTGGGGATGGAAGTATGGATGGAAGCGCAAAGTGTCTGTTGGCGGGTACGTTGACATTTTCAGTTTTCCGTGGCTCGCCTTCCGGCGATACACTCCTTCAAATGGATATGAGTGGCTGCTAAGGATAAGTTATCGGCCAACGAAGAAGGTTAGTTTGTCAGGCCAGTTTCGCGAAGAGTCGAAGCAAAGGAACCTGGGTGACGGCTCAGCGATTTACAAATCCGGGCGGGGTATCAAAAGGAACTGCGCTATTACATGCGATTACGGCATTGGTGAAAAGCTGCGTCTGAAGTCACGCATACAATACAACACGTATCAACACGATCTCAATTCAACGGAAGGTCTCGCGATAGCGCAGGATGTAATTGTTTCGGTGCGCTGGTTTAAGGTCACAGCTCGACACGCGTTGTTTGATGCGAACGACTACGATAACCGCCATTACATATATGAGAACGATGCATGGCTCTCGTACTCTCTGCCTGCGTATTCCGGAATTGGAGTAAGAAATTATGCATTATTTGAGATTAAGGTACATAAGAATTTAACCATCTGGCTGCGGTATGCAAGGACCCGTTTAATGAACGAAACGGAAATTGGCAGCGGATCCGACGAAATTGAAGGAAATATCCGGAATGATGTTAAATTTCAGGCGAGATACCGATTCTAATTAGCAAAATTCATGCATGCGCTGAAATATATTACACCTGAAGTTCTTTTGGTAATGTGCATTGGAGGCATCCTCTTTATTTTAATTTTTCGCGCTATTTTTAGAAGGCGAAAATAAGGCATCATTGATTCTCCTCTTACCATTGATGCTTTGATAGTATTAATGCTCTGACCCTAAACCTCACTTAATAAAACAAACTATGAAAACGAGAATTTTCACCTTGATACTCTGCGTGGCGTGTCAGGTCTCTTTTGCACAGGTGACAAAAAAAGCCCTCGAGCTTCCGGAGTTCAAAAGCATTTACGTTAACTCGAATTATACTGTCTACCTGAAACAAACCAACAAACAGGAAGTCACCGTTGAAGCACTGACCGAAATATTTTCCATCAGTGATATCAAAGTCGTGGACGGAGTGCTTATGATCAACATTGAACGGAAACCGGAAAATCCAAATAAAAGTTTGTGGGCGAAGATCGACGACATCAAGGTGAACCCTACCATGAAGTTGTATGTGACGATGAAGAATATCGAAGAGCTTCAGGTGAATGGTGGTGGAAAAGTCATTGCCGAGAACTCACTTGCAACCGGTAATCTCAAGCTTGCAGTGAATGGAAACGGAAGTATGGATATCGATTTAAAAGGAGATGTTGTAAAGGCGGAAGTCACCGGGTCAGGCAGCATCGCACTCCGCGGATATGCAACATCCCTGGAAGCACTCCTCAGCGGAGCAGGGACAATCAATGCATACAATTGCCCTATGGATAACGCCAAAGTTAAAGTTAGCGGCTCCGGCATTTGCGAACTGAATGTGACGAACACTATTGACGCAATTGTTGCGGGGAGCGGCGTTGTAAAACACAAAGGCAATACTAAAAACGCTCAAAAGAAAGTGTATGGCACAGGCAGCGTTGACCGGGCTTACTAACCAGGTCCGTGAATGGAGATAAGTTGATAGCTATGGTAGAGTTTTAAAAGTTAAGAAATACCGGGAAAAAGGCAGAAAATTCGGATTTTGAGATAAAAAAGCCGCAAAACACCTTGGCCGGGATATAATTAATTTTTATTACCTTTATCATGTTAACCGGTAATTGTCCTGAAAATCTGTTCTTTAGCGATTCGGTTTTTCAGGTTTGTTTGCCATTAACACTAACTTATCTTCTCATTTATTCTTAAAAACAATGAACATTTACGTTGCCAACATCCCTTTTAAGGCATCCGAACAGGAATTGAAGGGATTATTCGAAGAGTATGGCGAAGTCTCCTCCGCCAAAATAATTATGGACAAGGTCACACAGCGTAGCCGCGGTTTTGGATTTATCGAAATGGCCGATGAGTCTGCGGGTCGTCAGGCTATCTCGAGTTTGAATGGTTACAACTTCCTTGGTAAGACCCTCGTGGTAAATGAGGCAAGACCTAAAACTGATGCTCCCCGTGGTGGTGGCGGTGGATACCGAAGCGGAGGTGGCGGCGGCTATAACCGTGAACAATAACAACTAAGTTTTAATCAAAGGCTGTATTGTTTTGATATGGAAACTGTCCTCCCCGGGCAGTTTTTTTTTTGCTGCTCCGCGAAAAACGTGATAAAGGTTGATCGGGACAGTTCATTTTCGTAAACTTTGTATCCCAACAAAATTTACTGTCATGAGTGTGATCTCCAACGTTGAGTCCTGGGGCAACAGTCATCGTCCCGGTTTTCTGGATATTTTCCGGGTTGCTCTCGGTATCTTTATAACCTATAAGGGTCTGCAGTTCATCACTCATATGGATGAGCTGCAAAGCACGACATCCGGTATAACAACCTGGTTCACTGGCGCTGTGCTTGCACATTATATTGTGTTCGCCCACATCCTCGGCGGTCCACTGATCATTGCCGGACTCTTCACTCGCGTGATGTGTTTACTTCAGATACCCATTCTCATCGGAGCGGTAATTTTTGTTAATGCTCCAAAAGGCCATTTGTCATTGGGCAATTACATGGAACTCTGGGCTTCAGTGCTGGTACTCGCCGGCCTTGTAGTGTTTGTAATTTTTGGCGCTGGCCGATACTCGCTTGATGCCCGCCGTCGCCGGGAAATGGAAACCACACATTGATTTTTAATAAACCTAACCCCCCCGGGGCACTTGTCTGACGACGGGTGCCCTTTCTTTTTTATATTGTCGGACATATGGAGCCATACGTCATAGGCATTGATCTCGGGACGGGAAGCGCAAAAGCGCTTGCAATGAACTCTTCCGGGAAGATACTAGACAATGCGCATGTGGCTTATCCGATTCTCGAACCTCAGCCGGGATACCAGGAGCAGAATCCGGAGTTGATATGGCAGGCTTTTGTTAAATGCATTTCGCGCATCACGACGAAAATGCAAAGCTCACCCCGGGCTATATCACTGAGCAGTGCTATGCACAGTGTGATTCCCATAGATAACAATGACCGGCCTCTGATGAATATGATTATCTGGGCAGATAACCGGAGCGCTTCCATCGCAAGAAGTATCCACCAGACTCCCACAGGCAAAGACATTTACGAGGAAACAGGCACTCCTATTCATGCGATGACACCACTATGCAAGATCCAGTGGCTGCGTACCCATGCGGTCGATATTTTTAAGGCGACCGCCAAGTTCATCTCCATTAAGGAATTTGTCTGGTTCCAGTTATTTAAAAAGTATGAAGCTGATTATTCCATTGCGTCCGCCACAGGCTTGATGGACATTGATAAACTCTCGTGGTATGAACCATCGCTTGCAACGGTGGGAATAAGCGCACGCCAGCTTTCCACGCTGGTGAATACCAGCCATCAGCGCCGATGCGCCGACGACTCCTTGCATCAAGAGATGGGCATCACTTCCGATACTACATTCCTTATCGGGGCCAGCGACGGATGCCTGGCGAATATAGGAAGCTTTGCCACTGAGGAGGGTGATATGGCGCTCACCATCGGCACAAGCGGAGCCGTGAGAGTAACGCGAACAAAACCGATGCTGAATTTTAAGGCAATGACCTTCAATTATCGCCTTGATGAGTCTACCTATATTTGCGGAGGTCCCATCAACAACGGTGGGATCGCGCTCAAGTGGTATGCCGAGAAATTGCTCGGTAAAAAACTCGAGACGGTCAGCGACTACGCGTCCCTGTTGCAGGCACTGCAAAACACCCGGCCCGGAGCAGATGGATTGATCTTTTTGCCGTACGTATTGGGCGAACGCGCTCCTATCTGGAACAGCGAAGCTTCCGGTGTGTTTTTCGGAATGCGTACTCATCATGAGCAGTCTCATTTCACACGCGCGGTCATCGAAGGAATTTCAACATCACTGTATGACATCGCACACAATATGATTGAAACCGGACTTGACATCAAACAGATAAATGTAAGCGGAGGATTTGTTCACTCGGAAGAATGGTTGCAATTGCTTGCCGATATGTTTGGAAAAAAAGTTTGCCTGATCAACATAGCGGATGCTTCCGCCATCGGTGCTGCCTTTCTTGCGATGAAACATCTTGGCATGATCTCCAGCTATCAGGAGCTTAAACCCCAACAGGTCAGAGAGTTTCTTCCGAATGAGAGCAATATGAGCAGCTATCGCGAATTGTTTTTACGCTACCGAAATCTTTATGAAGCGGTGGCCGGAGAGATGATCTGATTCAATCGTCTTGTTACAACAGTTTTGCAACACCTGAAAAATATTGAAAACGTCGTTGAATAAAAAAATAACAACATGCAAATCGCACTTATTGGTTTAGGTAAAATGGGCTTTAACCTCGGCATGAACATGCATAACCACAAGCATGAGGTAATCGCCTTCGATCTTAATCAGCAGCTACTGCAATCAATAAAACAAAAGGGAATTTCTACCGCCTCGTCACTCGACCAACTTGTCAATTCACTCTCCGGCAGAAAGGTGATATGGATGATGATCCCCGCGGGAAAAGCTGTTGATTTGACTATCCAACAACTGGTTCCTCTCCTTCGCGCGGGCGACATCCTCATTGATGGGGGAAATTCTAACTACAAGGATTCAATGCGCCGTGCAGCAGAGCTCGGCGAAAAAGGGATAGACTTTCTTGACTGTGGAACCAGCGGAGGTATGGAAGGTGCTTTGCATGGGATCTGTGCAATGGTAGGCGGAAAAAAAGAAGCTTTCTCATATTGCGAGCCTTTCATTAAAGACATTTCAGTTGCGGATGGCTATTTGTACTGTGGGCCGTCTGGAGCGGGACACTTTGTAAAAATGATACATAATGGTATCGAGTATGGTATGATGCAGGCTATCGCTGAGGGCTTTGAGATTCTGCACAAAAGCGAGTTCAACCTTGATCTCAAGGCTGTTGCAGGCGTCTGGAACCACGGCTCGGTTGTGCGCAGCTGGCTGATGGAGCTGACGGAAAACGCGCTGTCGAAGGATCCCAAACTCGATGCCATCAAAGGTGTGATGCATTCCTCGGGCGAAGGCAAGTGGACGCTGGAAACGGCGCTGGAAAAACAGATCGCTACCCCTGTTATTGCGTTGTCATTGATTATGAGATACCGCTCTCTTCAGGAGGACACCTTCTCGGGAAAAATCATTGCGGCCCTCAGAAACGAGTTCGGCGGACATGCGGTGGAGGCGGCGGGGAAGTAGTGAGTGGTGAGGTGTGAGTGGTGAGTAGTTCGTGCGGCTGAACGGACGTCGGTCATCTCGGTGTTCATCATTTAACGTGAGTCGTCAGTGGTGAGTCGTGAGTGGCTTGTGCGGCTGAACGGATGTCGGTCATCTC
>Ga0307416_100001723_pt1 | contig 12103 bp, 13 predicted proteins | sample DK1Cmetagenome_2_FD_203821 | JGI IMG/M metagenome (GOLD analysis project Ga0307416, IMG submission 203821) | Maize rhizosphere microbial communities from greenhouse at UC Davis, California, United States - DK15-C-3 | ecosystem: Host-associated > Plants > Roots > Rhizosphere > Soil | place...
GGTTGACAGCACGACGGCCCGCTCCCAAACGTTGACGGAGCGGAGGCGCAGCATGACAGACCGCACGCTGCTCGACGTCGTCGAGGCCGGGTTCGAGGGTTGGAACACGCGGGACTACGAGCAGATCGCCAGTCGCGTGACCGACGACTACGTCTTCGAGACCGATGCCGTCCCGTACCCGCTGCGCGGCCGGGAGGCCTACCTCGACTTCGCGCGCACCTACCTCACGGCCTTCCCTGATCTGCACTTCGAACTCACCGACCGGTTCGCGGCCACCGATCGCGTCGTCGCCTGCTGGACCGCGACGGGGACGCACCTCGGAGAGCTGAATGGCGTCGCGCCGAGCGGGCGCCGGGTGCGTGTGGAGGGCTGCACCGTCACGCATTTCCAGGACGGCCGCGTGGCGAAACAGCGCGCCTTCTGGGACTCGGCGTCGCTGATGAGGCAGATCGGCGCGGCCGACGACAAGCGAGAACCGCAACCGCGGATCAACGCGGATCAACGCGGATGACGACACAACGGGCCGCGGATGGACGCGGATGGACGCGGATCTCCCCTACACGCTCAAAGCTCCTCGTCGCGATTCGCGACGAGGAGCTTTGACTTGCGCGGGGAGCGATCCGCGTTGGCCACGGACCGCGGGTACCCGCCTGCGGGCGGCACGCCGGTCTGGGTGCGGAGTCGAGCTTCCGCCGCGGCGCTAGACCCCGACCTCTACCCGACGCAGCGTCTCCGCTCCCGGCTCGAGAGAGGCCGCACCCGGATCCGCGGCTCCGCGTTCGTGTGGCATGATGCCCACGATGCCCGCTTCGAGCCAGGCGTGCTCGCCCCGCAGCACCTGCTGCGAGAGCTTGTAGAGGGCGGGGTCGTGCTGGCCGTAGAGGTTACGGAAGCTCACGGCGATGCGCTGGCGCGCCTCGCGGCAGAAGGCATCGGCGAGCGTGGCCGCCTGCGGCACGCCTTCGGCGGCGAGCATCTGCGCCCGCACGCACGCGGCGCTCATCGCGAACAGCTCGGCGCCCACGTCCACGGCGCGGAAGAGCACCATCTGGCGGCGCTCCAGCTTCGGCCCGAAGCGCACCATCGCGTGGAAGATCGCGCGGCCGAGGTGGCGCGTCGTCCGTTCGATGAATCGAAGGTGCCGGGCCAGGCTGCCGAACTCCGCGTACGTGTGTGGACGCGGCACCCAGCGCGCCGGGTACCACGCCGGGTAGAATTTGAGGGCGCGGCCGAGCGCGGCGAGGCGCTCGGCCTTGGTCGCCTCGGGATTGACGACGTTGAACGCCGTCTTGAAGTGGTGGTCCACCGCCTCGCGGGCGATGAACAGCCGCATGATCTCCGAGGAGCCCTCGAAGATCAGGTTGATCCGGAAGTCGCGCAGCGCGCGCTCGATCGGGATCGGCGTCTCCCCGCGCTGGCGGAGGGAGTCCGCGGTCTCGTAGCCGCGGCCGCCGCGGATCTGCAGCGCGTCGTCCACGATGCGCCACCCGGCCTCCGAGTTGTACATCTTGGCCACCGCCGCCTCGAGGCGGATGTCGTAGCCGCCCTTCTCGTACAGCGCCGTCGCCAGCTCGGCCACCGCCTCCATGGCGAAGGTGTTGGCCGCCATGCGCGCGATCTTCTGCGCGACCGCCTCGTGCTTGCCGATCGGCTGCCCCCACTGCACGCGCTCGCGCGCCCACGCCCGCGACACCTCGAGCAGCGCCTTCCCGGCGCCGGCGCAGCTCGCCGGCAGCGTGAGGCGCCCGGTGTTGAGGGTGATGAGGGCGAGCTTGAGCCCCTTCCCCTCCCCCCAGAGAATGTTCTCGCGCGGGACCTGGACGTTCGTGAAGCGGATCAGGCCGTTCTCGATCGCCTTGAGGCCCATGAACCGCAGCCGGTGCACGACCTCCACGCCGGGCGTGCTCGCCTCGACGATGAAGGCGGTGATCCGCTTGCGCGGCTTGCCGTTCACCACTTGGTCGGGCGTGCGCGCCATCACCACGAACAGGTCGGCGCGCGTCCCATTGGTGCACCACAGCTTCTCGCCGTTCAGGATGAAGTGCTTCCCGTCCTCGGTCGGCGTGGCGGTCGTCGCCAGGTTGGCGGGGTCGCTGCCGGCATTCACCTCGGTGAGCGCGAACGCGGAGATCGCCCCCTTGGCGAGGCGCGGAAAGTACTTCTCCTTCTGTTCCGGCGTGCCGAACAGCTTGAGCGGCTGCGGGACGCCGATGGACTGGCTGGCCGAGAGGAGGGCCGTCAGCGAGCCGTCCTTGGACGTGACCATGGCCATCGCGCGGATGTAGCTCATCTGCGACAGCCCGAGCCCGCCGTACTCCCGCGGGATCTTGATGCCGAACGCGCCAATGTCGCGCAGCTCCTGCACGACGGACTCGGGGATCTCGCCGGTGCGGTCGATCGCGTCGGAGTCTACCCGCTCGAGGCAGGCGCGGAGCTTGTCGAAGAACGGCTGGGCGCGCGCCGCCTCCGCCGGGTCGTCGGGCGGGTGGGGGTGAATGAGGTCGAGCCGGAAGCGCCCGAGGAAGAGCTCGCGCACGAAGCTCGGGTACTCCCACTCGGTCTCGCGCGCCGCTTCGGCAACATCGCGCGCCTCCTTCTCGCTGGCGAGCGCCTGCGCAGTGTCAGCCATGCTCCTCCGGTCCTCCCGCGGCGTTGCGGTGGCTCTCGGGCGGTCCCCCGCCGCCCCCGTCACTTACCATACGAATCCGAGCCGGGCCCGACAATGGTCGTAGATCACAGCGGGCCGTGGCCAGACTTATTACCCGCCGCGGATGAGCGCGGATCGGCGCGGATCGCCCCCGGCGCAATTGCCGCCCCACGCGCGGATCCTTCGTCCGGAGCGCCCCCGCTGTCACCCTGAGCCGAGGGCGAACGGCTCGGGCTCGTGGCGCGACGGCGCCCGGGCTTCCTCGCTCAACCAGCCCAGATCCTTCGTCGCTCCGCTCCTCAGGATGACAACTCGGCTGGGCTGTTATCCGCGTGCGTCCGCGTTCATCCGCGGCTGCTCTTGTCGTTTCCGCGTTCATCCGGGCCCCGCTTCCGGCGCTCGGAGGACAGGAAGATGGCTGCCCCGACGAGGGCGATGGCCCCGAACGAGAACCACTGGAACGCGTAATTCAGGTGTGGCCCCTCGTCGAGCGGCGGTGGCGCGATCCGCGGCGGAACGCTGTCCCCCCCGCCCCGGCTCCCACCCAGGAGAACGACTGTGTACGGAGCGACGGGGTAACCCGTGCGCCGCGAGACCTCGTCCTGGGTCAGCCACCGCAGGGCGCCAGGGCGGCGGGCGAGCGTCGGGCTGCCGCGGCGCCCGCTGGGGAACGGCACCACGAATCCGGTGAGGGCACTGTCCGAGTGCTCGCGCCAGCGCGCCAGGTCGACCGTCGCGGCGTCGGGGGAATACACCCAGCCTCGGGTGACGAGCACCGCCGTGTCCGAGCCCGGGATGCGAAGCGGGGTGACGATGTACACGCCGGGTGACCCCTCGCGGGCCCGGTTCGTGAGCACGATCTCGTGGGCGTAGTCGTACTCACCGCGCAGGGTGACGCGGCGGAAGCGGGCGAGCCCCGTGTCCCGCGGCAGCTCGGCGGGCGAGACAGTAGGAAGCGCCAGGCGCGCCGCGACCAGGGCATTCCGCGCGCGCCGCTCGCTGAGCCGGGAGAGCTGCCAGAAGCCGAGCCGTGCGCAGACCGAGGCGGCGACGACGGCGACGAACAGGAAGAGAAGGTGGCGGCGGGCCACGAGAGCGATGGCGGGTGTCGAGACGGGAAAGCGGAACGTGAAGATAGAGATCGGCCCGAAGCCGGACCACACAGGTCGACATCTACGTCGACGCCTCGAGGGTGGCTCGGCGCGCGGCGATGGCAGCACCCTCGAGGTACACGAGACCAGCAAGAAAGGGCGGCTGTCGGGTCTCATCTGCTGGGAGAACTACATGCTCACCGTCGACCGCAGCGCTCGGCGAATGGTCGAGGTCAGTGGCGACGTTGGGGCCGCGGCCGGCCCAGCCAGCCCAGCCGGCCCAGCCGGCGTGCCTGAGCTGTCCGCCGCGCCGCCCCAACCGGCGGTCCCATAGCGCGTCGGCTGACGCGAGAACGTCGGGCTGGCACGCACGCTGCCGAACGAGACGGCGCTCCGCACGCTAGACGCACCCGCACCACCGGGGAGGGACCATGGCACGCGACGATGATCGGACGACTCGCAGCGCCGGCAGCGCCGGCAATACCAGCGGCAACACCAGCGGCAGCGGCCGCGACAAGTACCGCGACAACGACGACGTGCGGGCCCCGCTCGCGCCTGACGAGCGCTCCGGCGTGAAGTCCGATTCGCGCAGCGAGGCGCGGGGCGACGCGCGGGAGAACGTGGGGAACACCGCCCGCGGCACCGCCGCCGACCCGACCGGCCCGGAAGGGAACGACAACACCCGCGGCCGGCCGGCCCCCGACGAATTCGACGACGACCTCGCCCGGGACGAGCGGCGCAGCCGGGAGTAGGCCCGGTGTCGCGGGAGAGACGCTGGTGAATTCGCGCGTCGCGCCGCTCGCCGCCGTGCTGCGGCTCAACACGCGGCTGCTGCGCAACTGCGTGGACGGGCTCACGGACGAGCAGGCCGCGAGCCGGCCGGCGCCGCCGGCCAACAGCGTGGCCTTCCTGGTGGCCCACCTGACGGACGCCAGGCACTCCATCGTCGGGCTGCTCGGCGGGTCGGCGCCGAACCCGCTGACGCCCTACCTCGCCGAGGCGCGTGGGATCGACGACGTGCGGGAGCTCCCCCCGCTCACCGAGCTCCTCGGCGCGTGGGCGGCCGCGTCGGCTGCCCTGGACGCGTGCCTCGAGACCGTCGACGCAACCGCCCTCGACGCACCGTCCCCGCAGCGCTTCCCGGGCGACGACCGGTCGGTGCTCGGGGCCGTGGCGTTTCTCGTCCAGCACGACAGCTACCACGTGGGGCAGCTTGCCATGCTGCGACGGCTGCACGGGCTGCCCGCGATGCGCTACCGGTAGGGCGTGCGCCGCACGGGGGCGGGGCACGCCCTGCCACTCCCCCGCCCCTGCGGGTGGATGAGTCGCGTCACGCCGAGGAGCACTCGGGCGTCCCGTGTGTGGCCGGAAGGCGGCCGGGACCTGCCGGGACCTGGGCTGAGGAGATCTCGTCTAGCGGCTCGTTCGGACCGCCCGGGGGTATGACTCGACCAGTGCGATTCGCGGCCGGCGCCTTCCTGTCCGGTGTGCGACGGCGCGAACCCCGAAGAGGACGTCCGATGCGAATCCTTTCCCTGTCATTTCTTCGCCCACTGCGCTCGGTACTGGCGGTCACCGCGCTCGTCGCGACTGCTGCCTGCGCCGACGGGTCGGCGGCGGTGAGCGAGGACCTGGACCGCGACCTGGCGGCAGCACGCGCCGCGAGCGTGGAGCTGGCCCCGAACCGCACCCGCGCTACGGAGGTAGTCTCCGCGGTGGAGCGCGTGCCCGCCGGCGCTCGGGCGCCCGTACGGCGGCAGCCCAGGGCACGGCCGGCCCGGCAGCCGCGCACAGCCCCCATCCCGACGGCGAATCCTGCGGCGACCCCGAAGCCCGCCCCCGAGACGCCACGGTCGGATGTCGCCGCCGTGCCGCCATCACGGGACAGCAGCGCGGCGGACGAGGGCGCTCCCGCGCCGCGGCCGCGCCCCTTGCCCTCCACGCCGGAGCGGCGCGGGCCGTACAAGAGCGTCGGCGAGGTGATCCGCGACGCTCCGTTCCCGATCAATCCGTAAGCCCCGTCCCGTAGGCTCCGTCACCGTCAGGCGCGCGCCCAGGCGTACGACAGAGGCTTGTCTTCCGCGCCGCGCGCCGCGAGTTTGGCGCCGAGCGCCGCTCGCGTGGGCGCCTTGGCCGCGCGCGGAGCTCGACCCACGCGAGGGTGCGTTACCCGGCGCGGCCGCACGTCGGCGTTGATGGAGAGGGCCCAATGCCCCTGCCGCGAGAACGGCTCGAGGGGATGGAGGCGCGCCACTTGGCAGAGTCGGCGCGTGCCGAGCGCGACAAGCTCCGGGACTACGCGCTCACGGCGCTGCAGTGCGTCGCGTGGTGCGCGCTCGGCCTGCTACTCGTCGGCTGGAGCCTGCACACCACGGACGCAACCTACGGGCGGATCGCGTTCTTCGGCGGGCTCGCGCTAGGCAACGGGGGCTGGATCTTCACCGTGCTCGCCGCATATCGCCGCGGCGAGCAGCGCGGCGACTGGTAGCCACGAATGGCGGCGCGGCGCTCCGTCTAGCTCCCGGGACGGCTTGCCCCCTCCGGCTCAGGGGCTATGTTCGACCGGTGCGACGGTGCCAGACCGGCCGCCGCGTCCCCCTGGCAGGAGGTGGGCATGGTTCTCGTCGTGGGTGCGACCGGTCTGCTCGGCTCCGAGGTGTGCCGGCGTCTCATCGCCCGCGGGCTCCCCGTGCGCGCGCTGGTGCGGCCGACGGCCGACGCCGCCAGGGTCGACCAACTCCGCGCCCTCGGCGCGACCCTCGTGGTCGGCGACCTCCGGGACCGTGATTCGCTCGACGCCGCCTGCCGCGGGACGAGCACCGTGATCTCCACGGCGTCGAGCATCATTCCACACCAGCAAGGCGACTCGATTGCCGGCGTCGACCGCGACGGACAGATGCGACTTGTCGACGCCGCCCGCGCGGCCGGCGTCGGACAGTTCGTCTACGTGTCGTACTCCGGGAACCACGACGTGCCCAGCCCACTGTACACCGCCAAGCGCGGCGTCGAACAGTACCTCCGCGCGAGCGGACTGCCGTACACCATCCTCCGGCCGGCCCCGTTCATGGAGATCTGGCTGAGCCCCGCCCTCGGCTTCGATTACGGGCGCGGCGCCGCGCAGATCTACGGCGAGGGCGAGCGGCCGGTGAGTTGGATCTCCTTCGCCGACGTCGCGCAGTTCGCGGTCGACTGCGTGGGCAACCCGGCCGCGGTGAACGCCGTGATCGAGCTCGGCGGCCCGGAAGCGGTCTCGCCGCTCGAGGCGGTGCGCACGTTCGAAGAGGTGACCGGCCGCCGCTTCGAGCTGCAGTACGTCCCCGAGCCCGCGCTCGCGGCACAGTGGGAGTCGGCCGAGGACCCGACGCAGAAGAGCTTCGCGGCGCTCACCCTGGGCGTGGCGCGCGGCGACGCCATCGACATGCGGCACACGTTGGAAACGTTCCCCCGGCGGTTGACGTCCGTCCGCGAGTACGCGGCCCGCGCCGCCACCGCGTAAAGCCGAGGGACGTCACAGACGAGGGACGAGGGACGCGGGACGCGGGACGCGGTGAAAAGAGCTTGCCGCGCCTCGTCCCTCGTCCCTCGTCCCTCGTCCCTCGTCGTCGTCCCTCGTCCCTAGAACAGCGTCATCTGCTCCCCGAGCTGGTCCGGTTCTACGGGGCGCTGGCCGAGGAGGCGCTGGAGCTCGCGCGCGGACGCGGGGCTGTGGCCGGCGAAGTGGTTGTTGATGTAGCCGTACACGTCGGCGCCGCGCCGCGTCAGGCTGAAGATCGCGTGCGACCACGCTTCCAGCTCGCGCGAGCGGTCCACCTGGATGCGCGAGTAGTCGACGAGGTCGCGGTTCGGCCCCATCCAGCGGATGTACGCGAACCCGGCGGTCGGCCGGGCGGCGAGGGCGAGCATCTGCTTGCGAGGGATCCAGCGCGCGTCGGCGAGCGCGAGCGCCACCCCGTGCTCGGCCAGGAGTGACAGCACGCCGTCGTAGATCCACCCGCGCTGACGGAACTCGACCGCCACCTTCAGGTCGCGCGGGATGAGCGGGAGGAAGGCGGCGAGCGCCGGCAACTCGGCGGGGGCGAAGTCGGGGCCGAGCTGGATGAGGATCGGGCCGAGCTTCGAGCCGAGCTCGCGGGCCCGGTCGAAGAACAGGGCGGCGAGATCGGCGGAGTCGCGCAGCCGGTTCTCGTGCGTGATCTCCTGCGGCAGCTTGAGCGCGAACTGGAAGTCGTCGGGCGTGCGCTCGGCCCAGCCGCGCACCGCCTTCACCGAGGGAATGGCGTAGAACGTCGAGTCCACCTCCACCGTCGGGAAGGCGCGCGCGTAGACGGCGAGGTAGTCGGCCGCCCGGGTGCCGCTCGGGTAGAACGGCCCGACCCACGCGTCGTAGTTCCATCCCTGCGTTCCCAGGCGAATCGTTCCGATCGCGGTGGCCATACGGGAATGGGAACGGGGATGGCAGCGCACTGTCAAGGTCGGTCCGGTCCCGATCTTGCGCTCGGTCGCCGGGCTACCGTAGGCGACCCCCTGATGCGGGAGGACACGATGTCCAGCAGCGACTTCGACGACAACCGGGATCTCAACCGCGACCTGAATCGCGACGCCACCCGCGCCCGCGACACCGACCCGAGGATCGACCCCGACACAGGCGAGGTGATCGGCGAGGCGGCAGGCGGCATCTCCGGCGCCCTCACCGGTGCGGCGCTCGGCTCACTCGGCGGGCCGGTCGGCACGATCATCGGTGGCATCGCCGGCGCCGTGGGCGGCTGGTGGGCCGGCAAGGCGATCGCCGACGCCGCCACCCGGATCACGAACGAGGACGACAGCTACTACCGCACCCACTACGAGTCGTCGTCGGCCCGCCTCGGGGATCGCACGTACGACGACGTCCGCCCCGCCTACCAGCTCGGCCACCTCGCGGGGCAGAACCCCGACTACACGGGCCGCAGCTTCGACGACATAGAGGGCGACCTGCGCCGCGGCTGGACGGACGACGTTCGCACCCGGCACGGCGACTGGGAGAGCGTGCGGGGATACGCGCGCGACGCGTACGACCGCGGCCGACTGAACGCCGGCGCCGCGGCCGGCACCGCCACGGGCGCCGCGGCGTACGGCGCCGGTCGGGTGGCCGACAAGCTCGACGACCTGAAGGATCGTGTCGACGCCAACCCGGCGTCTCGCCCAGGGCCCGATGCGACCGACCGGCCCACGTACGGCAGCGGCGCCGATTACGGCGCCGCGCGGACGGCGGACCGCCTGGACGCCGCCACCGACCGCGCCGGCGACAAGATCGAGAACGCCTGGGACAAGACCAAGGCCGGTGCCGAGCGGCTCGGCGACAAGATCGAGCGCGGCTTCGACAACGTGAAGGACCGTGTCGACGGCAACCCCGCATCGAAGCCTGGCCCCGATCCCACCGACCGTCGGATCTGAGCTCCGTTCGGTGAGCGCCGCCTAGTCGGGTAGTCGTGTAGAGCTGCGTAGCCGCGTAGCTGTGCGAGCGCTTACTTGAGGTCGGAAACGCAAATGCGACGAGTGACGGCCGGCCCCGCGGGGCCGGCCGTCACTCGTCGTCGCACTGAGCGCCCGCGGAGGCGCTGCCGTCGATGAGCGATCGCTACCACTGGTCCTCGCGTCAGGCCCCCGACTTGCAACACGGTTCGGTCCGCACGTTGACGTACCCAGCTGGGAGGAACTCATGGCGAGAATCAACAACGACCCGAACGATCAGTTCGATCCGGGCCTCGACCGGACCGACGACCGCATCTCGGGCGCGAGTGCTAGTGGGAAGGTTCGTCGCGCGGCTGACGCCGCCTTGCACAACCACGACGAGCCCGCCGACCTCGGCGACCGCGTGGGCGAGGCGACCGGCGGCGTGGCCGGCGCGGCGACGGGTGCCGCGATCGGCTCACTCGGTGGCCCGATTGGCACGATCATCGGGGGCATTGCGGGCGCCGTGGGCGGGTGGTGGGCCGGCCGCGCCGTGTCCGAGGCGGCCGAGAGCTTCACCGACGAAGACGACAGCTACTACCGCCGGCACTTCGAGCAGCGCCGCGCCGGCGGTGCACTGGATCCCCTCAATACCACGGACCGGAGCGGCGCCTATACGAGTCGTGCGACCGGCGAGGGCGCGAGCGGCGCGGGCAACGACTTCGATTACGAGCGTGTTCGCCCCGCGTACCAGATCGGCTATCTCGCCGGAATGAATCCGGACTACCAGGGCCGCCGTTTCGAGGACGTCGAGCCGGACCTGCGGCGCGGGTGGACGAGTGTCGGCAGCGGGCAGGGTGACTGGCCGAGCGTGCGCGACTACGCGCGCGACGCGTACAGCCAGGCCCAGGAACGGCGGATCACGCTCTCCGAGGAGCAGCTCTCCATCGGGAAGCGCCAGGTGCAGGCCGGCGAGGTCGAGATCCGCAAGACCGTCGAGACCGAGCACGTTCGGGAGACGGTGCCGGTCACCCGCGAAGAGGTGAGCGTGGAGCGCCGCCCGCTGTCGGCGGACGCCGCGACCGGCGCCGACATCGGCGAGGACGAGATCCGCGTCCCCCTGATGCAGGAGGAGGTCGTCGTCGACAAGCGCGTGGTCCCGAAGGAAGAGGTCGTGGTGAAGAAGCACGCGGTCACCGAGGAGCGCGTGGTGGCCGACGACGTGCGGCGTGAGCGGCTCGAGACCGACGGGCTGAACGACGCTCGCGTGCGCGACCGCTCTCGCGACGACATTCGCGACGAGCTGCGGTAGTAGGTCGGGCGCGGGGGGCGGCACCAGGCACGGTGCCGCCCCCCACGCTCCCGGGGACACCGACGCCGTCGCGCACCGAGTTCACCAACGTGGCGCACGACGCGTCACGTGACGCCACCCGGAGGATTCGATGGCGCAGATCAACCTGGAGCGAAAGCGGAGGAGCGCCGTCCCGTTGCTCCTCGCGCTGCTGGTTCTCGCGCTGCTGCTCTGGTGGTTCCTCTCCCGTCGAACCGACGAGCGGCAGCTCACACCCGCCGATACGGCCGCCGCGACAGCGCCAGCCACGCCGGCCGCACCGGCCATGCCGGGGCCTCCGGGTACGGGCGACACCGTCAGCGCGGGCACGCCCCGCTGAGGCGGACGGAAGCGCGGGGTGACGCCCGCCGGATCGACGAGCTCACCACCAATTCACGGCGCAACCGGCTCGCTTCGGCACGGCCGGTCGCGCCAAGGAGGAGTACGAGGATGGCCAACAGAGACAGCTACGATCGCGGCTCCGAGAACGCGGGGCGGCTCGCCCGCCTCGACGACCTGCGCGACTTCAAGGTCGCGGACGGCGATCCTGACGTGCGCGGGTGGGACGTGGTCGGGTCCGACGGGCGCAAGCTCGGCGAGGTGAAGCACCTGATCGCTGACCCGGCGGCAATGCGCGTACGCTACCTCGAGGTCGAGCTCGACCGCTCGGTGCGGGAAGGCGGCGACCGCCGCGTGCTCCTCCCCATCGGGACCGCGCGGCTCGACGACACGCGCGACGAAGTGATCGTCGACTCGATCGCAGGCGTCGATGCGGGGACGCTTCCGACGTACGCGGAGGGGGCCGACATCACCCGCGATTACGAGTCGACGCTTCGGGGGCGGTTCACCGGCGGCACCCGCTCGGCCGACACCAGCTCTGACGATCTGCGCTCCGACGACGTGCGCGCGGCCGGCAGTGCGGTGGGCGGGATCGCCGGAGGCGCCGGCCGGGCCGGACGCGACGAGGAGGACTTCTACGCCGCCGACTTGTACGACGAGAGCCGATTCCGCCGCCCCCCGCTCGGCGAGCGCGACGAAGCGCGCCTAACGCGGTCCGAGGAAGAGCTCGCGATCGACAAGCGCCAGGTGCAGGCCGGCGAGGTCGGCATCCGGAGGACCGTGGAGACCGAGCGCGTCGAGGAGCGGGTGCCGGTCACCCGCGAGGAGGTGACGGTCGAGCGCCGTCCGCTGTCCGCCGACGCCGGTCAGGACGTGACGATCACCGACGACGAGATCCGGATCCCCGTCATGGAAGAGCAGCTCCTCGTCGAGAAGCGCGTCGTCCCCAAGGAGGAGATCGTCATCAGGAAGCGCGCGGTCACCGAGGAGAAGACCGTGGAAGCCGACCTGCGGCGCGAGCGCGTGGAGTACGACGAGGACCAGGTTCGGGCACGCGCCGACCGCGAGGTGCGCGGCGCCGAACCCGTCGCTGACCGCGGCGACCGCGGCGGCAACCGGCTCGCCGATGCCGTCGACGACCTGAAGGATCGCGTAGACGGCAACCCCGCCTCGCGCCCGGGCCCCGACCCCACCGATCGGCCGGAGCGGAGGCTGTAAAGAGCAGTGACAAGTGAGAAGTGGCGGGTGGCGAGCGACTGCGGAACTCTC
>Ga0307416_100001724_pt1 | contig 12101 bp, 9 predicted proteins | sample DK1Cmetagenome_2_FD_203821 | JGI IMG/M metagenome (GOLD analysis project Ga0307416, IMG submission 203821) | Maize rhizosphere microbial communities from greenhouse at UC Davis, California, United States - DK15-C-3 | ecosystem: Host-associated > Plants > Roots > Rhizosphere > Soil | place: USA...
GCCGCTGCGACAGCAGCCTCGGCGCTGCGGATCGCCTGATTGTTCTGCCTTGCCGCGTTCGCGGCTGCCTCAAGCTGCTGGCGGGCGGTGTTCAACCGTGCTCTAGCGGTATCGCGATTGGTCCTGTATTGCTCGTATGTGATCACCGCGACGTCGCCGGTTTGGACCAGTTCCCTGTACCGCCGCTCGTTCGCTTCAGCTTGTCGAAGCTCCGCCTGGGCCTGCTCGAATGATGCATTCGCCGCTCGCACTTCGGGGATCGCCGTAGCGTTGAACGATCCATTCGGACTCAGACCCAAACGAGCCTCCGCCTGCCGGACCGCTGCGATCTGCTGATTGACGCGCGCCTGAGCGCCGGCCAGCTGAAGCCGGGCGTCGCGGTCGTCGATCTTTGCGATCAACGCTCCTTGTCCAATGAACTGACCTACGTTCGCGTACACGTTCGCGACCTTGCCGGCGGCCTTCGGCGCGACGTCCGAGGTCTCATTCGCGACCAGACTGCCCGTGGCTGAGATGTAGGCCGGAATTGGCCGGGCTTCGACCCGCGACGTAGTGATCGTAACGACGGGGCCGGCGTCCGGGATCGCCTCGTTTGCGTTTCCGCCGCCGCGGCCGGCTCGGTTTGCGCCAGAGCCTGTCGTTCCGCACGCGGACAAAAGCGCCAAAGCGAAAACCAAAAATAGAAATGTGGCAGGGCCTCTGGCGGCCGCGCAAAATATTCGAACCATACGAGTTAGTTTAAGATGTCGATTTTATCGCAGTTGGTTTCAACATATAAAACTGACCGTGTAAAGTTTTGTAAATCAAGGGCTTTACACCGAACGGCCCCAAGAATTGATGTTCGCCGAAAACTGAATTTGCGATTCAAACACACCTCGTCTAAATTGTAGTTATCAAACGAATCAAGAGGTGAACTAGATGATCAACGAGATTTCCGCCACGGACCTCAAAAAACGCATGGACGCCGGCGACGACATTCAACTTATAGACGTGCGGCAGCCCGACGAAAACGCTTTCGCCAAAATCGAAGGAGCAAAGCTTATCCCTCTCGGTGATGTCGTAAGACGAATGAGTGAGATCGACGGCAACCGCGAAACCGTCATCCACTGCAAAATGGGCGGCCGCAGTGCAAAAGCTATCGAAATGCTCCACGCGGCAGGGTACAAGGGCGACCTGAAGAATTTAAAGGGCGGGATAACTGCATGGTCAAACGAGGTCGACCCGAAAGTGCCTAAGTACTGACAACGCCAGCCAAAGCTAAGATTCCACTTGTGGCGCGGAATGTGCAATGAATAACGCTGTGTTTCACTCGTGAAACGAATTCATACAAATGGGAGTTATTTATGGCTGATAAGCAGACACAAGAAAGAGCAAATGAAAGCAATACGATCAAGGATCCGGAAAACTGGACGACCGGCGATGAACCGATGACCGGTGCACAGCGTTCGTATCTTTCAACACTGAGCGAAGAAGCGGGCGAACAGTTTGACGAGAATCTGACCAAAGCCGAAGCTTCGAAACGCATCGACGAACTTCAGGAAAAGACCGGCCGCGGAAACGCACAGGCCAAAGGTAATTAAATAAAGAACAGGATGTAGCATAGACGCCGGTCTCGATATCGAGACCGGCGTCCATCGTTAGTTATTCGAGGTCACTTGGACGCGTCAAACGGAATGTCTTCGCTGATCCGCACGATGTCCATCCCTTCGACCACATTTGTCCTGCACGAGATAGCGGCCTTTTCCTTGTCGCCGTTCCTTATCCACACCTGGCAGTTGAGGCATTCCCCGTTCCAGCAGAGGTCACTTTCCGAGATCGCTTCCATATCCAGAAACTGGAAGCAGCGAAGTATGGAATTGTTTTCGGGTACGCTGCACTTGCGGCCGAGGATGTCGATCTCAACGAGGCGGTCGTAAGGTTCGAATATGTCAGAGTTGTCCATAAGTCGCGAATAGTTTTACCCAAAGCGAGCGTGAACGCAACACGCCGCCGCCCGAGCGCACGTGGCCAATGTTGTAATACGATGGTGATTAGATAGAATGAGTCAGAGGTGTCAATAAATATGTCTTTGGTAATTTACACGAAGCCTGGTTGTCCTTATTGCCAAAGGGCAAAGGACTTCTACAACGCCGAAGGGATCGAATTCATCGAATACGATGCCCAGAACGACAAGCAACGTCAAAAGGAAATGCTCGAGATCACGGACGGCGACCTGGTCGTGCCGGCGATCGTCGAGAACGGCGTGTATGTCGGTTCTGGCTGGGGTACGCCCCGCCGTGGCTGAACCATCGTAATCGATTGATCGGCAGTTTGCCGGTTTTAAAATGCTGATTGCGGATCGTGGATTGCGCTATTTCAGTTGCGCACTATAATGGTCTATTGCAGTTTCACGGGACACGGTCGGAGGTTCGGTTTTTGACCCGAATTCTACGGTCCGCGTTCCGCAATCTTTATGATTGGTTCGCAAATAAACCAATACAAAATCCTGGAAAAGATCGGTTCCGGCGGGCAGGGAACCGTTTACAAGGCTCTCGACACCAAGCTAAATCGCACGGTTGTAATCAAGGTTCTACCTCCCGAACTCACGGCAAAAACCTCGAACTTCAAACGCTTCGAACGCGAGGCACAACTCTGCTCCCAACTTGACCACCCGAACATCTGTACGATCTACGATTTCCACGAAGCGAACGGCGTCTTTTACATCGCGATGCAGTACATTTCGGGGAAGAACGTCAGGCAACTTGTTTCCGGGCGCCCGCTTGAATTGAAGAGCGCCTTGTCCATAGCGATCCAGGTCACCGACGCGTTGGCGTATGCCCATTCCAAGAACATTATCCATCGCGACATAAAGGCCGGCAATATAATGGTCACGGACACCGGCCAGGCCAAGATACTCGATTTCGGGCTGGCGAAACTGCTTGAGGACGAACAGGTGAAGGAGCACCGGGGGCTCGACCGGACCGAGATAACCGAACTCGGAATTCCCTACGGCACCGCAACCTACGCCGCCCCGGAGCAGGCGAAAGGCGAACGAGCGGACGAGCGGTCGGACATTTTCTCGACCGGCGTGCTTTTGTACGAGATGCTGACCGGTATCTGGGCATTCCAGGGGAAGACTGTCATCGACGTGAGGCATCAGGTTCTTTACGGAACGCCGAGACCCATCGCCGAAATGCGGCGCGATCCTTTCCCGCCGCAGCTTCAGGCGATCATCGACAGAGCTCTTCAAAAGGAACCGAAAAACCGTTACCAGAAGATATCGGCTATGCGCGATGACCTTCGCGGCGTACTGCAGGAGGTGGCCGGAGCGTCGCTGATGGCGACCGACACTTATGCTCCGTCGCACATGGACAACGGAGTTTTGAAACGGGCCCTGAACTGGTTCACCGGAAAATCAGTTCCCGAACAACCTTCTTCCCGCACCTCTTCGATGTCCAATCCGCCGTCGGGCGTCCCGGACGTAAACCTGACTGCCACAGGGCAGGAAAAGAAGAGTGTTGCGATACTTCCGTTCAAGAATCTCAGCGGCGAGCCGGGCGCAAACTTTTACGAATTCTCTCTCGCTGACGCTGTGATCACGGAGCTCGCTCAATTGAAATCGCTCATCGTCCGGCCGAGTTCCGTCATCGCGAAATATCAAGGTGCCGACGTTGATCCGCGCGAGGCTGGCCGCGAGCTACGAGTTCATGCCGTTCTGTCTGCCGGTTTTATCCGCGGAGCGGACAAGCTCCGCGTAACAGCACAACTTCTCGACGTGCTGAGCGGCGAGATCTTGTGGAGCGACCGCATCGACGCGGACGGGCAGGATATCCTTTCGGTCCAGGACGGCATTGCGCAGCGAATTCTCGAAGGCCTGCGCCTCGAGCTTTCCGACAACGAACAGGAAAAGCTCGGTCGGCGGATGACCGATAATCACGAGGCTTGGGAGGAATATCTGCGCGGCCGGGACAATTTCGGACGGTTCATCTTCAGAACGCTTTCGGTTCATGACTGCGACGCGGCGATTCAGAATTTCAAAAACGCGATCGACCTCGACCCGCATTTCGCAATGGCATACAGCGGCCTGGGCGCCTGTTACGCCAACCGTGTCTTCAAAGGTTTGGGCGAGGCGGAAGATTACACCTACGCTGAGACCGCGTTCAGCAAAGCTTTCTTCTACGACCCGAACGTCGTCGAAGCCCGCGTCCTGATGGTCATGATCTACATGGCCCGGGGGGAAAAGAAAAAGGCGCGTTCCGAGATCGAACTTTTGCAAAAACAGTTCCCGAACGACGCGCCGCTTTATTTTGTAAAAGGCGTAATGCACCGCCTCGACGGCGAGTATGAAGAGTCGTTGAAGGCGTTCGAAAAACTATCGAGGCTAGACCCCGCAGCCCGAGCGGTGTCCGCCTACAATCGGGCGCGCATCTTTATATACAAACAGGAATACGATCAGGCGATCAAAGAGATCGAACGCGGCGAAAAGGCCGAGCCCGATCACCCAATGCTGAAGATCTTTCGATCGGGCGTGTATTACTACCGCGGCGACAAAGAGATGGCGATCGACCTCATAAAAACCGTCCTCGACGAGCATCCGGAAATGGACGGCATCAGGCCGCTTTACGCGATCTACCTGGCCGGCTCCGGACGCAAAGACGAGGCGCGTGCGCAGTTGACCGACGAAGCCCTCAGCATCTCGCGGGCCGACCACGACATGGCTTACTGGGTGGCATCGACCTATGCGCTTCTCGGCGAAACGGATCTGGCATTTAAATGGCTGAATCGTGCGGTTAAACTCGGCAACGAAAATCGCCCGCACTTCGAACACGACCACAGTCTTGACGTTCTACGTGACGATCCGCGTTTTGCCGACTTGATGGCGAAGATCGGAAACGGAGCATAAACTCGTCGCGGACTTTTAGCAAGAAAAACTTATCCGGCGTGAAGATCCTATTTGATCTTCACGCCGGATAAGTTTTTCTGTTTAAGGAGGGCGAACGATCAGTGAGGAGTCTTTTCCGAACGGAAAAGTTGTGGTGGGTTGTGGTGGAAATTGAAAGCCGAACTACGCGACGACCTCTTCCGTCTCGACGGTGATCATCTGACGAACACGTCGTTTTAAGGCCTTTTCGAACTGCCTCGCTTCGTTGACGCCTTCGAATGAGAGTTGCTGCAGCGTCGCTTCGATGCGTTTGCGGTAATCGGAGACCAGAGAATCCGATACGCCGAGCATTTCAGCGACCTCGAGCTGGGTGCCGCTGTCGGAGATCAGATAGCAGTGCCAAAGAACATTTATCATTCGGTCGTACTGTTTCGTTTTCCCGCGGACCGACCTGTTGAGATCGAGCAGGAAACCGTCGACGAAATCGGCCGCAGCATCCTCTGCTTCGTTTCGCAGGTAGTCTTCTTCGGGCGTCTGACGCGTGTCGGGAATTTCGAAATGTATCTTGTCATCGTCGTCGCTGTCACCCGAACCGCCGACCGGGACGAGATGAATATCCATTATGGGCAGCCGCGACATAACGAACGAGCGTAACGAACGCACGTCGACCGGCGAATCGATCGCTTTGAAAACGCGGATTACGAGTTTTTCGAGCTCGACGTTGCTTATCACTATCTGGGCGTCACCGGTGCAACCGACCATGCGCGTGTCCCGGCTTTGAAAAGAGACGACCTTTACCCGCTCGTCCATTTCCTGAACGTCGCGTCGCATTTTAACGAGCTTCCAGTCCGAGAGTCCGTATAGGCGATCGGCAAGCCGGCGGTGAGCCTCGGGGTTATCGACATTATCAAAGCGTTTGAAATTCTTGCTCGACTGAATGATCGTCGAAATTCGCCGCGCGAGACGATACGACTCAGGATAACGTTTTCTGAGCTCCGCCGTGAGCATGTTGGTGAGCTCGATCTGGCTGATCTCGGCCTCTACCTCGGCGTCCGACATTTCAGTGTCGATGTAATGCTGAAATCTTTCCTTGCTCAGGAGTGCTACAAAGAGCTCTTGCGTAAGGTCTGTATAAGCGTTGTATTTGCCTTCTTCGACAAGGAATCCTGCACGTTTTGACGCACGTACGAGCGGGTGCGACGAAACGATCCTGTGTAGCTCGATCCAGATCTGATTCACATCGGACGCTTTCAAGCTCTCGTTCCATTTCCCCACCTTGTGCGTGCGTGCGGGCATGGCTCGTGGGGCTCGTTCCTGCTGCTTGGTTGAATTCATATAGGAAGCTCGGGTACTAGTATTTTTACCGCAAGGAAGGCAAGCTCGAACGTTTTAAATAGCTGGGAAAGTGCATTTCCGAAAACAGGTCACCTTCGGCAAGCGCGTCGGCCGCTTGAATAAACGCTATGGCTAATTTTGTTTTGGTGGAGGCAAACTTTGGAAACTAACCACCGAGCACTGCGGTCAATTTTGGAGGGCCGTGAGTTGGTCACTCACTACCTACATTTAAGATACTAGCAATTATCCCTAGAATGAGCAACAGTTTTTTATGACGTTTTGCATTGTTGGCTCATGGATGCTAAGTATAGCGGTATCAGTAGCTTACCTGCTAGCAATTGTGTAACGGTACGGCCATCGCCGGGCAAATCGTGTTTTTCGGAGCGACCGTTTTGGAATGCGGGCGGTATTACGGATTTACAAAAGTTGTAACGACCGAAATTCATTGCTTCGCGGTTCCCCTTTATCTACAATGGGAATCATTTAAGCGAGTGCGGGAACAAAATTAATGTCGAGTTTTTGTAAGAACGAAGATTGTCCGACGTCTGAGCGGCTTCTTGCGTTTCAAACCGGTGATATCGAGCCCGATGAGGCACGCGAAATACGCGCTCATATGACCTTGTGCGAATTTTGCGAGGCCGAGGCTACTTTCTATTCCCATTACCCGCCGGTCGAAGAAAAGGCAGAACCGGGTGAAATGCCTGAACCCTTATACGAGTTGGCGGCTGCTCTTTTAGGCGGCCGCAAGACAGCGTCCGCGGAAAAGTTCTCTCACGAGATCGATCGTTTGTATGACGAAAACGCTTGATCCAAATCCTGGGTCAGCTACCGCAGATCTCATCGATAGCTTCTTCGTACTTTTCGTCGATCACACTTCTCTTGATCTTTAGCGTCGGCGTCATCTCGCCTTTGTCGATGGAGAATTCCCTCGGAAGTAAATAAATCCGCTTGACTCGTTCATAGTCGTTCAACTCGCGCGTCAACGCCACCGCATCGTTCTGGATGCGCTTTATGACCTGCGGATTTTCGCACAGCTCTTCACGCGTGCCGTCGGCCGAAATATTCTCTTCCCGTAGTACTTCTTTCAGGGCCTCCCACTCCGGCACGATCAACGCTCCGACCTGTTTTCTACCCGACCCGACGACGACCGGCTGCGAAATGAGCGGACTCTGTTTCAGAAGGCTTTCCACTTGCAGCGGCGCAACGTACTTTCCGTTCGATAGTTTGAAAAGATCTTTTAGCCGGTCGGTCACATAGAAATGGCCGTCAGTATCCATGTATCCGACATCGCCGGTATGATAAAAACCCTCTTTATCGATCGCGGTTGTGGTGTCATCCGGCCTGTTGTGATAGCCGAGCATTACGTTTCGCCCGCGGATCAGGATCTCGCCGTCTGCTTCGGCGATCTTCATTTCGATCCCTTCGAAAGGCCTACCGATCGAACCTATCTTATTGTCTTCGGGCCGGTTCGCGCACGCGACGCACGCTTCGGTCATTCCATAGCCCTGGAGTATCGGGATGCCAGCGGCCCAAAACGCATAGGCGAGCTTTTTTGAAAGCGGAGCGCCGCCCGAGACAAAGAACCGGAGACTACCGCCAACGCCCTCGCGCCATTTTGAAAAGACGAGCCGGCTGGCCAACGCTTGCTTTGCGGCGAGGCGGGGCGAAACGGATTCGTGCTCGTCCTTTGCTTCCCAGTATTGCTGTCCGACATCGAGCGCCCAATTAAAAAGCGACGTCCGCCAACCGCCGGCCGATTTACCCTTCTTTACTATCTTGTGGTAAACCTGCTCGAACAGCCGCGGCACTGCGGTCATGATCGTCGGCTTCACTTCTTTGAGGCATGCAGCGAGCTGATCGAACGCTGCACAGTAATGAATGGACACTCCGTTCGAACAAAGTACGTAAAAAACGGTGCGCTCAAAAATATGCGACAACGGCAGCACCGCGAGCGAGCGGTCAGTGCTGCGTATCGGCAATCCTTTTGAGATCGCGACTATGTTCGATACGAAGTTATCGTGAGTGAGCATCACGCCTTTCGGCTCGCCCGTCGTACCCGACGTGTAAATGATCGTCGCGAGATCGTTCTGTTTGATCTCGGCGAGCCGCTCGTCGAACGTTGACGCTTCGCCCTGCTCGCTGCTTTGGTTTTCCAGTTCTTCGAGCGACATCGCCCGATTGCCGGCGCCGGCGACTCCGTCCGCATCGAAAAAGATGAGTTTTTCAAGCCTTTCGACGCTGTGGATGGCGTTCTCGGCATGCTTCATCAGTTTCCGGCCCGAAATGAACAGCATTTTCGCCCCGGAATCTTCGAGAATGAATCTTATTTGCTCCACCGCCTGCGTCGTGTAAATCGGCACGTTGACGGCACGCAGCGACAATATCGCAAGGTCCGTCAAAGACCATTCCGGACGATTCTCGGAAATTATCGCGACTCGGTCGCCGGCCTTCACCCCGAGCCGTGCGAGCCCGTCCGCGATACGGCGGATGCGTTCGATCACGTCATAGCCGGAAAGGTATTTCCACGCGTCGCCGGCTTTGTACGCGAGCGCATCGACTTTGTTGTTCCGACGGAACGATTCCATACAGAAATGCGGTATCGTCTGCGGGATATTTTCGAAGCCGATAAGATTATTTACAATTTGTGACGCCATCAAAGGTGTTCGCTCGATCGGTGTACAGGCCGGGGATAACCCATATTCGCAAAAGCGGCGGGCTAAGTCCAATAGTTACGGTCGAGTGACCTGTAATTGATCGCCTCGCTGATGTGTGATGCGTCGACATTGTCGCTGCCGGCGAGATCGGCGATCGTCCGGGCGACCTTTAATATCCGATCGTGCGCTCGTGCGGATAGGCCTTGCCGATGCATCGCTTTTTCGAGAAGCGATTCGCTTATGTCGTCGAGCGCACAGTGCTCCCTGATCTGCTTTGGCGACATCGCCGAATTCGAAAATATGCCGTCATGCCCCAGCCGTTTGATCTGAATGTCGCGGGCGGCGATAACGCGTTCGCGGATGGCTGCGGACGGTTCGCCCTGAGCGACGCCTCGCCCTCTTAGTTCATTGAACTGCACGGCGGGCACGTCGATGTGGATGTCGATGCGATCGAGCAGCGGGCCCGAGATCTTGCCCACGTACCGTTGGATCATCGGTGGGGAGCATTTGCATTCCCGCTGGCTGCCGAAGTAACCGCACGGGCAAGGATTCATCGACGCAACGAGTGTAAAGTTCGCCGGAAAGGTCAGCGAACTGGCGGCTCGGGATATTGTGACCTGTTTGTCTTCCATCGGCTGCCGGAGAACTTCCAAAACGCTGCGATCGAATTCCGGCAGCTCGTCGAGAAACAGAACTCCCAGATGAGCCAGACTGACCTCACCCGGTTTCGGCACCGATCCGCCGCCGATCAGTCCGGCCTGCGAAACCGTGTGGTGGGGCGATTTGAATGGACGTTCTTTAACAAGACCTGTTTTCCCTGTCAGTCCGGCGACCGAGTGAATTTTCGTGATCTCCAGCGCTTCCTCGAACTGCAGACGCGGAAGTATCGTCGGAAGCCGTTTGGCCAGCATTGTCTTTCCCGATCCCGGCGGTCCGAGGAAAAGAATATTGTGTCCGCCGGCGCTTGCGACCTCGAGGGCTCGTTTGGCGGTTTGCTGGCCGCGGACCTCCGAAAAATCGACGGTGTAACTGCTTTCCTCGGCATGCAGTTCCGCAAGGTTGAGTTTGAGGGGCCAAATGCGCGTCTGTTCGCCCTTCATTAGTTGTGGAACAAGCAGCGCCGCTTCTCGTAGATCCCGCACTGGGAAAACATCGATCCCTGTAACAACTGCGGCTTCCTTCGCATTTTCCTCCGGCAATATCAGGTTGACGACGCCGTTGTTGCGGGCTGCAAGCGCTATGGAGAGAGCGCCGCGGACGGGCCGGATGCGACCGTCGAGAGAAAGTTCTCCGACGCTCAACGTGTTCTCGAGGTTCTCAAAATCGCCGAGGTCTCCGTTTGCCCCCAGTATCCCGAGAGCGATCGGCAGGTCAAAGCTCGCACCTTCCTTGCGCACATCGGCGGGGGCAAGATTGATCGTTGTTTTGTGAAATGGAAAGAAATAAGAGCTGTTGCTGATCGCCGCCCTGATTCGCTCGCGAGATTCACGGACGGCGGTATCGGGTAACCCGACTATAGTGACCGGCGGCGAAATGTCCGCCTCGCCTCGGGCCGGCTGCAGGTTCACTTCGATGTCTACGATCAGTGCGTCGATGCCGTAGACGGCCGCCGACTGCGTTAGGAAGAGCATAATTTGTAGGTTTTAGTGAGAAGAAATCGGAATACCTGAAAGTTATACCAATAATCCCCTGAAAACGCACGCCTCTTATTAATTGTGCCGACGGGATGGCGGCGCGGAAATAACCTGCTTAAGCGCGAGTGAAAACGCGGTAACCGGGTTGGAAATAATCATTGCGAATTAGCGAACAGCCTTGCTAGAATTAGAAACGGTACCGACCGGTTCATCGGCCGGCTTCACAGGACGATCTCGCCTAGACGTGAACGACCCGCTTCGCGTTTCACAAATAAACTACAGCCTTAATATCTTCCACCTATGTCTTTTACAAGAGAGCCTCTGCGTATCCACGATCATTCTGCCTCGTCGTCCGGTTCCTTGCCGAACCTGGTCGAAAAAGAACGGATATTGATCGTTGACGACTCGCCGGTCGTGCGCCGGGCCTTCGCTCAATATTTGCAGAACAGGTACGAATGTACGGAAGCAGGAACGGTGACTGAAGCGTTCGAGCTTTTGAAATCGAGGGAATACGAGCTAGTGATCACCGACGTGATCATGCCCGGGATGTCCGGTATCGAGCTGCTGCGCAGGGTCGTCGAGCGGTACCCGACGACGGCCGTGGTTGTGGTTTCCGGTGTGGACCGCCCCCAACGTGCCTTGGACGCTGTAAGGTTGGGCGCATTCGATTACCTTATCAAGCCGTGCGACGCCGGCCTTTTGGAACTTACCGTTGAGCGCGCCCTCGAACGGCGCAGCCTTCTCATCAACGCAGTAACCTACAAGCGTGATCTCGAAGAACGTAATGAGGAACTTGTTCGCGGAAAGGCACAGCTCGAGCGCCTTCAAGCCCAGATCGTTCAAAGCGAAAAGATGGCCTCGATCGGGCAGCTCGCCGCCGGTATTGCGCACGAGGTAAACAATCCCGTCGGGTTCGTTCACGGGAACCTCGACATTCTTGAAGCCTGCATCAACGAACTAATAGCGCTGCTTCGCTTTTACGACGAGGCGGAGCTTCCGCTTCCTGTAACGGCGGCGGCCGAGACTATAAAGGCCCGTATTCATTACGACCGGACATGCGCCGATCTGATCTCCATAATCGCTGACTGCCGCGAGGGCACCGGCAGGATCCGGGACATCGTCCAGAATCTAAAAACGTTTTCGCGTCTCGACGAGGCAGAGTTAAAAAAAACCGACATTCAGGAAGGAATCGATTCGACAGTGCGGCTGCTCTCACGCTATCTGAGCAGCGGCAACATAACCCTCATACGCGATTACGGCAACCCGCCTGCAATTGATGCGTACTCGGCTCAGCTTAACCAAGTATGGATGAACCTGCTGGTCAACGCGGCGCAGGCGGTCGGTTCTGGCCAGGGAGAAGTGCGGATCGCGACGCGTGCGGACGATACGAACGTGACCATATCTATAAGCGATACGGGCAAGGGGATCGAAGCGAGCGCGTTGACGAAGATATTCGACCCTTTTTTCACTACCAAACCGGTAGGCGAAGGAACTGGCCTCGGCCTTTCGATCACGTTCGGCATCGTCGAACGTCACGGCGGCAAGATCGATGTAAGGAGCGAAGTAAACAAGGGGACGACGTTTTCGGTAACTCTTCCGCAAAGGATACAAGCAGCT
>Ga0307416_100001725_pt1 | contig 12099 bp, 4 predicted proteins | sample DK1Cmetagenome_2_FD_203821 | JGI IMG/M metagenome (GOLD analysis project Ga0307416, IMG submission 203821) | Maize rhizosphere microbial communities from greenhouse at UC Davis, California, United States - DK15-C-3 | ecosystem: Host-associated > Plants > Roots > Rhizosphere > Soil | place: USA...
TGAGTACGAAGTCCATTCGTCGCGTCGGGCATCGAACTTTCGACCACTTATCGAAGAATTGAGGAAAATTGATAATGTCATGCAAGCACCGAAACGCGCGGATGATCTCACTTCGAGTTCCTTCACCAAAATCGAACACTACCGGTGCCGGACAACTGATTAACGGGAAACGCCGCTCGTTAAGATAATCTCGATCGCAGGTTATTGGAAGCAAAGAGAAAAGGAACTGGACGACTACTGAAAGGCTTCAGCCTGGGCGTTCACAAGGGTGCATAAATTTTACCGACGCATCCGTGTGCGAATGTGTGTGCGAAGCGAAAAAACTGGTGCCCCCGGCGCGATTCCAACGCGCGACCTTCCGCTTAGGAGTCGGTTTCACGAACCTTTTATTTTCAACAGTTACGAAAAAGCTTAACAAAAATGCATGTGCATGCGTTGCATATTGTGCATGAAGTGCCCATGTTGTAAAGAACTGCGGGGCAACTGCGGGGCAAACTTGGACCAAGCGCAACGCTACTGAACGTTAACAAAAATCTCTCATCGTCACATTGCTCCTTCCTACTATCTGAGTTTGTGAATATAGCCATCCGCGTATACGCTTCCCGGCGACGCAATAACACTGAGGTGGTCCTTTGACTGTAAGACGTCGGTTTTTAAAACAGTGTTTCCCCCGTAGAGACATTGGGCCACGAGTGGGCGCCCGAATGCACACCCGAAGGGGCGGAACGAAGTGGAGCACTCGCAGCGAAGCGGAGAGTTGTGCGGACGGGCTCTCGTGGCACAATCGTCTCTGCTTGGGGAAACTAAATTGAATGTCTCGGCCGGAATGGAACGAAGTGCAATGAGGGCCGCAGCTTATTTCTGAATCCGAAAATATTGCCCGGGAGGAATTCACGATGAAGATTTTCAATGTTGAGTACGTTGTTGTTGATCGAAGTTTTGCTCGGGTTGTCTTCGCAGTTCCGTACAAACTGAGCACTTCAATCACGCGGGGCGTGATTTGGCCCTAATATTGGCGCTTTGAACTATTTCAAAGCCGGCCTCCTTTAGTACTTCGTCACATGTATACCCGGGAAAGAGATTGCTGCAGCCGCAGTTATAGGAGATCCAACCGTTCGAGAAATCTATCCTCCTACAGTCGTAATTCCCGTATACGGTGCCTCCCGCTTCGATGTTCGCACCCCATCCAGTTATTGGTGTGATAGGTTCAGTTGAAACAGGAGCTAAGACAGACGGCGCTTGAATCATCATAGGAAGTATAACTAACACCACAAAGAGCGGCACACTGTATGTTTCCAACTTTGCGAGCTTTGTACTAAAGAAAAATCCAATAGGCCGCCGAGTTGCTGACAGGCGCGACCAAACTGGGTGAACACTTCCTGACCACTAGCAGCCGCTTTTTCTCTGGTCTTTTCATCAACTACATAGACATTCTTTTTATCGGTGTAGAGGCTTTGGGGGATCCCATAAAGCGCGATCCAACGCCACAACATTCCCATGGCCGCAAAGATCGTTTCTTCTTCGTCCAATAATGACTGCGTGGTTCCTTGCGCATCATCCACCATGTTCATCAAACAACACTTGGGAGCGCGCTCTTCAAACCACTTGTGATGCGAGCCATCCAGTTGTACTAACTCGCCAAAGTGAGCCCGCCGCTCTCGCCAACTACGATGCTTGGGGCGCTTGCGCCGCTTTTGCCACAAGCCTGCTTTGAGCAACCAGCCGCGCAAGGTCTCATGGTCAATCGCATGACCCTCAAGCGCCAAACTTCTCGGCCGCCAGCGTCGGACCAAAGTCAGGATATCTTTCCTGGTAGCGCGCTAACACTGTCGCTTTGAACTCGGTCGTCTTGGCCCGGTTCGAAGGTCGTCCTCGTCCTTGATGCACTAACCCGCGATCACCTTGCGCGCAATAGCGCTTGTACAATCGCCGCAGATGGCGATACTCGAGTTGGCAAAGTGTCGCCGCCTCCTTCTGTTGCAGCTCTCCGCGTTTCACTCTTTCAAAGATCTTCAGTCGCTCTCGTTCACGCGCGCTCATCCGCAAATGTCCTTCCATTTGTCCACCCTTTCGGGCCAGACATCCTAGAGGACTTTTCTATTCGGTTTCACAGAGGGCACTTTTATCTAGTTACCACATTAACTCTGCAAACACGTTGACTCAAGAGTGAATTGCTGTAATATTCGGAACCTCGCATCAACAGGCGGTAGGCCTTAAGTGTTCATCACCGCGATAGTCGACTCGACTGAGCAGGTCGACAGCGTGCCTCTCGTTTCGGACAGCACGTATACGCTTCTCTTCGCTTTAACAGAATAAGTACAAATGAGGGATTCCGATTCACAGCGTAGCCCTAGTCGTAGTGTCACTGCTCCTAAGGTAAGCATGCCTAAGGGAGGCGGCGCCGTCACGGGAATGGCGGAGAGTTTCCAGGCTGCTGGATTCACCGGCTTTGCCGAAATGTCGATCGATTTCGAGGTCACGGGGTGTCGCGACTTTGCACCGGATCTATCTGTTGATTACAGCTCTGGCAACGGCAACGGAATCTTCGGCCAGGGCTTTGATCTTAGCTTGCCAAGCATTACGCGCCGCCCGGATCTCGGCGTCCCTCGTTACCAGGATTCCGATCCACTGGTGTGCTCGGACGTTGGAGAGATCGTGCCGGGCCTTGTGAATGAGGAGGGCGTCTGGGTAGCCGATGAACGGCCCGTAAAAGAAAAAGGCACGGCTTACCGCGTTCGCACATTTCAACCCCGCGTCCAAACCGATTTCACAATCGTCGAGCGGTGGACGGAGGAGAAATCCGGCAGCGTTCACTGGCGAACAATTAGCGCCGACAATGTCCTGAGCCTATATGGTAGTTCCTGTAAGAGCCAACTCGCCGACCCGACCGACCCTTCCCGCGTCTTCAAATGGTTAATTGATGAATCACGCAACGCGAACGGCGATCGAATAATCTTTGAGTACAAAGCAGAGAACTCTCAGAGCGTTCCCGCATCGATCTCCGCGACGAATCGGGCATACACTAACCGCTATCCCTCCAGAATCTTCTACGGAAACTATCCGGACTCGCCCGATGAATGGGCATTTGAAATCGCTTTTGACTACGGTGAGTTTGACGCTGAGTATCCGTCCACACCCGACACAGAATGGACGGCACGGCCGGACTTGTTCTCGAGTTATCGATCAGGATTTGAGATCAGAACGAGCCGGCTCTGCCACCGCATGCTTCTGTTCCACCGATTTCCGGTAGAACTCGGCGAGCCTCGAACGTTGATTCGAGAGCTCAAGTTTACATACGACGAGAATCCAACTGCGTCGAGACTCGTGTCTGCCCAGGAAATGGGTTACGCAAGTTATCCGGGGATCGACGCGGTCGTCACTGAAAAACTGCCAGCTCTCAATCTCGAATACAGTCCTTTCCAACCGGAGCGCGCCACGTTTCAACCGATAGAGCTAGTCGGAGGCACGTCTATCTCAGGAGACTTAGGAGGGTCATCGTATCGACTAATCGACTATTTCGGAGTGGGAATGCCAGGCATCGAGTACTCGTCACCGCAAGAACATTTGTACTGGCGGCCGCTGGGCAACGGCGTCTTTCAAGGTCCTTTAGCAATTGATCCACTGCCGGCGGCGCAGTTCACTGGAAATGGTTATCTCGCCGACCTGGATGGCAACGGCCTCCTCGAGTGGGTCATTCCTAAAGTTGGCCAAGCCGGAGTCTATCCGCGCGATGCTGCCGGTTATTGGAAATCTTTCCAGGCTTTTAAGTCCTCTCCCACCTCTCTCGATAGTGATGAATTTGAGAAGGTGGATTTGAATGGGAGTGGCCACGTCGATCTAATTCAGATCAAGACCGACATCTTGACGACATACACGTCAATCGGTCTCGCCGGCTTTATTGGACCAGACGAACGTCTCAACCTAAACGGGACGCCCTCATTGGACGAGAACACACCGAATTCAGCAGTGCTTTTCGCCGATCTTATCGGCGATGGCGGAGAGCATCGTATCAGGATCCGGAGCGGGCAGGTCGAATGTTGGCCAAATCTCGGACATGGCAACTTTGGTGCGCCGTACTCTCTCGAGGGCGCGCCGGTGTTTGGTCCCGAGTTTACGGCGTCGCAGCTTTACCTGGCGGACCTCGACGGCTCCGGACCGAACGATTTGATCTACGCGTGCGCCGACCGCGTCGAGGTCTATCTAAATCAGAGCGGTAATTCGTTCGCACAACCGTTGCTCGTTCCGCTCCCTGGTTCATACGTCGAGCCGTCGCAGATTACCTTCGCCGACGTTACAGGCAACGGAACGTTGTCGCTCGTGTTCAGCACGGCAGGGCCAAATGTCCATCACTACTATTACGACTTCTGTCCGCCGCCCGTTGGTGACACCCACTCGTCTGCCAAACCCTACCTGTTACGCCAGATCATTAACAACACCGGAGGCATAACAAGAATTCGCTATGCCTCTTCGACTCGTTTCCTGCTGGACGATCAAATGGAGGGACGATCCTGGCCCACACTCCTGCCGTTTGCTTCACAGGTGGTCGAACGGGTGGAATCATTTGACGCCGTTTCACACAGCAAGCTGACGCGGCGCTTTCGTTATCACGATGGTTACTACGACACCGTTGAACGTGTCTTTCGTGGCTTCGGCTATGTCGAAAGCTGGGATGCTGAAGACTTTGACGAACCCATCTCAAAATCACTTTTTCCCGAAAGCGAGCCGGCGACCGATTTGCGTTCAATACCGGCGTATCGTTGCTCCTGGTATCACACTGGCGCCTACACTCAAGAGGGATCGTTTTCTCGTGCACCTGCCCGCGATTATTTTCGCGACGATCGAGACGCACACGAGTTGCCGGACAGTGTGTTTGTCGATCAAACTGAATCCACGTCTGCAGAAGCCGCTCGGGAGGCTGCTGCCGCTCTCGCGGGTCAACTGCTTCGCCAGGAAGTCTTCGGACTCGACGGTGATCCGAAACAGGGTGTTCCTTACTCTGTTCAGGAACTGACGTATGCAATCCGTTCTCTGCAACCGCCGATCGGTGCCTCATACGGATCTTATTTGGTACTCACGCGAGAGCAGATTGATTCCACTTATGATCGAGTGCTGGGCGACCCGCAGATCGAGCACAGCTTCAGACTGAAGAACGATCCCTTCGGCAATCCGAATCTCATCGCAACTGTTTTTTACCCACGGCGGGCGGTACCGGACGTCCTCGACTCTCAGAGAAACTTGCGAGTGCGCGCCGCGGTAAAGAGCTTCATCAATATTAGGCACGACGGCAACCTCGTAGGCGTCCCTTGTGTGGAACAAGAGTTCGAGATTGGCGGACTCAAACTCGGCGACGAAAAATACTTTGCATTCGCCGACATTGAGTGCCTGGTCGAAACGGCGCTTAATAATCCAATACCGAATGGCGAACAACTTCCTTCGGGAGAAGTCGCGGCGCTCCTGCTCAGCTGGCAGGAAAGCTACTACTGGAACGACACGCAGACTGCACCGCTCCCTCTGGGCGAAGCAACTCCGCGTGCGCTGATTCATCACGCGGCTGAAGCAGTCTTCTCCGATCAAACCCTCAAGCGACTGTTCGAAGACTCAGGACATGCAGTCTCGGAGGACATTCTTACCAATGAAGGGGGTTACGTTCATGATCGCGGCTACTGGTGGAACAATGATCTAACTGCCTATTACGGCAAAGCGTCCGTCTTCTTTCAACTCATCTCGGCGCGGGATCAATTCGGCGGCCTGACCGCGCAGCAGTTCGACCCGTACGCGCTCTTTCCTGTAAGAGTGATCGATGCGGAAGACTATTCGGTCTTAATCGTGAACGATTACCGTACTGCAGCGCCGACAAAGATCATTGACGCCAACGGAAATGTCACTGAGGTCCTGTTCGATCCGCTTGGCCGAGTATTCGTTTTCTCGATGCACGGACACATTGGCGATGAACCAGAAGGTGATCTACCGCTGTCCGAATACGTCGTCCGCTTTCCACCTTCGCGAGAAGCGTTGCTGTGTGATCCCCATGACTACCTTCAAGGGGCAACTGCCTACTATTACGAAGACACGCTCGCCTGGAACCAGCCTCATCCGGAGCCGATCTACAGCATTACGGTTACACGCGAAATTCATCAACACGATCTTGTGATCGGTGAACAATCACCAGTTATATTCGATATCGAATTCGACGATAGCTTTGGAATGACTGTCCAACGCAAGACCGGTGTCCCGGCCGAGATTCTGCCGGAACCACTCGGCAAACTGGTATTGTCGCATGCCGCTGAATGTGGTCCTCCACTCTGGCTCACGAGCGGTACAGTGGTTTATGACAACTCCGGCAACATAGTCCAGCGGTATGAGCCTTTCTTCATTTCCGATCCGACCTTTACCGCGGATCCTTCAATAACGCATGTGGGCGTGACTGACACAACGCACTACGATCCGCTTGGCCGCATCATTCGCGTCGACAAATCAACTACATTCTTTGAATTGCGTTACTACTCGTCGTGGGCCTATCAAAAACTTGATGTGGATGACAACGTAACTGAGTCCGCCTTTTATCGTGAAAGGATTTGTGATCTCAACCCGGACTTCGCGGATGAGCGTGACGCGCTCCTGAAAGCAGCCGTATTCCACGACACTCCGACAACTTGCCATTTTGATAATCTCGGCAATGTCTGCGCGATTACTCGCATTAAAGTGATCTTGAAAGAGATTCGCGAGCGTTGCGGAGAGATTCCACCTAAACCGCCTGAGTTCGATCGCGTCCTCGCCCCACTTACGACCGTCACAGAGCGCGACATCGAAGGAAACCTGATAAGTGCGTCTGATCCTCGCCTTGGTCCAAAAGGCCTGAACAATCTCAGGCGAGTCTACGACATGATGGATCGCGTTCTGTACAACTGGAGTTGCGATTCGGGTGAACGCTGGGTACTAACAAATGCTGTCGGCAATCAGTTTCGAGTGTGGGATGGGCGCGGTTTCGAGACCGCAACTACGTTCGACACTATGCAGCGTCCCACCTTGGTCGAGGTTACGCGTTCGGGCCACACTTTCGTAGCAGAGGTCACCGAATACGGAACGGATCCTGAGCTTAACCAGCGCGGACAGATCGCTTTGGTGTGTGATGAAGCAGGCGTGTTGCAAGCCGGACCATATGATCTGTCCGGACTGCTGTTGAGTAGTGAACGCCGGTTCTGCGAAGACTATTTGTCACCACCTGATTGGAGCTCTCCTGAAATCAGGATGCAATCCGAACCGTACACCGTCGCCTCTACCTATGACGCGCTGGGCCGGTTACTTAGGCAGGAGAATGCCGATGGCACCGCCATTGTTCGCTCTTACTTCCCACCGGGTTGGCTAAGCACGGTTTCACTAGAGTCTGAAGGAACTGTTCAACCACTTCTCGACAGCGTCAGCTACAACTCAAAGGGCCAACGGCGCATTGCAGTGACTGCGGGTGGAACGGTGCGAAACACTTGTGAATACGAGCCGTTGACCTTCCGACTTTCCTCAGTAGAGACGATCCGGCTAACCGACGGACGCAAACTGCAGGACATCAATTACACCTACGACCCGATTGGCAACGTGACCCGAATCGAAGATCGATCGGCAGAGCACATCCTCCACCAACAAAGCAGTGCGAGCCCCAGGTTCGATTACACTTACGACGCGCTCTATCGAATTGTGCAAGCGACCGGACGCGAATATCCGAACCTTCCGGAACAGGCTTACCGCGAAGGCTTCAAACAGAGTGGGTTTGTCTCTCTTTCCGAGTCTCCGCCTCTTTCACTCCGCGGGTACAAACAGACATTCCACTACGACTACGGTGACAATCTTGTTCAGATGGACCATGAAGGAGACGTCGACTGGTCACGCAAGGTTGTCGTCTCTGACACGTCCAACCGGGCCGTGCCGAATCAGATGATCGAGTCCGGAAAGTCTCCAGATGACTTCTTCGATCACAACGGAAACATGGCTAGCCTGGAATTCATCGGAGAGATTGACTGGAGTTATCGCAACCTGATCTATCACAGCCGGTCAGCCCGCGAACCATCGGCTAGAGTCGATTCGTATTCAGCTTACAACGCTGCGGGTGGGCGCGCGCGCCACGTCGTTGCGGACGATGGCCGCGAACCAACCGTTGAAGACACGATCACCATCGGAGACCTCGAGATCACGACCGTTTCATCCGGCGACACGATCCGTTCGCGCAGGTTGCGTCTCGTGGTCCAGGCTGACGACGGGTGCGTTGCAGAGCAGATTACGACTCTCGCGGCTGATACTGACGACGACGTCGCGCAAGTGGAATTGCGTTACCAATACTCCTCTGAGCTCGGCTCAATTGTGCTTGAGCTGTCGGAGAACGGCGACGTACTGAGTTACGAAGAGTTTTTTCCGTTTGGCGGCTCTTCGGTGATAGCCGGACCCAACGAAGAGACTGTCCGTCCGAAGAAATATCGATATAGCGGTCAGGGTTGCGATGATGCAACCGGGCTCTACAACTATGGTTTGCGATATTACGTTTCGTGGATGGGCCGCTGGCCTAGTCCCGATCCTGCGGGCCCCGTCGATGGGTTGAATATTTACGTATTCATCCGCAGTAATCCGAGTTCGTCAGTCGATGAAGGTGGCCTGATCCAATGCAGTATCTGTGGTAAGACAGGACACAACAAATCCAACCAGGCGTTTCATCCAAAGGGCAGCACCGCCAAGCTAGCAAAACGCTATTTGAGCATCGGCACATTCGCTGGAAAGGCCGCTAAGCATGGTGCGACTCTGCAAGGAAATGCAAAAAAGAACATCACACAGGTCTTCGTGAAAAAGAGAAAAGACGGCAAAACTTACACCGTTTACATCGGTGTCATCCAGAAGAACCTTCGCAAACACCCGATCGACGCTGCGAACTACATGGAAGACCAGATGCATGAAAAAACTGTGCGAGCAAGCGCTTTACTTGCGAGCGAGGCTGAGAAGGCGATTATCAAAAGCCCAATCCATGAAAAGCCTTCGAGCCAGCAGTTTGCAAAGCTGGACTGGAAGCGAACATTTGGCGACGACCCTATGCCGATGAACCCAAACGGAAAAACGGTAAATCTAAGAGCAGCGGGCGAGAGGTTGGCACCATCGCCGGCCGGCCTTGTCGACTATAAAGGTAGGCCACTAGTTAAGGCAGTAGACGAACTTGTTGGACGAGGTGAGGGCGGCTCTGGCAGTCACGCGAAATCGCCGTTGAACCCGACAGAACTTGGACAGAATCAGTGGTGGATGGACAACACAGCTAACTCTCAGATGGGCGCTGCCGATGTACAGATACTGGCGGCGGCGAAAAAGGACCATCTCGTGTTTGGGGTCTCAAGAATAATGGAATACAGGCTTCGAATTCTAACGTGACTTCGAATCCCGCGACCAGATGACTGATCGTAGCGTCACAGGACGACAAGTCGAACAGGCCGTAACTAATATTTTCATTTTTAAACGTCAGCCGAGGATGCATCAATGACTAAGCCCCCAACTTTCAAGTTAACGAACCCTAACTTTGCGACGTTCTTTGACGCGAATCCAGATTTCGATCTTTTAACTCACGACTTCTTCTGCGCTAACGTCCGATCCAAACTCAACGGTGATGCTATTGACCAAACACTCGAGGCGCTTCGTCCTTATCAACGTCTCTTGCGAGTAGTGCCACCTCAACGGTTAGACATTGGGCCATCATGGGCAGGAGTTGAGCCAATAATCGAAGGACTTATCAAACGAGATCTACGCGGAGCACATGAGATAGCCGCATTGGCCCCTCATCAGTTCGAAAAAAGAACTGCAGATTTGTTTGGAGGCGATCGGGAACTTCCAAAAGAGATTCACCGGCGAGCCGTTCAGGTGAAGGCGGCTGCTCGTCACCTTTTTGCGAATGTTCGCGACGTCGCAGGCTCACCGTTAACCCGAGCCGGCCTTCCCTCATATGCTGAGCCCGAGTTGGTCGATTACTTTCAAAATCTGCCAAGTTATCAAAGTCTCTTTGGCTCACTAGACTATATTGAGGTCCCGCATTGTGCTTCGATCTTTTCTCCTGCCGCATATTTTCTCGATCTGATGCGGATCACTAACGACCACATCACCGACTACAACAACACGACAATTCCTCCAGGCTACAAACTCGATGAACGACGGAGCGATCTGTTTGACCATCTGAAACTCTCCTGTGAAAAAACAAGTGAGCTCGTTCCGTCTGTGTCTCTCGTACTTAAAGTCCTCGAGACTAAACTCACCAAAGACCTGGGAAAAGATCCTTACCTTGTCGTCGCCACAGCGCCGTACCCGTTCAATCTGCCGTTTAACCGACCTCTATCAGAAGTCAATGTCGATCTCGATCGTCTTTCTACTTCACTGATCGAGATCGGACGCCAAATGTTCGCAGCGGAACCTGCTGCGCTTGGATTTGGTTCGTCGGCCCGAGCCCGCGCATATCTAAAAATCTCGGCTGAACAAGTCGAGGAACTCACAACCGTTAACATCATGAAAGAGACAATAGGCGCTCAGTTCGGGGTTGCAAATATCGAGGCCTGCCTGCCTAAGACTGGCGAAGGTACTATCAGTTTTGAAACTAAGAAAAACGTAGCTCGAGGAGCGGGGTTGGGCGACAAGCTTTCTGTAGGCCAATCCCTGGAGAGTAAAGGCCAGATCCGAACAGTCATTCGACGTGTTGATGATTCAACTGTCGAGGTTGACCTTCCGTTCGTAGAGACTGGCGTCAACGCAACCTGGATTGCTTACGGGTTTCCGGTTGACCTAACTCTTGATTCAACGTTCCGGCAAATCGTGGGAGGGATGTCTTACGATGACTTACATGCGCTCGTGGACCAACGTCTCACTCCACATGAGATCAAAAATGGTGAGGCGGACAAGCTTTTCATCAATCACACGAAAGAGTCGCTTGCGCCGCCTATTGAAGTGAAACGAGCTGATGCCCTGAAGGGCAACGTTGGCGCTCGTCTCGTTAACCTCTCACCGGCTCGACTCGATCGGATGAGCCGCTTCATTCGGCTGTCACGGCTTTCAGGTATCGAATACACAACCCTCGACTGGCTAATGCGAGTTGGAGGCTTTACTGAAATTACTCCAGATCTTCTCATCCTGATTGCGTCCATCAAGCAACTCGCCGAAGCTACGAAACTCGAGGTAGCAACTGTTGCTGCGTTCATCGGACCATTCAAGACGACGGGCCGGGGAGATGGACCTTTTCCCACCGATCCTTTCGACGTTGTCTTCAACCCACCATCGCTGCTCAACGGTAACGATCCATCGACCACTCCATCGCCGATCCCCTTCGATCTCGAGCGCAAACTTGCGTGGGCGCCCGAGGGGATTGCCGGTGATCATGCGACCGGTGAGCTGGTCAGTGGATCTAAGATTCAAGTCGTTTTGTCATCGAAAGCGTCGAACCAGGAAGGGGCGTACGACGGTCTTCAGATTGCGATCGCCAAAAGTTCGCACGGCGAAGAATACGGGATCATCAAAACCTATGAGGGCACTAGTCGCACAGCAACTCTTTACGCTGCCTTAAGTGAAACGCCCGTAGCTGGAGCGCCCTACAAGATCTCTAATGCCATAGGCCTGGAGGATCGGCTTGTGTCGGCGCTGCGAGTTGGGAAAACGCATCTCGCTTCCCTGGGTGCAGCATATAAAAAAGCCAACTCTCCAAACTCCACCGCACTCCTGCTTAATCTTGAGACTCTCACAGGACTCTGGCGACTAGCGAAGGTAGCCTCGATCTACCGGCTGCCAGTAGACGAATACCTCATCGCCCGCTCGCTCGATAACCTTAATCTGGTCTACAAGGCTAAACCCGTTGACGCGATGGCTGATATCCAATCGGCCATCAGATCGATTGAATTGCTGCGGCAGGTGTCGCTCAATGCTTACGAGTTAGATTACGTACTCAAGGGTACCCCCTCTCGTTTCGTCCGACCTGCGTTCGATCTCGAAGATGTCCCACGCATCCTGACAGAATTGGAGTCCTCCGCAAAAGAAAGCCGCCTGACTGTCGATACCCTCACGGAAGCCGGCTTCGATAGTGAGGAAGCACAGCGACTGGTGACG